>ERZ772945.321-NODE-321-length-39688-cov-7.930159_pt1 | contig 39688 bp, 26 predicted proteins | sample MGYA00511681_ERZ772945 | MGnify/ENA primary metagenome ERZ772945 (study PRJEB29015, sample SAMEA2737943) | human oral metagenome | biome: human oral; feature: human-associated habitat; material: dental | place: China | collected 2143 ...
GGGAGATGGCGGCGCGCGTGACCTGCTCGATCATGTAGCCGTTGTCGCGCACGGTCGCGAACATGTCCTGGACGACACGGTAGTGGTTGCCGGCGGTCGTGCGGGTGAAGAGGTCGTAGGACAGCCCGAGGGCCACCAGATCCTCGACGATGAGCCGGTTGTTCTGGTCGGCCAGCTCGCGAGCGCTCACGCCGGCGGAGTCTGCTGCGACCAGGATCGGCGTGCCGTGCTCGTCGGTGCCGGACACCATGAGAACGTCGTGCCCGGCCATGCGCATGTACCGGGAGAAGACATCGGAGGGGACACCGAATCCCGCGACGTGGCCAATATGACGGGGGCCGTTGGCGTAAGGCCACGCGACGGCGGACAGAATACGACTCATAGCCCCTAAGAATACTGTGTACGCGCCCCAAAGGGGCAACCGACGTCATGGCTGCCCACTGTTCCAACGATCAAGGGCTGTGACCGAGGTGATATCCTGAGGAAAACGTCGCTTCTTCCGGGAGACAACATGTCACGCGCGCTCATTATCGTCGATGTCCAGCCCACGTTCTGCGAGGGGGGTGCTCTTGCCGTCCAGGGCGGAAACGCCATCGCCGAGGCCGTGGCTCGATTCGTGGATGAGCACCGGGGCGACTACGCCCTGATCGCGACCACCCAGGACTGGCATATTGATCCGGGAACGCACTTCTCGGATTCCCCCGACTTCGTGGACACGTGGCCCCCGCATGGTGTGGCGGGCACGCCGGAGGCGGAGCTGCATCCGGCGCTCGCGCGTGTCAACGCGCAGGTGAGCGTGAAGAAGGGACAGTACGAGGCCGCCTACTCGGGTTTCGAGGGCACGACCGAGGATGGGAAGACGCTGGAGCAGGCGCTGCGCGATGCCGGCATCACGGACGTGGACGTCGTCGGCCTGGCAGAGTCGCACTGCGTGGCGAGCACGGCTATCGACGCTGCGCACGCGGGCTTTGCCACGCGGGTGCTGAGCGATCTGACGGTTCCGGTGAGCGAGGAGCTGGGGAAGGCTGCTCGGGAGAAGATGCGGACGGAGGGCGTGACGCTCGTCTGAGGCTCAGGTACGGCGCGATGGCGCCAGGCTTGTGACTCGCTTGCGCACTGCTGGGCAGACGGCACTTGTCGGGAGCACGTCATGAGCCTGTCCGGAACGCCATAAGCCATCCGGATCGTCGTTTTCTCTTCAAGCATGTAGGGCACCGCGTGTTGCTGGCAGGGGCGTCGTGCGCTTTTCGCGCCGCGGGTCAGTTGGGGCTTTAGCCGGTGCGGCGCTGGCTACGGCGACACCGGCGCTCACGTGCAGACGCGCAGCAGTACACCCGTTAGGGAGCAGCCCACCCGTTAGGGAGCAGTACACCCGTTAGGGAGCAGAACACCCGACAGGAAAGGGTGTACTGCATACCGATCGGGTGTAGCGCACGCTCCAACAAGGAAAACCACGCGGAGGTGTCCCCACCGTCGCCCGCCAAGAACAAGCCCTCGGCAGCGCGAACGACCCCCAGTACACGCGCCCGCCATCCCCGACCCGCACGTTGCCCCACTGGACACCACCTCTTCGGGCCCACCGGACGCAGCGACACCAGCAGTAACAGCACGGACCGACGTGCCCCGCGCGCGTGCGGGTCGTGGTTGGGCGGACCGCCAGGCAGTCCCCACCGTCACACGTTCCCTACCCCTCCCCCGCCCCGCAGGCCCACGCCTCGTCACTTCGCGGCGAGCGCCGCCTTGTAGAGCTCGTTCTTACGCGCGCCGGTCGCGGCGGCGACCTCGGCCGCGGCGTCCTTGAGGCGCATCCCCTCGGCGGCCAGCGCCAAGACGGCGCCGACGTGGTCTTCGGCGCGGGTGCCGCGCTCGTACCCGGCCACGACGATCGTGACTTCGCCAAGGACGTCCGCGGCACCCTCAGCGAGCTCCCCGAGCGTTCCTCGGCGGACCTCCTCGTACTCCTTGGTGAGTTCTCGGCACACGGCGGCGCGGCGCTCGCCTCCAAAGACACGGGCCATGCGCGCCAGGGTCACCGCGGCCCGCCGGGGGGACTCGAAGAAGATGAGGGTGTGGGGGTCGGTCGCCAGGTCCTGCAGGTAGCGCGTCGCTTCACCGTCCTTGCGCGGCAGGAAGCCTTCGAAGGCGAAGCGGTCGGAGGGCAGGCCGGACAGGGCGAGCGCAACGAGGGGGGCGGAGGGCCCGGGCAGGACGGACAGAGGGACGTCGGCTTCGATGGCGGCGCGCGCGAGGCGGAATCCGGGGTCGGACACGGTGGGCATGCCTGCGTCGGAGACGAAGACGACCCGCGCCCCTCCCCTGGCCGCCTCGACGATGCCCGCGGACTTCTCGGCCTCGTTGTGGTCATGCAGGGCGACAAGGCGGCCACCGAGCTTGATGCCCAGGCGCGAGGCCAGGGCGAGCGCGCGGCGCGTGTCCTCGGCGGCGACGATGTCCGCGCCTTCGAGAGCGCTCACGAGACGCGCCGAGGCGTCGCGCACGTCACCGATGGGGGTGGCGGCCAGCACGATGGAGCCGACCGGCTGGCGATAGGGAGCCTGTCCGGGGGCGTCGCGGGGCGAGGCCGGGGCGGGTTCGGGCGCGGAGGGGGCGTCGAGCGTGGCAACCATGCGGGTATCGTCTCACCCTCGTCGGCTGCTCGCACGGCGCGAGTTCGATGGGCGGCGCAGGACTGTACCACAAGTTGTACACGAGGATTGCGAGGCACCATGTTTGGCTGACGTAGCATGAAATGGATACCCATTAACGTGTTGTTCTTGGAGTCCCCCGCATGCGTATTCGGAACCCCAGGCGATCGGTCCTCACCGGCGCGGTCGCTGCCCTTGGTGTCTGTTCACTCGTCCTGGCGTTCATCGCGCCCGGCGTCGAGGAAACCAAGGTAGATCTCAATGACGGCGGCGTCTGGGTCACCAACGCGAAGCGAGGCATCGTCGCACACGTGAACGTCCCTGCACGTCTCATGGACGCGGGGCTGCACGCGGCATCCTCAGCCTTCGACGTCTTCCAGAACGGCGAGCAGGTCCAGCTCTCCGATCAGGTGGCCAACACGCTGGCTCCCATCGACGTCAAGACGGCCACCTTGACGTCGGCAGTCGACTACCGGGGAATGACCACGGACGTGCGCGGCGGCACGATCGCGGTCACGGATGCACCCAACGGCAAGGTGTGGGCGCAGCAGGCGGACCACCCCGTGCCCATCAATACGGACGATGCGGACGCCAGTTTTTCTGACGTGCCCGGCGCAGTCACGACCGTGGATTCGGAGGGCAACGTCCACACAGTGTCCGCCGAGGCTGGGCGCGTGACGTCGTTACAGAAGCGAGGTGCGCTGACGGACACCACAACCACACCACTGACGGGTATCGGCGCCACCGATTACCTGCAGATCGCCGCCGTCGGAACCGACGTGGTCGTCTGGGATCGGGACACATCCACGCTCTACCTGCCGGGCGGCAAGACGCAGCGTATCGACGGTGAGCGCGTCGTCCTCCAGGACACTGGGCCGAAGACGAACGACGTCCTGCTCTCCTCCCCCGACGCCCTCATCAGGGTTCCCATCGGCGGCGGAAGCCCCACGACCGTTCCAGCGCCCGCCCCCGGAGGCAACCCCACCCGCCCGGTCGCGCACAACAAGTGCGGGTACGCGGCCTGGTCGGCAACCGGCGCGTTCGTGAGGGATTGCCCCTCCGACGCAGATGACCGAGAGATGGTCGTCGACTCCCTCGCGAGCGCCGAAAAGGCTATTTTCCGCACCAATCGCGACGTCATCGTGCTCAACGACATCGAGAAGGACGGCCTGTGGTTGCCCGACTCCGACATGATCCTGGTCGACAACTGGGATCAGCTGGAATCGAAACTCGAGTCTGAGAAAGAGACCGAGGACCAGTCCGTCGACGACATCGACAACACGGTCGCACCTGACCGTAACCAGGACAACACGCCGCCCGAGGCCGTGGACGACGACTTCGGGGTGCGCGCGGGAAAGACCGTGATCCTTCCTGTCCTCATGAACGATTCCGACGCCGACGGCGACTTCATGACGGCCTCCGCGCTCACACAGCCCTCCCTCGGGCAGGTGGGTGTCACCCGCGAGGGGGCTGCCCTGCAGATCGCCGTCGACAAGGACGCATCCGGCACGTCGACCTTCGAGTACGAGGTCTCGGATGGGCGGGGCGGAACCGCGCAGGCCCACGTGACGCTGACCGTCCACGGCGACGACGTCAACGAGGCACCGGTGCAGAAGATCGTGCCCTCCGTCTCCCTGGGTCAGGGCGGTCGGACGACCGTCAACGGGCTGACGAACTGGGTGGACCCCGACGGCGACCCCTTCTTCCTGGCTGGCGCGACCGCCCCCACGGGGATGACGGTGAACTCCCACGAAAACGGCAACGTTGAAATCATCGATGCCGGGCACGCGCCCGGCAAGGACTCGGTCGCGATCAGCGTGTCCGACGGGCGCGACGCGGGCGACGGCTCGATCAACGTCACCGTCAAGGAAAGCGCCAATGAGCCGCCGGTCGCAAACGCCGACCACCTCGTCGTGCGTGAAGGCTCATCCGCGTCGATCTCGCCGATGGCCAACGACACTGATCCCAACTCTGACACGCTCAGGCTCGTCTCCGTGGACGACGTGCCCGCCGGCATCACCGCCGTGATGGATTCGACGGCGGGAACAATCACGATGGACGGCAACACCGCCGGCACCTACTACCTGTCGTACACGATCACGGACGGGCCCACGACGGCGACCGGCATCATCCGCGTGGACGTCGCCCCCACCGGTTCCGACCTGCCGCCCAGCACCGAGGACGACCTCGGGGTCCTGCCAGACGGCGGTCAAGTGCTCGTGGACCTGCTGGCCAACGACTCAGACCCCACCGGCGGCATCCTCACCGTCCAGCAGCTTGACGTGCCCACGGGCTCTCCCCTGGCGGTCGCACTCGTCAACCGCCAGATGGTGCGCGTCACCGCACCCTCCGGCCTCGCAAACCCCGCATCGTTCACCTACACGGTGTCCAACGGGGTTGCCACGGCCTCGGCGACGGTGACGATCCTGCCCGCCCCCGCCAACACCGAATCCGCGCCGCCCGAGCTGAACGACGATTCCCTGGTCGTGCGCGTCGGGGACGTGGCCTCTGTGTCGGTCCTTGACAACGACCGCTCCCCCGCGGGGCTCAAGCTCACGGTCTCCAGCGAACTTCAGCACGAGATCCCCGCCGACCTGGGCAGCGTCTTTGTCTCGAATAACGTCGTGCGCGTGCGCGGCGGCTCCCGGCCCGGCTCGGGGCGCATCGTCTACACGGTCTCCGACACGGCCGGTAACGTCGCCTCGGCCGTCGTCAACCTGACCGTCGTCGCCATGGACGAGGACACGAACACCGCGCCGCGCCCGAAGGACGTTGTCGCCCGCACCGTCGCCGGGCACAAGGTCACGATCCCCATTCCGTTGGAGGGCATCGACGCCGAGGGCGACTCCGTGACGCTCGTCGGCATGGCCTCGTCGGCGCGCCTCGGGACCGTCACCCAGGTGGGGTCGAACTTCGAGTACACGCCCGGCAACGACGTCCAGGGAACGGATTCCTTCACCTACGTCGTCGAGGACGCCCTGGGGAAGCAGGCCATCGGCGGGATCCGCGTCGGCGTCGCGCCTCGTCCCTCGCTCAACCAGGCGCCCGTCGCGATGCCGGACTCCGTGAGGGTGCGTCCGGGCACCAAGGTGTCGGTCGCCGTTCTGGCCAACGACATTGACCCCGACGGCGATCCCCTGACCCTCGCGCAGGGGTCCGTGTCCGCGCCCTCGGGCATCGACGTGACGGAGCGCTCCGGGCGCATCGTCTTTACGGCGCCCCAGCAGGAGGGCACGCACGTGATCTCCTACGCCATCGAGGACGGGGCTGGCGGCCGCGCCGAGGGCGTGTGCTCCGTCGTGGTCACCCCCACCGCACCGCTCCTTGCTCCCATCGCCCGCGACGACGAGGTGTCCCTGGCCGACGTGCAGGCGGCCTCCGGGTCCGTCTCGGTCGACGTGCTGAGAAACGATGAGGACCCCGACGGCGACATCCAGGACGATACGCTCTCCAGCCCGGATTCGGGCATCGGCACCTCCGGCGAGACCCTGACGATTCCCCTGTCCCCGAAGCCGCAGACCGTCATTTATACGGTGACCGACCACGACGGACTGTCCGCGTCGGCGGTTGTGCGCGTGCCCGGAACCGAGATCACCCGCCCAACGCTGGACACCCGCGCCCTGCCGATCAAGGTCACGGCCGGCGTCACCAAGGAGATCGCGCTCAACGACTACATTCTGACCAGGTCCGGGCGCTCCGTTCAGCTGACCGGCGATTCCAAGGCCAGCGCCGGCCTCGGCTGGGACGGCTCCACACTGGTCAAGGACACGCGCACGCTCACCTACACTGCGCTGGAGGACTTCTCGGGTCCGACCTCCATCATCGTGGAGGTCACGGACGGCTCTGACCCCTCCGACGCGACGGGCATCGTGTCCACGCTGGCCCTGCCCGTCCTGGTCGAATCCGCCCACAATCGCCCGCCGCGCATCGTGCCGACCCGCGTCGACGTCGCCGCCGGCGAGGACGCCTCCCAGATCGCGATGAACCAGTGGGTCAGCGACCCCGACGGCGACGACCCGGCGGGCATGACCTACACGATCACGGATAAGCAGGTGGAGGGCGTCAGCGCCTCCGCCTCCGGCTCCACCCTGTCGGTGTCCGCCGACGCCGAGGCGCCCAAGGGCCAGGCCGGGCAGCTGACCATCGAGGTCACCGACCAGCAGGGCGCCTCGGCGAGCGCGAGCGTGCCCGTCAACATCATCGCGTCCTCCAAGCCGCTCGTGCAGACCAGCCCGGGCGAGATCAGCCTCAAGGCCGGGGAATCCAAGACCGTCGACGTCTCCGAATACGCGACCAACCCGCTGGCCGACCAGGGGCCACTCACCATCATGGGCGATCCCACCACCTCCGCGGGCGGCAGCGCCACGGCCTCGGGGTCGACCATGACCATCCAGGCCGACGCCGGCTTCAACGGCTCCTTCACCGTGACCTACCGCGTGCAGGACGCGACCAAGGACGTCGAGCGCGAGGTCCAGGGAACGATCACGGCGACCGTCCTGGATAAGCCCGGCGCGCCCACGGGGGCGAGCGCGGTATCGAACAGCGCGGGCACGGCCCTGGTGTCGTGGAGCACGGGCACCACTGGCGGCTCCCCCATCACCTCCTTCACCGTCACCGACCACACGCAGGGCGACTCCAAGTCCTGCGGCGCTGTCACCGAGTGTCTCTTCGACGGGCGCACGAACGGCACCGAGCACACCTTCTCGGTCACCGCGACGAACGAGGTCGGGGAATCCGATCCCTCCAACAAGACGAGCGTCCTCATCGACGCCAAGCCCGAAACCCCCGGCGCGCCCACCGTGAAGCCCGGAGACGGTTCCATCACCGTGTCGTGGGCAGCTCCGTCCAACGACGGATCCCCGATCGAGGGATACGACGTGGAGCTCTCGCCGGGCGGTGTACAATCGCCCGGCGCAAACGAGACGTCCCTGACGATCTCCGGCCTGGAGAATGGCAAAGTGTACACGGTTCGGGTCAGGGCTCGCAATAGGAACTACACGTCCGAGTGGTCGCTCTACTCCCAGGAGGTGACGCCCTACGGCGCGCCGGAAGCCCCGACGGGCGTCAGCGCCACCTTCTCGAATGGCACCGCGCAGGTCACGTGGCACAAACCGTCCAATACGAACGGTCGTAACATCGAGCAGTACACGGTCAGCGCGGACGGCGCCAAGCCGGTGCTTGTCGACGCGCCGACGACCTCCACATCAATTGAGCTCAAGCACTCCGAGCAGCAGGTCTCCATCAGCGTGGTCGCCGTGAACGACACAAAGGATCCCGGCGCGCACACCTCGCCCGCGGCGACGACCACCGTGTGGGCCGTCGACCAAGTCAACGCCCCCACGATCACGTCACTGGAGGCCACGGGGAACTCGAAGGAGATCGCGTTCAACGTCCAGTTCCAGCCGGGCAACGGATGGAGCAAGAACGACCTCGTCGACTACCAGTGGACGACCGACGGCTGGGTCCACTCGGACTCCCTGTCCAGGGATGGCGCTCACACCGTCACCAGCCCGGCGCTCGCGGATGGTGTCGACGCAACGCTCCAAGTCAAGGTGACCGTCCGCAAGAGCGGCACCGATAAAACATCCGAAGCGGTGACCACCGGCGGCACCGTGAATTCCTTCGGTCCCCCCGCGACACCATCCGTAGAGTGTCGGCCCGGCGGACCCGGGTGGGTCGACTGCTACTGGAACAACGCTGCCAGCGGAGGCCGCCCCACCCAGTTGATCCTCACCGGAAACGCCAGCCAGACGATTCCGTCTGTCGTTGGTGCGGAATCGGGCCACCGCCCCTTCAACGTCGGCGAAGGCAACAGCGCGCAGCTGTGCATCAAGGCCGTCCAGACCAGTGAAAAGGGAACACACGAGTCTGGTCAACCGTGCGCCAACGCCACGGCCCCCAGGTACGCCCGTAGCTACAGCGGGTTCAGGGGCGGCTCGGGCAAATGCGTGTCCGGCTCATGTGGAAGCGGTCCTTTCGACAAGGTGGGGCTGGACCTGTCCGGGTGGCCTCCAAACGCCACTGTCAGGTGCTCCGGAACCTACGACGGCAAAAATGCCTGGGTGACCCTGCAGGTTGACGGCAACGGAAACTGGAGGGGAGTCCCCGGGACGCAAGGGCTCCCCGGGTGGACCCTGGGCGGACAATATGTTTACTACCTGGTCGGAAAAGCTGACGGAGATTTCAACGGCTGGTTCACCTGCCAGTAACAGTAGAACGACCGCCCACACAGCAATAGACAACCCGTCACACAACACAACTAAGGACAACAATGGAAGTCACCGAAGACAACGCTCACTGGTTCGCGGACTCTTTCACGAGGATCACGAACAACGTCGGCAAGGCCCTCCTGGGCAAGGAAGACGTCATCCGCTTGGCGCTGACCTGCATGTTCGCCGAGGGTCACCTGCTCTTGGAGGACGCGCCGGGAACCGGCAAGACGGCGCTGGCACGCGCCATCGCCGCCACCGTGCACGGGACGCATTCGCGCATCCAGTTCACACCCGACCTGCTGCCCTCCGACATCACGGGCGTGACCATTTACGATCAGCGCACGGGCTCGTGGGACTTCCACAAGGGTCCCATCTTCGCCTCGATCGTCCTGGCCGACGAGATCAACCGCGCCTCGCCCAAGACTCAGTCGGCTCTGCTGGAGGTCATGGAGGAAGCCCAGGTCACGGTTGATGGCGTGCGCCGCGAGACGGGACGCCCCTTCATGGTCATCGCCACGCAGAACCCCGTCGAGCAGGCCGGCACCTACCGCCTGCCCGAGGCTCAGCTGGACCGCTTCCTCATGAAGACGTCGATCGGCTACCCGGGCCGCGAGGCTGGCATCGACGTCATCCTCGGCTCGGCCGCCCCCGACCGCACGCGCACCCTGGACCCCGTGATCTCCACGAAGGCTGTCGCCGACATGGCGGACCTGGCGGCCAACAACTACGTCGACCGCTCGATCGCCGCCTACGTCCAAGACCTGTGCGAGGCGACGCGCGCCGACTCCGAGGTCCGCATCGGCGTGTCCACGCGAGGCGCGATCGCGATGATGCGCGCGGCCCGCGTGTGGGCGATCGCCCAGGGCCGTAACTTCGTGATCCCCGACGACGTGCAGGCCCTGGCCTCGCGCGTGTGGGCGCACAGGCTGGTCCTGGACCCCGACGCCGAGTTCGGCGGGGCCACGCGTGAGGGCGTCATCGAGCGGGCACTGGGAGCGGTCGCCGCCCCGGTCATGAAGGGCTGAGGACTGTGGCACCGCGTTCCGTCGCCGACAAGCGCCACCAGCGCGAGCGCCTCGACGCCGTCACTCGCGCGCGCGTCGGACTCGCGCGCGCCTCGGCGGCGGTCGCATCCTCCTGGCGGCGCGTCATCGACGCGCTGCGCCGCGTCCGAGGCGTGGGCGCGCTCATGCGGCTCGGGTCCTCCGTGACCCCGCTCGGCTGGGGGACAACACTCGTGGGCGCGGGCGCCGCCCTGGCAGGCTCCCTGGCCTCGTGGGTGGAGGCGGCCGTCCTCGGTTTCACGTGCCTGTCCCTGGTGGCCCTGTCCCTCCTATGGTCGCTGGGACGGGCCGGGCACACCGTCGCGCTGCGCCTGGCCAACACGCGTGTGACGGTCGGTGAGAAAGCGCTCGGCGCCCTGACGGTCACCAACCCCACGTCCCGTCGCCTGCGCGCCACCAAGGTCGAGCTGTGCGTCGGCGCGGGCGCCAACTCGTTCCTGTGCCCTCCCCTGGGGCACGGTGAGAGCCACGAGGAGGTCTTCGCGATCGCGACGACAAGGCGCGGCATTGTGGCCGTCGGCCCAGCCTCCACGATCCGCGGCGACAGCCTGGGCCTGATCCGCCGCGTCCAGACGTGGTCAGACGCCACCGAACTCTACATTCACCCGCGCACGGTCGCCATGAACGCCTCAACGGTCGGTTTCATCCGCGATATCGAAGGCGCGACCACGCAGGACCTGTCCTCCGCGGACGTGTCCTTCCACGCCCTGCGCGAGTACGTGCCCGGCGACGACCGGCGCGCCATCCACTGGCGCTCCACGGCGCGCGTCGGCAAGCTCATGGTCCGCCAGTTTGAGGAAACGCGCCGCTCCCACCTGCTGATCGTCCTCGACCTCGACACCGACGCGTGGGCCAGCGACGACGAATTCGAGATCGGTGTCTCCGCCGCTGCCTCCATGGCGCGCGCGGCCCTGGTCGACGCGAAAGAAGTGTCGGTCCACACCCAGGCGGGCCACCTGAAAACCCCCACCCCGATGCACGCGATGGATTCCCTGTCCGGCGTGGAGCGCGTCCTGGGCGCTGAACGCATCAGCGCGCTCACTCAGCGCGCCGGGACCGAGGCCTCCCAGGCCTCGACCGCCGTCGTCATCTCGGGATCGCGCACGCACCTGGCCGACCTGCATGCGGCGCTCACGCGGCTTCCCCTCGACATGGTGATCACCGGCGTGCGCATCGACACGGACTCGGACTTCGAGCTGCGCACCCTCGGCAACACGCCGGTCGTCGTCGCCCCGACCCTGGATGACTTCGCCATCGGAATGTGGAAGGCCCTCGGATGACGTCCCACACCTCTCCCACGTCCCGCGCGACCTCGTCGGCCCTGCGGCGCGGCGTCGACGCCCTCGCAGTCGTGTCGATGCTCGTCGCGGCGGCCCTCATTCACGGTCCGGTCTTCGGCGGACACGCAGGCTACGTCGCGGCCCTGGGAGGCCTGGTCGTGGGCCTCCTGGTCGCCGCACTCACGTCCGCGGCGCGCGTGCGCGCCATCGGGTCGACGCTGGCGCTCGCCGCCGCCTATCTGCTGACCGGCGGGACGCTGGCCCTCCCGACGACGACTCTCTTCCACGTGGTGCCCACGCGGCGAACCATCCAGATGCTCGTCGTCGGCCTGATCACCTCGTGGAAGGATCTGCTGACGGTCCAGCCGCCCGCAGGCATCTTCGTGGGCCCCGCGATCATGCCGTTCCTGAGCGCCCTGGTCACCGCCTTCGTCGCGCTCACCATCGTGTTGCGCACCAAGCGACCGCTGTGGGCGCTGGCACCCGTCGGGCTCCTGGCGCTCCTGGGCATCATCTGGAGTTCTCAGCTGGCGCCCTTCGCCCTGCCGATCGGCCTGTTCAGCGTGGTCGTGGGCATCGTCTGGTCCGCGTACGTCACCGGTCGCGCCCGCCGCGAAGGCAGCCGTGGGATCGTCGAGTTCAACGATTCTACGGTCACGCCCACGGCCCGCCGAGGCATCGGCGCGGTCACGCTCATCGCCCTGGCCCTCGCGATCGCCGTTCCCCTCACGCGCATCGTCGTCACGGATTCGCACCGAGTGGTCGCACGCGACTACGTCGAGCCGCCGCTCAACCTCCAGGAGTATCACTCCCCTGCCACCCAGTTCCGCTTCCTCAACACGACCGATAAGGACACCGATCTGCTGACGGTGGACGGGCTGCCCGAGGGCGGCAGGCTCCGCCTGGCGACCCTGGACTACTACGACGGGACCGTCATCCAGATCGCCGCGAACACTAACGGATCGGGTTTCCGCCACGTTGGGTCCGCGTTCTACGAGACACCGCTGCCCGCCGGCGCCGAGGCCTCGAACGTGACCGTGCGCGTCGAAGGCTATTCGGGGAACTGGGTGCCCACGGTCGACGGCGTCCGGTCGCTGGAGTACACGTCCGATCGCGCGGGGCAACTCGCGGACGCGCTCTACTTTCACGACCACTTAGAGACGGCGCTGTCCACGGTGCGCCTCGCGCAGGGGGACACCTACCGTGTGAGCGGCATCGTGACCCGTCAGTGGAGCGACGAGGAACTCGAAGGCCGCGCCTTCTCACCAATGACGCCTCCCTCCGATGAGGGTGTTCCCTCCGAAGTGTCCGACGCGGCCAACGAGATGATCGGGGACGCCGCGCCTGGCATCGCCCAGGTCCGCGCGATCCAGCGCGCGCTCCACGATGAGGGCTTCTACTCCGACGGCTCCGATCAGCTGTCTTTGCCGGGCCACCGCACGTCGCGCATCGAGGATTTCCTGAGCGCAGATCAGCTCATCGGCGATGACGACCAGTACGCGGTCGCGATGCTCCTCATGTTGCGGTCGCGGCAGATCCCCGCCCGGATCGTCATGGGTTTCCACCCGGAGACCCCGGCCTCGGGACAGTTGACGCTGACGGGCAAAGACACGCACCTGTGGGTCGAGGTCCCCTTCGAGGGCGCGGGCTGGGTGCCCTTCGACCCGACGCCCCCGCGCGACCACGTCCCCCAGACGGAGGTCCCCAAGCCGAAGCCCGACCCGAAGCCGCAGGTGCTCCAGCCGCCAGACCCGCCGCAAGACCCCGCGGAACTGCCTCCGGACACCTTCGACGATTCGGACGATGACGAAGACGGCTGGCCCGCGTGGATCCGTGTTCTCCTCGCGATCCTGGGATGGAGCGCCGTGGGCGTCCTGGCGCTCTCCCCGATCTGGGGTCTGCTCCTGTTCAAGGCGCTGCGTCGGCGACGCAGGCGCACGGTCGGCACTGACGAGGAACGCAGCGCGGGCGCGTGGGACGACGTGGTCGACTACGCAACCGACACGGGCCTGCGCGTCCCGCTTCGGGCGACCCGGCTCACGCAGGCGCGCGCCATCGACGCGAGGCTGATCGACCGCCGCGCCGACATTCCAGACGACACCGGCTTTCACCGGTGGGACGAGCAGTGCACCGCCCTGGTGTTCATGGCCCGTTCGATGGACGCGGTCGTGTTCTCCGACGCGGGCGCCCGGGGGCGCGCACCGGAGCGTTCCTGGGAGATCAGGGAAGAGGTCGTGGCCGCGATTTCGGCGAAGACACCCCGGTATCGGCGCTACTGGGCGCACCTGTCGGCGAGGTCCCTGTGGATGCGCCGGGTTCCCCTGCGCGTGCGCCTCGAACGCCTCACGGAGCTGCTCGCCCAGCAGCACAAGAAGAAGACGACACCGGCGGCCACCGACGAGGCCACACCCCTGAAAGGTACGGACAATGTATGAAATGACGGTCCCGGGCAAGCCCTCCGTCGCGGTTCCCCCGCACCTGGCGGGGACGGCCGCGGTCACGATCGGGCAACGATTCCTGTGGCGTTTCTACCTCGTCTTCTTCTACACGCTCGTCGTGGTTGTGTTCTACGTCCTCATCTTTGGGGCGATAGTGAAACCATCATTGAGCGATACTCTGGTGAATTGGAGCGCAGCGCTCCTCGCAGCTTTTTTGACCTTTTACGTCATATCCACAGCGATGTTGGTCAAAACCGGCGCAACCCCTTTTATGCGCCTAGCGGGCGTGCGCTGGGTGCGCGTCGACACGGGTGCCCCCGCCGGCTGGAAGTGCGTCGGGAAACTCATCCTGGAGAACGTCGTCCGCGGGCTCCTCTTCGGCGTCGGACAGATCATCGTCGGCTTCGCCACCATGGACGAGATGAACCGGACGTGGTTCGACCGCACGCTGGGCATCGTCTCGATTAACACGAAGGCCGGACGCGACACGTACAAGACGCCCGTCACCCCGCAGTCCCAGGCGCCACTGCAGCCGGTGGTCCAGCCGTGGAACGCGACGGCCTCGGCCGCCGCCTCCCTCCCTCCTGTACCGTCCGTGCCGTCCGCACCGCCATCCGTGCCGCTGTCCGCGCCGCCCGCGCCTCCCACCCCGGAGCCAGAAGCGACGCACGTGTCGTGGGCAAGCGCCACCTCCGACCCGGTGCCGACGCCGCCCACGCAGGTCTCCGCGCAGGCATCCGCGCCGACGGCCACGGCGCCGTCCTCGGACTACATTGGCTCGACCCCGTGGTCGAACTCGGACTCCGATGCGGCTGCCAGCGAACCCGCGGCGACCGAGCAGCCGCTGTCCTTCTCGCCGCATTCGTCCTCCTATCCGACGAACGCGCAGGCGTCTGATTCCTCCTTGTCCCAGGACGACGCTGACGACCGCACGCAGCTCGGGGTGCGCTACGACACGGCTCGCGTCACCTTCGACACGGGGGTGACGTGCCCCTTCGGGGGAACGATCGTGCTCGGGCGTAACCCGCTCGCCCCGGCCTCGCACCCCACGGCGTCCCCCGTCCCCGTTGACGACCCGCAGCGGACGGTGTCGAAAACACACGTCGCGCTGACGGCAACTCGCGAGGGGGTCCTTGTCGAGGACCTGCACTCGACCGGGGGAACGGTCGTCGTTCGCGCCGACGGTGACGAAACGCCGGTCCTGCCCGGCGCTCCCGTCCACGCGCGCGCCGGAGACACCGTCCGCTACGGGCAGCGGAGCGTGGTCATCGATGGATAGCGCAATCGCCGAGGCGGTCGGCCCGGGGGGCGCACGGCTCGTCATTGCGCACGCGGCCCGCACGGACGTGGGGCGTCGGCGCGTCCGCAACGAAGACTCGTGGGGTGCGTCCTTCCCCGCCTACTTCGTTGCGGATGGGATGGGCGGCAACGACGCAGGCGACATCGCGTCGAGGGCCGTGGTCGATGCTATGTGCGGCTCATTGGAACTCGGCGCGTTCGCGACGCCAGCCCTGCTGTCGGAGGCGGTTTCCCGCGCCGCGACCTCGGTGTGCGCACTGGGCACCGGATGCCGGGCCCCCGGGTCGACGCTGACGGGTGTTGCCTTCCAGGAGTACCGCGGCAAGCCCTGCGCGACCGTGTTCAACATCGGTGATTCCCGTACCTATTTGCTCTCCGAGGGCAGCTTCGAGCAGATCTCCGTGGACCACTCCGAGGTGCAAGAACTCCTTGACGCGGGGTGCGTCACCGACGTCGAGGCCCGGGCGCTTCCTCGGCGCAACGTCATCACGCGCGCGTTGGGGGCAGGAATGTCCGGCGATGTCGCCGCGGACATTTTCATGGTTCCCGTCCACTCCGGCGACCGGTGGGTCATCTGCTCCGACGGGCTGTCGGGAGAGGTGACGGACGCGCTCATCGAGATGATCGTGCGACACGTGACGGATCGCGAGCAGGCGACCGACGAGCTCATCGCTCAGGCGCTGGGCGCCGGAGGAAAAGACAACGTCACCGTCATCATCGTGGATGTTGTGGAGGCCGCGCCCGAGTGGGGGCAGCCGAGCAGCGGCGATGAGACGGTCGATAACGATGCGACCCTCAGTGGCCCGACTCACCCTGGCCTGCCGTCGGTGTCGGCGCAGGAGGGACCGCACGCACACGGAGTGGAGGAATGCCATGCGTAGACGCACGTGGACGCCCGGCGGCTACCCTGCCGCTGTGACCGAGAGCGGGATTTTCGTCCTGGAGCCGGGTCATGAGGCGCTCGCCCAGCGATTCTGGGAACTCATGGTGGACGGCGCAGACCTGCCTGTCCTGTTGCAGGAACTGACGTCCGCGTTCGCCGCCAACCTGGCGTCGCTGCCCAGTTTTGTCGCAATCATCGACGAGGCCGGTGGCGCGCACATCGCGATGCGCGGCGCTTTCGAGGTCGTCGTCGATGGACCCGAGGGACCGACTTCCGTGGCCGGAGGCAACGTCATCACGTGGTCCGAGTATCGTTTCCGGACGCACTCGGGGTGGCGGGTTGCCACGCCGGTGGACGGACTCGCGCCAGAAGAAACGCCGTGGCAGGCGCTCAGCGCGGTTCTGCCCGTGTCCACGCTCGCGTCGGGCACGGTCGGCGAGGTCGGGTCCGCCGGCGCCTCCCCGATCGTGTCGCGCGTCGAGGCCGAAGCTCACCCGGGCCTCGACGAGGCCGCCGTCCCTGCGCCCTCCGCTACGCCCATCGACGAGGCCGGCCCCGCCACGAGCGCACCCGTGCACTCACCGGAGAAAGAGGAGGACGCGCAACCCCTCGCCCTCGCATCGCCGTCGTCTTCGCAGGGCGAGCCCGCCGGAGAGGCGCTCATGGTGGTCGAGGATGACTATTCCCCCGCTGCAGCCTTCTTCGCGGCGGCTGCGGCCCCCTTCTTCGAGGAGGAGCCCCGTGGCTCTGAGGTGCCCGCCCCCCTCGCGGACGACGAATCTGACGAACCCGACGACCCCCCGTCGACGCCCCTCCACGGCTGCGCGGCTCCCGCAGCCGAGGCGTCGGCTCAGGCCGACAACACGGGGGAGGAAACGCAAATCCCCTGGTACGATCGCGAGGAAGAAACGGAGGAATCCTCGCCCGACGACGACCGTGCCTCCTCCGGTGACGCGCAACCGGACCCCGAACCCGAAGAGGAAGAGGTGTGTGCCCCCGCCATCGACGCGGAGCCGGGGTACGCGCCTGGGGAGCAGGGCAGCGAGGATCGTGTCTCCCCCTACGAGTACCTCTACGACGACGTGACCCGTGCGGGAACCGTCGAAGACGCAGCCGTTCGCCACGTTCGAAACTCCGATGTTATCGACGACGACCCCGTTCCCGTTCCCCCACCCCGCGGCCCCTTCACCGGTACCGCGCAGGAGGCTGAGCAGGAACCCGCCCCCGCTCTCTCCCCGTCCCTGCCTATCTCGAGCGTTCCGCTCCCGGTCACACCGGTGCAACCCGAACCCCCGCTCGACGTGCCCCCAGGCGGCTTCTTCATCGACTCCGTCCCCGGGGTCTCCTCGGACGCGCACTCGACCCCCACGGCGACGCCGAGCGCGACCTACCGCCGCTTCATGGAGGCCACAGCCGACGGCGACCACGATGGGATGACAACGCTCCCTCAGCGCGCCCGCGAGCTACGCGACTATGCCCGCCACGTCAACTCTGAACCCGACGAGTCATCGCAGTCCGCGTCCGCGCAGGCCTCGCCAGCCGCACACTCCTCCCCCGCCGCGGTCGGGCCGCAGGTCCTGGCCGTCTTGTGCGAACAAGGCCACCCGAACGCGACCCATGCCTCGTCGTGCCGAATCTGCTCATCGCCTCTGGGCAGCACCGCCGTGACCGTCCCGCGCCCCAGCCTGGGCCGGATCGTCTTGTCGACGGGGGAAGAAGTGGCACTGGACCAGGACATCATCATCGGGCGTCGCCCGCGATCGAGTGCGGGGGCCGGTCGGCAACCCGCGCGCCTGGTCATCGTCCCAAGCCCCCGCAAGCAGATCTCACGAAGCCACTGCGAGCTACGGATCGACGACTGGGACGTGTGCCTGCACGACCTGGGCTCCAATAACGGAACGTACCTGACGCGCCCCGGGCAGGCCCCCGTGCGCCTGGACGAGAACGTTCCCACGGTGCTCAAACCGGGAGACGTCGTCGAACTGGGTGAAGAGATCTCGTTCCGGATGGAGGAGTAATGCGACGGCCACTTGATCCCCCAGCGATTCCCAACGCGACGTTCGTCCGACACCTCGGTTCGGGCGGTTTCGCCGACGTCTACCTGTTCCGCCAGCTGATGCCCCAGCGTGACGTGGCAGTCAAGGTCCTGCGACCGGACTCCAATGCCCAGGCCTCGGCCGCCTTCGACGCGGAAGTCAACCTGATGGCCCGCGTCTCCAACCACCCGTCCATCGTGTCCTTTTACACGGCGGGAATCACGGACGATGGCCGCCACTACCTGGTCATGGAATACTGTCCTCCCCCGCACTTGGGCCAGCGTTCCAAAGAGCACCGGATCCCCGTGTCGCAAGCGCTCGACATCGGTGTGCGCATCGCCGGAGCGGTCGAGACGCTTCACCAGCGCGGGATCATTCACCGCGACGTGAAGCCCATGAATATCCTGTTCACACAGTTCGGGCACCCCGTCCTCACTGACTTCGGCATCGCCGCGCAGACAGGAACGGACGAGGAAACAGCCGGCGGGTTCTCCGTCGCGTGGGCGCCCCCCGAACAGCAGGACGGGACAGGCCCCTTCGGGCCCACGATCGACGTCTATTCCCTGGCTGCCACCGTGCACGGCATCCTGACGGGCCACTCGCCTTTCGAGGTTCCCGGTGGAGACAACCGAGAACTCTCCGTGCTTAACCGGGTGCTGCGCTCCCCTGTTCCCGCCATCGGCCGAAGCGATGTGCCCGCGGAGCTCGAACGCATTCTCGCGATCGCAATGTCGAAAGACCACAAGCGGCGCTACCAGTCGTCACGCGAATTTGCCCTCGCCCTGCAGCACGTCCAGTCCTCGCTGCGCCTGACCCCCACTCCCTTCGAGGCCATGGGCGTGGAGGCCCCCACCACCTACGAGGACGACGAGGGGGATGAAACCAGCGCCGCGCCGATCGCCGTTTTCTCCTCGCATGCCCCGACCCCGTCCTCGTCCATCGCGGACGAGGACGACCGAACGGTCACCGTCTTGACGAAGGTGGACCCCGCCCCGGCGCCCGCGAGCGCACCCGCCGCTGCGCACGCCTCTGTGCGCGCGCCCGCGTCAGGGGCCGAGGCCGAGGAGCGCCCCTCCAAGGGCTTCGGCGCGGTCGTGGCGGGGTTCTTGCTCGTGGTTCTGCTCCTCGGAGGCATCTCCTTCGGCGTGTGGACGGTGCTGCGCGGTGAGGGAACCACGAAGGCTCCCACGCAGTCCGCGGCCGACGTTCCTCCGCTTGACGGACTTCCATCGGCCAACGCGAACGCGTCGGTCACCGGCCTGTCGGGGACGCTCACCCCCGATGGCGTGACCTTCACGTGGGACTCGGCGGGGGCGGGAACCACGTACCTGTACCACGTCGAGGACCCGAAGGAGGAGCACGCGGTACGCCAGACGAAAGAAACCTCGGTCACCGTGCCCGCTGTGCCTGGGCGCACGTGCCTGTCCGTCGCCGTGCGTAACTCGGACGGACGCTCGTCGAACGAGGCCATCGAATGCGTGGAGACGCCATGAGCACCGCGGGCAACGAGCATGAGGCGATCGTGGAGGAGTCGGCGGTTGTCGACTACTGCGGCGAGATCTACCCGATCCGCGCGGATCAGGAATTCCTGATCGGACGCGAAGCCGACCTGTGTATCGACGACAATCCGTTCCTGCATCGGCGCCTCGTGCGCATCAGCTGTCACGACGGCATGTGGTGGCTGGATAACGTCGGGTCGCGCATCGCGGTCACCGTCGCCGACGAGTCCGGGTCTATGCAGGCGCGGGTCGGTCCCGGGGCTCGCATCCCGATTGTGTTCGACTCGGTCGTCGTCGTGTTCGCGGCCGGTCCCACGACCTATGACTTCTCCGTCACCGTGAAGGGGACGACGTTCCGCAGCTACAGCGCCCCGGCCGTTGACTCCGGCGAAGTCACCGTCGGGGAAGCACGTTTCACGCCGTCACAATATCTGCTGATTCTGGCACTGTGCGAACCTTGGCTGACGCAGGCCGGGTCGGGTCCCACCGACATTCCTCGTAACGTCGAGGCGGCGACCCGGCTGGGGTGGTCGATCACCCGTTTCAACCGAAAACTCGACAACGTCGCCGACAAGCTCGATCGGATGGGTGTTCCCGGTATGCGCGGCCGGCCCGGGTCCTTGGCGACGCACCGGCGCGTTCGACTGGTCGAATACGCGGTCGCCGCGCGGCTGGTTTCCAGCGCTGACCTGCCTCTTCTTGACGAGGAGAGACAACGTAACCGCGCCTCTCAAGCGCCCACCGGGAAGGACCGGAGATGAAAATCAAACTGACGCTCCGCGGGCGTACCCGCGAGGATATTGATCTCCTAGTGACCACCGATGCAACGGCAACTGTCGGCGATGTTGCGGCTGCCCTCGCGTCCTCGGGTCCGTCCAAGAGCGCGGGAACGCTCGTTTCTCCGGATTCTCTGACCCTTCGTGTTCTGGATCCTGCGGACGGGCGCATCGCTTCGGTTCTCCCTTCGTCTGCTTTCGTCACCGAGACGGGACTTCACTCTGGGTCTCTCGTCGACATCGTGTCGACGAAGGACGCGATCACAGCGGGCGGCGTCGCCGGTGAGCTGCGTGTCTTGGATGGAAACGACAGGGGCATGTGCGTGCCCTTGTACTTCGGCGGCACCACCGTGGGCCGCGCGCCCTCCTGTACGGTCATGCTCAACGATCGGCGAGTGTCAAAAACTCACGCGCGTATTACCGTCGGCTCCTGTATCGAGATTCATGACCTTAATTCCGCCAACGGCGTTCTCGTCGGAAACCATCGCGTGCAGCATGCCACGGTGACCCCCGGAGACGTGATTCTCCTCGGAGATACGCAAATCCAGCTGGTTCAGACGATGATGCCCGAGTCGACGGGGGAATCGACTGACATCGGGTTCATCAGGTCGCCCCAGGTCATCCCTCACACGAGCGCTCGAACCGTCAAGCTCCCCGAGGCGCCAACGCGCCCCAAGCCGTCGCGTTTCCCGATCATCGGCCTCATCGCGCCGCTGATTATGGGCGTGAGCATGTTCCTCATGACCCGACAACTGACGAGCCTGTTGTTCGTCGTCCTCAGCCCGGTCATCATGCTCGGCTCATGGTGGGATCAGCGCAGACAGGCGAAAACCGAGTTCGCCGAGGCCATGGAACGCTTCGAGGATGCCCTGCGCATCACGCACCAGGACCTGGAGGAGAGTCGGCGCGAGGACATGGAATCACGCCACGCGCAATATCCTCCGATCGACCAGGTCATCGCGGGGGCCCTGCGTCGCGACGGTTCATTGTGGATGCGGCGGCCGGAACACCCGGAGTTCCTCAAGTTTCGGCTCGGTCAGGGCACGGACGTCGCGAGGGTCACCATCGAAGGGGCGGATCAACACTCTGGGCTTCCGGAGGCCATCGCCAGGGTGCGTGCGCTCGCTGACGAGTATTCCCGGGTCGCACACGTTCCTCTCGTTGCGGATCTTCGGGCCTCCGGCGGCTTGGGCCTGTGCGGCCCGGCTGACATTCTCAGGCAGGCGCGCGGCGCGATTGCGGCGCAGTTGGCGGCGCAGTACTCCCCCGCAGAAGTCATCGTTACGTGCCTGACCTCCGCTGAACGGGTGGATGGCTGGGAGTGGATGAAGTGGCTTCCCCATTCCTCCTCCCCGCACTCGCCCTTCGGCTCCGGCATCCACCTGGCCTCCGACTCCACCTCGGGCAAGGTTGTACTCTCGCAGCTTGAGGGACTCCTCGAGGCACGCAGCCAAGGGGATCCCAGCGAGGTCTGCGACCGAGGCCCCGACGTTTCTTCCGCACCGAAGGAGGAGGCATCGGGCGAGGATTCAACCAAGGAGTATCCGAATCCCATTCCCGCGGTGGTCGTCTTCGTCGACGACGTGCTGGTGGACCGAGCGCGTCTGAACCGCATTGCTGAGCTCGGCCCCGACAGGGGAATCTATGTCGTGTGGATGGCCCCGACGTTCGCCGAGCTGCCAGCGGCGTGCCGCTCGTTCATCGCCTTCAATGGCGCTCAGGCGTCCATCGGCGATGTTCGGGCCTCGCGCGCGCTCCAGGACGTGTCCGTGGACCGCGTGTCCGACGAGGAGTTGGCTTGCCTAGGCAGGTCGCTCTCGCCTCTCTTTGACGCGGGCGTCCCCGTCGACGATGACTCGGACCTGCCCGGCTCGATCTCCTACGTGGACCTGACGGGCCAGGAACTGGCGGACGATCCCAATGCGCTCATCGAGCGTTGGAGGGCCTCGCACTCGATCATCGACCGCGCTCCCGGGCGTCCACACAAGAAGATCCCCGCCGTTCCTCTGGCCGCCCTCGTTGGCCAGGGCGCGAGCGAACCCATGCAGCTGGACCTGCGCGTGCATGGCCCGCACGCGCTGGTCGGCGGCACCACTGGCGCCGGCAAATCCGAGTTTTTGCAGGCGTGGGTCCTCGGCATGGCTCAATCGGTCTCGCCTGACAGGCTGACTTTCCTGTTCGTCGATTACAAGGGTGGTTCCGCCTTCGAGCAGTGCACGGAGTTGCCGCACACCGTCGGCTTGGTCACCGACCTGTCGCCCTACCTGGTGCGCCGCGCCCTGACCTCACTGCGCGCAGAGCTGCGCTACCGTGAGCGACTGCTGAGCGAGAAACGGGCGAAGGACCTCGTCACCCTGGAGAAGTCCGGGGATCCCGACTGTCCACCCTCGCTCGTCATCGTTGTCGACGAGTTCGCGGCGCTCGTGAACGAGGTCCCGGAGTTCATCGACGGCGTCGTGGACGTTGCGCAGCGGGGACGGTCCCTCGGCCTCCACCTTATCCTTGCGACACAACGCCCCGCTGGTGTCATCAAGGACAACCTCCGTGCGAACACGAACCTGCGCGTCGCCCTGCGCATGGCCGACATCGATGATTCTCAGGACGTGCTCGGCGACCACATGGCCGCCCACTTCCCGCAGAACACGCCCGGTCGTGCCGCTGCGAAAACGGGACCCGGCAGGATTTCGGTATTCCAGTCGGCCTACCCCGGCGCCCGCACGACCGACGGTCTCAAGACCACGCAGGTTGACATCGAAGCACTGGGCTTCGGCATGCCTCAACAGTGGAAGACGCCCGAACCCCCCAAGCCTCGCGACGATGTCCCCACTGACATTTCCCGCGTCGTTGGCACGATTCGTGCGGCCGCCGAGAAAGCGCAGATTCGCCCGCCTCGCAAACCGTGGCTGCCTGAACTCGCGCAGACCTACAACCTCGCGCATTTGCCCCAACGCTCCGACGATAAGATCGTCCTCGGAGTCTTGGACGATCCTGAGGAACAGACGCAGGAAGTCGAGTATTTCCGCCCCGATCAGGATGGACATATCGCCTACTACGGGGCGTCGGGTTCCGGAAAGACGACAGCGCTGCGCTCACTCGCGATCGCAGCAAGCATCACGCCTCGCTCCGGTCCCGTCAATGTCTACGCCCTCGACTTCGCTGGCGGCGGCCTCGACATGCTCAAGAAGCTCCCCAACGTCGGCGACGTCATCGTCGGCGACGACGACGAGCGAATCGCGAAGCTCATCACCATGCTCGGCGACATCGTCGAGGAGCGCTCAGTCTCCTACAAGGCGATCAACGCCAACCACTTGACCTCCTACCGCGAGCTGTCGGGGCACAAGGACGAACCCCGATACCTGGTGCTCATCGACGGGATCGCAGCGTTCGCCGAGACATACCAGCTCACTGGACGCTACGCGGCGATCTGGAGCCGCTTCCAGCAGGTCCTGTCGGATGGGCGCGAAGTCGGCGTTCACTTCGCGGTGTCGGCCGATCGACCGCAGGCCATTCCAAACTCGATCGCCGCGTCTTTCCAGCGAAAAGTGGTCCTGCGACTGACCGACGAGGACGCTTATCTCTATTTCAATCTTCCACGCGATGTCCTGAGCGCGTCGAGCGCGCCCGGTCGCGCGATGCAGGTGGGCAACCCGAACCTCTTGCAGCTGCCGATCCTGGGCACGAACGTCACAGACTTCGCTCAGGCCAGGGAAATCGAGTCGCTCGCCGGGACCAGGTACATGCGTCAACGCACGCGGCCGGCGCCGATCCGTTCCCTGCCGCTCGACATACCGGCGCGCGAGGTCGACCTCACTGTCGATGGACGCCCGGTCATCGGTGTCGAGGCTGGTTCGCTCGCTCCGATGCCGCTGCGCCCTGCGGGCACTGTCGCCATCACCGGCCCCGCTCAGTCAGGCAGGACCAACACCGTCCGGTGGCTGGCACACAGCGTCCACAGTGCGTTCCCACATGCGGTCATGCTGCACGCATGTGCACGCCGATCCCTGGTGGCGAGGGAACCACTGTGGACGGAGACAGCGCAGGGGGCGGACAAGATCGCGTCCATGCTGATCAAGCACGCTCACCTGTTCGAAGAGGAGGCGCCGGACAACACGCCGGGAGTCGTTCTCTTCGTCGAGGGCATCGGAGAGTTCTCCTTCTCCGCGTGCGATCAGCAGCTGCAGGACGCCATCGCCTCGTCGAAGGCCAACGGTCATCTGGTCGTTGCCGAGGCCGACGTGTCGGGTTGGTCGTTCGGTGGCTCGCTGGCATCCGGGGTGCGCAGCGGCCGGACAGGGATCGTCCTATGTCCCTCGCCCGGTGAGGGCGAGAACGCTGTCGGCGTCGCCGTGCCCGGCGTCTCTGGGCGCGAGGCCGTGCCGGGCCGCGGGTACTTTGTCCAGTCCGGTAAGCAGTGGAAAGTGCAGGTGCCCCGAGTATGACAAGACCCGATGGGGACTAGTCCCCATCGCCCATGACAAGACCGAATGATAGTTTGAGGTTACGGGCTAATCACCCTATCCGACGTGGGAACCCGTCGGCCCGAACACACCAGACCTCGATACCCACCCCGGGTATCCCATTCTCAACGGAGGAACACAATGGCAAACCTAAATGTCACCTACGACCAGATGCAGTCCGCAGCAACTCGCCTGCGCAATGGTCAACAGGATCTCGAGACCAAGCTCAACGAGCTGCGCTCGCTGGTCCAGCAGCTGGTTCAGAACGGCTTTACGACGTCGCGTGCCTCGGGCGCCTTCGACACCGCCTACCAGGAGTTCACCCAGGGCGCGACCCGCACGATCCAGGGAATCGACGGCATGGCCGATTACCTGAACAAGGCCGCTCAGGCACTTCAGCAGACCGACGAACAGCTGGCGCAGTCCATCGGCAAGTAAGGTCATCATCTCCTGGGGCGCGGGCGAGCGCCCGCGCCCCAGGCTCGATGCAGAAAGGAAACGCCATGGTGAACCTGTCACTTGACACGACCGAGTTGCGCAACCGATCGAAGTCCCTGCGCGCAACGGCAGCCCTGTTGGACGATGCGAAGATCGACGCCTCGGACATTGCCTCTGTTGTCGGCCACGACAAACTCGCGGGAAAGGTCAGGGAGTTCGGCGACAACTGGGATACGACCCGGGGGCGTTTCCGCGAGCACCTGGAGGCACTGGCAAAGACCTTCGACGCCATCGCCGAAACCTTCGAGGATCTCGACAGAGACCTCGAGAACGCGCTGAGGAGAAAGAAATAATGAGTACCCTGCCGGGAGAACCCACCGCCCTGAAAACAAAGGTCGAGGGGCTGATCACCTCCGCGAACAGCATCCAGTCCGCGATCGATGGCCTTAATAAGTTCGTGACAACGTCAGAATCAAAGGCCGTTCAGGCAACGCACAAGCAAGTGCAGAACGCCCAAAAGAGCCTGGAAGCGGCACATGGCCGATACAAGAAGACGGGCCTGGCGCTGCGCGAATACCAGGTGGTGCTCGCCAACTGCCACAAGCGCGCCGACGCGGCCTCTGCCCGGGAGGAGAGCGCCAACCGGCAGCGCAACGACGCACAGCGCACGGTGAGCGCGACAAAGAAGCGCCTCCAGCAGCTGCAGAGCTCCCACGCTCCCACTGCAAACGTCACCAACGCGCAAAACGCCTATGACCAGGCCCGAGCCAGCGAACGCCGGGCCGCGAAGGCGGCGACCGACGCGTCGACGGAAATCGCTCAGATCACCCAGGAGGTGGATGAGGCAGCCGGCCGCGCTATCAGCAAGATCGACACGGCAATATCCAGCACCAATGACAACCTGATCGACAAAATTTCTCAGTTCATCAAAAACGTCGGCAAGGCCCTCGCAGACTTCACCAAGTGGGTAGCCAAGGTCCTTAAGAAAGCGCTAGAAGAACTCGGCAAAATTATTTCCCAAGTTGGCAGACTCATCGGCCCTATCCTTATCACCATCACGTTGATTTTAGGCCTTTTCTTTCTTGGACTAGGGCTGTTTCTCACCGGAGTGACGCTAAGCCTCGCCGGAGGATGGATGATCCTGGCCGCATTGCCTTTCCTCGTTTTGGGATGTCTGGCCGCCATTGCTACCGGATTGCTAACCGCTGCTTCCGGGCTAGGACTGTATCAAAAGATCCTCATGAACGCCCACAACGCTGCTCTTGACGCTGCCGAACGCGAGCACGGACCGGCGAATGTCCACGACGGCGATAACGGGGAGACGACGGACACCATCAACACTCGCCCGGGCAAGGAGGGCCTCATCCGGGACAAGATGGACCTCGCTGGCCGACCTCACCCGCGAGGAACCTGGAGGGAACCGCCGGGCTGGCACGAGGTCACATCGGCTGAGCTGGAGAGGCTGGGTATCGATCCGGAACTCCTCGAAGACACGAACACCGGATTCCACGCGACGCTCTTCCGGGACGACAACGGACGCTACGTCCTGTCCTACGAGGGGACCGATTTCGGGCACGGAGGCGATGTGTATAACGATTATGCGGGTGCAGCGAATACGTCGGATCAAGTTTATCAGGCGATCCAAGCGGCGACGACCGTCAAGCAGCGCCTGATGGCCAACGGCGTCACCGCGGGCAACTTCTCCCTGACTGGTCATTCCCTGGGCGGGGAGCTGGCAGCAGCGGGTTCGATCGCGACGGGGGCGAAGGCGACGACCTTCAACGCCGCGGGATTGAGCTACACGAGCATGAAACTCGCCCAGGAATCGGCGCAGCAACATGGCTTCTTTACCTCCGCCGTTGACGCGCGTGCGCGCGTTGAAAACTATCATTTCACTACGGATCCACTAACAAACGCACAGAAATACACCGCCCTGCCGGAGGCATACGGGAGACAAATTGAAGTCAAGGCTTCGCGAGATGATCTGGCCTATTTCAACGACATCAAGCGGGGACACGGCCTCGACGCCATGAAGAGACAGTACGACGCCGAGCACGGCCATGCGTACGCGGACCGGCAAAAGCCTACGGAGAAATGGGATGCCCCGATCCTCCTACCGGAGCCCGAGCGTCCGACGTGGGCTCCAGGCACCGTCCCAACCGGCATCTGACCTCCACACGAGAAAGCAGACTCAACGATGGCAAGCGATAAGAGCCCCAGCGAGGACCCACGCCTCGTCTTCAACCTACCGGGCACCTGGTACCCCGTGGCGATCACGGATGAGGGGGCCTCGGAACAGGACGTCGAGCGCATGGTCCATGGCATTGTCGGCCCGGCGGACGACGCGGCCGTGCTGCGTCGCCAGATGCACGATCAGGTGGTCGATGCGTGCGCCGAGGCCATGGAAGGCGGCGCCGTCGCTATGTACTTCGGCAAGGAGCTGGAAAAGGATGCGCCTTTCCCTGTGAACATCACGATCTATCAGCCGCCGGGCCTGCGCATGAGCCCCGCGATTGGCACGGAGAGCGAGGAGGTGTTTGGCATCCTCCGAATGGGCTTCGAGGACGCCGACGACGAGTTCGTGGAAGTTGAGGGCGCGAACTTCCGGGCACTGCGCCGCGTGCTCATCGAGAAGGATGATTCGTTCCACGTCGAAGCCCCCGAGGACGAGACGCCGGAGGAGGCGGCCTTACGCGCCGAGGCGGAGAAGCTTCAATTCGAGCGGATGCGCGTCGATTATTGGGCGCACGTGCCCGACACGAAGCAGATCGTGATCGTCTCTTTCGTGACGCAGATGGCCATGATCAAGCACATCATGCTCGAACTCTTCGACCTGTTCATCGCAGCGTCTTACTTCGTTTCCGATTCCGCCGACGAGGCTGAATCCGAGCCCGAGGCCACAGCCGAGACCACGTCGGAGGACACGGCTGAACCCGAAGAAGCAACCGCCGACTAACAGTCATCCCGGGACCGCCGACGACGCACTGAGTGCCGTCGGCAGGGCTTCCTGGTCACTTGAGGGGTTCTCCCGGTGTCGCGACGAAGCAAACAATCGGGAGCCACTGCCTGATCACAACTATCATTCCAACTAGGAGAACACATCATGACCACGGCGATAGCAATCATCATTCTCATCGCTTGCGGCTTCCTCTATTACGGGTGGATACGGCTGCGTCAGGAAATCTCCGCGAAGATCACCCAGCTGGTTTTCCGGAAGACGCACCGTGAGGGCGAGGGCGCTGTGGGCAGAACGCACCTCATTACACCGAAATCAGTGTCTACTGGCGACCTCCTTGAGGCTGTGTGGGAGGCAATCGACGTCCCGGCAAGCGAAAAGCCCCCACTGTGGTGGCCCGCCAGCGTCTTCAAATGGCGCTCGGACGATCCCGCCGGTCTCGTTTTCCAATCGAAGGGCCGCCTGACCTTCACGCAGTGGTCTGCGACGCTGCTCACCGACAAAGAAGGCACGCAGCTCCTGTGGAGCGTCGTCCAAGCATTGCAGGTGAACGGTCTGGTGCCCGAGGCCAGGAGCCTAGCCAATCTGGAACGGCGCGTCATCAGGGCGATGAGGGCATGTGACCCGTACTGCGAGATCATCAGTGAACAAGGAAAGGTGAAGTGGAAATGAAACACACCACCCCACACTTCATCGCACTGGCGGTGCTCGCCATCGGCCTGCCATGGTTTTTCCTGCTGGCCGACGAGGATCACAGGCTCCTTCCGTCGCTGTTCATCGTTGTTGGTGTGGTAGCGGTTCTGGCCTTGGATTTCTTCGGCCCTCCGGCTCTGCCCGACCCCCTCGCAGCCCAGGACCCAGAACCGTGGAAGCGCCCGGCGGCCACCAACGCTCAAGAAGCGCAGGCCTACCAGACGTGGATCGAGCAGGCGTTGGCAGCAACCGCGCAAGCCCCACAGACGATGCCGATGAGTTCAGCTGTGTCGCCAACCCCGGCACCAGCTGTCCCCATGAATCAAGCAATGCCGCCCACGCCGGAGACTGCACCCGCGTCGGCTCCCGCGCCGACAGCGGTTGCGCCGTCGATGCCTCCGGCCCCGGAAGCCCCTGCACCGCGCCAGAGCGCGGCCGAAGAACTCAACCAGCCGATCTCGATTGGCCCTCTCACCTCCTCCAGCGAGGACGCCCCGGTCAATCCGCCATTCTCGGTTGGCCCGCTCGCTTCGCCCGCACCTACCCTGCAGCAAGCCCCGGAACCCCAGCAGGTCTCGGCGCCCCAACAGGCACCGGAAATCGCTCAGCCTCAGCAGGCCTCGGCCGACGCCTACGACGATGATGACCTCGACATGACGCGCGCTGCCGTCTCGCCGGGAAGCCGATTCACTGTCGACAACGCGATAGATCCGGCGACGCCGTGGGATGTCCAGGCGGAGATCGCTCGGACGAGGCCTGACCTGTGGTTGGCGCTGTCGAAAAATCCGTCGATTTACCCGGATCTCAAAGCCTGGCTCGATCGCCATATCAACAAGTAGCCAACGCACGAGGCACGACATACGTGGGGGCCACCCAATGGGTGGCCCCCACACTCGTATAGTTCATCGGCTCTCACTAGCCGCCTTCGATTCCACGACGGCCAGCCCCGCGTCGGTGAAGATCGTCGCGGCCCACCGTCTGCCCGCGGGACACACCCGCACGACGACACGCCCGGCCACGGCCTCGTCAAGTGCGGCGGTTGCGCGCGACACGATGAGCTCATGCAGCTGGGCCTCATTCTCCTTGCTCTCCCAGCCCTCCCCGTCGCCGCGATCGTCCAGCAAGAGGACCTCAACCCCTCGTCCTCGCGCGCGACGTGCCGCTTCCACGACGGCGGTTCCGGTGAAGAAGGAAGCGCGGATCTCGTCGCGCAGCTCCGCCTCGAGCAGGCGCGCCTCCATGGCGATCTCAGGTGACACCTCTTCATCCCGGAGCGCCTCGAGGGTCCCGCGCGCGCGAACGGACACGTCGGCGAGCTTGACCGCCATGGCCGAATTAATGCTCACCTGCAGTTCCCTCTCCAGGCGCGCCTGCTCCTCGGCTTTGAGGGCTCGTTCGATCGCGGAGGTCACGGTGCCCGACCACGACACGAGAGCAAACCAGAATATGAACGTGATGATGTGGCCGATCGTGAAGGTAAAGATGAGGCCGGGCGGCCTACCTGAGAGTGCAACCCAGGCGGCGACTGCGACCACAAAGCCGACGCAACCAACGACGGCCTCGGCCGTGCGCTGACGCAGGAGGAGCAGCGCAGCGAGGAACATCGATGCGCCCGCGCTCCACCCGGACCAGCCCGGCCATGCGGACGCTCCCCGAATCGGGGTGAGCACCAGCAGGTTGGACACACCGATCACAGCGGCACTCCCCCACGTCACGAGTTTCGGGGGCACGCGGTCGGACCACGGTGCCACCAACAGGGTTCCTGCGACCGCCATGATCGCGAGGGAGAGGATGACGGGGCCCCTATGTGAGTAGGCCCCGTGGCTGAACTCGATCGCCACCATATAGCTATGAAACACAACGCCGGCCAGAACAAGCAGCCGCGCGCCGCGCGATTCTGCGGCCGCGCGGACCTGCGAATCCCACGCGGTGCGCGACGGGTCTTTGTCGCGCGTACCTGCGCGGGGCCGCCACGCGAACGCGGAGCGAATCGCCTGCCGCGGCCGGAAGCGTCGACTCTGGGGGTCCTGCCATTCCAGGGTCACGCGCGTGCCTCCGCCGGGCTTCGAGGCCAGGGTTGCGTTGCCACCGACCGACTCCATCCGCTTCACGATGGAACCCCGGACGCCGTGTCGCCCCTCGGCGAGGCGCTCAAGGTCGAAGCCCTGTCCCGTGTCGGTGATCGTCACGCGCATGGAGTCCGCCCCGGCTGAGACAACGACGCGGCAGCGCGCGGGCTGGCTCGGGTCCGAGGTGTCGGATCCTGCGTGGAGGCGAACGTTGTTGAGTGCCTCGTGGGTCGCGGCGACGACCTCGGCGCCCACCTGGGCGGGGATCTGCCAGCCTTTTGCAGGAAGGTGACATGCGAGCTTCCAGCGCGTGTTCCCGGAACGCACGAGGGCCTCGAATGCTCCCCACATCTGTGTAGCGTCCATGAACCCGTTGGAGGGTGGGGCGGGGACCAGGGCGCACAGCGCGGAGTGGGCTGCCGCGCGCACCTCGATGTCGTCGATGCCTCGTTTGCACGCGAGAATCAGAGCCGAGAGTACGTAGTCGTGGATGAGACCGTTGCTACGTGCCCGTGCACGCCCCTGGGCGCGCTCTCCCGCGAGCGCATGCTCCGCGTCGCGGGCGTTGGCGCGGGTTTGGTCGAGGCCGCGCACGATCATGAGGGTCCATTCAAGCATTCCCGCGTTGGCCATGGCGGTGAGCAGGAAGAAGAGGGGGCCGACCGATGTTTCGAGTAGTTTGTTGTCGGGGTTGGCGCTCATCATGACGATGATCTGCAGCGGAGCGATGGCGCTGAGGTAGGCGGCCGTGTAGCGTCCGCGCAGGACGGCGATGCAGCTGATCGCAGCGAGTGGGTAGAGTGCCAGGATCGGGTTCGTGTCGGAGGCGATGGCGTGGAAATACACCGGGGGCACCGGGGATCCGAGGTTTATGGCTGGCAGGATCGCGCACGCGACGATAAGCGCAAGGTAGCACGCGAGGTAGAGGCGCGTGAGGATGAACCAGCCGGTATCGGTCCACGTGTGCGTATGCCTGCGTGTGGTCACCGCTTTGTGTATCGCGGCGAGAGCGCACGCTCCGGCGCAGAGCGGGAGAATCAGGTTCGGCGAGTAGACGACCCACTGCGCAAGCTCAGCGCGCGAAAGCCCCAACGGAACCAGTTGGGGTCCGCTGATGATGGTGATAAAGATGGCTGCGAGGACGCAGGTCAGGACGAGGAGGCGCTGCATATGCAGCGCGTAGGGGCCGAGGTCGCGCGGGTGCATCAGCAGAAGTAGCTGACGAGGCCGTCTTCAGCTGCGCGTCGGAAGAGGTCGACGCGCGATTCTGCGGGGCGCCCGGATTCCCTGTACTTATCGCGGATCCGCGCGATGTAGGTGTTCACGGTGTTTTTGGAGACGCTGAGGGCGCGTGCCACGCTGCTGGAGCTCGCGCCGGAGGCATAGTGGGCGAGGATGCGCGCTTCAAGGTCGGAGAGGTGTTCTGCGACGAAATCTTCATCGGCGTCCAGTGCCGCGGCCCAGTCCGGGGTGGGGAAGGTGACGCCGTCGGCGGCGGCGAGGACGGCCTCGACGAGGTCGTCGGGTGGCGCGGTCTTGCGGATGATGGACAGCGCACCGCCGGCGATCGCGCGTCGCACCAGGTAGGGGTCGTCGCCGGAGGTGTAGACAACCACGGGGACACCGTATCCGTTGATGTACGCGATGTTCGTGTCGGGGGCGGAGCCGTCGGCGAGGCGCAGGTCGAGGACGGCGACCTGCCCGCGCTTCCACCGCGCCTCGCGAACGGTCGGCGACCAGGCAATGGAGGCGTCGGCCCCCTGGTCCTCGAACGCTGCCTTGACGCCGAGTCCGACGACGCGGTGATCGTCGATGACCACGATCTGTGCAGCGGTGTTATTCATCGTGCCTCCCGTGCGCCTGGGTCTTACCGACCGGACGAAGACGATATTTTTTCTCAGTCTAATTGCGGAGGAAGGCTTTTTCCAATACCACTGGTCAGGTGGCATGTTGCGTCGCCGCACAAGCGCGTATTCTCGCAGTTCCGAGCGACATTCAACAAGGACCAACGCGGAGGCGGTCCCGCGAACGCGTCGCGAGACCGCCTCATTGATCGTATTTTGCAGGGTGAAATGACGCTTATTGCCCCCGCGCGCGCACCCAGCCGGGCAGGCGGGAGGCGAGGACGGCGCCCGCGCACAGCAGGGCGATCGTCCCTCCGGCGCTCAGACCGGCGGGCACGGCGATGGCCAGCCCCGCCAATCCGAGGAGTGCCCCCAGGAGCGGGGAGCCGACGAGGAAGGCCCGCGCGCTGGGAACGATGGGAGCCAGGGTGGCGGCGGGGGCGGCGACGAGGGCGATGGACAGGATGGTTCCGACTCCCGGGATGGCGACCGTAACAGCCGCGAGGATCATCGCCAGGATGATGCGCTCGTGGCGGGCGGCCAGACGCGCCGCCCCGGGGGCCGACGGATCGAAGCAGTGGGCGAGCAGGTGGCGAGCGCCGACACTCACAACCACGACGGTCGCTCCGAGGACTCCCCCCGCCCACGCGACGTCCGCGGGGGATACCGTCATGACCGATCCGGTGAGGAAGGAGCTGACGGCCAGGGGAAGGGGTTTGAACCAGGTGGCCAGGAAGTAGCCCGCCGCGAACCCGGCCGTGAGGACGATTCCGGCCGCCCCTTGGGAGGAGATGCCGGGGATCGTGGCCAGGGCACGCATGAGGGCCACCAGCGGAATGGTCCCGAGGAACGCCCCGATGTACAGGGCTGTGGACATGCCGGCGTGGCCGAGCCCCAGCGCCGATGCAATGACGACTCCGAGGACCGCGCCCGGGAACGTCCCGTGCGTGACGGATTCGGCGAAGAAGATCCGCCTGTCGAGGTAGGCGAAGGCTCCGACGAGGCCGCCGAGCGCGCCGATGAGCGCCACGTGAAGGGCAGGCAGGATGAGGAGGCTGGCGATCACGAGGCCTCCCCCACCGTCGTCAACCCCGACGCTCGCGTTTCACACCCTGTTTCACGCGCGTCGACCGCGTGCTCCCCCGTTTCACGCGCGGTCAAGGGTGCCTGAGAACCCGCCGAGGCCTCGTCGCGCCCCGTGCGAGCCTCGCGCAGCTGCCGGACGGCGCAGCCGAGCGCAAAGCAGGCAAGCACTCCGAGGGCGACGCACGCCTGCGGAGACAGGGGCCTGGGGGCAGAGAGGAGAGAAAGGCCGAAGCCCGCCCAGCCTCCGACCAGAGCGCTCAGCGCCGCGATGACGGCCATCGAGCGCGTCCCCGGGGCGAGCAGACGCCCACACGCGCCGGGCACGATGAGGTAGCCGACGACGAGGAGAACGCCGACGGCCGTCGATGCCGCGACGACGATCGCTCCGATCGCGGCGTTGAAGACGATGTCGATCGCGAGGGTGGGGATACCTGCCACGCGCGCGGCCTCGCGATCGAAGGCGAGCGCCACCTGGGCTCGCCACGTCGCGACCAGGATCAGGGCGGCGACGATGAGCACGGCGGCGCTGACCCACATGCGCGAGGGCGTGATGTCGAGGAGGCGTCCGAACATGAGGGATTCGAGTTGCCCCGACATGTCGCCGATCCTCAGGGAGATGACGATTCCCAGAGAGAAGAACGCGGTCAGGATGACGGCGGTGGTGGCCTCGGAGGATTTCGTTCGGCGCGAGGCGGCCGTGAGCGCCGCCGCGACGCATGCGGCGCACAGGGCACCCCCGGGGATGATGGCGTCGCGCCCGCCGACGGCCATGCCGACAACGATCCCGGGGAACACGCCGTGCACCATGGTTTCGGCGCTGAACTCGGCCCTGCGCAGGTTGACCAGGGTTGATGCGGGACCGACGGCGAGGGCGAGGAGGCCGAGGACAACGATCGGGCGGAGCAGGTATGGGGCGATCATGACAGAGCCGCGATCGCTTCGTCTGCTCCGGAGCCGTAGGCGGCTGCCAGGACCGATGGTTCTAGGGCCTGTGCGACGGGGCCGAGGGCGACCTGGCGCGACGCGAGGACGCAGGCGTGAGAGCACACGTCGCGTGCGAGGGACAGGTCGTGGGTGGAGACGATGACACCGATGCCGCCCGCGGTGAGCTCGGCGATGAGTCGGGTGATGATGTCCCGGCTGGGTGCGTCGAGGCCGTTGAAGGGTTCGTCCATCATGACCAGCTGGGGCCGGGCCACGAGGGCGCGCGCGACGAGGACGCGTTGGCGCTGGCCGCCACTGAGGGTACCAAAGCGCTGGGAGGCCTTGCTCGAAAGGTTCACGCGATCGAGGGCGTCGGCGACGCGCGCCCGCTTGTCGGCGCCGATGCGCCTCCCCCACCCCGCCTCGGCGATGAGTCCCATCGTGACCACTTCGGCGGCGCTGACGGGAAACGTCAGGTCCAGGTCGGCGCTCTGGGGCACGAGTCCGATGCGTCGAGCGCCGACGTCCACGCAGCCGGACAGGAGGGAGCAGCCGCCGACGATACCTCGCATGAGGGTTGTTTTTCCGCCGCCGTTCGGGCCGACAAGGGCGAGGGCCTGACCCTCGTCGACGTCGAGGGTCAGGCCGGTCAGCGCCGGGGCAGATCCGTACCCCAGCGTTGCGTGTCGGAAGGAAACGAGGTGGTTCATCACTTGCTCTGGAGTCGTTCGGGCAGCTGCGGGGCGTTGCCTCCCCACGCGTCGGTGACGGCGCGCGTGTTGTGGATGATCGATCCCACGTAGGTGGCGCCCTCGCTTCCGTCGGGGCCCAGGGAGTCGCCGTAGAGGGCGTCGTCACCGACGATGGGGGTGACTCCGGCGGCCCGGGCGATGGCCTCGATGGACTTGGAATTGTTGGAGTTCTCGGCGAAGAGGGCGACGGCACCCGACTCTTGGACGGCTTTGACGGCGCTCGCGATGTGTTCCGCAGTGGCGTCCTGCTGGTCGTTGAAGTCGGATAGGGCGGCCCCGATGAAGCGGATCCCGTAGTCGGCGGAGAAGTATCCGAATGCGTCGTGGGAGGTGAACAGGACGCGCTGGGAGGATGGCACGGTCTCGATGGCGTTTGCAACCCACGCGTCGAGGGCGTCGAGGTCCGCCAGGTAGGAGTCGGTGGCCGCCTTGATGGAGGAGGCCACATCGGGGGCGGCGGCGGCGAGGCCTGCGCCGAGGTTGCTCACCTGGATGCGCGCCCGCTTGGGCGAAGTCCACACGTGCGGGTCGAAGCGAAACTCGGGTTCTTCGTCGGGGCTCTCGGGCGGGAACGGCCAGGGAGCCACCTCGACGCGCTCGTTGCCACGGTCGATCGTGTAGGGGAGGTCGCCATCGCCGCCGTTCGGGTTGTCGATATCGGAGGCGCCGAGGACGCCGGAGGTGACGACCATACGCCCGTGGAAGCCGGAGGAGGCGACGGCATCGTCGAGGAAGTGTTCGAGGTCGACTCCGGAGACTGCCATGACGTCGGCCTGGGCGAGGGCACCGGCCTGCTGCGGCGTCATCTCGTGTTCGTGCGCGGAGGCGTTGGGAGCGAGCAGGCAGGTCAGGCTCATCGTCAGGGCCGCATCGCTCGCGTCGGCACCCACGTGGCTCGTCTTCCCCGATGCGTCGGTCTTGTCCAGGGAGATGTCGCTGGCGGCTGCGGCGATCTGGGTGACGTAGTCGCAGATTTGGGTGGTCGTGGCCACGACCTTGAGGCCGTGGGCAGAGGAAGCCGGGGCGCACGCTCCGAGGGGGAGGAGCGCGAGGCCAAGGACGGCGGCGGGCACGCCGCGGCGGGAGAAGGGGATCACCGTGACTCCTAAGAATATTTCGGGTACACGAAAATTATAGGGTAATCGAGAACAGTTCTCAACACGATGGCGCTGCACATACGACCACGGCCCACGGGTAGGTTTGCGAGCAATGCTTCGCGGCGCGTCCCGGCCGCTACACTCGCTCATGATGGATACAGCGAACGAACACGATAGCCACGCGGATCTCACCCCCGATGCCTTTCCGCGGGCCGACCGAGCGAACGAGAGGCTGTCGACCGGCGCGCCGGGTGCCGAGGTAGCATCGACACCCCCTCCCGCGGCCGCGTCGCGGCGAAGCGCCGCTTGGCTTACGACGCCGAGGGCAGGATGGGTCGCGACAGCACTTGCGACCCTGGTGGCCGCGGCCATTCGCCTTCCCGGCCTCGACAACGTCCGCACCCTGATCTTCGATGAGACCTATTACGTCAAGGACGCCTGGTCTCTCCTCACCCTCGGATACGAGGGCACCTGGCCCAAGGAGTACGACGCCTCCTTTGTCGCGGGAGACGTGTCGGGCCTATCGCCTGTGGGCGGGTACCCGGTACACCCGCCCACAGGCAAGTGGCTCATCGCCCTGGGCATGAAGTTCTTCGGACAGGCGGATCCTGTCGGGTGGCGCATCACGGCAGCGATCTGTGGGATCGTAACCGTGTTTCTCCTGTGTCGCCTCGCCCAGAACCTCTTTCGCTCCCCCGCGCTGACCCTTCTTGCCGGCGTTTTCCTCGCCACCGACGGCATGGCGATTGTCATGAGCCGGACCGCGATCCTGGATGGCTTTCTCGCGATGTTTGCGTTGGCCGCCTTCCTCTGCGTTGTCAAGGATCAGCAGAGCGCGCGCCGGGCGCTGGTCGGCAAGCTGGCGAACTGGGACGGACTGGGAGCGCCGCGTTCGGGACTGGCCGACCTGCGCTCCTACATGTCGCGGCGAGAGAAACGAGTCTTCGTCGTCGGCCCCAATGCGGGAAACCGTCCGTGGCTGGTTGCGGCCGGCGTTCTGGCCGGCCTCGCCTGCTCGGTCAAGTGGTCGGGGATCTATGTGCTGGCAACGCTTGGGCTCTTCGTGGCGTTCCGGGAGGTCACCTGTCGGTGGCGCGCCGGCCACCCGTCTCCCATGCGCGGCGCCCTGCTTGCCGACGTCTGGTGGGCCTTCGTTCTCATGGTTCCCACGGCCCTTTTGACGTATGTTGCGTCATGGTTTGGCTGGTTCGCTCACCCCGCCGCCCACGGGCACGGACGCTCGGGCATTGGTGGCTTCGGAGGCGCGCTGGCGGACCTGTGGCTGTACCACAAGGAGATGTGGACCTTCCACAACAATCTCGAGACGCCGCACACCTACCAGTCGAATCCCTTCACGTGGCTCGTGCAGCTTCGCGCTACGTCATTCCATTGGGCGACCGGTGAGGAGATCACGGGGTGTCGGTCGGGCGCGTGCGCGACCGACGTCGTCGCGCTCGGTAATCCACTCCTGTGGTGGGTCGGCATCGGAGCCCTCCTCCTCGTCGTGTGGACAACCTGCTACTACCGTTCCTGGCGCACTGGGACGATCATGCTGGGCTACGTTGCCCTGTACTTGCCCTGGCTCGCCTATGCGCACCGGACGATCTTCACGTTCTACACGGTCGTCTTTGCACCGTTCGTGGCGCTGGCGGTCGCGTGGATGGTCGCGGTGATCGCGGGCGCGGCGCCCGCCGACGGTCGCGTGGCACAGGCGCCGCTCCCCCTTCGCACTCGCGTGCCCGGGTGGGCTCTGGCAACGATCGTCACGCTCGCGATCATCGCCTGCGCGCTGTACTTCCTGCCGCTGTGGCGAGCGGACGTGGTCGACTACGAGTTCTGGCGCGCACATATGTGGCTACGCACCTGGATCTAGGGGCCACAGCCGAGTGCAACGCGGCAGATAGAAGGATGGTTCCGACACGTCGGTGTCGGAACCATCCTTGTGCGAGCGTCCCACTCACAGCCGGCTAGCCGACGATCCGTTCCCCAGGGCGCCCGCTGGCCTACTCAGGCAAGGGCGTCGAGGAGCGCGCGAAGCTGAGCGTCGACCTGCTCGGAGGGAGTGAACGTTCCTTCGGGGAACTCGGAGCCGAGGTTGATGGCGACGTCCTCCTGAGCGAGCGCGGCACCCATTCCGGACAGGATCTGGCGCAGGTGCGCGCGGGCTGCGACGGCGTCGTGCCACGAGTAGCCGACGATCCCGACGGGCTTGTCCTTGAGCGTCGACGGTGGCAGGTAGTCAATCGCGTTCTTCAGCCCGCCGGGGACAGACTGGTTGTACTCCGGCGTGACGAAGATGAGTCCGTCGCGGGCCTCCAGGGTCTCGCGCAGACGAACGCCCTCGGGCTGTGTCGGGACAACCATCGACGGCGGCTCCTCGGCGAAGATCGGCAGGTCGAACTCCTTGAGATCGACGACTGCGGCGTCCAAGCCGGCCGCCTGCGCGCGCGCCTGAATCCAGTTCGCGACCTGCTCGCCCCAGCGTCCGGGACGAACCGAGCCGAGAACGATAGCAATAGACGTCATGATGTTTCCTTTCGAGCGTTCATTGAAACATCAACTATCTTAGTATGGACCGCCCGGTCAATCAATCGCGACGCGCTATACTCTCTGCCACAGTGCGCCGGTCGCATCGGCGCGCCGGGCAGACTTGCCCGCATCGACGCATGTGGGCGGACCGGGGCGCCCCTCTCGTGTGGGGGTGTCCCGGTCCGCTTGCTTGGTGTGTTGTGGCGGTGTCCTACTCTCCCACAACCTGTCGGTTGCAGTACCATTGGCGCTGCCGGGCTTAGCTTCCAGGTTCGGAATGGTGCTGGGCGTTTCCCCGGTGCTGTGACCACCACAAGTTTTGTTGTTCAACCGCCCCCCAGGGGTTTGCGTTGTTGCGTGTCCCGCCTGGCGGCGGGGGGTGGGGGGTGTGGGTTGATCGTGGTTTGTATAGTGGTTGCGGCTTTTGCTGCACGGCCCGCCCCTTGTGGGGGGGCGTGTGTTGTTGTTTAGTGTTGGCCCATTAGTACCAGTCGGCTCTCGAGCACCTCGCGGTGCTTCCACCTCTGGCCTATCAACCCGCTCGTCTGGCGGGGGCCTCTCACCCCACAGTGGGGGCGTGGAAACCTCATCTTGGAGCAGGCTTCCCGCTTAGATGCTTTCAGCGGTTATCCCTTCCGAACGTAGCTAACCAGCCATGCACCTGGCGGTACAACTGGCACACCAGAGGTTCGTCCATCCCGGTCCTCTCGT
>ERZ772945.323-NODE-323-length-39504-cov-10.568557_pt1 | contig 39504 bp, 30 predicted proteins | sample MGYA00511681_ERZ772945 | MGnify/ENA primary metagenome ERZ772945 (study PRJEB29015, sample SAMEA2737943) | human oral metagenome | biome: human oral; feature: human-associated habitat; material: dental | place: China | collected 2143 ...
GGAAGTTCTCACGAATACGGTCGAACACAACCACTTTATCGTTGATAGAGTAACCAATGACGGTCAAAACTGCACCAATAAACGTCTGATCGACCTCCAAAGAGAATGGTAACAATCCTTGAAGCAGTGAGAAGAATCCTACAACCGTCAAGGCATCGAAAATCAAAGCGATGGTTGAACCGGCTGAGAAGGCCACGTTGCGGAAGCGTATAAGGATATAAAGGAAGATGGCAACAAGTGCGATAATGACACTAATGATAGCGCCATAGGTTACATCCTTAGCCACAGAAGGACCTACTTTAGAACTACTTATGATAGAACCTCCGGTGCGAACATCAGGATTCTTGAACGCCTGTACACTCTTTTGAGAAACTAAACCAGCCTGTTTCAAGCCCTGATATAACTTACTTTCGGCCTCATCATCAACCGTAGGACTGTTAGATTCTATCTTATAGTTGGTTGAGATTCGAATCGTTCTATTGTCTGTTCCGAGTGAAAGAGCGTTGGTAGTACAGCCTGGGAACACATGTGTTAAGACTTCACGTACCTGCTCAGGCTCGGTTGGTTTCTCGAACTGTACAACGTAGTTACGACCTCCAGTGAAGTCAATGCTCTGAGAAAGTCCGCGAACAAAGAAGCTACCTATAAAGACAACAGAAGCTAAAATGGCTACAATGAAGGTGCCTTTATACATGGACATGAACTTATAATCCTTATTCTGCATAAGGTTTTTACTAACACTTGTCCAGTACTTTAGATTCATCCAACGATCTTTGTTGAGTTGATGTTCGAAAACAAGTCTTGTCAAGAACACAGCACTGAAGAACGAACAAACAATACCTATAATCCAAGTTGTCGCGAAACCTTGGATAGGTCCGGTTCCGAAGACATAGAGGATAACACCAGTTATGAGTGAAGTTAAGTTAGAATCAAAGATAGCTGAGAAGGCATTACTATATCCCGCGGCGACTGCTTGCTTCATTCCTTTGCCCGCTCTTAGCTCTTCTTTGATGCGTTCATAGATAAGAACGTTGGCGTCGACTGCCGTACCTAACGACAGAACCATACCTGCAATACCCGACATTGTCAATGCCGCCTGGAACGAAGTGAGTATACCGAGCGTGAAAAATACATTGATAACCAACGCTGTATTAGCGATCATACCTGGGATGAAGTTATACATCATCACCATATAGATAATCAACAGCACGAAAGCGATAGCGAAAGAGATGATTCCTTGCTGTATAGATGCGGCACCAAGTGTAGGACCTACCACCTCTTCTTGAACGATTCGAGCAGGTGCTGGCATACGACCTGACTTCAAAGTATTGGCAAGGTCTTTCGTCATTTCTACGGTAAAGTTACCAGAAATAGCACTTGAGCCACCATCAATCTCGCCATTTACGCGTGGAGCAGAGTACACTGCATTATCCAAAACGATAGCAATGGCCTTACCAACATTAGCTTTTGTCAGCGCAGCCCAACGGCGTGCACCTTCTGTATTCATAGTCATGTTGACCTCAGGTTGGCCTGTTACATGATTGAACTCATCCTTTGCATCAACTACAACGTCGCCCTGTAGAGGAGCTTGTCCGTTACTTGATGAAACCTTTATAGCGTAAAGACCATAAATATTCTTAGCCTTGATACCATCTTCTGGCGTTGCACTCCAAAGCAATTTGAGGTCGGTTGGAAGAATTTGCTTAGCAGTTTGTCCATAGATTAACCTGCTAATAGCAGCTGTATCGCGTACACTTGCATAACCAACGAGTGCCAAAGAGTTCTGTCCTGTGGTCTGAAGCATTGCCAACAATGGGTGTTGTTTCTTCGCAGCTTCCATCTGTGCATTACTCTTTTGAGTAGGAGTCTCGTCGTCATTATTCTTCAATTGTAACTTAACCTTCTTTGCATCAGCCTTCTTAATGGCCTTCTTTGCAGCGGTAGTATCATTAGAAGCGTCGTTCGCAAGACGGCTATCAAGTTGTTGCAAATAAGGAATTACCTCGTCAGCATTATATGTTTCCCAGAACTCCAGATTCGCACTACCCTGTAAAAGCTTACGCATGCGCTCAGGTTCTTTGATACCTGGCATCTCAACCATAATGCGACCAGTCTGTCCTTCGAGTTTCTGAATGTTGGGTTGTACAACTCCAAACTTATCAATACGAGTGCGTACAACGTTGAAAGAGTTATCAATTGCAGCCTGAACCTCCTGTCGTAACACCTTCTCTACTTCTGAATCAGTGCTCTGTGGATTGATTTTACCTTGTAATTGCTGTGTAGCAAAGAGCTCAGCAAGGCGATGTCCCGGTGCATTTTGATGATAATAATTCACAAAAAGTGATATAAAGTCACTCTGACTCGTCTCTTCTTCAGTGCGAGCTTGCTTCATTGATTTAACAAAAGCGGGGTCCGTCTTGTGATCTGCCAACGTTTCCAATACATCGGGAACAGAGATTTCAAGAATCACATTCATACCACCTTTGAGGTCAAGTCCCAGTCCTATCTGGGTCTCCAAGCACTTTTGATAGGAGTAAATGCCCAAATACTTCACAGAATCTTTATAATCCTGTCTCGCAATTGGGTCTTTAATCTTTGCAGCTTGGCTGTCATAGTAACCTGTGGCAACCGAGAATGAAAGATAGAAAATGCTTGCAAGCGTCAGAAGAACAGCTGTACAAATTACAATTCCTTTGTTTTGCATCTTTTTATTAGTTATTGATTTATTGTTTTTCTAAATTTAATAAGAAAGTTCCTACTATTATATGTAGACGTGCAAAAATACAAATTTTCTTGCAGTCTGTAAAATTTATACGCGTGAAATATGTTTTTTTCAACCATTTCCTCGCTTTTTCAACCAGCAAACTATTGGGTAGTGGTCTGATTCTCCAATACTATGGTCGACCTTACAAGCATAAGGTTGCCAATCTTTTGTACACATAATATGATCTATTCGCACATACATTCCTCCAGCATGATAGCTTACTCCCGGACCATTTCCTGTGGAAACATAACAATCAATGAGGTTTTTTGCAATGGTATGTCGGGCATAAGATATGGGCGTATCATTGAAATCGCCACACACTATCATGCTTTTGTCTAAATGATTACTAATATATCGTGCAACTGCATCAGCCTGAACCGCTCGCTTAGCCGAGGCATCTCCAAGCTTATCTACTAAGCGATAAGAAGTTTGTTTGGCTTCCGTCACCATTAAATCTCCCTTTACTAACGACTTAAACTCACGTTTATCCTCATTGGAAAGTCCCGTAGTTTCAAGGTGGTTATTGACTATAATCACGGTGTCATTCCCTATCTTTACCTCGAAGGCTCCACTCAAATTTCCCTTCGATGGATAGCTAATGCGCTCATGAGAAACAATGGGATATCTACTGTATAAGGCGATACAATCACTCGTTTGCGAATATCTCAGCGTGTCTTTATAAGCATATAATTTATCAAGAACAGCGTCTACACGATGTTGTCCGATTTCATTTGTCATGGCTTCTTGCATACATAAGATATCAGGATGCTGCACTTTAATATATTCCAAGATAGGAAACTTCCCATCAGCATAGCGCTTCCACCCCGCAAAACTCCACACATTATAAGACATTACCTTAATCGCTTTGTCGGGAATTGACTGTGGAATGTTGAATGGAATATAGGTTCTCACAGGACCGTAACAAACAAGATAGCCCGCAAGTGGCAACAAAGCACCTTTCTTTTTGAAGCAAAGCCAAAAGACAAGAAAGCCAAAATTGATGATAAGAAAAACGGGAAAAACGAGTCCGGCATTAGCTAACACCTGATGTTTTATAGGGTTTAAGCGATCCGAATACCCCACAAGAAGCATCACTAAGATAGTAGCCAGATTGGCTCCAGCCACCATTTGCAAAGAGAATCGTTTCAGATTACGCATCATAGTCGCTGCCGTCAGTTCTTCTTACTACTTTCAAAGAGCCTCCGTTTCTCATCCGCTGAAAGACTATCATAGCCACTTTTGCGAATCTTATCAAGGATTCTGTCTACTTCTTCCTGATCTTCTTGCTTGCGACGGTTATATTCCCAGTCGCTCTGTCGATTGACATTATCGTCTCCATTGACGTGAGTGGCATTCCCATTCCCCCCTTGTTGCTGCTTACGATGGTCCCATTTACGCTTCAAATTATCAAAGAATTGCTGTCCTTGTAAAGCGTTATTACCACCTCCCGGATGCCTTCTCCAATAACGAATCAAGAAGAATCCCACTATCATTCCACCGAGATGAGCCAGGTGAGCCACGTTATCACTCGTTGTCGATAGCGCCATAACAAGTTCTATTCCGGCATATATCATGACGAAAAACTTAGCTTTTATGGGGATGGGGATGGGGATAATAAACAATCGTTCGTTTGGAAACAGCATACCAAATGCCAGCAGTATGGCATAAATAGCACCCGAAGCACCGACCGTAGTCCAGTTATTCAACATCGGAGATAGCTGGTAAGCAATCTGTGGAAGCTGTCCAATCGTGAACGAAGGGATGTGAGATGACACTGTCAAATAGAACGAACAAAACTGTGCTGCCTCTTGAAAGATTCCGGCACCAATACCACATATAATGTAATAAAACAAGAACCTACGCGGTCCCCACACATGTTCTACAACCATACCAAACATCCATAGCGCAAACATATTAAAGAATATATGTTCTAAATTGGCATGCATGAACATGTAAGTAAAGAGCTGATAGAATTGAAAATCAGTCGCAAGGAAGAAGTGAAGACCAAAGATGTTGTTGAGGTCTATCGGAGTTCCGCCCATGAAACTAACTCTTTGAAGCAGCCACATCAAGATAAACGCAATCACGTTGATGAGGAGAAGGTTCTTCGTTACGGTGGGAATACGCATCATTTGAGTTGATTTTTTATTGTTGTCTAATTGTTATTTGACTGCAAAAATACGAAAAATATCGTTTAATTAGCCCATAGAAAGGCCGTTTCAAGGCAATTTTTACTATTTTATTCCACTTTTTTCGCTTTTTTATTTGATTTATGAAAGGAATCATCTATATTTGCCAAATAAAGTGACGAATTATTCATTAAATAATCATCTAATTAAAACAAAATTATGAACAAAACAGAATTGATCGACAAGATTGCTGCAGGCGCAGGCTTGAGCAAGGCAGAAGCAAAGAAAGCTTTAGACGCAACAACAGCTGCTATCAAGGAAGCTCTCGTGAAAGGCGATAAGATTCAGCTCGTAGGTTTTGGCACTTTCAGTGTTAATGAGCGTCCGGCTCGCGAGGGAATCAACCCTGCAACTAAGGCAAAAATCAAGATTGCAGCTAAGAAAGTGGCTAAGTTCAAAGCAGGTGCAGAACTCGCTGACGCTGTAAACGCATAATTGTAAAGATTAATCGCAACTTTATTTACGCGGACTTTTCAATGATTTTCATTGATGAGTCCGCTTTTCTTTTGAGACGAATCCTATGCCTTTTGCCCAGAAAAATATCGCTCTAATCCGCCGTTTTGATTCATAACTCATCACATTTCAAGTATCATCCTCCTTTACCAAGCCTCACTTCCTCGTCTCTATACAGCAAAAGAGCGGTCCCACTCCTTTATAAAAACTGAACAAATCAACCATAAACACAACATCAAAAACGATGAAAAGATTTACCACGGAATACTTTTCCACAGCAAATTAAAGTTTACTTTGAATGCAATATAAACCTATGAAAATCAATATCTTATGCCGACTATTAAGAAAAGACACAGGATAGATAACACAAACTCTATCATTTTACACGATAAAGTGCATCATTTTACGCGATAAAATGACGCAGATTACATTATCGTTTGGTATAAATTGTAGTATGATATATTGTACATAGAATTATACCTCAATACTTATCGTTTTACAAATTATTTGAACCAACGTCGTAGATAATGGCTATTTCCGCATGACAAGCCACCAAATCATGTTGTAAAACAAAAGAAATCGCATCGAAAAATGTACGTTTCAACGCCGTAGGTGTTGCGCTTTTGATAGCCCGGGGTTGCCAAACGATAGTGCAGGCTACCCCGGGTTAACGTAAGTTGTGCGTGGAACAACGCCGTAGGTGTTGCGCTTTTTCGGCGCAATCCGCCATTAATCTCCTCATTATGACCATGTTTTCTCAAAAAAAGCTCAACACCGATGGCGTTGAATCTCCTTGCGAACGTTTACCCAGGGTAGGCTCGTTCCTCGCCAACCCTGGGCTATCAAAAGAACAACTCGTACCGAGTTGCGTGGTGAGGTAATTGTGATGCTGATATCATTGATTATAAAGCGTAAAATGATTCCCGTCACTTTACACGATGAAATAGCACAAATTACCGCGTGATTTGTGTCATTTCACAACACTATTTGTATCACTTTGAAAAATGAGGGTTGGGATATGAAAGAATGTTTTTAGGGAAAGCATTTCATAGATACATTTGGGTAACGCTTTAATATCGTGCTTGTTAACGGACAAGATAGGGGTATTTTATGTGCGTTTATCTCTGAAAGAAAAGGCGAAAACAGCCTGCTTACATTACAAAAATAATGAAATTGTGTGCTATTTGGAAATTTATTTGTGCAAAAAGAACAATATATTCTTTTATTTTATATATCTTTGTGGCCGATGCTTATTTGTAAACCTAAACATGAAACCTAAGAGGTGAAGTTCCGCTTTGTATGAAACCATGATGAAAACGTATTCTTCGGACGAGTCACCGCGAATCAGATGGCATTACGAATGGCTGTAGAGGGTGGGTTAACTTCACTTAAACGATGCAGCATTGGCGTGGAAAACGAGCGTTCACTGACATTGAAAAACAAGACACACTGACGTTGGTCGGCTAATGACAAAGTGCAGGAAAGGTGCTGCTTTATGGTTCATCGGCTCACGTTTTGTCTCAATACGCGTAGGAATGTTAAGCCTAAAATTTATAAATTAAAATCTAAACGAATGGAAAAGGAAAAAACACTACTGGGTTGCAGATACCGAATCATGACGGTAGCAGCCTTATCTGCTTTGTCTTTTTTGGTTCCTTCACCTGTCATGGGAGGCATTTCAGGAGCTGAAGTCTCAGGAATTGTGCAGCAAAACAAGGTGAAAGTAACAGGAAGGGTTGTTGATGTTGACGATAATCCGATTCTAAATGCAACAGTAAGAGAGTTGGGTTCGAGCAATGGTACAGTCACTGATTTAGACGGAAACTATGTGTTGATGATATCACCAGGCAGTACTTTGCAGATTTCTTCAATCGGTTATAAGAATATAACGAAAAAGATTGAGAAGGGAGGAAAGCTTAATTTCACGATGGAAGAAGACGCTTCGCTGCTTGGCGAGGTAGTAGCCATTGGCTATGGCAAGGCAAAGAAAGGCGATCTTTCAGCTGCTGTAGCGACTGTTGACAATGTAGATAAACTGCAAAAACGCCCAGTAAGCAACGTGTCTCAAATGCTTCAAGGGCAGATTCCGGGGGTTTCGGTTGTTGCAAATGGTGGTCATCCCAACGCCGAACCAACGATTACGATTCGTGGAATGGGCTCGCCCAATGGCGAATCTCCCTTATATGTGGTTGATGGTGTACCCGGTGCACCTTTTAATATGAGTGATGTTGTATCGATAACTGTACTGAAAGATGCCGCCTCGGCAGCCATTTATGGTGCTTATGCGGGTTCAGCGGGTGTCATACTCGTAACCACCAAGCAGGCCACGGCAGGCAAACCCTCTATAGAATACAATGGAGTATTTGGCTATTCTACCGCACAGCATCTGCCTAAGTCACTTGGGTGGGAAGACGAAAAGCGTGTGCGTGCCTTCTCTTATCAGCAAGCTGGCAGCACCCTTCCAGCCGGTTGGGATGTTATTAGCCGTGATCCTGTCTACGGAAAGACCAATACCGACTGGGTGAAACAAGTCTTCAGAACAGCTGCTTTCAATCGACATAACATAGCAGTATCAGGAGGTAACGCCGAGTTTTCTAATCGTTTGTCATTAGAAATCAATAATGCAGACGGCACACTCGTTAATACTTACAACCGACAAGTTACCGCACGACTGAACTCTTTGTGGAATATCACGAAGTTCTTACGTATCCGTGAGGACCTAAGTTGGAAGGATCGACGCGTTAGAGACGTTAATACGACGAGCGCAGAATCAGGAGTTATCCTCGCCGCTATTATGTTTCCACGAAACACTTTCCCTTATGAGGGCGGCGGATATATGGGTACTGTGCCGACGAAGTATGCTGAATATGCCAATATTCATGGTGATGCCATTAATCCAATGCGTATCCTTCAGGCCGCGTATGATAACAATCACGCCTCTACTTTCACTTCAACAACGTTCTTAGATGTCGTGCAACCAGTCAATGGTTTGAATGTAACTTCACGCTTTACCTGGATGCAAACCAACTATATGCAACGCTATTGGCGTCCTCAACGCACAGAGATTGGGAAGCCAAATCTAACGAACGAGCTCTATTATCGTAACTATCGGGAGCCTCAATGGGATTGGGAGAACACCTTAACTTACGACCGTATCTTCGGAAAACATACCTTAGGACTGATGGTTTCGACTACCGCCTCGCAATATAGCTACCGATTTAACGACGCAACTATGCGCGGATTTGAAGACGAAATCAATTCAATGATGTACTTTTCCAATGGAACTCAGGTCATCAATCCAAACGATCTGTACTACAAAGACCGCAATGTGTCGTATGTAGCACGTGGAGCTTACAGCTATTCTGACCGATATTTCTTCACAGCTTCAATGAGAAGAGACTATGCAAGCCGTCTACCGAGGGGCAAGAAGTATGGAGATTTCCCGTCAGTAACGGCAGCTTGGAAGATAACTTCAGAGCCATGGTTTAAGAAAAACAATGTAGTGAGCATGTTAAAGCTACGTGCCAGCTGGGGAAAAATAGGCAACTTAGGGTCTATTGGCTATGGATATGGTGTGGCAACACTATCGACTCGCTATCCAAACGATTCGCCTGATGTGGGCAGTCAGATAGGAATTAACAACCGAGTGATGGCAGGAATCTTCCTCGCTAATGCCTTTAATCCGAATCTTACATGGGAAACCTCAGAGCAAGTAGACGTTGGTTTGGATGCCGTTTTATTCAATAACCGACTGAATTTGAGTGTAGACTTCTTCAATAAGAATACAAAGAACCTCATCAAGACACAGGATGTGAACTGGCCAACGACTATAGGCATCGCGGCACCACTTATCAACGACGGACAAGTAAATAACCGTGGCCTTGAGATTTCAGCCTTGTGGAAAGACCGAATAGGTAAAGACATCGGCTATTATGTAAGTGCTAATGTTGCAACCCTACGCAATAGACTCACCAATATCGGTGCCGCCAACCCTGACGGCAGTAAACCTGTGTGGACATATGAGGATGATTATCACTACAAAGAACTCACTCCGTATCGCAGTTCGGAAGGAAAGCCACTCTATTCTTATTATCTTTTGCGCACGGATGGCGTCTTTCAAACAGATGCAGAGGCTGCCGCTTACGTGAATTCTAACGGACAACGTCTGCAGCCTAAAGCCAAAGCAGGAGACTTAAAGTTTGTAGATATCGACAAAAATGGTTCAATCGGTGAGGGAGACTATGAGTTCCGAGGCAATGCAATGCCTAAAATGACCTACGCTTTCAGTGCAGGTTTCAGCTACAAGAAGTTCTCTTTTGACTTCATGTTACAGGGATCGTATGGTGCAAAGCTATTCAATGCCTATAAATATACCACATTAAATGAAGCCGTTGGAAGCTTTAATCGCTCTGAAAAGATTCTAAAGGCGTTGGAAGGTCCTACGTATGACGTGCCACGTATATCCATGACAGACGATAACGACAACTTCGGCAGGATATCAGATTGGTATCTTGAGAGTGGTTCTTACCTTAGAATGAAGAACATTTCCATTAGTTATTCGTTCTCAGACCTATTGCGTAAGCTCGCGTTCTTTAACCAACGACAGAGCACACTCGACCTAACCTTGAGCTGTGATAACCTATTTACCATCACGCCTTATAGCGGAATAGACCCCGAAGTAGGTGGAGTGGGATTGGACTGTGGCCAATATCCTGTTTCAAGAACTATCTCGTTGGGTGTTAAAATCAAATTCTAAGAATCGAAAACTCAGACAACTATGAAGATAAATAAAATATTCTTTTCTCTCCTTTTGATTGCAGGAACGCTCTCTTCCTGTACAGGTGACTGGTTAGAAACTACGAAAGAAGGAACTCCTAACGAGGGAAACTTCTGGAAAAATGATGCAGATTACATCAAAGCTGTAACCACTTTATATGATTGTTACGCTTATGAAGAGACCTGGGGACGTGATTTGTTCTACGAACAAGGTGCTGGTGACGACATCGTTTACGGCAGAAACCGAGGCAATAGCCAAATGAACTTGGCAAAACTCAAGATGGATGGCTCCTCAGAAGGCTCCATAAAGTGGTTCTATAAGCAAATGTATGAGACGATGTCTGCCGCAAACAACATCATCTATCACGCGCTTTTGATTCCTGAAAACGAACGAACGGCGGTGCAAAAGCGGTCGTTGGGCGAGGCATATTTCATGAGAGCGTTCACCCACTACATGATAGCCTATCGCTATGGACGCCCAGATAACGGCGTGCCTTTCGTGAAATATGAAGACTTTTCGGACTATGCGAGGCAGATAAATGAGATTCCTCAGCAGCAAAACACCGTCATGGATAACTATCGTTTGATTGTAGAAGACTTGCAGAAAGCAGCCGATTGTCTTGACTGGTTTAAGAATTATACGGCTGATAACTATGGAAGAGCCACACGAGATGCGGCATTAGGTTTCATGGTTAAAACCTATGCATACTGGGCACAGCATGATAACAGCCAGTGGGCAAAGATACCTGCGCTCGTGGATAAAATCGAAAATGAAGGCGGAAGAGGCTTGCTCAACAGCTATGCTGACGTGTTTAAGGCCGAGAACGAATGGAGTAAAGAGTATATTTGGTCTATAAACTCAAGAGGAAGTAACTATGCTGGCAGCATCTTTCCAGGCATTTCATTAGAGAATAAAGGCTGGGGTGTGTTCAACGGATGGGGCTATATGAAGCCTACTTTGGAGCTTTATGCGGAATACAATGACCAAGATCAGCGCCGCGATGCTACCTTATTGGCTTATGGAGACAGCTTCAAATACTTCGGAGAAAACTGGAAATGGTATTCAAACTCCGACATTGAAGTGGGCTTTGCCTTTAAGAAGTATATGGAACCATTCTCTTATGGTAAGATTATTCGCGACGGAAATGGAAAGATTACGGGTTATGAGAACAGCCATATCTCTACAAACGGCGACCGTCCTACAACCGATTTGAACGTTCCTTTGATGCGTTTCTCTGAGTTGTTGCTATTCAAAGCCGAAGCATTAATTATGCAAGGACAGAACACTGCGGCTGCCGTTGTGCTGAATAGGATTGCAAACCGCGCCCAGGAAGGCGTTACTTACACAGCACCTACAATGATAGAACTTATGCATGAGCGTCGTTGTGAGTTGGCTTTTGAATGGACCGATCGACTGATGGACCTCAAACGATGGGCAGCAGAAGGCAATGCAGCTTGGAATCTCGATGCACTTGCAAAGATTAGAGGGGCAAAACACGGCATCAAGCACGTGGATAGAACCAATCCCGACTCCCCCGTTGACGTGACAAATGGCACTACGCTCACGATAAACGGAAAGACTTATCATGGTGTTATCACCATAGGTGCGGGGCAAGGTGATGCCAAAGACTATGAGCCTGGCGGCACTTACAGCGTTTTGCCGTATGAAATCAACCAGGTGATTAAGTCGAATGGCAAGTTAAAACAAAACAAAGGATACGCTTCTAACTTCTGATGCAGCAAGCAATGCGCCTCAAAACATAAAGCATTAAAAACCAACATGCAGAGTGTAATGTGTCAAAACATTACCTCTGCATGGATGAGTTTGTCCTTCAATCGAAACAGCTCGTAACGTGCTAAGAGTCAGTTCGTTGAATAGTATGATGCTTTTGATAATGTGTTTTGACGCAAATGATATTACAATTCGATGCAAATCACCGCATGTTTTGACGCAAATCATCAAGTGAAATGCCGCAATTTACAAGATGTTAGAAATCAAACACTTAGATGATATAGCCCAGAATGTTTATAAATTACAATCCATGATGATAAGAAAATGCTTTGTTTCTGCTGCCGTTCTGTTGAATACCTTCATCGTATATGCCCAGAACAGCGCACTACAGACGTTCACTTTAGCCCACCCTTACAGCGTAGAGAGGATTCAACCTCCTAAGGGTAAGAAAGTGAAAAATGTTATTTTGATGATTGGAGACGGCATGAGTTTGATGCATATTCAGGCAGCCTGGACCGTGAACAGAGGCCATCTATGGATAGAGAATGCTCAAACGACGGGCCTTTCCTTTACTCCTGCGAGCAATCGGCTTATTACTGACTCGGGCTCGGGAGGCACTTCATTGGCTACAGGCTATAAAACGGCCTATCATGCTGTGGGAGTTGATGACGAAGGGCGACCACTAAAGTCGCTCGTTGACTATGCAAAAGCATCGGGAAAGAGTGCTGGCATTGCCGTAACTTGCCGTCTTTGGGATGCTACTCCCTGTGATTTCATCAGCCATAATCACGACAGAAATAACGAACAAGAGCTTGTTTCGGAGATGATAAACAGCCCAGTTGACTTTGTCTTTGGAGGCGGATCAAAGTATTTTGAGCATCGAAAGGACAAACGAAACCTCTTTGATGAGCTTCAGAAGAAAGGCTACTACATCGCCCGTTCGCTTGAAGACGTTCAGCAAAACGTAAAAAGCGGTAAGGTTTATTGTGTGCCTTTTGAGGTCGATACGCCACTACCCGACGAGCGAGGTGACCTGCTTGCACGTGCTTCTTTGACTGGAATCACACTGTTAAATCAAAATAAGAATGGCTTCTTTATGATGATAGAAGGGTCTCAACTCGATGATTATGGACACTTTAATCAGTTGGATATGCTGATGAAAGAAACCTTAGACTTCGACCAAACGATTGGAAAGGTCATGCAGTGGGCAGCAAAGGATGGTGAAACGCTTGTCATAATTACGGCTGATCACGAGACAGGCGGCATGACAATCCATGGAGGTGACTTGGCAACGGGAACCGTAACAGCCAACTTTTCGACAAAAGACCACACGGGAACTATTGTCCCTGTCTATGCCTTTGGACCGGGATCGCAAGACTTTACAGGCTTTATGGACAACACAGAGATATTCTGGAAGATTAAGAAACTACTGAAAATATAAAACCATTACAAACCAAATGCACAGAAAAACCATTGGCTTCATCGCGTCATTCATGGCGATTGCTGCAACAGGACAAAACCTAATGCCGTCTGGTTCGCCGCTTTATAAGTTGCCTTATAAGAATACTTATGTCATGGAAACCCTCGTTGCAGAGAACGCTTTCCGTACAATGAAACCCAAAAAACAAATCCCCGAGTCGTTTGAACACGCCAAAAGAGTGCTTCCAGAGCCTTATTGGGAGGGCCATTCTAAGGAGATTGACATGTATTGGAAAGCCTGGCAACTCGGTATTAAGAATGTATGTCAGCCCTTAGATGAGTCAGGTTTCGTCTCAAGTTATATCGCTCCGGCTTATAATGGCAATATCTTCATGTGGGATGATGCCTTTATTACGATGTTCTGTCGCTACGGACGGCGTTACTTTCCCTTTCAAAACACCCTCAATAACTTCTATTCTAAGCAGCATCCTGATGGCTTTATATGTCGTGAAATACGTGCCGATGGCAGCGATTGCTTTGGACGTTACGACCCAACCAGTACAGGTCCCAACCTACTTCCATGGTCGGAATGGCTCTATTACATTCAGTTTGGCGACGACTCGCGTCTAAACATGGTATTTCCTGTACTTGCTGCCTACTACAAATGGCTGAAATTGAACCGCACTTGGCGTAATGGCACTTACTGGAGTAGCGGTTGGGGCACGGGAATGGATAACATGCCACGCGTTCCCGAGGGCTATAACACCATCTATAGTAATGGACATATGGTCTGGCTTGATGCCTGTTTACAACAGATTATGGTTGCAAACATCCTCTTGAAAATGGGCTTTTACTTAGAGCGTTGGCAGGAAATAGAAGAATTTGAAGATGATATTAGGAGCCTTTCTGACTATATCAACCGGCACATGTGGAGCGAAAAAGATGGTTTTCTCTATGATTTGTTCGCCAATGATAGCCTTAGTTCCACGCAAGGTATATACGCTTTTTGGGCTCTTCACACTGATGTCCTCTCTAAAGATAGGCTTGATCGGCTCGTGAACCACCTCAAAGATACTACCAAATTCAATCGTCCTCATCGCATACCTTCCTTATCTTACAGCCATCCTAAATACAAAGCGAATGGTCGTTACTGGCTCGGCGGGGTGTGGCCTGGCACAAACTATATGGTCATCTCGGGTCTTGTAGAAAAAGGTTACCGTCAGTTGGCGTGGGATATTGCCCTGAATCATTATCAAAATGTATTCAAAGTGTTTCAGAAAACGAATACCTTTTGGGAATATTATGCCCCAGAAGACGCTGCACCGGGCTTCATGGCGCGCCGTGATTTCGTAGGATGGACCGGACTTCCTCCTATTGCAATACTGATAGAATACATCTTTGGCATCCGCGCAAATGCCGCAGATAATAAGCTAACTATTGACGTAAACCTGACCGACGGCTATGGCATTAGCCGCTATCCCTTTGGACAAGACGGGCTGATGGATATCAAAGTGGCTAAGCGAACATCACAAAACGAGAAGCCAAAGGTAACGATCAAGACGAATAAACCAGTGGAAGTGCAGCTTATGTGGGGTGAAAAGGAGCAGACAACTAAGGTAAAGTCGGGCACCACCACCCTTTAACCATCATTCAAAACAAAACAAATAAAGCAACCATTAATATCATGTCTACAACAATTGCAATAGACCTTGGCGGAACAAACATAAGAGCTGCCAGGATAGAAGGCTACGAAATAAAACAGAAAATAGCCGTAAAGTGTAAGGCAAATGGCCAGAAACACGACGTCGTTCAACAGCTTTTCGACCTCGTTCGACAACTAATGACGCCAGAAACAGAAAAGATTGGTATCGGCGTTCCATCGATTATAGACCACGAAAAGGGTGTAGTCTACGACGTACAAAACATTCCTTCTTGGGACATTGTACCGATAAAAGCACTCATGGAGAAAGAGTTTAGCCTCCCATCGGCAGTAGATAATGATGTCAATTGTTTCGCTTTAGGCGAAAAACATTTTGGAATTGGAAAACAATATCGTAATTTTGTAGGCATAACGATAGGCACAGGGATTGGTGCAGGCATTGTTATTGATGGCAAACTCTACCGTGGAAGTAACACGGGAGCAGGCGAAATAGGATGTCTTCCCTATCTAAACTCCGACTATGAACACTATTGTTCCTGCCAATGGATGAACAAACGAGGGCTTAATGCGCTTGAGTTGTCTGAACGGGCACAAAGGAACGACGTTGAGGCTATAGCCATTTGGGAAGAGTTTGGCAGGCATCTTGGCAAACTGTTACAGGCAATTTTACTCACCTACGACCCCGAAGCAATCATCATTGGCGGTGGAATCACGGGCGGATCTGACTTCTTCAAGACCGCAATGATGCAGTCGATGGCGAGTAATTTCCCTTATCCGAAAGAGATAGAGCATATCCATGTCCACTTCTCTACACTCGAAGATTGTGGCCTTTTGGGTGCTTCTCGATTATAAATGAATTGCACATAGAATAAAAACACAAACCAAGAAACTATGAAAAAGAAACTAATTATGCTGTCGATAGCTTTATTGTGCTGTCTGACTACATGGGGAAAATGGAAAGCTAACCATGTTTTTCTCATCGGACTTGACGGTTGGGGCGCCTACAGTGTAGCCAAAGCATCCAACATTCCCAATCTACAAAGCTTAATGAAAGGTGGATGTTACACCTTGAAGAAACGCAGTGTGTTGCCTTCTGAGTCTGCCGTTAACTGGTATACTATGTTTTGTGGCGCAACACCTGAAATGCATGGATACACCAATTGGAATTCACGCGTGCCCGAAATCCCATCAATGGAGCTCAACGAACATGGCGTTTTTCCAACTGTTTTCTATGAACTTCGGCGCCAATATCCTAAGGCTGTCATCGGTTGTCTTGCCGAATGGGACGGCATACGCTACCTTGTTGATACGCTTTCTGTAGACTATGAGGCCGTAGCTTCTAACTATGAGAAAGACAACGGGCAGCTATGTCGCATGTCAGTAGACTATATTAAGGCAAAGAAACCTAACTTAATGGCTATCATTTTCGACCAGATTGACCACACGGGGCATGCTATTGGCCACGACACTCCAGCCTATTATGAGACTTTAAGCCGTGTAGATGGCTACATAGGACAAATCATTCAGGCGCTGAAAGATGCCGGAATATACGACGATTCCATTATCATTGTCACCGCAGATCATGGGGGAATAGGCAAGAAACATGGCGGAAAATCTCTCGTTGAGCTTGAAATTCCGTTCATTATCTTTGGTAAGAACGTTAAAAACACAGGCGAATTCAAACAAACTATGATGCAGTTTGACACCGCAGCAACCATTGCTGACATCTTCTCTCTTAAGATGCCACAGTGTTGGCGCGGGCAATCTATGTCTCAGGTCTTTAAAAAATAAAAGCTCGCTACAATGCCGTGAATAGGCCACAGCAAGAATCTTGTGCGCCTGTTCAAAGCAAATAATGGTTTGACATCCATCGGATTAATAAATAAACACAAATAAACAACAACGTAAATCGAATAAAACATAAACGCAAAACAATCAATGAAAAGAATCGCTTTCCTCGCTATCACACTGCTGTTAGGCTGTAATCTCATGGCACAATCATTCTATGTAGGCACTTATAACATTCGTTATAACAACCCAGATGACATTGCTGAAGGCAACGCTTGGAAGCAACGATGCCCTCATCTCTGCGACTTCATCAACTTTGAACAGCCTGTTATCTTCGGCGCGCAAGAGGTGTTGGTCGATCAACTCCATGACTTGCAAAAAGGATTAGACCATTACAGCACGTTAGGAGTAGGCAGAGAAGATGGTAAAGAGGCTGGAGAGTATGCGGCAATCTTCTTTAAGAGCGATGCACTTAAATGCTTGGATAGCGGTTATTTCTGGCTTTCTGAGACGCCAAATAAGCCATCTCTCGGCTGGGATGCGGCGTGTGTCCGCATCTGTACATGGGGAAAGTTTGAAGATAAGGCTTCAAAGAAGACGTTCTTCTTCTTTAATACCCACATGGATCACGTCGGAACGAAGGCAAGAAGAGAGAGTGCACACCTCATTCTCAATCAAATCAAAGCCATAGCCAAAAACAATCATGTCATCTTTACAGGCGACTTTAACGTTGATCAGACGGATGAAATCTATAAAATCTTTTCAGATTCGGGCCTCTTACGCGACTGTTATGCCAATGCTAAGCAACGAATGGCGCCCATAGGAACATGGAACGACTACATGCAAGACTATCGGGATATGGCTCGTATCGACCATATCTTTGTCTCAAATGACTTTAACATCGAGCATTATGGCATCTTTACAAACAGCTATTGGCTTGGAAAAACACGCCGAAATATCTCTGATCATTATCCCGTTATGGTGAAATTGCAGATGAAATAAAGGGAAACGAAGCCGAGACACCAGTACCTTTCAGCCTCTCCCCCAGCCCCTCTGCAAAACGGAGAAAGGCAAACAAAGCCTCACCCCCAGCCCCTCTCCGAAGAGAGAGGGGAGTAGTTACCCTCGCAAATGGAGGGAGTTGTTTTGGAGTTAGTTAGGGGTGATGATATTGTTGACAATTAAAGCTATAATGGTTTGCGATGTGTTGTACGATAATTTGCCGTGTTTTACCACATGAAACAACAGAAATGGTGTTACAAAATACATGTTTCAACGCCGTAGGTGTTGCGCTTTTTCGGCGCAATTTGCCATAAATTTTGGCATAAAAAAACGACAATCATGATATAAAAAGAGCGTATCAACACCATCGATGTTACGCTTTCTAAGCGTAATCCACCATGAATTCCTTCACTATAACCATGTTTTCTCAAAAAAAGCTCAACACCTATGGCGTTGAATCTCCTTGCTATTGTTTACCCGGGGTAGGCTCGTTCCTCGCCAACCCCGGGCTATCAAAAACACAACTCGTACCGAGTTGCGTGGTGAAATAATTGTGGACGTGGCGTGGTTGATAATAAAAGGTAAAATAGTGTAAGGCATACAAAGCCTCACCCCCAGCCCCTCTCCGAAGAGAGAGGGGAGTAGTTAGCCATGAAAATGAAGGGAGTTATTTGAGAGGTAATTGAAAACATTGATGATGTTGACAATAAAGCGTAAAATGAGTTGGGACATTTCATATGATGATTTTCCGTATTTTACCATATGAAACAACAGAAATGGTGTTACAAAATGCGTGTTTCAACGCCGTAGGTGTTGTGTTTTTGATAGCCCGGGGTTGCCAAACGACAGTGTAGGCTACCCCGGGTTAACGTAGGTTGTGCGTGGAACAACGCCGTAGGTGTTGCGCTTTTTTTGATTAATCCGCCATAAAAGAGTTCATTATAAGCGTGCCTTCACAGAAAAAGCTCAACACCTATGGCGTTGAATCTCCTTGCGAACGTTTACCCGGGGTAGGCTCGTTCCTCGCCAACCCCGGGCTATCAAAAGAACAACTCGTACCGAGTTGCGTGGTGAGAGTATTCAGGGTGGCAGATACATTCATTGTAATATTGACATAACACCTACGGCGTTGCGTGGTTGTAACATTCACCATGGGCAATGTATTCATGGAAATATTGACATAACATTTACGGCGATACACAATTACAAAATTCATAATTGCGGATGTATTCATTGGAATATTGTCATAACACCTACGACATTGCGTAGTGAGAACATTCATAATTGCGGATAAATCCATTGGAATATTGGCATAGTACCTGTGGCGTTACTCGCTATAACACTATTCATTGGTATAAAATTTTTAGTTCATGATTATTTCAAATCATTTTTATCATTCATTCGTCGATAATCAATGATAAAATAATTTGGTGCAAATGGTTGAACAATCTGCGTCATTTCACCGTACAAAATACATCAAATCATACGATAATATGGCACAAATCATTTTACCTTCTAAAATCAAATGCGTGGACACCTCTGATGAAATCCAAAATCATTAGAAAGATACCGCACAGACTAAGGTTGCACACTGCATGGGCACCTCTAATGAAATCCAATATCATCCCTTTTGTTTCTGAGGCTAAAAGCTCTCCTCCCTCTTCGGGAAGCCATTGGTTATTGTTTGTAAAACCTATGAAACAGGGAGCGCAAGGGGCTGGAAACGGGATGCGAAAAGATGAAGAATCCAGCACGAAATGAGGGTAGGCGCGACTACTTTTCCCTTCTTCCATTATGCTTTTTTACGCTTTTATTTTCGTGTTATTCATTGATTATCATTACCTTTGCAGGCAACTTTGAGGGAGTTGGGGTTAAATATAGATAATCAACTCCCATGTATTTAGGAGGAATTGCGCCCAAATTAAATGGCTGGGAGGGCGTTGTACCTCCACATTTAATAAGGAAAAAGATTGAAAACATTTGAAGAATTAGGCGTAAACGAGAACATTCGACGCGCCATTGAGGAATTAGGCTTCGAACATCCGATGCCTGTTCAAGAAGAAGTTATCCCCTATTTGTTGGGTAACAAAAATGATGTTATCGCATTAGCACAGACAGGTACGGGCAAGACGGCAGCCTTTGGACTGCCCCTTTTGCAGAAGGTCAACGCGCAAGATCGTGCCACCCAGGCTATTGTTCTTAGTCCGACACGCGAACTTTGCGTTCAGATTGCCGACGACTTGAAAGACTTTAGCAAATATATCGACGGCATGCACATCGTGCCTGTATATGGAGGTGCAGACATACGGCCGCAGATTCGCGCGATAAAACATGGCACTCAAGTCATTGTTGCGACGCCCGGCAGACTCGTAGATCTAATTAATCGCGGTGTGATGGAACTCGAAAAGGTCAACAATATCGTTCTTGACGAGGCCGACGAGATGCTAAACATGGGATTTTCTGATAGTATCAACGCCATCTTTGAACAGCTTCCAGAAGACCGCAACACCCTACTCTTCTCTGCAACGATGAGCCGTGAGGTGGAGAAAGTGGCCAAAAGCTATCTTCACGACTATAAGGAAATCGTCGTAGGAAGCCGTAACGAGGGTGCCGAACACGTCAACCACATTTATTATCTCGTACATTCTAAGGACAAATATCTGGCACTTAAGCGCATCGTTGATTTCCATCCACGCATCTTTGCCATTATCTTCTGTCGCACAAAAGCCGAAACTCAGGAGGTGGCCGATAAGCTAATCAAAGATGGTTATAATGCCGAAGCCTTGCATGGCGACTTGAGTCAGCAGCAGCGCGACCTCACTATGCAGAAGTTTCGCCAGCATACGGTGCAATTACTTGTAGCTACCGACGTTGCCGCTCGTGGGCTTGACGTAGACGATTTGACGCATGTCATCAACTATGGACTACCTGACGACATCGAAAGCTATACGCATCGAAGTGGTAGAACGGGTCGCGCGGGGAAGAAAGGAACTTCAATCAGCATCATACATATAAAGGAAAAGTGGAAGGTTAGACAGATAGAGAAGCAAATAGGCAAAGACTTTATCGATGGAGAACTGCCAAAGTCTGAAGAGATTTGCAAGAAACAGCTTTTCAAAGTGATGGACGACATCATGAAAACCGATGTTGACGAGGACCAGATTGCCCCCTACATGGCCGATATTATGCGTCAGTTTGAGTATGTAGATAAGGAGGATATTATCAAGAAAATGGTAACCGTTACCTTCGGACGCTTCTTAGATTACTATCAGCATGCACCCGAAATAGAGAAGCCTGTGGCTGGAAAAGGAAGCCGAAGTGAGCGTGGTGAGCGCAACACACGGGGCAAAGTGAGCAACGGACGCCGTCAACACGTGGCCGAAGAAGGCTTCCGTCGTCTCTTCATTAACCTTGGAAAGAGTGATGGTTTCTATCCCGGTGAGATCATGCAATACCTCAACAAGCACGTTCATGGACGTCAAGAGGTGGGCCACATTGACTTATTGCAGAAGTTCTCTTATATCGAAGTGCCCGAAGACGACGCACAAAAGGTGATGAAAGCCCTTAATGGTACCACGTATAAAGGGCGCGAAGTGAGATGTAACGACGCTGATGAAACCGGACACGGACGCAGTAACGGCCGCACGGGCAGAGGCGAACGCGGAGGTAAAACAACGCGAACAAGCCGCAGAGATAACGGCGAACGACAAGGTCGAGGACGTCGAAACACACACGAAGATGAAACCGATTGGCGCAGTCTTATTGGCGGAAAACCATTTAAATTCAAAGGAGAAGAGCCCGATTTCAACGAAGAAGGCTGGGCAAGAAGACGCCCAAAGAAGAAATAAAAATACTTAAAATAAAGGTGAAGGATAACATTTCTAACACCTTTATTTTATATTTTTGCGTAAGATATGCCTCATCCTCGGCGATGAAGGCTTTCGTTTGGACAACATAACAACATTAAACAAAGGGATATGAAGAAAACAATTGCAGCATTATCACTATTGTTTGCCGCGCAAGGAGCCTTTGCAGCAGACGATGTTTTCACGCTGAAGGGCGAACTGAAGGACTTTGGTGACACAGTAGTGGCCATGATTCCAAATGGTTTTGAGTTTCAACGCGACACAATACTCGTAAAGAATGGCAAGTTCACTACTACGATTAAGGTAGACGAACCGAAAGATATCTACTTGGTATCTATGAGCACTTTGCACCGGAAAGACAACAAACAACTCAAGATTGTGGCTGTACCGGGGGAGACAGCTGAACTAAAAGGCGACGCCGTTACAGACTATCAGATAAGTGGAACAAAGTTCTATCAGCAGCTCGGTCAACTCAATCGACAGCTCGCATCGACTCAAAAGGAGTTGGATACCTTTACAGAAAGTCTTTCAAAACGCCTCAAAGCAGGTGAAGAACGCTCAAAGGTGATGGACGAATATGAGGCAAAAGCGCCTATGTATGAAAAGAAAATCAACGACGCTATCTTTGACTTCATCAAGAAACATGCCAGTTGGGAGGCCAGCGCTGTAGCCGCTGTGACGCTCGGAAAGGACCAGATTGAAGAGGGAATCTCCTATCTTTCCAACACCGTTAAGAACGGACGAATGAAGAACTACTATCAAAAGGTGGTCAAAGCCTATAAAGATGAGGCTGAGGCTGAAGCCAAATCAAAGGCTGCTCAGGCTACAGGTGTCGTGGCACCTAACTTTACCCTCAACGACATCAATGGCAAACCACTCTCTTTGGCAAGTCTAAAAGGCAAATATGTGCTATTGGATTTCTGGGGCTCATGGTGCATTTGGTGCATCCGTGGCATTCCAAAGATGAAGGAATATTATAAGAAGTATGACGGAAAGTTTGAGATTTTAGGCATCGATTGCAATGATACTGAAGCCAAATGGAAAGAAGCTGTGAAGAAATATGAGTTACCTTGGCTCCACGTTTATAACCCAAGAGGTGGTAAAGTGCTTGCCGACTATGGCATACAAGGCTTCCCCACCAAGATACTTATAGGCCCTGATGGCAAGATTGTGAAGACAATCGTTGGCGAAGATGAATCATTCTATAAGTTCTTGGATGATACTTTTGGAAAAAAATAAGTTTGCATCATAATCTTTTTTGATTGTAAACAAGACATAAAATCAAAGCGAAAACCTCGGCTACACCCGTTGTAGTCGGGGTTTTCTGCATTTTTCAGCACCATCATCAACCCTATATCACGAGCCAAAAACGGCCTTTATCTATTGCTTAATAAATTTTTTCGATTGGAGAAAAGATTCCGATTCACTAACTTTGCAAATGAAAAAGAATCCCAAACGGGATGATGAAAGGAGATTATTAATAGTAAGAAACATTTAAAAGACAAAGACATGATGAAAATAGAAATGCCAAAATTGGCGTATGAAACAACGGCTTTAGAGCCTGTTATCAGCGAACAAACAATTAATTTCCACTATGGTAAGCACCTGCAGAACTACGTAAATACACTTGGTTCGCTTGTAAAGGACACCGAATGGGAAGGTAAGAGTGTTGAAGAAATCGTTGAAGGAGCCCCTGAAGGCCCTCTGTTCAACAATGCAGGACAGGTATTAAACCACGCACTCTATTTCGATCAGTTCCGTGCACCACGTCAAAACAACTTGCCAACAGGTAAGATTCTTGACGCTATCAACGACACTTTCGGTAGCTTCGACAACTTCAAGGCACAGTTTACTCAGGCAGCTACAACGCTGTTTGGTTCGGGTTGGGCTTGGCTTTCACAGCAAACGAACGGCAAACTCGTTATCACTAAGGAAGCAAACGGCAGCAATCCATTGCGCCAAGGCCTTACTCCGCTCTATGGACTTGACGTGTGGGAACATGCTTATTACCTTGATTTCCAGAACCGACGCGTTGATCATATCGCTGCAAGTTGGGACATTATAGACTGGGAAAAGGTGGAAGAAAGGTTGAAGTAAAGCCTCACCCCCAGCCCCTCTCCAAGGAGAGGGGAGCGCTAAAAGCGAGGAAATGGAGGAGGAAGCATAAAAAGTTAATGCCAAATATTTGACTTTTTGTTTCGTATAAAAATAGATTAGGAGAATTATCTTGCTTTAAGTTTTTTCATAGAAACATAGTTACTGAAGTTGATATAGACCGAGAAGGGGAACCATTTTCAATGGTTTCCCTTTCTTGTTTTTTATAGATGGCATGAAAAAAAGTGGGAAAAAGTGGAACTGTTCAGTCACTTTTTCATCATGAAAAGCGTTATATCTATGAACCGGTTCAATGAAAACAGAATGTATAACAATTAAAACATAAAACTATGAACAATGTAACTTCAGCTTATCAGATGATATTTATGATCGCGATTTGCGTCTTGCTGCCTATCACAATGGCCTCTCTTCGCTATAAAAACAAGCAATATGAAACGCGAAGGAAAAGCGATATACTCATGGCAGCCATAGAGAAGAACGCGGATATCAACGTGCAAGACTTCCTCAACAAGTTTAATCCACCACGCAAATCCTTTGAAGAGAAAATGAAAACAATGCTGCATCTCGAACTGCTTTGGGGCGCAATACTCCTCATCGTGGGGCTGCTTTGCATGCTTTGTTTCATCGGATTATGCAGCTTGGAAGGCTTCAACACAGAGTTTATGACGCTTGGAATTATCTTCGGTATCATTCCCATAGGTATTGGAGCAGGCCTGCTCGTAGCCCATTTCAATGGAAAGAAAACATTGGGAAAGAACAAAGCGCAGTCATAAGATGATGACAAGAGACCAATTCGTCAGGCAAATCGGTCAGGAACAAGCTGCATTACGCCGGTTCCTGACGGCTTTGTGCTGTGGCAACAGCACAACAGCTGACGACATGGCTCAAGACACATTGCTGAAAGCCTACATGCAGTTGTCGCAATATGATGAACGCAAACGGTTTGCTTCGTGGCTGATGAAGATAGCCTACCACGTATTCATTGACGATCGGCGAAAGCTGAAAAGCCATGCAGAAGAACCGATAGCAAGTGCTAAATTCATTCAAGATGCGCAGCAAACCGACAACACCTTTCGCTATCAAGCCCTATACCTTGCGTTAGAATCCCTATCAGAAAAGGTACGGATAACAATGCTATTACATTACATGCAAGGCTATCAAGTGAAAGAAATAGCCGAAATAACCGATGCCACAGAGAGTGCCGTCAAGAAGCAACTCTCACGGGGTCGCGAGGAACTTAAAAAGAGATTGAAAGATGAATGAGGATAAGTTTTTCAAAGATATGTTAGCAGATTATCGTCCACAACTGTCAGACGACAACGCTTTCATGCAGAAACTGCAACGGCAGATGACGCTTATCGATGAGGTGAAAGCCTATCAACAGGCGCAGAAACAGAAGAACAAGCGCATAGCCTCCTTTACATTCGCTGTGGGCTTGTTATTGGGTTGCATCGCAACATTAGTCATCTTTGCACTTCCAACGCCTGTAGAGGGCCTTATTTTCGGTGCAAAAACAACGCTGATGACATTCTTGTTACAGAACATTCTGTATATAGGTTTGGCTATCGGTGCTATCACAATAGGTGGCTCCTGGTGGCTGTCCAAGAGAACAGAAGCCTGGAGTTTCAGCTTCTGAACATTGAGATTTAGGAATGTGTTGATGCTCGTCTACAGTCTTTACAAATGCCCTTGCACAACTCGCAAATTCAAAAATAGTTCTCCCTTAGCCCGAAATACGCGAGTTTTGAGGATGTTTTGCAATGCGTTGACTATCAAATGATTATCTCATTTGCTTGGAATGAATGTGCATTTTGACGTTAAAGCATCTTGTCATTTTTGTCAGATTAGGCAGTGATTTAAGTCATTTTGCAGTGTGATTCCATTCACTTTACGCGGTCATTTGGTGCAAATGGCACGGTAAAGTGGCGTGGATTGCACAACTGAGGAGCACAAACGCCAATGGACATTCATTCGCACTAAAAAACAAAAAGAGGGAACCCATGTGTGGATTCCCTCTTTTTTATGCTTTATTTAGCCTCAGCATGTGAGGCAGAAAACACTTAATCACTGAGTTTTGCCTTGATAAACTCGCGGTTCAGACGAGCAATGTTGGCAATCTTTTCATTCTTAGGACAAACTGCTTCGCATGCGCGTGTGTTCGTACAGTTACCAAATCCGAGTTCATCCATACGCAAAACCATAGCTTTAGCGCGGCGAGCTGCCTCAGGTTTACCTTGTGGAAGCAAAGCCAACTGGCTCACCTTAGAGCTTACAAACAGCATTGCTGAGCCGTTCTTGCAGGCAGCTACGCAGGCACCGCAACCGATACAAGTAGCACAGTCCATAGCTTCGTCGGCATTATCCTTAGCGATGAGGATTGCGTTTGCATCCTGAGCCTGACCTGTTCTGATGGAAGTATAGCCGCCCGCTTGAATGATTTTATCGAATGCAGAGCGGTCAACCATGCAGTCTTTGATTACAGGGAAGCCTGCAGAACGCCAGGGTTCAACGGTGATAATGTCGCCATCGTTGAAACGACGCATGTAAAGTTGGCAGGTTGTTGCACCTCGTTCGGTCTTTCCATGAGGTGTTCCGTTGATGTAAAGTGAACACATACCGCAGATGCCTTCGCGGCAATCGTGGTCGAAAACGAAGGGTTCTTCACCGCCAGCGATAAGTTCTTCATTCAGAATATCAAGCATTTCAAGGAATGAAGTATCATCTGGAATGTTCTTCATCTCGTGTGTATCGAAATGTCCTTGGTCTTGAGGACCATTCTGTTTCCAATACTTTATTGTGAAAGATATACTCTTTGCCATGATGTTATGTTTTTAAACGTTGACATGTAAACAAGTAAACAAGTAGACAGAGTTATTTGTCTAATGACTTAATTAAAGCTGCTAACATCTTGATTATATTCTGAACATCATTCGTTAACTGCTCAACTATATTCAAAGGCATATAACCTAAGTCCTTAGAAAGGAGCAACTGAGTCTCCAATTCACAAGCAGAGCCTAATGCCGATACTAAGGAAATTTCCCGTCTGGCGTGTATAACAACGACCATATCCCTCTGCAATATTAGAAGGAATTGATATAGCTGCCCTACGCATTTGAGAGGTAAGTCCGAATGTTTCCTCACGAGGAAACGTCTTGGTTGCTTTATAAACATCCGAGACTAAACTCATTGCTCTTTGCCAAACGACTAAATCCTTATGCGTATTCATACATCAGTTTAAACAAAATGCACTTGTTTATTTTTGTCTTAATTATTAATTAAATCTATTTGAAGCACAACAAGCAAACAACTTGTTAACTCGTTAACTTGTCAGCTCGTTCACTACGTCTCGTTAACTAATTCTTATAGTTACGTGTTTGAACTTTAATAGCCTCGTATTCGAGAGGTTCTTTGATCAACTCTGGAGCCTTAGTATCGTCTCCTTGGTATTCCCAGCAGCCGACATAGAAGAAGTTTTGGTCATCACGTTTAGCCTCTCCTTCTTCTGTTTGATGCTCTTCGCGGAAGTGACCACCACAACTTTCCTCACGATGTAGGGCGTCATAAGCGATAAGTTCGCCCATCAAGATGAAGTCACGCAAGTGGATTGCCTTGTCAAGTTCAATGTTAAGACCCTCTTTCTTGCCTGGAATAAAGAGGTTGGTATTAAACTCTTCGCGAATCTGTTTGAGTTGTTTCAGACCCTCTTCAAGGCCTTCTTTCGTGCGACCCATACCCACATGTTCCCACATAATGTGGCCAAGTTCTTTGTGAATAGAGTCAACAGAGCGCTTACCTTGAATGCCCATGAGGCGATCAATCTCTTTCTTTACACCCTCTTCTGCCTCAGCAAATTCAGCGCGGTCGGTTGAAACCTTACCCCATAGCGACTGATCTGCGAGATAATTCTGAATGGTATATGGCAAAACGAAATAGCCGTCAGCCAGTCCTTGCATCAAAGCAGAAGCACCAAGTCGGTTAGCTCCGTGGTCAGAGAAGTTGCACTCACCGATAGAGAACAAGCCCGGCACGGTGGTCATCAACTCATAGTCTACCCAGATACCACCCATTGTATAGTGGATAGCAGGGAAGATCATCATTGGATTATAGTATTTCACGCCGTTAATCTCATTGGCAATTTCGCCAGGATTGACGTCGGTAATCTCTTCATACATGTCGAAGAGGTTTCCATAACGCTGGAGAATCGTGTCGATTCCGAGGCGATTGATTGACTCAGAGAAGTCGAGGAATACCGCTAATCCCGTATTGTTTACGCCGTAACCCTTGTCACATCGTTCCTTAGCTGCACGTGAAGCGACGTCGCGAGGAACAAGATTTCCGAAGGCAGGATAACGTCTTTCGAGGTAGTAATCACGGTCTTCTTCTGGGATATCTGAACCCTTTTTAGTTCCTTCTTGCAGTGCTTTTGCGTCCTCAAGTTTCTTTGGAACCCAGATGCGTCCATCGTTACGGAGAGACTCTGACATAAGGGTTAGCTTAGATTGCTTGTCACCATGCACTGGAATACAGGTCGGGTGGATCTGCACATAAGAAGGATTGGCCATGTAAGCACCCTTACGATAGCACTGAACGGCTGCGGTACAGTTACATCCCATAGCATTGGTTGAGAGGAAATATGTGTTTCCGTAACCACCCGTTGCAATGACAACAGCATTTGCAGTGAAGCGTTCGAGCTCACCGGTAATTAGGTTTTTCGCAATGATTCCACGTGCATGTCCGTCGACAATCACTACATCTTCCATCTCATAACGCGTGTAAAGCTTCACCTTTCCAGTTTGAATCTGACGGCTTAATGAAGAATATGCGCCAAGAAGTAGCTGCTGACCAGTCTGTCCTTTGGCATAGAATGTACGGCTAACTTGCGCTCCACCGAATGAGCGATTGGCCAACATACCACCATATTCACGTGCAAAAGGAACACCTTGTGCCACACACTGGTCGATGATATCATTTGAAACCTCGGCTAAACGATAAACGTTGGCCTCGCGAGCACGGTAATCTCCGCCCTTAACGGTATCGTAAAAGAGACGATAAACAGAGTCGCCGTCGTTCTGATAGTTCTTTGCTGCGTTAATACCTCCTTGCGCAGCAATAGAGTGAGCGCGTCGAGGTGAGTCTTGAATACAGAAGTTTAACACGTTGAAACCCATCTCACCAAGAGATGCAGCAGCACTGGCACCGGCCAAACCTGTACCAACAACGATCACGTCTAATTTCAATTTATTCTTTGGATTGACCAAACGCTGGTGAGCCTTATAGTTGGTCCACTTCTCAGCTACTGGTCCTTCAGGTATTCTGGAGTTTAATGTCTTCGTCATGATTGTTCTTAATTAAATATTCATTTGAAATCACTAATAATGCAAAATCAGTTTATGCAGCACAATGAAGGCTTGGTGCACAGCCGAAAGCAAAGGCTAATACTACGACAAGGAAAGCCAACATCAACAATGTTACATAAACAGTGCCGATAACTTTCCAGCGATTAAACCACACCTTACCATTGATTCCGATTGTCTGCATAGCGCTCCAGAAACCGTGAGAGAGGTGATACCACAACGCAACTATCCAAATAACATAGAGTATAACGTACACTTTGGTCTGGAAAGTTGCACAGATCAAGCCGAAGCCATCTGTTGGTTCAAGCATTGTACGCATGCCAACGAGCTCGGCAAACATCATGTTATACCAGAAGTTAAACAAGTGAAGAGCAAGTCCTAAGAGCACGATGATACCAAGAACCAACATGTTTTGGCTGGCCCACTCTACCTTTTCAGGCTTTGCAGTGACCTCATAACGGTTGGCACCACGGGCACTTCGGTTCTGTGCGGTAAGGATAAAAGCATAAACAATGTGGCAAACTGCCAAAGCACCAAGTGCTACAGTTGCCGCAACAGCATACCAGTTAGACCCCAACAGCCCACAAATGATATTGTAAGCTCTTCCAGAGAAGAGCGCAACAACATTCATACAGCAGTGGAAAGTCATGAATAGAATCAATGCAATGCCCGTTAAAGACATCACAACCTTTCTACCAATAGATGAGTTGATTAACCACATAAATGATTGATTTTTAATTATTTAATATTTGATAATGTACAATCGACACCGCATAACAGAACAAATCATGCCCTCAAAGAGCACGCTCACTACCTCATATTAGGTAGTATTACCCCATATTTTTAGCGAGTTACCCTTTAAAATGCAGTGCAAAAATACTATATTTTGATGATAAATCAAAGCTAATCCATAAAAAAACCAATTTTATTTCTTACTTTTGCGAAAAATAAAAAGACTCTCAATGTATTTTAATTATGACGTAATTGTTATCGGAGGTGGCCATGCTGGTTGTGAAGCTGCTGTGGCATCAGCTCGCATGGGGGCTAAAACCTGCCTGATAACAATGGATATGAACAAGGTTGGTCAAATGAGTTGTAATCCTGCTGTGGGTGGAATTGCAAAGGGACAAATCGTTAGAGAAATCGATGCTTTGGGTGGACAGATGGGCAGAGTAACTGATAAAACCGCCATACAATTCCGCATGTTGAACATCGGAAAGGGTCCCGCGGTGTGGAGTCCACGGGCACAATGCGACCGAGGTAAGTTCATTTGGGAGTGGAGAACAACGCTCGACAACACTGACAATCTTGACATCTGGCAAGACGAAGTCAATGAACTCATCGTTAAAAATCACGAGGCAATTGGAGTTAAAACGATATGGGACGTGGAGTTTTATGCCAAGAGTATTGTCGTCACCGCAGGTACTTTTCTTAATGGATTGATGCACATCGGCCACAAAATGATAGAAGGTGGCCGTTGCGCCGAACCCGCTGTGCACCACTTTACGGAAAGTATTACCCGATGGGGCATTACATCTTCGCGCATGAAAACAGGCACTCCAGTGAGAATTGACAAGCGAAGTGTCGACTTCAATGCCATGGAAGAGCAGCAAGGCGACCATGATTTTCATCAGTTTAGTTACTTAAACGAGCACCGAACCTTACGCCAATTACCGTGTTGGACAACGTATACCAACACTGCCGTTCATGAGGAATTGCAAAAAGGATTGGCTGATTCTCCATTATTTAATGGACAGATTCAGAGCACAGGACCACGCTATTGTCCGTCGATTGAGACTAAACTTGTCACCTTCCCCGACAAACATCAGCACCCACTCTTCCTCGAACCAGAAGGAGAAAACACAAACGAGATGTACTTAAACGGGTTTTCTTCAAGCATGCCGATGGACGTTCAGCTGGCTGCTTTGCATAAGATTCCGGCCTTAAGAGAGGCAAAAATATACCGACCAGGCTATGCAATAGAATATGATTACTTTGATCCTACACAACTAAAACACTCGTTGGAATCGAAGATTCTTAGTGGTTTATTCTTTGCCGGACAAGTAAACGGAACGACAGGTTACGAGGAAGCAGGAGGTCAAGGCATAGTAGCGGGCATCAATGCTGCCTTGAAATGCAGCGGAAGTGAACCCTTTGTGATGCAAAGAGACCAAAGCTATATCGGCGTACTCATCGATGATTTAACCACAAAAGGCGTTGATGAACCCTACCGAATGTTTACTTCTCGTGCGGAATATCGCATCTTATTACGCCAAGATGACGCTGATGCACGCCTCACAGAAAAGGCATACGAATTGGGCATTGCAACCAGAGAGCGTTACGATTGGTGGCTACAGAAGAAAGAAGCTGTCCAGCGTTTGATTGATTTCTGCAAGGATTTTCCGATTAAAGCGCAAGAAATCAATTCAAAACTTGAAGCCTTAGGCACCACTCCCCTACGCGCTGGATGTAAACTTTCCGATTTAATCGCGCGACCACATCTAACACTTCAAAACCTTTCTGAAATCATTCCTGCACTCAAAGAGGCTATAAACTTGTCCGAAAACAGGAAAGAAGAAATTGCCGAAGCTGCCGAAATACAACTCAAATATCAAGGATATATCGAACGAGAAAAGTTGATTGCCGACAAGATGCACCGCTTAGAGAATATCAAAATCAAAGGAAGATTCAAGTATAGTGAGCTTCATGAGATTTCAACGGAAGGCCGTCAAAAACTCGAAAAGATTAATCCCGAGACCTTAGCACAGGCAAGTAGAATACCAGGAGTATCTCCGAGTGACATCAACGTATTGCTCGTTTTACTCGGAAGATAAACCTTTCGCGAGCAAGAAGGAAGCGATTCGTAAAGCAAACCAATGTTTCACGTGAAACAGAAACATACATATCTTATTGGTTTTTAGCCCATTAGGTGTTAAACAAAAACGTAAAACTAAAAATAAAATGAATGGAATTACCGAACGATTTGCGTCATTTCATCTTGCAATATGAGTCAAATTGCATGGTAAAATCATACAAACGAAAACGAATAAAAATATAACATACAACATGAACAAAAAAGTATTATTAGACAATCTGCGTTGCATCCCCGACTGGCCCATTCAAGGTGTGAACTTCAGAGACGTGACTACCCTATTCAAAAGCGCCGAAGCACTCAAAGAAATCACTGAAGAGATGTGCGATATCTACGCAGATAAGGGAATAACTAAAATCGTAGGAATTGAAAGTCGAGGCTTTGTGATGTCGTCAGCAGTTGCTGTTCGTTTGGGCGCTGGTGTCGTTTTATGCCGCAAACCCGGTAAACTCCCTTGCGAAACCGTACAGGAAAGTTACGCAAAAGAATATGGTATAGACACCATAGAGATTCATAAGGATGCCATAAACGAAAATGATGTCGTGCTGCTTCACGACGATTTACTCGCTACAGGAGGTACAATGAAGGCAGCTTGTAACTTAGTAAAGAAATTCAAACCAAAGAAAATATATTGTAATTTCATTATAGAATTGAACTCAGAGTTCCCTAACAGCCGTGCGCTTTTCGACAAAGATATAGAGATTTCCTCTTTACTTCAATTCTAAAATCAATGGAGAAGATTTATGTTTCACGTGAAACAAGAATCTTCTCTTTTACTTTATATAAAGGGAGTTCACGCCTATGACACACGAAGAAAACGAGAAGCGTCTGGCCTATCTTAAGAACATAGTTCTCAACATGCCTGAGAAGCCAGGCAGTTATCAGTTCTATGATGAAAACCATACTATCATTTATGTGGGTAAGGCCAAGCGACTCAAGCAACGTGTTTCTTCATATTTCCACAAAGAAGTAGACAGATTCAAGACTAAAGTGTTGGTATCTAAGATAAGAGATATCAGTTATACAGTAGTTAAAACGGAGGAAGATGCGCTGTTATTAGAGAATAGTCTCATCAAGAAATATAATCCCCGATACAATGTTTTGTTGAAAGACGGGAAGACTTATCCAAGTATTTGCATCACCAACGAATATTTTCCACGCATCTTTAAGACGCGAACCATCAACAAACACTACGGAACTTTCTATGGTCCCTACCCTCATGTGGGCAGCATGAATGCTATCCTCGACATCATCAAACGTCTTTACAAGCCTCGCACTTGCCGTCTATCTCTGACAAAAGAAGGTATCGCCCAGGGAAAGTTTAAGCCTTGCTTGGAGTACCATATCCATAATTGTGGTGGCCCATGTATTAATAAACAGAGCTATGAAGAGTATCAAGAGAACATGAACCAAGCGCGAGAGATTCTGAAAGGCAACACGCGTGAGGTCTCAAAGCGACTCTATCGATTGATGATGAAGAATGCAGAGTTGCTGAAATTTGAGGTTGCCGAAGATCTCAAAAACAAGATTTCATTGCTCAACGACTTTGTAAGTAAGAGCGAAGTTGTTAGCTATACTATCGACGATGTGGATGTATTTACCATCATAGATGACGATAACAACCGCAACGCTTACATTAATTATATACATGTGCGCAAGGGAACCATCAATCAAAGTTTTACGTTTGAGTACAAGCGTAAACTTGATGAGCGTGACGAAGAGCTGCTTATCACAGCCATTCCTGACATTCGTGAGCGCTTCAAGAGCCATGCAAAAGAGATTATTGTGCCTTTTGAGATGGAGTGGAAGATGAAGGAAGCCACGTTCGTTATACCGCAACGAGGGGATAAAAAGCATCTTCTTGAGTTGTCAGAAATGAATGGAAAGCAGTATAAATTCGACCGTTTGAAGCAGGCAGAGAAGCTAAATCCTGAGCAGAAACAAACGCGATTGATGAAAGAATTGCAAGAGAAATTAAGACTACCTAAGTTACCTTATCAGATAGAATGCTTCGATAACAGCAACATTTCGGGTACCGATGCCGTGGCAGGATGTATCGTTTACAAGGGCATGAAGCCCTCACGGAAAGACTATCGCAAGTATAACATCAAGACAGTTGAGGGACCTGACGACTACGCCTCTATGCAAGAGGTGGTTCGTCGACGTTATTCGCGCATGAAAGAAGAACATCTTCCCCTGCCCGATCTCATCATTACAGATGGTGGAAAAGGGCAAATGGACGTCGTAAAAGAGGTGGTTGTCGACGAACTTCAACTTGATATACCGATTGCCGGCCTTGCAAAAGACGACCGACATCACACCAACGAACTGCTCTATGGCTTTCCCCCACAAACCGTTGGCCTTGATATAAAGAGTGAACTCTTTAAGGTGTTGACACAAATACAGGATGAAGTTCACCGCTTTGCTATCACTTTCCATCGCGACAAGCGTTCAAAGCACGCCCTACATAGCGAACTTGACGACATCAAAGGACTCGGACCGAAGGGTAAAGAGGCTTTACTGAAGCGCTTAAAGACTGTAAAAGGCATCAAAGATGCTGATTATCAGGAGATTGTTAGCATTCTTGGACAAGCAAAAGGGACTTTAGTTTATAAACATTTTCACCCAGATTCGACCACAACAGAATAATTTTTAGTATATTTGCCCTATGAGAATTATCATTCAACGCTGTGCAAACGCCTCAGTAACGATTAATGATTGCGTGAAAGCCGCTATCAATAAGGGTTATCTTATCCTGTTAGGCATCGAAGAAAGTGATACAAAAGACGATGCCAACTGGCTGATACACAAGGCAATAAACCTAAGAATCTTTGATGATGAACAAGGAGTTATGAACAAATCTATCATGGAAATAGGAGGTGAAATCCTTGTTATCTCGCAGTTTACGCTCTTTGCAAGCTATAAGAAAGGCAATAGACCATCGTGGCTTCGGGCTGCAAAACATGAGATATCTGTACCTCTCTACGAGTATTTTTGCAACGAACTATCGAATAAACTCGGTCGACCAGTAGGCACAGGTGAGTTTGGTGCCGACATGAAAGTGGCGCTTGTAAACGATGGTCCGGTAACGATTTGCATGGATAGTAAGGCAAAAGAGTAAGGCATCTCCCATAAACCACATCATCAAAAGCCCCACCCCTATCCATGGAAAGATTTAGAGCATAAAGCGCTTTCATTCAAACAATTAGATAATACACTATAATGACCCTTCAAGAAGCACAGCAATCCGTAGACGAATGGATTAAAACTTATGGCGTTCGCTACTTTAACGAACTCACGAATATGGCCTGTCTCACCGAAGAAGTGGGTGAGTTGGCACGCGTCATTGCCCGCAAATACGGCGAGCAGAGTTTCAAACCGGGTGATAAAGCCAATCTTGGCGAGGAGATGGCCGACGTACTTTGGGTGCTCCTTTGCCTTGCCAATCAAACCGGAGTGGACCTCACGACCGAGTTACAAAAGAGTTTTGACAAGAAAACTCGCCGTGATCACGACCGCCATTTGAATAATAACAAACTGAAATAAGTAGCTTTTCTTGCTTTGAGAGCGCTTGAGAAGCGAAAACAGCTGAATCATTATAAACTGAAAATAAATCCTTAACAAAGCAACATTATGGCATATACAAAGACCATTTTGCCTGAAAACGGAGGCAAAAACATGAAGAATGACGACAAGAGTAAATATGAAGAAGCTCTTGAACAGTATGACACTACCCTCAACAATGCCGATGTTCAGGCCGCTGTAAAGCAGATTATCGAAGAGAAAGTGCCTCAAAATGACACACGAGAAATCAAGAAATTCCTCTTCGGAAGCATCGAACTCACCACCCTTAGCACCACCGACACCGAGGAAAAGGTGCTGCGTATGGTGGAAAAAGTTAATCAATTCGACCGCGAATACCCTGATATCCCCCACGTAGCTGCCGTTTGTGTCTATCCCGTCTTTACCGAACTCGTGGCCAATAGCCTTGAAGTTGACGGCGTACAGATTACTAATGTCTGTGGCAATTTCCCCTCTTCACAGGCTCGAATGGAAGTAAAAGTGGCTGAAACTCAGCTTGCTGTGGCCGACGGCGCTACCGAAATAGACATCGTTATGCCTGTAGGCAAGTTCTTAAGTGACGATTATGAGGGCATGTGCGACGATATTTCAGAGATGAAACAGGCTTGCGGAAACGTGCCAATGAAGGTGATTTTGGAGACTGGCGACCTGCAATCATGCAGTAATATCAAGAAAGCTGCCCTGCTTTCTATGTATGCCGGTGCCGACTATATCAAGACTTCTACGGGCAAAGAAAAGGTAAGCGCCACGCCAGAAGCAGCATATGTAATGTGCAAGGCTATCAAAGAATACTATGATAAGACTGGCATACAGATAGGTTTTAAGCCCGCTGGCGGCATTAACTCGGTCATGGATGCCATTATCTACTATACAATCGTTAAAGAGGTCTTAGGCGAAAAATGGCTCACTAATCAGTGGTTCCGCATGGGAACAAGTCGTTTGACCAACCTCCTGCTAAGCGAAATCCTTGGAAAAGAGACCAAATTCTTCTAAAATATAGCCCAAAACGCCCTGCTTTCTCACCAAAGAAAGTAGGGCGTTTGCGTTTAATATCGTTATCTAACACCCCACTTTACTCCTCGTTTTCAATTGATGAGAAAGACTATCACCCTCTTTTTATTGCTTTTCACCCTATCGACGATGAGTCTAAATGCCCAGATTGGCGTTGCACTCTACCTTGAAAAAGCCAGTATCTGCAAGCAAAGTAATGGCAAATTCGGCCTCAATGACTCCCACAAGAAGCCTATTATCGCTGATGCCGACACGATTTTTACGATCAGTGACGTCTTCTATTATATCATCAAAAACGGCAAACACGGTATCTATTTCATGAGTGGTGAGCCGTGTATCCCCATTGAATACGACAATATAGAGCATATATACAAAGATTATTGGCACATCACAAAAGACGGGAAAGTAGGCTTGTGCCGGTCAAACGGCAGGCAAGTTCTGCCCACAAACTACAAGAAAATCAGCGTCATTAGAAGGAAAGAAAGCGACAAATACGATTTCTTCATCGTCAAGAAAGATAAGTATGGCCTTTGCGATGACAATGGTAAACCTATCCTCCCGACCCAATACGACAAGATACTATACCGTGATGGTTATTGGGCATTAGAGAAAGCATCGGCTACCGACTATCTTCTCAACGATGAACACCTCGTAAAAGGCATCACCATCAGCAAGTATGAAATCCCCTTTCTCCACCGTGAGAACGGTAAAAACAAAAAATATTACAGCTTTAAGAAAGGTAATTTATGGGGCATTATCGATGAAGACGGACACACACGCATAAAGGCTCAGTATAAAAACAGACTCCAATTGACAAGCTATGAAGACGAGAATACCCCCATATTCTTTATTGCCCACGATAACGGTAATTTCGGTATCGTCAATCTCAACAATAAAATTATCCTGCCTATCAAATACGGTGGCATTCTGCGAACGGCATTCAAAGACATCATTGAGGTAGAAACCGCACAGGGATATCAGCTTTTCAGTCTGCGCTCCAAACGCATCATCACTTCCTTCTACGATGAGAACAGCAAATCTGACTCCAACTATTTATACCTCCACAAAGAGCCTTTCGTAACACCTTTTGATCCTCGCAAAGAGCAAACCCTGCTTCCATGGGAATACAAAAGAGTACAAAACATCGAAGGAAGTGATAACTTCATCGCACAAAAAGAAGGACGATACGGTGTTGTCAACAGTAGGAATGAAGCCCTTGTTCCCTTTATATATGACAATATCAAAAGCACTTTAAAACCCAACATGCTTATCATTGAAAAAGAGCGTAAGTATGGTATCATCGACACAAGCAACAAACTGCTGTATGGCATGACAGACAATGCCATTGAAAGTCGTCGCAACTATTTTGAAATCAAGGACTATTCAAAACCCTTAAACCCAAGACTCGACTACGAGTTGAAACCCATCCTCGACCCTCGCTAAAAGGGGATGGAGTGCTTCATCCCATAATAGATAAAGACAAGAACTATGGATTGGAAAGGCAATACAAACGTGTTTTCTTTCCTTCCAAATAGGAATAAAAATACTTGTAAAGGCTTCTGGAAAAGTGACATGTAGAAGTTGAAGAAACCATTACTGTGAATATGCGTTGCAACTTGCGTCACTTTACCACGCAACTTGCGTCATATGAGCGCGTAAAATGACGCAAGTTACAAGGTAAAACAAGTCATTTTGCAACGCTACTCCATATCAAATTCCAGAGCGTTGATAATCAATAGATTATCGAAACATAACATCCTGCGTTGAAAGAAAAAGCTCAAGCATGCGCTCCCCTCCCTTAGGGAGGGGCGAGGGTGGGTTTAGGGAGAGCCTCTCTTCACTAACTCTTCCTCTCTATCACAAAGTCAAGATAAGCTTTCAAGGCCGTTTTTATGGCGCTATCCCCTACTCTTTCGTCAATAAACCGCATGCAATCGGCATGGAATTTCCACATTTGTTGGTCGGCATATTCAATGCCCCCGTTCTCTTTGGTGAATGCCACGAGCTGATTGATTTCACTCTGTTTCACCTCACGTGCTTTCACTTTGCGTGCAAGCATCATCATTTCTGCATTTCCTGTAGACTTCAAAGCATGGATGACCGGTAGCGTAAGCTTGCCTTCGAGCATGTCATTGCCAGTGGGTTTACCTATCTCTTTCGAGTCATAATAGTCGAAAATATCGTCTCTGATCTGGAAGATGATGCCGAGATTCTGGCCGAATTTCCTTGCCGCCTCAACGTCGTCATGACTTGCTCCGGCACTCTCTGCACCGATAGCAGCACAGGCTTCGAACAAAGCTGCAGTCTTTCGCTTGATGATTTCATAATAAGCGGTCTCGGTGATTGCCTCGTTCTGGATATTCGTCAACTGTAGAATTTCACCGTCAGAGAGCGTGCGTCCGAGTTCCGAAAGATATCTCACGATGACTTCTGAATGCGTTTTCGACACGTAAAGCAAGGCTGTAGAAAGAATGAAATCACCCACCAAGACACTCACCTTATTATCATATAAGGCGTTCACACTGGCCTGTCCGCGTCGCTCACAGCTTTCATCGACCACATCATCATGCACAAGGCTCGCCGTATGCAACAACTCCAGACCTACTGCCGCATGCTGAGTCACACTGGAAACACGGCCGAAGTTCTTCGCCATCAGCAGGATCAGCATCGGCCTCATGCGCTTTCCTCCGCGCTGACGGATATGCACCAGCACCTGAGATAACAGCCCTTCATCATGCGAAAGCGACTGATTGAAAAGCGATATAAAGTCTTCAAGCTCTGCTGAAATCGGCTCTTTGATGAGTGATAAATAGTCCATTATTCCTTTTATTGGTTACAAAAATAATCATTTTTTATGGTAATAATAGTATAAAAACAGGATTTATGCTTATTTTTTAGTAATTTTACACCAAATAAAACAA
>ERZ772945.327-NODE-327-length-39334-cov-6.416966_pt1 | contig 39334 bp, 35 predicted proteins | sample MGYA00511681_ERZ772945 | MGnify/ENA primary metagenome ERZ772945 (study PRJEB29015, sample SAMEA2737943) | human oral metagenome | biome: human oral; feature: human-associated habitat; material: dental | place: China | collected 2143 ...
GGGGAATCATGCGTCGATCTTGCGCAAGACACTCACCTCTCGGCAGCTTTGATGCGATTGCCTGCGTATTGCGTAACGTAGGGTCTCGAGACGATCGGTGTGTAAATGCGAGGCCGGCCGGCTCAGTTTGCTGCCTCGAGAGTCCCTACTCCGTCCCCATGAGGCGTAGGGCGTCCTGAGAGAACGTATCTCCCTGGCTGGCGGCAAGCTCATAAAAATAGCGGGCCTTAAGGGTATTTTGCTCAACGCTGTGGCCAAACTCGTACTTGATGCCAAGCTCTCGCAGCTTCTCAACGCTGCCCCGCAGTTTGCGCTTCGCCCAAGCATAGCCTTGGTCGGCAGCTCTCCGGTACCAGCGGTAGGCCTCGGCATCGCTCTTCTCCACCCGAGGCCCTCCTCGTGCATGAAGCCGAGCCAGCTCTGCGCCCAAGTGTTGCCCTGATCGGCCGCTATCCGAAACAGACGGCGTGCCTCGTCGTAGTCTTCCCACTCATACGCGCGACTTCCCTCTCGGGCACTGTCCATGACCTCGTCAGCATTCGCATCCATGGTAGTCCTTCCCACTTGTACCTAAGCCAAAAGTTTGCGCTACGCACTCCATTGTATATCAATGCGGTAAGGTCTCTGCCTCGACGCTAAGGCCATTGTCAGGATCGAGCGTTCCGATCGGGTCATCCTGCGTGTCGTGTATGCCATGGATCGATGGGCGCTCGCATGGGTGTGGGTGTCCTTGGGATCTCTGCAGCCAGTCGGGTGGCGAGGTCCTTGCCGCCGCATGGCCGCCCATAGATTGCCCGACTCAATGCACGCAGAGAATGGTTGCCAGACTGATAGCAATGTCAACAAAAGCGGACCATATCGGATGACGTTGACTCTATCGGACGGACGACCTAAGATAGGAAGGCTATGGGCGGGCCTTCGGTCATGAAAGATAGTCCCGTGAGGATTGGCTCGGCATCCTACCGTCCAAGCTGAGCTGTACCAGCGTTTGTTTTGCTGCCAACGAAGGAGGATGAAGTGTCTGCTAATCCCGGCGCTAGGGGTAATGGCCTTATCAGCGTGACATACATGCCGCACCTCAGCTATGTCAGGCGCAACAAGACCGTCTCCGCCTTTGGTGGCGAGCACCAGCTTGTGGAGGCCGTGCAAAAGTCCAGTGAACCTCCGCAGATCGGAGCGCCCCTTGTCGGGAAGCGTCTCTACCTCGTTCCGATCGACTCCCTGTTTCGCATCCCGTATGTTCCCCCAGAGGAGCACGTGACGTCCGGGTCTCAGGAGCAGCATGAGAGCCGAGAGCAACAAGAACAACGCGAGCTCGAGCGGAAGGAGCGACGCAAGGTACTGCAACACTGGAACAGCATCATCATAGATAGCGAAGAGCGCGCCCCCAAAGGTCATCCAGCATGGTGGGAGCGTGGTGTGCCGGAGCATCCGATGCAATCCTACTCTGCCTGGCCTGTCGATGTGGCGATGACACACGACAAGGAGCAGGGCTATCTCGTCTTTCCCCTTGAACCTGACGCCGAGCGGCTTCGTCCGCTCTCGGAGCTGATGGTAAATCCTGACGATGACCAGTCGCTCCTTAAGCTTGGGAGGGAGGCCGCCGATCAGCGCGACTCCCGCATCGCGTTGGTGCGATCGTTGGTGAAGGCCTGGGGGCAGCTTCGCGCCTGTGGCTATGGCTACGGCTGCTATGACAGCTCGAACATCTTCTATGACCCAAAGACGAACGAAGTGAGGATCGGCTTCAGCATGGCGACGCTCTACCTGCTAGACGGGGACGATGAGCCTGTGTCGCAGATTATCCTAGGTAAGGATGCGAAGGCGAGCCACATGTTCGACTATATCGATCCTTCCTTTAGGGGATCGATCAAGGAGGCAATCGACCAGGGCAGGCAGCCTTGTGCGGTTCTTTCCCAGGCAGATGACTTCGCCATGTGGGCCATGGCATTTCGCCTGATGGTGGGCAGGCCACCCTTCCATGGGCAGAGCGTCCCATCTGAGCCGAGAGTGAGCGGTGAGGATCAGGGCAAGAACATCGATCAGTCCCAGAAGGATGCGCTTCCCGTCGTTAGTTCACCCGATGGCTCGGTCCGGTCGGGTGGAGACGACGATCTCTCGAGCGAGAAGGTGTTCAGGGAGAACTGGAAAGCAGTGCCCAAAGACATGCATGATGAGATGAGGAACCTCTTTGGCAGCGGTGACTTGCTTATCGGGGCAGATGATGGGCCCGGCTCCTCCGCCGAGGCAGCGCATTCTCCTGAGGGCGCAGGTTCGCCTGACGGCGGCAGCTCGCCTTCCGGTGTGAACGGTGGGTCCGGGGATCTCTCGAAGGAGCGGTCTTTGCCTGAGGGTGCGGACATCTCTGCCAATGTGTCATCTAGTGACAAGGAGGGGTGACGCGACCTGTTGCGCTCGTGCACGTGAGTAGTCGCCCGAGCGCGATGAGCGCCTGTGCAGAGACAGCTGCACCCAAATCCTCATCGGTCCTACTGATACGCTTGGCTCCATGGGGTGTGAGGGTGAGTTTTCTAGCGGTCTGTAGGCGCGAATTACATGCCGGGCAAGACTAGAAACGCTTGGGTCTGTGGAGTTTATTAATATGAACTTCTAGCGGGACAATCGGCCCCAGATAAAACACGGGGTGATGAGATGACAGGCAGCTTGATTAATCTCTGGATACTCGCAAAATTGTACCAGCCCAAGAAGGCGGTATGGGACCTCACCAATGAAGGTGGGGTAGGCCCTATGCTCAATAGTGGGTAAAGCTGGGCAATGGAAAAATCAAGAGGAGAAACCGGTACGACACTAAGGACTGGTTACCATTAGACCTGTTTGGGCAGAATCGCATGATGCAATAATTAATTTTTTTGTTTATATTGGCACTGGTAGCAGGAGGTTAGATAGATGGGTGGGCGCGCCCCGAAGAAAAAAGAGTCTGACCATTATGGGGGAAAGCCCGTGTCGGGTGTTGCTATGAAAGAGCAAAAGCCGGGTGATGGCGTAAACGACAATGACAACGGGGACGCGAAGTCTGGCCTACCTGGTAAGTCGAGGTCTCAGAAAAAGAACGTAGGTCTTTCCTCTGTCTCGGATGGTGCGAAGAACTCACCGGATCATGAGGGTGAGGCGCAGAGTGGTGGAGAGAAGGGGAGTAGCGATGCTTCCGCCGGTTCGACGCACATGTCTAAGAACCAGGAGTTGGGTTTCTCTGGGGAGGATAGGGGCAACCCGGAAGGTAGTCCCGGTGAGGACGAGGAACAGAGGCCTTCGAAAGTTAAGGGGAACGAGAAGCCTGGCCTGACCAATGATGGTGAGGCCGGAGAAGGGCCAGACGCCATCGAGTCGACCGTCGAGGACGGGCAGGAGGGCACCGCGCCTTCTGATAAGGATAAGGCCACTGGCCTTGTCCAAAAGGGTCGTGACGGGCAGGGCAGCACCGAGATCAAAGAGAAGGCGCCGGGTCTCTCTCGTGACCTATGGAAGCGTCTGTTTGATGTGATCCTAAGTCCGCTTAGGTTGATCGCTCACTCTTTCAGGGGCCTCCTATCCCTTGGCGCAGATAAACAGCTAAGGGAGTTCGAGGAGCTTGCGGAGGAGGTCAATGCCCTCGCGGAGCGCTTCGAAGCTATGTCGGATGAGGAGCTACACGGCATGACCTCGTACTTCAGGGAGCGCTATAAGAGTGGCGAGACTCTCGACGAGCTGCTTCCCGAGGCCTTCGCCGCCGTGAGGGAGGCCTCGGGCAGGGCGTTGGGGATGCGTCACTTCGACGAGCAGATCATGGGCGGCATCACCCTGCACAGGGGCATGATCGCCGAGATGAAGACCGGCGAGGGCAAGACGCTCGTTGCCCCGCTTGCGGCGTATCTCAATGCCATCCCGGCTGGGGGAGTCCATGTCGTTACCGTGAATGATTACCTTGCCAGACGCGACAGCGAGTGGATGGGTGGGATCTACGAGCGTTTGGGCATGAGCGTGGGCTGCCTGCAGAACGGCATGAGGCTCGACCTCAAGAAACCGGCCTATGCTGCTGATATCACCTACGGTACCAACAGCGAGTTCGGCTTCGACTACCTGCGTGACAATATGGTTACGCAGGCAGGCCAGCGCGTACAGCGTGGTCACGCCTTCGCGATCGTGGACGAGGTGGATTCCATCCTCATCGACGAGGCGAGGACGCCGCTCATCATCTCAGGTGCCGGTACGAAGTCTGCGAGCACATACAAGGACTTCGCGCGGGCGGTTCGCGGTCTCGCCCCTGACGTTGACTTCGAGATGGACGAAGCCAAGCATACCATCGCGGCAACCGAGGAGGGCCTGCGCAAGATAGAGCGGAGGTTGGATATCGGCGATCTGTACTCGGATCCCTCCGGTCAGCTGGTCAACCACCTCCAGCAGGCGCTCAGGGCCCAGTACCTGTTTCACCGTGACCAGCAATACATGGTCGTGGGCGGCGAGGTCAAGATAGTCGACGAGTTCACGGGTCGTGCCATGGAGGGGAGGCGCTACAGCGAGGGACTGCACCAGGCCATCGAGGCCAAGGAGGGCGTGTTCGTGAAGGAAGAGAACCAGACCCTTGCCACCATCACGCTGCAGAACTATTTCCGCCTCTATGACAAGCTCTCGGGCATGACGGGCACGGCCGTGACGGAGGACAGCGAGTTCAGGGAGATCTACAAACTGTCCGTGCAGGCGATCCCGACCCACGAGCCCATGATCCGGAAGGACAACCCCGACCTCGTCTACCAGGGCGTGGACGCGAAGTTCGCCGCCGTCGCCGACGACATCGCCGAGCGCCACCGGCGGGGCCAGCCGGTGCTTGTGGGCACCGTCTCGATCGAGAGCTCCGAGCGGCTCTCGCGCATCCTTGATAAACGCGGTATCAGTAAGAGCGATGAGAGTGGTAAGAGTGGGCACGAGGTCCTGAACGCCAAGCACCACGAGCGCGAGGCCCAGATCGTGGCGCAGGCCGGCCGCGAGGGTGCCGTCACGATAGCGACAAACATGGCCGGTCGCGGCACGGACATCATCCTCGGCGGCAACCCCGACGAGCTCGCGCGCGACATGCTGCGTGAGAAGAAGGGCTACTTTCGTCCCGCCAAGGAGGGGGAGGAGCCCAGAGAGCCAAGCGAGGCGGAATGGGGGGAGGCCCTCGGGGAGGCTAGGAAGGTCTGCGAGGCCGAGAGGGAGCGCGTCCTCAAGGCCGGCGGCCTCTGCGTGATCGGCACCGAGCGCCACGAGAGCCGCCGCATCGACAACCAGCTGCGCGGACGTTCCGGCCGCCAGGGTGACCTGGGCGAGACCCAGTTCTACCTCTCGCTCGAGGACGACCTCATGCGCCTCTTCGGCGGCGATCGCATGGACAGAATTGCCGCCATGATGGCACGCTACGACATGCCTGCGGATGTACCCATCCAGTCCAAGCTGGTCAGCAGAGCCATCGAGAGTGCCCAGCGTAAGGTCGAGGAGATAAATTTCGCCATGCGCAAGCAGGTGCTCGACTACGACGACGTGATGAACGAGCAGCGCCGGGTCATCTACGAGGAGCGCGACAAGATCCTGGACGGCAAGGACCTCTTGGGCCACATCAATGATGTGACCTACGATACCGTGCGGCGCAAGGTGGAGGAGCTCTGTCCCGAGGGACAGGACCCCGAGGACTGGGACCTCGTGAGCCTGCGTAGGTGGGTTGAGGGGCTCACCGGTCGCAAGGACATGCCCGAGTTCGGGAGTGACCTGGATCGTGCTGGTGAGGAACAAGATCGTGACGAGGGTATTTCCTCAGAAGTGATGGATGCTCGGGAGGGCCGGGAGTCGAGTCTCTCTGAAGAGCGTGGGGATGGTTCAGACGATGGTCCTGCAGCTTCCATATCCGACCCTGATGAGGATGCAGGGTCGCAACCCACGGGAACCGGAAAGGGTGATGAGAAGTCCGATTCTTCCGGTGACACGGAGACTCATGGCAAGGATGGCGAGGAGGAGTCAGATGGGTCGGAGCCAGCCAATGTGGCTTCAGGCGAAGGTGATCGATCCGCCCAGGACGGCAAAAAGCCGCTTAGCGTTTCGCCCAAGGCAGGGGATGAGGATGAGGCACATAGTTCCTCCAAAGATCAGGACGAGCCAGGTGACAAGGATGATGAGGTTTCCGTCAACGATAAATCCTCAATCGCGTCAAAGGATAGCGCGAAGACTATAGGCACGACAAACGAGGACGGTGGGGTATCCTCTAGTCAATCTGTAAGAGCAGTTCCTAGCGACGATGAGGGTCGCGATCTGTTCGATATCGACGACCTTGATCAGATTGATGTCATCGATCACGTGGATCGCTTCGTCAGCGGCTGCTATTCGGAGAAGTCCGACCAGCTCCCCGACGGCATGATGCAGGCCCTCTCAGCTCAGGTCATGCTGCGCGTCATCGACACGCGGTGGATGTCCTACCTGCAGGAGATGGACTACCTCAGGGCTGGTATCGGGCTTAGGGGCTTTGGCCAGCGTGATCCCCTTGTCGAGTACAAGGCTGAGGCCTATGCCGCCTTTACTGAGCTCGTCAACACCATGTACGAGGACTTTCTGCGCACCATTCTGAGGATAGAGCTGGCTCCTGTCATGCAAGCCCGAGCGCTCGAGTCCGAGGGTGATGACGCCCTGCGTGGGGCGAAGTACTCCGGTCCCGCCGAGGTCGACGGCGACCAGGGGAGCGGCAGGATGTCTGCCCGCCTCGCCCCAAAGGGGGCAGGTACCGCGCAAGCGCAGACTACGGCCCCCGTTCCAAGCGCCCCAAGTAAGCCCACCACCTACCGCAAGGCCGATAGCTCCGACCCCTACGCGAACGTCGGGCGCAACGACCCCTGTCCCTGCGGCAGCGGCAAGAAGTTCAAGAACTGCCACGGCAAAAATCGTGGCGGTGGGGCGCGATAGATGGCGGAGATCACGCAGGCGGGCATAGACGCCCTCAAGGAGCAGCTCGATGAGGTGGAGGGCTATCTGCGCCTCGACGAGCAGCGCCAAGTTGTCGCGCAGCTCGAGGCCACAAGTACTGCGCCCGGCTTTTGGGATGACGCGGAGGCGGCGAGCGGGGTCATGGCCGAGTTGACCCAGGCCAAGGACGAGGTCAGCCGGGTTGACGCCGCGCGACAGAGGATCGGCGACATCCAGGCGGCGTTTGACCTTGGCCAGGAGACGGGCGAGGAGGAGCTGCTCGACGAGGCGGATGGGCTTGCCGCCGCGCTTGGGCGGGAGCTCTCTGAGCTCGAGCTGGCGAGCTGGTTTTCCGATGAGCTCGACCACGGTGACGCCATCGTCACGATCACGCCCGGCCAAGGGGGCCTTGAGGCGCAGGATTGGTGTGGGATGCTCTTTCACATGTACCTCGCCTACTGCGAGCGGCGCGGCTGGAAGGTCACGGTCAACGACGCTCCGGTGGCCGAGGCCATCGGCATTGACCGCGCAACCTTCACGGTTTCGGGCAAAAACGCCTACGGGATGCTCAGGGGTGAGCAAGGGGTGCACCGCCTCGTGCGCATCTCTCCCACGGACGCAAAGAAGCGGCGCCAGACCACCTTCGCGGGCGTGGAGGTACTGCCGGTCCTACCCGAAGACGTCAAGGTGGACATAGACCCAGGCGACCTGCGCATAGACGTCTACCATGCCTCAGGCCACGGTGGTCAGGGCGTCAACACCACCGATTCCGCCGTCCGCATCACGCACCTTCCCACAAACACTGTTGTCACCTGCCAAAACGAGCGCAGCCAGCTCCAGAACAAGGCGTTTGCCATGAACATCCTGCGCAGTCGCCTCTATGAGCTCGAGCTTGCCAAGCGCGAGGCCGAGCTCGACGAGCTGAGGGGACCCAAGCACGAGATAGGCTTTGGCAACCAGATCAGGAGCTACGTGCTCTATCCCTACCAGCTGGTCAAGGATCTCAGAAGTGGGGTGGAGACCGGCAATGTCGACTCCGTCCTCTCCGACGGCGATCTGGACAAGTTCGTCGTGGGCTACCACCGCTGGTTGGTTGGTGGGGGCGAGCGGTGAGCAAGCTTAAGATCTCGCGCCGCGAGCTCGTCAGGAAGGTTGGGCTCACCCTCATAGGATCCTTCGTCTATGCGCTGGGCATTGACATGTTCGAGATACCCAATGGTCTTGCGGCTGGCGGGCTCACGGGCCTTGCGACCACGATCGCAGCCGCCGCCGCGCGCGTGGGTATCACGCTGCCTGTCGGCGCCCAGACCATTGTGATGAACGCACTCCTTCTTGTCTACATCTACGTCACCTCGCGTGACGTCAAATACATAGCCCAGAGTGTGCTCGGCATCGTGGCCTCGGGCTTCTTCATGGACCTGCTCGCACCGGTGCTGCCGGTGCCCACCCAGGGGCAGCTGCTGATCTCGGCCCTTTGGGGTGGCGTCATAGGGGGCGCCGGTGTCGGCATCGTGTTTCTGAGTGGCGGCAACACGGGAGGCACCGACATCATCTGCCAGCGCATCGCAAGGCGCACGGGCGCCTCGCTCGGCGTGCTTACGATGCTCGTCGATGGCGTGATACTGCTCGCCTCGGTGCCGGTCTTCTCGCTCACCAATGCCCTCTACGCCGGCGTCGCCATGGTCGTATTCGGCTACGTGGTGGACATGGTGCTCGAGGGCCCGCTCAGTGCGCGTATGGCGTACATCATCTCAAACAAGCATGCCGAGATAGCCAGCGAGATACTCTATTCGCTCGATCGCGGCTGTACCGAGCTGCAGGCCCGTGGCGTGTGGAGCGGCAACCAGCGTCCGGTCCTGATGGTCGTGATAGGCCGCAATGAGTCCATGCGCCTCAAGGAGATTGTCGCGGGCATAGATCCCGAGGCCATCGTCATCGTCTCTGAGGTGCACGAGGCTTTTGGCGAGGGTTTTGGCCGCCTGGGCGGCAGATAGGGCCGGCTCGCCTGAGGTGGTCGAGGCACGTCCTAGAGGTACGCCCCAAGACCGGCACGTCCCGGCATCGGCACAATTGCTGTGAGTCAAGGGGTCGCAGGCCACACCAGTCTGCACTGCCACTCGGCCCTGAGCGCGACGCGCGGTACGTTCACCACCGAGTGGCAGTGTGAGACACACCGCGCGGTACGTTTACCGCCGGGTGGCAGTGTGAGACGCAGTGTCACTCGCCACCGAGCGCACCGGACGCACTGCCACTCGGCCCTGATCGTACCGTTTCGGTACGCTCGACGCCGGGTGGCAGTGTGCGCTGCACTGCCACTCGTCCCTGAGCGTACCGCTCCGTACGTTCACCACCGAGTGGCAGTGCCATTGCCCCAAAAGGGCATGGGATCGCTTGCCAAGGAGGGCCCCGGGAGGGGTCGCGCTTCCCCAGGCGCACGGCCACCCATGCCATGCCCCACGGCGCGCCGATCTCCGATGGCTAACGTGAGGAATCTGGGGGGCGAGAAATCCCGAAGAGCCGCCACTCCGCCCAGATAGGGTAGCCGCGCCAGCCCTCGGCGAGGCCCTGCGTGAAAGCTCCTTCCCGCTGCGAGTGGCCGGCAGCGCGAGCAGGCGCCCCCGCCAGCCTGCAGGCGAGCTGCGTGTGGGAGCGGGCCTCCGCCCGCTCGGGGGCGTCGAGTCCACCGGGTAAAACTGGCGGTCGAAGGCGTGAGGCGGCCATGAGGCGAATCGGCGAACGGCAGCATTGTTCCGAAGGCCTATTCCATGCTTCAGGGCCCCATCAGCCAACCCATCAGCCAACCCATCAGCCAACCCATCGGCCAACCCATCAGCCAACCCTAGGTATACTGTAGTTGGATGAGGGAGGTCGCATGGATGTCTGGACGGAGTTGGTCGAGGGTCTGATGGCGTACGGTGCCGAGGAGGAGTGGTTCGAGTTCAAGGAGAATTGGTTTGAGCCCATGGTCCTCGGCGAGTACATATCGGCGCTCTCTAACGCGGCGGCGATGGCCGGACGCAGGGAGGCGTACTTCGTGTGGGGCGTGAGGGATTCCGACCACGAGGTCGTGGGCACGGGGTTCCTCTGGCAGCGCAACGTGGGCGGTGAGCCGCTCGAGCACTGGCTCGCCCGTCAGGTGCAGCCCGACATAGGGTTTAGGTTCCACGAGGCTGCTGTTCGAGACCATGGAGACTCCCTTCATGGACACTGTCGAGAAGGCCATGCGTTACGTCGACAAGATCGACAGCCCGTTTCTGGGCGTCTACCCCGACGTGGGCAACCTCACGAACGCTGCTCTGATCTACGGTAGATCGGTTGCCGATGACCTCGCGACGGGCAAGGGCCACATCCTCGCCGCCCACATGAAGGCCACCAAGGCGGGGCAGTACCGCGACCTGCTCTTTGGCGAGGGCACGACCGACTACGACGGCGCGCTTGCGCAGCTCATTCCACAGGGCGTACGGAGGTATGTGTGCGAGCTGTGGTACCTCGGCTCCGCGAGCTGGCAAGATGACGTTGGCCATGCCGCACGCTTTGTTCGCGAGAAGATCGATCATGCCCTCGAGCGCCACGGTTGGGGTAACGGGGTATAGAAATAGGGATGTCCGCATGCGCGTGACACAGGAAAGGAGCGTCTCATGAAGTTCTTCATCGACACGGCTGACCTCAAGGAGATCGAGAAGGCGGCGAGCTGGGGTTGTCTTTCGGGCGTCACCACCAACCCCTCCCTCTACGCCAAGACCGGCGGCAAACTCGCCGACTTCGAGGGCCACATGGTCAAGATCTGCAAGATCTGTGAGGGCCTGCCCGTCTCGGCCGAGGCCACGGCCGAGACCACCGAGGGCATGATCGAGGAGGGCGAGCGCCTGGCGTCGCTGGCCCCCAACGTCGTGGTCAAGCTCCCCGTCACGGAGCAGTCGCTCCCGGCGATCCACCACCTCGCCCAGAGGGGCGTCCGCGTCAACATGACGCTCGTCTTCTCCGCGCCCCAGGCGCTTCTGGGCGCCCGTGCCGGTGCCCGCTACATCAGCCCCTTCGTCGGGCGCTTCGACGACATCGGCGACGAGGGCCTCGACCACCTGCGGGAGATGGTCGATGCAATCCACAACTATCGCTACGGCTACTGGGACGAGGAGGGCGGCCCCGAGATCATCACCGCCTCCGTGCGCACCCCGCACCACGTGACGCAGGCCGCCCTCATGGGGGCCGACATCGCCACCGTGCCCTTCGGCGCGCTCCAGAAGTGCGTTCGCCACCCGCTCACCGACCGCGGCCTGAAGCTTTTCGCCGCAGACTGGGCCAAGGTCACCAGCCAGGCGTGAGAGGCCGAGATAAACGAAGGTGACGCCTGCCCGTCAGCGGGCGTCGCCTCAAAAGTCCCCATATGGAAAGGAGACGGCATGGACAATGCCGACCTTAAGAAGGTCGCGCGGGAGCTGCGTCGCGGCATCGTGACAGCGACCCATGCGGCCAAGTCGGGCCACCCCGGCGGGTCGCTCTCGGCGACCGAGATATTCACCTACCTGTACTTCGAGGAGATGCACATCGATCCGGCCAATCCGGCCAAGCCTGAGCGCGACCGCTTTGTCCTCTCTAAGGGCCACTGCGCCCCGGGCCTCTACTCAGCCCTCGCCGAGCGGGGGTACTTTCCCAAAGAGGAGCTCAAGACCCTGCGTCACCTGGGGTCTCAGCTCCAAGGACATCCCAACATGAGGGATACCCCCGGGGTTGACATGAGCACCGGCTCCTTGGGCCAGGGGATCTCGGTGGCCGTGGGCATGGCGCTCGCCGCTAAGCTGTGGGGTGACAGCTACCGCGTCTATGCCCTGCTTGGTGACGGTGAGCTCGAGGAGGGGCAGGTCTGGGAGGCCGCGATGCTTGCCGGCAACCATGGCCTTGACAACCTTTGTCTCATCGTGGACAACAACCGGCTTCAGATCGACGGGACCATCGAGGAGGTCAACTCCGCCGAGCCGATAGGGGACAAGTTCAAAGCCTTCCACATCCACGTGATAGACGTCCCAGATGGCAGCGACTTCGACCAGCTGCGTGCCGCCTTCGGCGAGGCGCGCGTGACCAAGGGCGCCCCCAGCTGTATCGTTGCGCATACGACGAAGGGCAAGGGGGTCTCGTTCATGGAGAACCAGGTGGGATGGCACGGCAAGGCTCCCGGTGACGAGCAGTACGAGCAGGCCATGGCCGAGCTCGCGAAGGAGGCGTGAACGCTATGGCAGACATACGCAAGGTCGCTACCCGCCAGAGCTATGGCGAGGCGCTCGTGGAGCTGGGCGCCGCCCACGACGACTTCGTGGTGCTCGACGCCGACCTCGCCGCCGCGACCCAGACGGGCAAGTTCAAGGCGGCCTACCCCGATCGCTTCATCGACGTCGGCGTCGCGGAGCAAAACCTCATGGGCGTCGCCGCTGGCATCGCGACCACGGGGCACAGGGTGTTCGCGAGCACCTTTGCCATGTTCGCCGCCGGTCGCGCCTTCGAGCAGGTGCGAAACTCCATCGGCTACCCCCATCTGCACGTGGTCATCGGGGCCACGCACGCGGGCATGTCGGTGGGCGAGGACGGCGCCACCCACCAGTGCAACGAGGATCTCGCCCTCATGCGAGCCATTCCTGGCATGACGGTCATCGTCCCGGCCGATGACGTCGAGGCCAAGGCCGCCGTTCGCGCGGCATACGAGGCAGAGGGCCCGGTGTACGTGCGTCTTGGCCGCCTGCCCGTGCCCGTCATTCACAAGGATGACTACCACTTTGAGCTTGGCAGGGGCGTCATCGAGCGCGAGGGCTCAGACGTTACCGTGATCGCATGTGGCCTTGAGGTTCCCGCCGCGCTCGAGGCGGCCAAGACGCTTGCCGACAAGGGTGTGAGCTGCGAGGTCATCAACATGGCAACGATCAAGCCGCTTGACGGGGATCTTATCGTGGCCTCGGCGAGAAAGACCGGACGCGTCGTCACCGTCGAGGAGCACTCCGTGATCGGTGGCCTGGGAAGTGCCGTGTGCGATCTGCTGTGCGAGGCCTGTCCCACTCCCGTCAAGAAGATAGGCGTCAACGATGTCTTTGGCGAGTCCGGTCCCGCACTCGACCTGCTTGCGAAGTACGGTCTTGACGGCGCAGGGGTCGCGGAGATCATCGAGGGCTTTGTGCGCTAGGTGTGCGCTATCAGCTGGGACGCCCGGCTCTACGCTTGGCCGCGTACCCAAACCCATCCGGACGCCTAAGCTGAGGCTGCGGCCGTCTGGCGCTGAGTGCCCCGGAATCTGCGGGGCACGTGTCTCGGCCTATCTGTGTTCCACGCGAGGTCTGTCTGTGCGTGGCATGCAGATTTAATGCTCCAACCGGCTCTCTGCTACAATAGCGCGAAATCTGTCAGTCACTGCAGTATCAACGTATCAAAAGGAGCATGTGTGGCCAATCATTTCCGCGATGGTAGGCAATGGGGGGGTGAGGGCTCAGATGGGCTACCTCAGGATTCCTCCGGGGCAGAGGCTGGTGCGCTGTTCGACGACGAACTCGAGGCAGCCATGGCCGACCTCAAGTCTTCGGCGTCCTCGCGTCAGGAGGCAAGCCCTCGTGTGCCAGCCGCCAATCGTGTCGGCCAATCAGCGGGTATGGCCCATAGCACTCCAGGTGCTGCCCCATCCAGTGCGGCGGGCCTTCAAGGCGCGGGCGCCTCGTCTATGAAAGACGATGGGTCAAGGGCGAGGGTCATCCCTGCCGCTACGGGTGTCCCAGAGGCTAAGGGCGCTCCCACAGTCTCAAGAATTCCAGATGTCAAGCGTGCGCCTGATGCCACTGTCTCATCATCCAAGGCGATTTCGGTGGCGGAGGGGACCTCAAGCGACATCAAGCCTCAGTCTGGCGCGACGAGCGCGTTTTCTCCCATCCACTTCAAGGACGCACCCAAGATCGACCGGAGCGGTACGCCGACCATCTCGCTGAGAAACGTCACGCTCATCTACCCAGCCCAGCCCAACAAGCCCGCGCTCGAGGACGTGAGCCTTGACATCTACCCGGGCGAGTTCGTCTTCGTCGTCGGGCACTCCGGTTCTGGCAAGTCAACGTTTCTGCGTCTTCTCACGCGCGAGCTTCGCTCAACGGGCGGGCATGTCATCGTCGCGGGCCAAGACCTCACCAAGCTGCGCAACCGCAAGGTTCCCTACCTGCGTCGCCAGATTGGCACGGTCTACCAGGACTTCAAGCTTCTGCCTGATAAGACGGTCTACGAGAACGTCGCCTTCGCGCTCGAGTGCATTGGCAAGCCACGCTCGGTCGTCAAGACGCAGGTTCCGGAGGTGCTCCGCCTCGTCGGCCTGGCCGATAAGATGGACAACTATCCAGACCAGCTCTCTGGCGGGGAGCAGCAGCGCGTCTCTGTCGCGCGGGCCATGGTCAACCGCCCGCCGCTTCTAGTCTGTGACGAGCCTACGGGCAACCTCGATCCAGCCATCTCGCTCGGTATCATGAAGCTGCTCGACCTCATCAACCGGACCGGTACCACCGTCGTCATGGCCACCCATGATCGTGAGATGGTCGACTCCATGCGCAAGCGCGTCATAGCTCTTGAGGCGGGTCACATCGTTCGCGATCAGGAGAAGGGGGGCTACGGTTTCTATGGCTCCGTCTAATCTTGGTTATTCCCTGCACGAGGCAGGTCGCCATTTTCGTCGCAACTGGTCGACGGCCCTTGGCGCCGTGGTCACCATCTTTCTCTCACTCTTCGTGATAGGCCTCTTCGTCATCGGCTCAGTCCTGCTCAACAGGCTTGCGGGCGACGTCGAGAACCAAGTCACCATCCAGGCCTTTCTCTCTGACGGGGCAGACAAGTCTGCCGTGGACGCCTTCCAGCAGAAGATCAGTGGCTGGGACTTCGTCGATGATGTGACGTACAAGAGCAAGGAGGAGGCCCTCGAGAGCTACCGGGAGAAGATGAGTGACAAGAACGCGAACGACGTCGTCGCCGCGCTCGATGGCACCAACCCACTGCCCGCATCGTTGGTCATTACCCTCTCCGATCCCAAGCAGGTCGAGAACGTAGCCAGCATGATCATCGAGGACAGCGATTTCAAGAGTATTTCCGACGATACAGAGAATCCCACGCGCTCCGTCCAGTATGGCCGCGACACGGTAAAGAAGCTGCTGAGCGTCACGTATGTCCTGCGCTTTGGCACCATCGTGCTGGTTGGCCTTCTGGCCTTCATCGCCTTCGTGTTCATCAACAACACGATTCGCCTCGCTATCTCAGCGCGTCGTCGCGAGATCGCCATCATGCGCTTGGTCGGTGCGTCAAACGGTTTCATACGCGGGCCGTTCTTGACCGAGGGCATGCTCGAGGCGCTCTTTGGCTCGCTGCTCGCGATCCTTGTACTTCATGGCGGTACCCTGATCGTGCTCCCGAGGCTCCAGGCTGGACTGTCGTTTTTGTCCTTTGACATACCGACGGTCGTCCTGACCCTTACGTATGCGTCACTCGTGGGCATAGGTTGTCTGCTTGGCCTCTTTGGCTCTGCGATCGCGATGAGGCGCTATCTCAGGGTGTAGCGGGTTTGCGATGTGCCGATAAGGCAGCAGACAGTGTCTCACCGTGCCTTGGGGCTGTGGCCGTGTAGCCTTCGGATGGTGTCTCTCGCATGCCAGGCGAGGGCAGTCATACAAGGCGGACATCGTGTGATCGCCCTAAGGGACCGAGGCACCGTCAAGGCACCGTCGCAGCTGGCTCACTGCTTTGGAGGGGCGCGGGCATGGGAGGAGCAAAATCGAGGTCGCATGGCCCGCGCGGGCGAGGCTCTCGAGGCAGGAGAACTCGCGCCCTGCTAACGGGCACGATGCGCGTCTCGCGTTCGGGGTCGGTTACGGTCGACACGCCAGAGGGCTGCTTTAGGGTTGCCAAGAGGGGCGTGCGCGAGGCGATGAGTGGGGACACGGTGCAGGTGAGTCTATCATCGCCACGCGGACGCGAGCGCCTGGCATGGGTCCAGGGCGTCCTCGATCGTGCCACCCAGAGCTTTCTGGGCAGCTATGACTTCATAGATCCGCTCGGCGTGGTGGTTCCCCTCGACTCAAGGATACGGCGTGACTTCTTCGTGCTGCCCGATGACCACAGTGCACAGGCCTGTGGTGTGCACTCAGGCGACGTGGTGGTGGCGCGCATCTTGGAGTATCCGGCGCGTACGACGTCGGGAATCGTCACCATAGAGCGGCGCCCGGACAGCGAACGTGGCCTTGACCTGCCCATCGAGACCATCATTGCCTCGTATGGGCTGCGCTGCGAGTTTCCCAAGACGGTACTCGCCTCGGCGGCTGCCATTGAGCCTGGCGTAGAGGAGGCCTTGGCAGCGGGCCAGGCTCGCGCGGACTTTCGTGAGCGCTGTGTCCTTACCATCGATCCTGCCGACGCGCGCGACTTCGACGACGCGGTTGGCGCACGTAGGGTCGGACGTGGCTTTGAGGTCGAGGTGCACATTGCCGACGTGAGCCACTACGTGGGCTGGGGCAGCCCCGTAGACAACGAGGCACGGCAGCGGACCTGCTCGACCTACCTGGTTGATCGCGTCATACCAATGCTGCCCGAGAGCCTCTGTGCCGATGTCTGCTCCCTCAGGCCAGACGAGGATCGGCTTGCCGTGAGCGTCATCATGCGCCTTGGCGAGAGAGGAGAGCTCGTCTCGGCCCGGATGACGCGCTCCGCCATTCGCTCCAAGGCGCGCCTGAGTTACGACCAGGTCGACGCATGGCTCGAGAAAACGCTTGGTGCCCATGAGCTGCCCTGCTCGGTGGGCTGGAACACCCAGGTCTCACGGACCCTCGATATCCTCGACGAGGTCGCTGCGCAGAGGCGACGTCTGCGCCATGATCGTGGGTCCATTGACTTCAACACCAAGGAGGCGAAGGTCACCCTCGATGAGCAGGGCCGTCCAATCGACATCATCGTGCGCAGGCGCACGCGCGCAACGAGCCTCATAGAGGAGGCCATGCTACTTGCGAACGAGTGCGTGGCACAGCTGCTCTCGGACGCAGGGATCGAGACGGCCTACCGCGTGCACGAGCGACCCGCCCCAGACGATCTCAAAGACGCCCTGCGCACCCTACGGGAGCTCGGCCTCGTTGAGGGCTCGCTTGCTGGGGCACTTGTCACGGGGAGTCCCGCAGCCATCCAGGAGGTCCTCGAGGACGCCGCAGGCACGCCTGCGGAGCTCTTCGTGAACACTGTGCTGCTCAGGGCCCAGCGGCGCGCCATCTACCTGCCGCACAACGATGGGCACTACGCCTTGGGTGCGAGGGCGTACTGTCACTTCACCTCGCCGATCCGCCGCTACGCGGACCTCTTGGTGCACCGTGCACTCAAGGCGCAGCTGGACGGGACCACAGGCTCACGTGAGCAGCGCGAGATCGGACGCAGCTTGGCGCAGCTATGTCGGAGCTGTTCGGAGCGCGAACGGGTCTCAGATGGTGCTGCCCGAGACTCTCAGAGAGTCAAGATCGCAGAGTTCTTCTCCACAAGGGTGGGTGAGTGCTTTGGAGGCGTCGTGGTGGGCTGCGAGCGCTATGGGCTCTTCGTCATGCTCGACGAGAGCTGCGCCGAGGGCCTGCTTGCGACTCGCGAGTTGGGAGATGAGCGCTTCTCGTACGACGATGCGCACATGGAGCTGATGGGCGAGGAAAGTGGCAGAATCTGGCGGGTGGGCATGCGCGTGACGGTGGTCGTGGTGGGTACCAGCCCCGCGCGCGGGCAGATAGACTTCGCGCTTCCGGACAAGTGATCCGTGCGCACAGACGAAACGTCCGTGGCATAGGCGAACGACACGGGCGGTACTTGTACGTACGGTAAGCGGGTAGGCTTGTCGTATTCTTAGGATGTCGTTGCATACGGCGAGGGGGACATTGCTCATCCTCGCAGAGCGTATGGTATGAGGAGGTGTCATGGAGTATGCAGACAGGCTCGAGCAGAGCGAGCTGACTGAGGCGATCATGCTGGCCGAAGGCTACCTTATGCAGGGCCAGACATACATGGCGCTTGAGCTTCTCTTAAGACGCGCCGAGGACGTGGAGGAGTACATCGATCGTAACTGCCCGACGACCGATAGCCAGCAGTGGTTCAGCTTTTCCTCTCCCTTCGATCGCCTGGCGTACCAGGTTGTCGAGCGCGACCCAAGGAAGCTTCGCGACGTGGGTGAGCCGCTGGATCGCCTGTACGCCGACCTTGCCCTCGCGCGCATGACAGATGGTGACACCCACTTGGCGATCGAGGCGCTCAAGCAGGCGGTGCGTTGGAATCCCATGGCCTGTGAGCATCGTTTGAACTTGGCGGAGTTGTGCCGGGACGTCGACGATATCAGCGAGTACCTGGCGCTGAGTCACTCGGTGCTCATTCGTGCCAGTGAGCCCTCTCATCTGATCAGAGCCTTTCTCAGTTTTGCCGAGTATTTCCAGGCCTCTGGGAAGTCACGAGAGGCGGCAGCGCTCCTCAGGGCTGCCCGTAGGGTCGATGCGAGCGATCCCTTGCTTAGGGTGGTACTCGAGCAGGCAGTGGGTACGCAGCACGATCCCGATGTTGTCAGCGATGAGGAAGAGGGGCAGATTCTTGATGAGCTGCAGCTGCCACGTGGTGCCAACGCTCAGATCGTCATCTGTCTCTTACAGTGTGCCTTGGACGCGCGCGAGTTGGGTGACCAGGACGCAGAGACGAGGCTCATGCTGAGGGCTCGCGCGCTTGCGGGCGCAGAGCTCTCCCATAGGCTGATGGGGGAGCTCCTCGCATGTGTGGAGCCTGCGGGTGCTGCAGAAGACGCAGACAGCGCGGCCACAGGGGCCGCGCGAGGGGAGGGAGCTACAGATGGCGAGGCGTAGGCCACAGCCAACTTCCGCAACGGGTGGGCACGACAGGGGCAAGAATACCCAAGGCCCACAAAAAAGGAGCATCTCTAAGAACCGAGTCGCCCGTCACGACTACGAGATAGGTGAGACCTGGGAGGCTGGCATCGAGCTCACGGGAACCGAGGTCAAGAGCATACGCGAGCGCCCCTGCCAGATACGCGACTCGTTCTGCATCATCAGAGGCGGCGAGGCCTTTCTTGTGGGTGTGCACATACACCCGTACTCGAACGGCGGCGTGTGGAACGTGGATCCCGATCGCAGGCGGCGCCTGCTCATGCATCACCGACAGATTGCCCTCATCGACGCGCAGCTGCGCACCAAGGGCATGGCGCTCGTGCCGCTCGAGCTCTACTTCGACGAGCATAACCGCGTGAAGCTGTGCGTTGGCATAGGAAGGGGCAAGAAGCTCTTCGACAAGCGACGCGACATGGCCAGACGTGACAGCGATCGCGAGATTCAGCGCGCGCTCAAGCTGCGTGGCCGTTAGAGATAGGGGACCCAGATGACAGGGGAGAGGGGATTTTGTGGTGAGGCAGCTCTTGGACCTTCCGTCGGGCTATCGCGCGCCTCAGCCGTGGCTAACTGGGTATGAGGGTGGTGCGCCCGTAGGGGCGGGCGCACGAGGCGCGCAGAAGGGCGCGCCGTCAAGAGAGAGGATACGCAATGGTCGACGAGAAGAAGACGTACAAGTTCCGCTGTTTGGTCTGCGGCTATGAGGTCGAGATCGACACTCCGGAGTTGCCAGAGGACTACGTCTGCCCCGTGTGCGGCGTTGGTCCTGACCAGTTCGAGCTGGTGGAGGAGTAGCCTCCCGACACCAGGGTTACGAGGCGTGCGTCTGTGTCGGAGGGGCCCTAGGTGAGGTCCGTGGGCTCCTCCCTTAGCCGACCCATAGCACCTAAGAGCCGTGAGGATCTGAGGGGGATAGATGAAGCACGCCGAACAAACGTCTGAGTCCGTCGAGCTCGCGCTGTTCCTAGCACTTTCCGGTGGGGTCATGGACGCATATTCCTACTTGGTAAGAGGGCACGTCTTTGCCAACGCCCAGACGGGAAACATGCTGCTTCTGGGTGTCAATCTCTCGCAGGGAAACTGGGACCAGTGCATGCACTACCTGTCCCCGGTACTCTTTTTCTCCGCAGGCATTGCGATGGCGCACGGCATCAAGCTGCTCCTCAAACCCAAGCACCTGCACTGGCGCCAGCTCGTGCTACTGATGGAAGCCGTGCTCCTTGTGATCGTGGGCTTCGTGCCAGAGGGGTTCAATCTCATCGCCAACGGCCTGACGTCGCTTGCCTGTGGCATGCAGGTCCAGGCCTTTCGCAAACTTCATGGCAATGCCTTTGCCACGACCATGTGCATCGGCAATCTGCGCAGTGGCACTCAGTCCATGGTGAGCTACGCACATACGCATGAGCGTGAGCAGCTCGAGACGGGACTGCTCTACTATTTTGTGATCGTATGCTTCACCTGCGGCGCGGTGGCGGGCAGTTGGCTGATAGGACCTTTGGGCCTTAGGATGATTCTTGCGAGCCCGGTCCTTTTGATGGTGGCCTTTGGCATCATGTTCATTGATCGCGAGGGACGCAAGCATGGCTAAGATGCTAAAATGGGTACATGCGTCATGGTGTCGTACGGGGCGCGCAATGCCGGGCGCTGATATCGTAGGGATGGCAGCATGCCTTCCGTTGATCGTATGGGGGTGACTGGTTTCGACAGGGTATGTTTGAGGTGGGCAGCAAGCCGTGGTCTCCTCGCCACGCTAAACAGGGGTACCGTCAAATCTAATTGACGACGAAGATTCTTATCAGGGCGAGTACGCCCTCGCTGCTTAACATATAAGTAGCCGTCTAACGGGAAGTCTCTCCCGCTTCCCGGGCGACGTCATCTGAGGGAGATGCGCGCGTGGACGTGGCTGGTATGCCGTGCGCTAAGTTTGAACCAGCTGGGACGGAAAGCGTCCGTCACCGGACGATCCCGTCTAAGATATTAGCGGTGACTGAGCTTGGAGACACCTGCCAGGAATATGCTTTGGACCGGAGTTCGACTCTCCGCACCTCCACCAAACAAGATGGGCGCCTGCCTGCAGAGCCGCAGGTGGGCGCCTTTTCGCGTAGACGTACGTGTCGTCGGCGCACTACCTGCGCAGTGCATAATCCTGCACGTTTTGGCGCACGTCTGACCCATGGTTAACACAATGAGGGACAGTACTACCCGAGCGGCGCGTCTTCTGCGGGCCCACAGCGGGTGGAGTCATGCACGTCACCTGTGAGAGGGTATACTGTAGAGGCTGGGATAGCGTTTCTAGCGCCTTGCAAGCGAGTCGAGCGGAAGGGGGTACAGGGTGCAAAGGGTAGTGGACGTGGCGGCCTACATACTCCAAAAAAAGAGGCATCTGACGGGATACCAGCTCCAGAAGCTACTCTACTACTGCCAGGCATGGTGCCTCGCCACGAGCGGTGAGAGGCTGTTTCGTGACCCCGTTCAGGCGTGGGAGCACGGGCCGGTGGTCTACCGGGTCTATAGGGAGCATGCCCAGTGCTACGACGTCGCTTTCGGGGATGTTCCGGGCGATGCATCGGCGGTAGATGCCCGCGCGGCCTCAGTTATCGATGCCGTCCTTGCATCCTACTCGGGGCTGAACGGTGAGGAGCTTGAGCGTCTCTCCCATTCCGAGAGGCCGTGGATGGACGCGTTCGATGGGACGAGCTCGACATGCTCGCCCGAGATAGACGTCGAGACCATGGAGAGGTACTACTCGCACCTCATGGCGTCTGGCGAGTCTGTCCGCGCGGCTCATCATGTCCCCAGTTTCGACTGTCCGCAGAGGATATGCGTCAGTGACGCCACCCTCGACTGGCTGTCCTCAATCGTGTAGACGCCGTCGGACCCGTTGACGTCGCGCGTTGGGACAATTCTGCTCGATCAACTCGGCACTTCGGCGGGGGAGCTCCTCGCCGGATTTTGCTGCCAGGACGATGAGATGAACTCCTGGGTTCACGGTCAAGCGGAGCGTTGGCACGTCAGCGATATGTGCAAGGTGTACGTGTGTGTGTCTGACGGGAGTCTCGTTGGCCTCTTTTGCCTCTCGATGACGTCGATCGAGAGTTTTTCAGTCCCGAAGAGCGTCAGGTCTGGGATGAGCAGGGTGTCCTTTCCCGCGATCCTCATCGGTCGTCTGGCCGTCGACGTCGGCTGCCAGGGCAATGGGGTCGGGCGGGCACTCGTCTCTGACGCCATTGAACGATCAGTCGAGCTCGCGGACTCCATAGGGGCGAAGTTCGTCGTCGTGGACCCCAAGAGTGGACTGGGGGAATGGTACAGGAACCAGGGGTTTCGCCGTCCGCCCGACGAGACGGACGGGCGGATGTTCCTGCCGATGAAGGCGGCCCGAAGGATGGTACGCGGGGGCGAGGGGTGAGTGTCCCATGGATGGGCGCCTTTTCGCGTAGATGACGCCTGCACTACCTGCGCCACAAGCGTATCACGTCGGCCTTCTTGGCCTCGACAGATGCGCGGGAGATCATGCGCGGGCCTCGGCATCCATCGTCTGCGGGCGCGGATTGTAGGGGTTCTATTCCCTTTTTATTGAGGGTCTCGGTGGGTCGTATGCTGTGCGGCATACATCGAGGACCTCAGGGATGGAGGCGGCCATGGGCGAGTTCAATACTGAGGAAAGGGTCTTGGATGGGACCACCGTGCATCCTCAGGGGGTGGCCCTCATTCTCGAGGGGGGCGGCTTCAGGGGCATGTACAGCGCCGGCGTCATGGACGTCCTTCTCGAGCGAGGGATCAGCGACTTTGCCAGTGTGTGGGGTGTCTCGGCGGGAGCCATAAACGCAGTGAGCTTCAAGTCGCGCCAAGTCGGACGCTCCATGCGCGTCATGATGGCCTTTCGCGACGACAGGCGCTTCATGAGCTTGTGGTCTTGGGCGACGACGGGCAACATGGCCGGTGGCGACTTCATGTACGACGAGATACAGAACCATCTTGATCCGTGTGACAACGAGGCTTTCAACTCAAATCCCATGCGGATGTTTGCCGTGGCATCCGACGTGGTCTTTGGTACGCCCGCCTACCTTGAGTGCAAGAGCTTTCCCGAGGACGTCAAGAAGGTTCGTGCCTCGGCCTCGATGCCGTTGGTCTCTCAGATGGTGGATATTGACGGCCATCGCTACCTTGATGGCGGCACGACCGACTCGGTACCCTATGAGGTGGCACTGGGCCTTGGCAGCTCAGCGCCACCTGTAGGCTATGTGCCTGCGAGGAGGGCGTTGGTAGTTCTTACCCAGGATCGTGGCTATGTGAAGGGGGGAGGAGAGGAGGCCGTGGTCATACGCTCGCGCCGCTATGGAGGTTACCCCTACTACATTGAGGCTCTGGACTCTCGTGCGCGACGCTACAACGAGATGCGTGAGCGCCTCTTCACCCTTGAGCGTGAGCCACACAGCCCCGTCCTCGTCATTGCCCCCGAGAGGCCCGTCGAGGTCGCGACGAACGAGTCCAATGGGGCTAAGCTGCTCGATCTTTACCTGCAGGGTCGCCAGCAGGCTGAGCGGCGTCTTGCCGAGATCCAGGACTTTGTGCGAACTGTTATCAACTGAAGAAATCGGCATGTTGCTCCTGTGGCAGCTCTGCCCAAGCCCTAGACTGCTACCGGTACCCGTGGTGGATCTAGAATTTGGGGTGATGTCCTAATGGCACGTGTCTATAACTTCTCTGCTGGGCCGGCGGTGCTTCCCGAGGACGTGCTGCGCGAGGCGGCGGCCGAGATGCTCGACTACCGGGGGTCGGGCATGTCCGTGAACGAGATGAGCCACCGCTCCGCGACCTTCCAGGAGATCATCGACACGGCCGAGTCTGACCTCAGAGAGCTCATGGGCATCCCTGACAGCTATAGGGTGCTCTTCCTGCAGGGTGGAGACTCGCTGCTCTTCGCGGCTGTTTTCATGAACCTTGCTACCAACAAGAAGGCGGACTACATCATCACGGGCAGCTGGGCGAGCAAGGCATACCGAGAGGCCGAGATCCTCGGAGACCCCAAGGTCATCGCCAGCTCGCAGGACAGGAACTTCTCCTACATCCCCGACTGCTCCGACCTTCCCATTCGCGCTGATGCGAGCTACGTCTACATCTGCCAGAACAACACGATCTACGGCACCGCGTTTCATGAGCTGCCCAACACCGAGGGTCACGTACTCGTCGCCGACCAGTCCTCAATGTTTCTCTCGGAGCCTGTTGACGTCACCGACTTTGGACTGATACACGCGGGGGTCCAGAAGAACGTCGGTCCTGCAGGCGTGCAGATCGTGATCGTGCGCGATGACCTTATCCCCGATGATCTGCCTGGTGTTCCCACGATGCTGCGCTTCAAGACGCAGGCCGATGCCGGCTCCCTCTACAATACGCCTAACTGCTGGGGTATCTACATCTGCGGTAAGGTGTTCAAGTGGGTTGCGGGTCAAGGCGGTCTTGCGGGCATGAGGGCTCGCAACGAGGAGAAGGCTGCACTGCTCTATGACTACCTCGATGAGTCCGACCTCTTCAGGCCTACGGTCGAGCAGGGCAGCCGCTCGCGTATGAACGTGACCTTCGTGACGGGCAGTGCCGACCTCGACGCCACGTTCGTGGCCGAGGCGGCCAAACAGGGACTTGTCAGCCTTAAGGGCCATCGCAGCGTAGGTGGAATGCGTGCTTCCATCTATAACGCGATGCCGCTTGCAGGCGTCCAGAAGCTGGTTGGCTTCATGAGGGACTTCGAGCGCACGCACACGGCCTAAGGTACGCCTGACCCCGGTCACAGCGCGTGGCCGCAGGTAGGGGATGGGCCAGCAAGGGAGACGCACATGTATAACATCCACTGCATGAACAACATTGCCAAGGTCGGCACTGATCGCCTCGCTGAGGGCTACCGTTTCGTTGACGACCTCGATGAGGCCGACGCCATCATGGTGAGGAGCGCAAACCTCCTTGAGCTCTCGTTTCCAACGAGGCTGCTTGCCATTGCCCGTGCCGGTGCGGGGGTCAACAACATCCCCCTTGAGCGGTGCGCAAAGGAGGGTATCGTCGTCTTCAACACTCCTGGCGCCAATGCAAACGCTGTTAAGGAACTGGTCTTTTGTGGCATGCTGCTCGCAAGTCGCGACATCATCGGAGGAAACGAGTGGGTGCGCGAAAACTGTGACGATCCGGACCTGGTGAGAAAGACCGAGAAGGCCAAGAAGCGCTTCGCAGGTGTCGAGCTGGCGGGCAAGAGGCTCGGTGTCATCGGACTAGGAGCCATCGGCGCCGTCGTTGCCAATACGGCCACACGCTTTGGTATGGAAGCCTTGGGCTATGATCCGCACCTCTCCATCAACGCCGCATGGGGGCTCGATCGCCGTATTCGCCACGTCACGGACATCAACGAGATCTTTCGGGAGTGTGACTACATCACGATCCATGTGCCCGCTACCGATGAGACGAAAGGCATGATAGGCGCCGACGCCATCAGGCAGATGAAGCGCGGTGTTGTGGTGCTTAACCTTGCTCGTGACGTGCTCGTGGACGAGCAGGCCATGGCCGAGGCGCTCGATGACGGTCTTGTCGCTCGCTATGTGTGTGACTTTCCGAATCCCGCGACCGCTAACATGAGAAACGCCATCGTCTTGCCACACCTGGGGGCGTCGACGGCCGAGGCCGAGGACAACTGCGCCATCATGGCTGCGAGTGAGCTCAAGAACTACCTGGAGAACGGCACCATCAACCACTCTGTGAACTACGGTACCGTCGATCTGGGGCCTCTCTCTGCCGGCCGTGCGCGTCTTTGCCTGTTTCACCAAAACATGCAGGGCCTCATCGGCAAGATCAGCGCCACGCTGACGGAGTCCAACCTCAATATCGAGAACATGTCCAACAAGAGCTGTGGCGGCAGCGCCTACACCCTGATCGAGGTCACGGGAGACGCGGCTGACAGTTCCGTGGGCGAGCTGAGTCAGATCAGGGGCATGCGCCGCGTCCGCCTCATACCCCCGAGCTGAGACGCCGCACATCACGTGCTGGGCTGTGTCTGTAAGCGTGTAGGACGCACAGCCCGACGTACGCCGTCACGCCGCTTTTGTGCGTGCGGGACCTATGCGTCGGGCTGTGTCGCTTGTGTGCCACCTACAGCTTGATCTTCGGGTAGGTGTTGTTGTAGTCCGTGTAGTAGATGTTGTTGCCGCCTGAGGCGTTAGATCTGATGGGCTCGAGGATCTCGTCCTCGTGAGCAGAGGGGTTGCTATAGCTGATGCTGATCTGCCATCCTCTGTTGAGGCAGTCCACGCGTTCGACGAGATCCTGGTAGCACTGTCGTATGAGCCTGTACTGCTCGGCGTAGGCCGACCCCGAGGGGACTGACAGTGACGAGACAGCGTTCGATTGCTGTTGCACCTCGCTTAGGAGTGACGAGCAGGAGCTTGCGTAGCTCTGCCTTGTCGACATACTCGATGAGAGGAAGTTGTTGTTGAAGGTGTCCGCCGCGCTTGCGATCCTGCTGTCGTAGCCGGAGAGCCTGTTGTAGTAGGAGACGAGCTCAGAGCGAAACTGACTGTCGGCTTGCTGCTGTGACGTCGTGGTGTTGGGTGTTGGGTTCGTATTCGTCGTGCTCGGTGTGTTCGTTGTGTTTGGCGTGGAGGGTTGTGTGGGATTCGTGTTGCCGTTCGTGCCAGAACCCGAGTTTGAGTTGCCGTTCGTGCCGGTGTTGCCGCCTGAGTTGTTCGTGTTGCCACCTGAGTTGTTTGCGTTGCCACTCGCACCATTCGACACGGCGGCTCCCTGCTGTTGCAGGGCGTTGTTTGGCGTGGGCATAAAGAGGTAGATCAGGGCTCCGACGCTCGCGACCAGCGAGAGCGTGATGATGACGATCGAGACGGTGGTGAAGATCTTGGAGGAGTCCTTGGGTGCCTGGGTGGCTGTGGGTATGGGGGTCGCTGCGGGTGGTGAGACAGGGACGGCATACTGCGCCTGGCTGGGAGCATTGGGGACGGCGTACTGTGCCGCACCGGAAACGGTGGAGACTGACGGTTGGAAGGAAGCTCCCATGGGCTCAAAGGGATCTGTGGCGGGTTGCTGCGAATAGGCGGGTTCGGGCTGAGTCTCGGGGAAGGCCTCCTGCAGGTTTGGCATGGCTGCGGTCTCCGTCGGGTTCGTGTCCGCCACCTCGACGGGCTGACCGCAGTTGACACAAAAGGTCGCATCTTCCACAAGCTCGGCACCGCAGTTAGTACAGAAGCGATTCTCGCCCATCAGAGCCTCCAAACATGCTGTCACGGCGTCAGCAGGTGAACGCTTGGCTGCAGGCAGAAGCGCCCGCCGCCATCTCTACGTATAAGAATCTACTTTAGCAGTATTTCATATTGCTTGTGCGAGACAAGAGAAAAATATGCCGCAGTTTCGTCTTGTAAGGCCGCTCCCTCCACATCTGTGGGAGCGGCCTGCGTTCTTGACCGGTCTGCGACCCCGTTCGACTTTACATCTCGGAGTTGCCGCTGCGTCCCTCCGAGACGGGGTTGTCCGTGTATACGTTGTAGATGCACAGGGCAAGCGACTCTGCGACCGAGATCTGCTTGATCTTCGAGCCGGGCGTGTTGGCGACGGCGCAGGGGATGGCATCGGTGACGACGCACTCGACGATGGGGGCGCGCTCTAGGCGTCCGATGGCCTGGCCCGAGAAGATGCCGTGCGTGGCCGATACGTAGATGTCACCTGCACCCATCTCCTTGAGCTTGGTGATCGAGCCCACGAGGGTGCCGCCGGTGTCTATCATGTCGTCGTTGATGATGCAGGTCTTGCCCACGATGTTTCCGATGATGCCCATGACCTCGGCGGTATTGTGCTTGGGACGGCTCTTGTGTGCGATGGCGACCTCGCAGCTCAGGTAGTCAGAGAGCTTCTTGGCAACCTTGGCGCGACCCATGTCAGGGGAGACCACGACGGTGTCCGCCCAGTCGAAGTCCTTGGCCCTAAAGTAATCACCAAAGAGGTAGAGCGCCGTGAGGTGGGTGACGGGCACGTCAAAGAAGCCTTGTATCTGTCCGGAATGCAGGTCGAGGGCGATCACGCGGTCGACGCCGGCGGTCTCGAGGAGGTTCGCGATCAGGCGCGCGGTGATGGGCTCACGTGAGGCTGCCTTCCTGTCCTGACGAGCGTAGCCATAGTGGGGCAGGACCGCTGTGAAGCTCTTGGCCGAGGCACGGCTTGCCGCATCGGCGACGACGAGGGTCTCCATCAGCATGTCGTTGATGTTCTTTCCGACGATGGATTGGATGAAGAAGACCTCGTCACCGCGGACGGACTCCTCGAAGCGGGCGTAGATCTCGCCGTTGGAGAACTTCTCGAGTTTGAGACCCTGGAGCTTGAGTCCGAGGATGTTAGCTATCCGCGCGGAGAGGGCGGGGTTGCTGGTTCCGCTATAGAGCTTGATCTCCTTCTCGTAGAGCCTGGGCCTGCTCAGGTTTTCGTACATGCCTCTAGTCCTCTTCCTCGAGTCGTTTCCAATATGCGTCTGCCCAACCCCGTTGTGTGAGCTGTCTGGAGCGCTCGAGCGAGAGGGCCCCCGCCGGGACGTCCTTCGTGATGCACGAGGCCGCGCCCACGAGTGCGTTGTCGCCGATGGTGACGGGGGCAACGAGCATGACATCTGACCCGATGAAGACATGGTCGCCTATCTCGGTGCGGCTCTTGTGCTTGCCGTCGTAGTTGCAGGTGATGGTGCCACCGCCTATGTTGACCCCAGAGCCGAGGCGGGCGTCGCCGAGGTAGGAGAGGTGCGGGACCTTAGAACCCACCCCGACTTCGGTGCCCTTGAGCTCGACGTGTGTGCCTGCCTTGGACCTGTCATGGAAGTGGGCGCCGCCGCGTAGGTAGGCACGCGGTCCGCAGCTGACGTCGTTGTCGATGGCGGAGTCCACGATGATGGTCTCGTCCACAAGGCAGCGGTCGCCGACCGTGGCGTTCGTCAGACGGCTGTTGGGCCCTATGGTGCAGTCGGAGCCGACGGTCGTCCTGCCCCAGAGGAAGGTCTGGGGAAGCAACGTCGTGTCCTGCCCCACCCTGACCTCTGCCCCGACCCAGACCTGCTCGGGATCGAGCATGGAGACGCCCTCTGCCATGAGCCCCTCGTTGATGCGACGCTGCATGACCTTGGCGGCCACCGCCAGCTGGGAGCGACTGTTCACGCCGAGCAGCTCGTGGTAGTCATCCGCATGGACAACCGAGACGGGCTCGCCCATGCCCACGTAGATGCCTACCATGTCGGTGAGATAGTACTCGCCCTGGGCATTGTCGCTGGTGATCCTGTCGATGTTGGCAAAGAGGCGCCTGCCGCAGAAGCAGTAGAGGCCCGAGTTGCACTCCCTGAGCGTCTCGCGCTGCTCGGGCGTACAGTCCTCGTGCTCGATGATGGCCCTGACCGTGCCGTCGTCGCTCGCGTCTACGCGACCATAGCCCGAGGGGTCGGGCGGTGTCATCGAAAGCACGGTGCAGGCATTGTGCTTGGCCCTAGCCTCGCTCACGAGGGAGCGGATGGTCTGAGGGCGGACCAGTGGCATGTCTGCGTACATGACGACGACGGGTCCCTTGAGCTTACCGAGCGCATCGCGGACGCAGCGCACCGCGTGCCCGGTGCCGAGTCGCTCCTTTTGCTCGACGAACTCGATGGACGCGTCCGCATCTCCGTCTGCGGCAAAGTAGTCGCGCACCTCCTGTGCGCCACTACCAACGACGAGGACGATACGTTCCATTCCCGCTTGCCGTGCAGAGCGGACCGCCCACCAAGCTAGTGGGCGGTCGAGTAGCCTATGCATGACTTTTGGGTGTCGGGACTTCATGCGCGTACCCTTGCCGGCGGCAAGGATGATCGCTGTGCTTGGCATGTGGCCTCCAAGGTGAAATGACGTCTGCTTTCGCTCGGCTTGCCAGTGCGCAAACCTATGTCACATAATAGCGCAGCCCGTCTGGCAAGTCCTGCGTGGAGCGTGACTTGACGGTTTTTCTCGTAGTGATACGACAGGAGATGCGTGACGCCATCGAGCGACGCAAAGGGGCACGCGGAACATACCTGTCGCGCCACTCGATGACAGCGAGTGGCGCTGCGGCTCGACAGAGATACCCAAGGTCACCGCAGCCTCAGTGTCGCGCCACTCGACGCCACCGAGTGGCGCGAAAGCGGACAAAACCGCAGTTGGCGGGCAAATTATCGCCACTCGACGCCACCGAGTGGCATGGAGACGGTGCACTCGACGCCACCGAGTGGCACGAAGACGGTGCACTCGACGCCACCGAGTGGCACGGTGACGGTACACTCGACGCCATCGAGTGGCACAAAAGCGGTCAAAACCGCAGTTGGCAAGCAAATTATATCCACTCGATCCCACCGAGTGGCACGAAGACGGTGCACTCGACGCCACCGAGTGGCACGCCCTGCCGAGGACTCCCGCCAACCCGATCCCGCATCCTGTTACTGCGGGGGTATCGAGGCGCAGACGCACTGTTGGGATGTCAAATAACCGGGGTGCGCTGATGGGGAGGTGACGGGGCATCGCGATATCTGACGAATGCGCGCACGGTCTTGACGTATCTCGCGACGTTTGGTGAAGTTGTCTGGCCCTCAGTGGGACTCTGTGCCATCGTCTCGTGCCAAAATTCGCGAGAACATCAAATACCAGGCATTTTCTCATCTCCCCATCTGAACCTTCGTGCTTTTGGGTGTCGGGCGCATGGCGCTGACCTGCGAAGAAATTGCCTTGCTGTGAGAAATGCGCAAGCTGCCTGCCAGTTTGCTGCAGTCGGTGGGCGTGGATGTTGCGCCGCTCGTCTATCCGGGACGTATAGTGATGACAAGGTTCTGCGGCGTGCGATGGCGTGCGGATACGCTCCGCTCACAGCAGAAGAAGGCAAGCGGGGGAGGGAGCGGCCTGGTGCGAGGCGAGTCATGTGGAGTCACAAACAAAGCGGTAGCTGATGACAGGACGGTGCTGTATGCCGGTGACTTCGCACTCGAGTGTTGGAGAAGGTCTCCGCGTAACACGGTTCCCTCTGCCTTGATGGTACGCGGGTTCAGCCTTGAGCGCTGCACTGCCGACGCTATCGTGCTGCGGACTCTTTCGCTGCGACAGTTTGACTCCATTGGTGTCGAGCCTGAGGTCATCGTGGGTCATCAAAACAGACGTACGAGACGACAGGGTGTGCGGTGCAGGTGCCTCTCCACAAGGCTTGCTCCGGGTAGTGTCTGTGGCTTTGGCAAGGCGATGATACTGTCTCCGGAGGCGTGCTTCGTTGAGTCTGCGAGCGACATGTCGTTCATCCGACTCGTGGAGTTGGGCCTTGAGCTGTGTGGCACCTATAGCTTGGACTGGAAGACGAGAAAAGGCTTCCGTGAACGGACACCGCTCACGAGCGTGCAGCGTATCCTTCGCTTGCTCGATGGGATGGATTCGGGGGTACGGGGAATTCGGCGTGCCAAGAGGGCGCTCGCTTGGGTGCGAGACGGGTCGGCGTCACCAAAGGAGTCGCAGCTCATAATGGCACTTACGCTGCCCACTGCGATCGGGGGCTTCGGTATGCCAGTTCCCCAGATCAATTATCCCATTCCGCTCGGGAGGAAGGATGTCCTGCGAGGATCTCCCACCCACTACCGAGTCGATTTGTATTGGCCGGAGGTCCGCGTGAGCGTCGAGTACCAGAGCGACTCCGAGCATACGGGGGATCCGGAGAAGACCTACCAGGACCAGGGGCGTCGCGATGAGCTGCTCTCTATGGGGGTGCGACAGCTGTGTTTCAACGCGAGCCACATGAGACATGCCGGTTCCTTCGAAAAGCAGGTAGAGCGTCTCTCCGCTCTCATACACACCACTTTCCCAGAGCGTGGCGCACTTGACAAAGAAAGATTCGGTATGCTCCTTACTTGGCTGGGGCGGCCCCAGCACATGCATCCGAACCTTGACGAGCGGGAGGTTCCCGAGCTTTTGAGGGGCGTGCCAAGGAATGGGGGAAAGGCCTGAGGTTGCGTACGCAGATCCCAGGTGGCATCAGACTCGATGGTTCCGCTCCACACGAACTTCACGAGAGCCTTCGAGGCACTCGGTGGGAGGTGGCTGGGGCAGAGGGATTCGAACCCCCATTGACGGCACCAAAAACCGCTGTCCTGCCATTGGACGATACCCCAGAGTTCACGTGAGAGCGCAGACACTCTCACTGCAAAACGCGAGTGCAGAGCCATTCTAGCAGAGAGTTGCCTAATGGTCGAATGCGGTGCAGATGGCATCGAGCACCGTGACCGCAAAGGTCTGCGCGTCCCCTGTGGTGAACGTGCCGTCGTAGTTCAGCCCCAAAGGCAGCTCGATGCGAACGATCGGCGTCGATTTGCGAAAGCTCTCGCAGGCCGTGCGCAGACGTTGTGGCAGCGTCTTGATATCGTCCATGACGATGTTTGCCATCTTGCTGCGCTTGGGTAGGGGCGAGGACGCGAGCACAATCACGATCGTGTCGTCTCGTGCGAGCTCGACACTGTCGATCAGGTCGAGGCAGCTTTTGTCACTTGTGGCGGTTGCTAGGTTCCAGATGCGTCCGGCGACGTTGCGCGCAATAGGATCCTCCCCTGTGAGGGAGATCTGCGTGTTCTCGAGCACGCCTGCGGCACGGGCGTAGCCCACGCCACCTATGGGATGCGGTCCTGCGGCGGACTTGCCGGCCCAGACGTGGTGCAGGCGCTCGATGTCGTCGAAGGTGTCTTGGAAGGCCATGCCATCAGCCAGCGCTCCCTGGCTCTCTTGGAACTCCTTCACGGCCGATTCGGTGTGGACGCCGTAGCAACCGTCGGGCTTTCCGCAGGAGAAACCTAAGATGTTGAGTCGTTCCTGCAGTTGTTTGACGTCGTGGCCATGGAAGTTGGGGAGGCGTAGGTACAGCGTGCGGTCACCCAACTGGTAGCACTCGTCGACGAGCGCCATCCAAGTTGTGAAGTCGATCTCGGTTCCCAAGCTCATGTTGTGGTCAAGGCGAAACTTCGCCACGGCCTGTGCGGTGGAAGGGCCAAAGGTCGTGCTGCTTGCCTCGTCCCCATCAATCTCGTAGCCAAGGGATGTGAGGCGGTCCTGGATGTCCTCCACGGCAACCCCACTCGCACCCTCTCTGATCGCTTCCATCTTGCGCCCCTCCATAGGATATCGTCACGCATGTTCGCATCGCTGCCCCCTTGGCAACATGACGTTCGCCCTGCGATGTTAGCCAGTGCGCTCTACGAAGAAGTCTGCCATAGAATCAAGGATCGTGCACATGTCATCTGCGAGCTCGATGCCGTCCAGCTCTCGCCTGGCACTTTCGGCAACCGAGTGGGCGTAGTCACGCACGCCCTCGATGGCGCCAACGGACTCCATAAGCCCCACTGCGCGCTCCAACGTGGCCGCATCCGTGGCATGTGACGAGAGAATCTCGATAAGCTCATCCCTTTGGCTGTTCTGCAGGCGCTCGAGAGACCACGTGACGGCCATGGTGCGCTTGCCCTCGGTGATGTCGCTGCGAAAGTCCTTGCCCTGAGCCTTCGCGTTCCCTACGAGGTTGAGCAGGTCGTCCTGGAGCTGGAAGGCAAGACCGGCACCCATGCCAAACGTCCTGAGGGCCTCCACCTGCTCGTCGGTGCCGCCCCCACAGATGGCGCCGATGGAGAGCGGGCAGGCGGCAGAGTAAAACGCGGTCTTATGGCTTGCCATGCAAAGATAGTCGTCCACGCTCAGATCCCAGCGCCCGTCACGCACCCAGCCGAGGTCGAGTGCCTGCCCCTCGAGCGTGCGCTCCTCCATGGCAGCGAACTCCTCGAGGATGCGCACGCGTAACTCAGGCGAGAGCGAGCGCTCACGCAGGATTCTGGACTGTGCAATTATGAGGGCGAGGTCGGCCACATTGATGGCGATTCCCACTCCCTCGGTGACGTGCATGCAGGGTGCGCCACGACGCAGCGTGCCCTTATCGGCTATGTCGTCGTGGATGAGTGCCGCTGACTGGAAGTCTTCGATGGCACAAGCGCAGGAAAGCGCGGACGTCGCCGTGCCGCCCACTGCCTCGCAGCCGAGCAGTACGAGCACTGGCCTTGTACGCTTGCCTCCCGACGCCATGAAACGCTTGAGGGGCCCATAGAGATAGCGTTCAAGATCGTCGCCCACGACTGTCTCGTCGCCTAGCGGCGCGGGGGCATGCTCGGAGAGGTAGGCCTCTATGAGGGGGCGCTTCTTGGCGAGATACGCCCTGAAGGCCGCCCCTTTGTCTGTGGTGTTGCTCGGCATGGCTTAGTCCTCGTAGCCGTTGGGATTCATGGACTGCCAGTTCCACCCGTCGCGACACATGTCGTCAATGTCGTATGTGGCCTCCCAACCCATCTCGCGCTTTGCTTTGGAGCAGTCGGCGTAGTTGGCTGTGACGTCGCCCGCACGACGAGGCTCGATCACGTAGGGGAGGTCACGCCCGCAGGCCTTCGAGAACGCCTTGATGATCTCGAGCACACTCGTACCCTTACCGGTGCCCAGGTTGAAGACCTCGACTCCCGTGCGCCCAGCCATCCAGGCAAGCGCCGCCACATGGCCAGACGCGAGGTCCATCACGTGTATGTAGTCACGCACGCCGGTGCCGTCGGGTGTGTCGTAGTCGTCGCCAAAGACCCTGACCGTGTCACGCTTGCCAACGGCGACCTGTGCCACATAGGGCAGCAGGTTGTTGGGGATGCCCTTGGGGTCCTCGCCCATGAGCCCCGAGGGGTGCGCGCCGATGGGGTTGAAGTAGCGTAGCAGCACGACGTTCCATGCGGGGTTGGCGACGTGCAGGTCAGAGAGGATCTGCTCGATCATCCACTTGGTCCAGCCGTAGGGGTTGGTTGCAGGCTTCTTGGGACTCTTCTCCGTGAGGGGCAAGGCATCGGGGTCACCATAGACGGTGGCAGAGCTGCTGAAGATGATGGACCTGCAGTCGTGCGCGCGCATGACGTCCACGAGGGTGAGCGTGGTATTCAGGTTGTTCGAGTAGTACTCCACGGGCTTTAGGACGGACTCGCCGACGGCCTTGAAGCCCGCGAAGTGGATGACATAGTCGATGTCGTTGGCCGCAAAGACGGCCTCAAGCGCGGCGCGATCGCTCACGTCAGCCTGATAGAACGAGAGCCTGGCCGCAGCCTTCTCTTTGGTGATTTTGCCTATGCGATCGAGGACCTTCTCGCTCGCGTTCGAGAGGTCGTCCACGACCACGACCCGGTAGCCCCTCTCGAGGAGTTCGACGACGGTGTGACTTCCGATGAAGCCCGCCCCGCCAGTGACCAGTACGCAGCTGTCGGCCGGGGCCTTCTGCTCGCTCATAGTTCCTCCGCGCGGTAGGTGGTGTGCATATTGTCAGAGCCTATTGAGCAGTATACGCAAGCTGTGCGGCAGGGTGTGTGTGGGCATGGTGGAGGTCCGCCCTCGTGCACCCAAAGGCCAGGGCGCGCGGGCAAGAAGCCTCATGCTTCTTCGCGTATGGTGTAGAGCTGCGGTTGCGCAGAGAGCTGCCCAACATAGCGAGCCTCGGCTTTGCCGTAGGCCTCTTGGTCGTCGCTGGAGGCGAGTTCCATCTCGACCTCGAGTTCTGTGAGACGCTCAAGCCAGTCGCCATAGACTCTCTCGAAGCCAGCGATTGGCGCTATGACGTAGCGCTTCGTCTTGGTGGAGTCGTCCTCGAAGGTCGCCGTGATCACGAGGGGCGTCTGTGAGAGCAGCTCCGCATAGGTCTTCTCGGAGTAGAGCGCCACCGTGCGATTTGCCTCGCAATACGCACGGATCGCATCGGGGCTGCGACTGTCCTCACGAGTCGGATCGTACTGCTTAAAGGACTGAAGGGCGGATGTCAGCTCAGCCGATGCGGGAAAGTGGGCCCTCACGCTTCGACCGAAGCTCTCTTTGTCCTGTGCCAGCTGGTCGTAGGTAAGCGTGAAGTTGGTGCATGAGCTGTCCGCGTCTGCCTCACCATACTCGTGGAGGGGGCCTTTTGCTATGGCGTCAAAGAAGACGTAGCTCCGACTTGTCTCGTCATCCTGTGGCAGACAGGCAAACGTCCCCTCGAGCGAGTAGGCGAGCTTCTTGATGGCATTTCCTGTGCAGTTTAGGGAGAGTGAGCGACTCACTCCCAAGCTGCCCTCGTCACCTTCGCTCCAGCTGCTGCTCTTGGTCCCGAAGTCATCTACCGACAGTATGACCTCATCGTCCTGTCTGGTTCCCTCGGCATATGCCACCAGGACAAACGAGCCGCTCCCCGCCTCCTTGGGGGCTTGCTCTCCTTTGTGTGGTACGCCATGCATCGATAGTCCCACGAACGTTGCGGCAACGCTCGCTGCAGCAAGACCAAGACGCAGCGCCGAGCGGCGGGTGATCAGTTGCCGTCTCTTGGTGCTCGCGCCTGTGGGCTCAGCCACGTCTGGGTGTGCAGCCTCGAGTACGTTCTCCCTTACGGCCCCTGGTAGGTGAACCTGTCGCATGAGAGACCTCAGTTCGTCGACTGTCCGCTTTTCATCCATGATCTCTCCCTTCTCCTGTCGCGTTGCACTTACAGCAATCCCCTCAGCTTCGAGCGAGCCCGTCTGAGGCGAGTCCGCACGGTCGCGGGTCTGCATTCCATGATGCGGGCGATCTGTGCGCACGAGATCCCCTCGATGTAGTGGAGCGTAACTGTGGCGCGCAGCTGCTCGGGCAGCTTCCTCAATGCCTGCCAGATGGGGTGGCGCTCAACAGCCCTGAGTGCTGCCTCCTCCGTGGGGCTGCTGTCTGCTAAGGCGGACGCGTTTGCGAAGGCTTCGGCTTCGGCGTCGCCTGCGCCCTGCACCCGTCTTTTCCACCACGAGCGATGCAGCTCACGGCAGCGGTTGATGGTCGCCCGCAGGAGCCACGCCTTCAGATGCTCGCCATCCTCAAACTCTACCGGGCTCGTGAGCAGTCGCAGGAACACGTCCTGTGCGACGTCCTGAGCATCCTGGTGAGAGCATGTCTGCGAAAGCGCCACGCGATATACGATGTCTCCCCAGCTGTCCATGGCCGTCTGCATGAACTCCCCTGAGCGTTGTCGCATCTTTTCACCTCCCTACCCATAACATGCGGCACAGGGGGGAAATGTTCCCATCAATCTGTTTTCGGTCTTTCGTTCCTCGGTTCGGGTTATGTCGTCTTAGAAGTATTAGGAGTACGGAACACATCAGTCTGACCGGCCGAGAGACTCTTCCGCCAAAAGACCTCCCGCCGCTCGTGGAAGAACCGTCTTGGGCAAGGTCTGTGCCCGCTCGCTCGAGGCACGTCTTGGCATCGGCGCAGCGCCTGTTGGCCCGAAGGTCACTCGGACCCACACTGCCACTCGGCCCTGAACGTACCTCCTTGGTACGCTCGACGTCGAGTGGCAGTGTGAGACGCACTGCCCCGTACGCTCACCATCGAGTGGCAGTGTGAGTGGCACTGCCACTCGGCCCCGAGCGTACCGCCCCGTGTGAGTGGCACTGCCACTCGGCCCTGGGCGTACCGCCTTGGTACGCTCACCATCGAGTGGCAGTGTGAAACGCACTGCCACTCGGCCCTGAACGTGCAGTCTCGTGCGTTCACCGCTACGTGACAGCGTACGCTGTGCCGAGAGCCCTCCTGGGCGTATCGGTTGTACCGCCAGCTGCTCCCAATGACCTCTGCAGCGGCTGCAGGCGGGACCTTGGCAGGCAAGCCAGGTCAGGCGAGCTGTCAGGTCGCTCTTTCATAGCTTAGGGTAGCTCTGCGGCTGGTCAGCCCGATTTAATCCGTGTGTCCCTTAAAACCGACTCCCAGAAAGGTGGATAATCATGAGTGTGGCAGAGGCCGCAGTGATGCACGAGAGGGACGATCGAGGAGTGGGACATGAACATCAGAGACTTTCAATTTGACGGCAGCGAGCGCTTCTTGATGGCGAACACCGTGACGTCGGTCGAGGCCGATGAGGGAGAGCGCGCCGTATACGCGCAGCTTACCGCTACGAACACCAAGCTTATGGGAGAGCTGCAGGACAGGCTCTATGCTGACGGCAGGGAGGGCCTCGTCATCCTGCTCCAGGCGATGGACGCTGCGGGAAAGGACTCCACGATCAAGCACGTGATGAGTGGCGTGAACCCGCAGGGTGTCATGGTCCACAGCTTCAAGCAGCCGAGTCACCTGGAGCTTGCGCACGACTACCTGTGGCGTGCGATCACGCAGCTTCCGCCGCGTGGTACTATCGGACTCTTCAATCGCTCGTACTACGAGGACGTGCTGATCGTACGCGTGCACGGGCTCTGGAGGGACTACAGCCTGCCCAGACGCTGCCTGCACTGCTCGGAGGACGAGTTCTTTGGCAGACGCTACCGCCAGATACGCGACCTCGAGGAGTACCTGTACGAGAATGGCTACCGCGTGCTCAAGGTCTTCCTCAACGTGAGCAAGGACGAGCAGAGACGGCGCTTCCTCGCGCGCATCGACAACGAGAGAAAGAACTGGAAGTTCTCGGCGGCCGACGTCGAGGAGCGCAAGCTCTGGTCCAGCTACATGGACGCCTACGAGCAGGCCATAAACGCGACCTCCACCAGACACGCTCCCTGGCACGTCATACCCGCAGATCAGAAGTGGCTCGCGCGCTGGCTCGTGAGCGAGGCCATCGTGGACGTGCTCAGGCAGATGGATCCGCGCTACCCGACGCTTCTTGCGGCGGCCAAGAGGGAGCTCGAGGAGGATCGGGCGCGACTGATGGGGGAGTGACGATGTTCGTACCATCTCAGACCGAGCCCATCGCGCATGTCTCCTTTCCGCCGCATGGCAGCCAAGCGATGACCTTGGGACGTCAGCTCTGCACGGCTACTGCTGGCGGGGGGGTCGCAGGGCTGCTCCGTGGGGCCCATGCACACGACACCCCATCGAGGCCAACGGCGGCATCGCAGCGCCTCGGCGGCATTACAGCATCTAAATGCCCATGCTGCGGATGAGGTTGACCATCTCGATGGCACCCTCGGCGCACTCGGAGCCCTTGTTGCCCGCCTTGGAACCGGCGCGCTCGATGGCCTGCTCGATGCTCTCGGTGGTGAGGACGCCAAACATCACGGGGATGCCCGTCGACAGGGCAATGTGCGCGATTCCCTTGGACACCTCGTTGACCACGGCCTCGTAATGGCTGGTCGCGCCACGTATGACCGCTCCCAGGCAGATGATGGCGTCATATTTTCCCGATTGAGCCATGCGGCTGGCGATGACGGGAATCTCGAAGGCGCCTGGCACCCAGGCGACGTCCACCCGGTCCTCTGAGACGCCACGACGCGCCAGGCCGTCCAACGCGCCGCTCAGGAGCTTCGATGTGATGAACTCATTGAAGCGTGCGTTCACGATGCCAATCTTGATGTCATCCGCATAGAGCCTTCCCTCATAGCTTGTCATGCCATCTTCCTTTCTCGACGATCGTGGGAGAGCGCCTAGTATAACCCGCGCCAATTAATGCCGGCCTTGGGTCAGGCGCTGGCCTTGGCC
>ERZ772945.328-NODE-328-length-39154-cov-59.291030_pt1 | contig 39154 bp, 37 predicted proteins | sample MGYA00511681_ERZ772945 | MGnify/ENA primary metagenome ERZ772945 (study PRJEB29015, sample SAMEA2737943) | human oral metagenome | biome: human oral; feature: human-associated habitat; material: dental | place: China | collected 2143 ...
CGATGCCGCCGTTTGACAAGTGCATTGTCTACGGGCCGGCCGAGCCGAATGCGGTCGTGGCGAAGATCAAGGAGCGCCTTGGCTGCTTTGGCGCGATGATCGCCGACGTCAATGACCTGAAGCGCAGCCGCGTCGTCGGCGTGACGGACGGGACGGACGGCGAGCTTGCGGCGAAGCTCCTGCTCGACAACCCCTTCGGCAACGCGAGCCAGAAGACGCCGATCTGCATTTTGAAGCATTACCGCCAGTATCAGGAGAAGCAGGGCTGACATGACGAGACGGTATCATCGCGCAGAGGACGCAAAGCGCCCCTGTATCATGCAGCGCCATTTCCAGCGCGGCCCTGCTGGCTCGGTGCTGATTGAGACGGGCGGCACGAAGGTGATTTGCGCCGCCTCCGTCGAGGATCGCGTGCCGCATTTCCTGCGCGGCACGGGCGAGGGCTGGATCGCGGCGGAGTACGCACTCCTGCCGAGCGCGACGGGGACGCGGACGGCGCGCGAGGCGGTGCGCGGCCGCCAGTCGGGGCGCACGCATGAGATCGAGCGCCTCATCGGGCGCAGCCTGCGATCCGTCGTCGACACGCGTGCGCTCGGCGAGCGCACGATCCTCATCGACTGCGACGTCATCGAGGCGGACGGCGGCACGCGCACGGCGTCGATCACGGGCGCGTTCGTCGCGCTCGTCGAGGCGTGCGCGAGCTTCTATAAGAAGGGCGGCGTTTTTCCCATCCGCGACTTTCTCGCGGCGGTCAGCGTTGGCATCGCAAGGGACGGCACGCCAATCCTCGATCTCGACTACGAGGAGGATTCGTCCGCGATTGTCGATATGAATGTCGTCATGACGGGCGCGGGCAAGTTCGTCGAGGTGCAGGGGACAGGCGAGGGGCGTCCGTTCTCGCATGAGGAGCTTTCGAGCCTGCTGCGCCTTGGCGAAAAGGGCTGCCGCGAGCTCATTTCCGAGCAGAAGGACGTTCTCGGCGGGCAGCGCGTCTGGCTCGTGGGGAGAGAGGGGTAAGATGGAACAGATCGTCATAGCGACAAAGAATGAGGGCAAGGTGGCGGAGATGCGCGAGGCGCTTTCCCATCTGCCCGTGGAGGTCGTCTCGCTCGCCGCGTTCGGCGACCTGCCCGACGCCGTCGAGGACGGCGAGACGTTCCTAGAGAACGCGAAGCAAAAGGCGCGCTTCTACCGCGAGGTGACGGGCGCGATCTGCATTGCCGACGACAGCGGCCTTGAGGTCGAGGCATTAGGCGGCGCGCCGGGCATCTACTCGGCGCGCTATGCGGGCGTGCACGGCGACGATGCGGCGAACAACGCGAAGCTCTGCGCCGAGCTCGCGCGTGTCGGGGCGGCGCAGTCGCGCGCGGCATACCGCTGTGCGCTCGCGTTTTCCGCGCCCGACGGCGAGGCGTTCCAGTCGCTTGGCTCGTGTGAGGGAATTGTGCGCCGCGCGCGGCGCGGCACGGGCGGCTTCGGCTACGACCCGTACTTTTACCCCGATGCCTGCATGGGGCGCTCGATGGCGGAGATCGTCCTCGGCGAGAAGATCCGCATCAGCCACCGCGGCGCGGCGCTTCGCCTCATGGTCATGAAGGTGCAGGATTATTTGGCGAGGAGGCTGAGCCTGTGAAAATCGGACTCGTAAGCGACAGCCACGGCGATATGCACGCGCTTGAAACGATGCTCGCGCATGAGGCGGCAAAGGGCGTCGAGGCGTGGCTTCACGCGGGCGATCTCGCACCCGATGCGGACTATCTCGCAATGCTCGCGGGCGTGCCCGTCCACCGCGTCGCGGGCAACGGCGACTGGCCGAGCCCGCGCGTGCATGACGAGGAGATCGCAGCGCTCGCGGGACACCGCATCTTCCTCACGCACGGCCATATCTACGGCGTGCAGTACGGGCGCGATAGGCTCATAGAGGCGGCGCGCGCGGCGGGGGCGGACATCGCCGTCTACGGCCATACGCACGTCGCCGAATGCCTGTCGTCGGCGGACGTCACAGTGCTCAACCCCGGCAGCGTGGCGCGCCCGCGCGACGCGGCGGAAGGCTCGTTTATGGTCGTGGAACTCGCAAAAGGAGCACCGCCCGCGGTGCAGCTCATCCGGCTGCCGCGATAAGCCTTTTTGGGACAGGATTTGGTTAAAAATTTCTGCCGGCAGGCAGGAATTTTTTTTTATGTCCATAATATAATAAGCGAGGACGATGTGACTGAAGTCACGTGTCAATCGGTTTCATCTTGTGAAAAACTGAACGGGGTTCATCTTTCGTATGGATTTGCCGTCCTTTTTTCGTGCTTGAAAGCGGGATTGCTTTATGTTATGATAACATAAAGCAATAAGTAAAATTTATAGGAGGGATTATTTTGCGAGAGCTAGACGCAAAACAGATCACGGAAACCGTGGCGCAGATGTGCAAGGAAGCGGCTTACTACCTGCCAAAGGACGTTTACGACGCCTTGAAGCGCGGGCGTGCGACGGAGGAGTCGCCCGTCGGGCAGGCCGTGCTCGACCAGATCATCAAGAACGCGGAGATCGCGCGCGCCGAGGATCGCCCGTACTGCCAGGACACGGGCATGACGATCGTCTTTTTGGAGGTCGGGCAGGATCTCCACGTCACGGGCGGCGATCTCGAAGAGGCGATCAACGACGGCATTGCCAAGGGCTACACGGAGGGCTACCTTCGGAAGTCCGTCGTCGCCGAGCCGCTCTTTAACCGCGTCAACACGAAGAACAACACGCCGGGCGTCATCTACACGCAGATCGTGCCGGGCGACAAGCTCAAGATCACGATTGCGCCGAAGGGCTTTGGCTCGGAGAACAAGTCGGGCGTCAAGATGCTCGTTCCCGCAGACGGCGTCGAGGGCGTGAAGAAGGCCGTCATGGAGATCATCCTCCACGCGAGCATGAACCCCTGCCCGCCGATGGTCGTTGGCGTCGGCATCGGCGGCACGATGGACCGCGCGGCGCTGCTCTCGAAGAAGGCGCTGACGCGCTCCATCGACGAGCGCAACCCCATGCCGGAGTATGCAAAGCTCGAAGAGGAGCTCCTAGCGCTCATCAACCAGACGGGCATCGGCCCGCAGCTCGGCGGCACGACGTCCGCGCTCGCCGTCAACATCGAGTGGGGGCCGACGCATATCGCGGGTCTCCCCGTCGCCGTGACGATCTGCTGCCATGCGATGCGCCACGCTTCGCGCACGCTTTAATCACGCAGGTAGGAGGAACATATCATGGCAGAACCGATTCGCATCCATACGCCCTTTACCGAGGAAATGAGCCGCAAGTTCAAGATCGGCGACAACGTCCTGATCTCGGGCGAGATCATCGCGGCGCGCGACGCGGCGCACAAGCGCATGTGCGAGGCGCTCGCAAATGGCGAGAAGCTTCCCGTCGACTGGACCAATCAGATGGTCTACTATCTAGGACCTACGCCGGCGAAGCCGGGCGACCCGATTGGCTCGTGCGGGCCGACGACGTCCGGCCGCATGGACGCCTACACGCCGACGATGCTCGAGCAGGGCATCAAGGGCATGATCGGCAAGGGCTCGCGCTCGAAGGAAGTCGTCGAGTCGATGAAGAAGAACGGCGTGACATACTTTGCCGCTGTCGGCGGCGCGGCGGCGCTTATCGCAAAGTCGGTCAAGAAATACGAAGTCCTCGCCTACCCGGAGCTCGGCCCTGAGGCGGTCGCGCGCCTCACGGTCGAGGACTTCCCCGCAATCGTCGTCATCGACTCGGAGGGCAGAAACCTCTACGAGGAGAACCAGCAGAAGTATCGGACGCTGAAGGGGTATTGATCCCCTCGCGCGGATATAGGCGGAAGCGTTTCACCCTTTGGCGGAACGCTTCCTTGCGGATTACAGCTTACCGATAGGAGGTTTAGCATGTTTCATACTACTTTTTACCTGCGCCGCCTGCATTCCCTCATCGGGCTTCTGGCGCTGGGAGCGTTCCTCATGGAGCACATCTTCACGAACTCGACGGCCATCCTTGGACCGAATGTCCTAAATGGCCAGCTCGCGATGATGGAGAAGATCCCGCATCCGATTTTCGTCGGCATTGAGATCACGCTCGTCGCCGTGCCGCTCCTCTTCCATGCCATCTACGGCATCTACATCGCCCTGCAGGCGAAGAACAACCCGTCGAGCTACGGCTACGTCCGCAACTGGCAGTTTGCGCTGCAGCGCTGGACGGCATGGTATCTCGTCGTATTCCTCATCTGGCACGTCTTCTACCTGCGCATCTTCGTGAAGGGCATTACGGGAACGCCGATCTCTTACGAGCTGCTTCAGACGTACTTCACCGCGCATCCCGTGTTCACGGTTCTCTACATCCTCGGCATGTTTGCCGCGATCTTCCACTTTACGAACGGCATCACGACGTTCTGCATGACGTGGGGCATCGCCAAGGGGCCGCGCATCCAGACCGTCATCAACGTCCTGAGCATGTGCCTCTGCGCTGTCCTCTGCCTCGCGACGCTCGCATTCATGGGCAGCTACTTCATGTAAGAAGAGAAAAGGAGCAAAGCAATGGCTAAAAAACCAGCAAAAATCATTATCGTGGGCGGCGGCCTCGCAGGCCTCATGGCAACGCTTAAGATCTGCGAGGACGGCAGCTCGGTCGACCTCTTCTCTTACTGCCCCGTAAAGCGCTCGCACTCGCTCTGCGCACAGGGCGGCATGAATGCCTGCATGGACACGAAGGGCGAGCACGACTCGATCTATGAGCACTTCGACGACACCGTCTACGGCGGCGACTTCCTCGCCGACCAAGGCGCAGTCAAGGGTATGGTCGAGATGGCGCCGAAGCTCGTCAAGATGTTCGACCGCATGGGTGTCCCCTTCACGCGCACGTCCGAGGGCACGCTCGACCTGCGCAATTTCGGCGGGCAGAAGAATAAGCGCACCGTCTTCGCCGGCTCGACGACGGGGCAGCAGCTCCTCTACGCGCTCGACGAGCAGGTCCGCCGCTGGGAGACGAAGGGCACGGTCAAAAAGTACGAGTTCTGGGAGTTCATCAAGATCATCAAGAACAAGCAGGGCATCTGCCGCGGCATCGTCGCGCAGAACATGAACTCGAACGAGATCAAGTCGTTTTCCGCGGACGTCGTCATCCTTGCGACGGGCGGCCCCGGCCAGGTCTACGGCCGCTGCACGGCGTCGACGATCTGCAACGGCTCTGCCGTAAGCGCAGCATACCAGCAGGGCGCGGAGATCGGCAATCCGGAGTTTCTGCAGATCCATCCGACGGCAATCCCCGGCTCGGACAAGAACCGCCTGATGAGCGAGGCTTGCCGCGGCGAGGGCGGACGTGTCTGGGTCTACCGCAAGAACCCGCAGACGGGCGAGAAGGAGCGCTGGTACTTCCTCGAGGATATGTACCCCGCATACGGCAACCTCGTCCCGCGTGACGTCGCATCGCGCGCGATCTACAAGGTCGTCGTCCACATGGGGCTCGGCATGACGAATCCGAACCGCGTCTACCTCGACCTCTCGCATATCCCCGCCGACTACCTCGAGCGCAAGCTCGGCGGCATCCTCGAGATGTACAACGACTTCGTCGGCGAAGACCCGCGCAAAGTCCCGATGGAGATCTTTCCGTCGATTCACTACTCGATGGGCGGCATCTGGGTCGACACGAAGCACCATACGAACATCCCCGGCCTTATGGCGGCGGGCGAGTGCGACTACCAGTACCACGGCGCGAACCGCCTCGGTGCGAACTCGCTGCTCTCGGCAACGTACTCGGGCGTCGTCGCCGGCCCGGAGAGCCTGCGCCTCGCACGCTCCGGCGAGCTCGGCGACGCGCTGACGCCGGAAGAGCTCGAAGCGGCACGCAAGGAGTGCGTCGATGAGTTCGACCGCCTCCGCGCGATGAACGGCGAGGAGAACGCGCACAAGCTGCACCATGAGCTTGGCGACATCATGTACAAGTACGTCTCGGTCGAGCGTGACAACAACGGCCTCGCCGAGTGCCTCAAGGAGCTGAAGGGCGTCCTCGCGCGCTGGGACAACATCGGCGTGACCGACCACGGCACGTGGGCGAACCAGGAAGCGATGTTCGTCCGCCAGCTCCGCAACATGATCATCTATGCGATGGCCATCACGAAGGCGGCGCTCCTGCGCGACGAGTCGCGCGGCGCGCACGCGAAGATCGTCCTCGAGAACGGCAAGCGCAAGCTCGACGAGAATGGCGATCTCGTCTTCATGCCGCGTGACGACGAGCGCTTCATGCGCACTTCCATCGTTTCCTTCAACAAGGAAACGGAAGAGCCGGAAGTCACCTACCGCGAGTTTGATCACTCTCTTATCAAGCCTCGCCTGCGCAACTACGCCGTAGCGAAGAAAGAATAAGAGATAAGAGGGAGGATAAGAAAAATGGCAGAACAGAAGAAAATTCGTTTCGTCATCGAGCGGCAGGACGGCCCGAACGAAAAGCCGTACACGCAGGAGTTCGATGTCGATTACCGTCCGGGGCTCAACGTCGTCGCAGCCCTGATGGAAATTCAGAAGAACCCCGTCACCGTCGACGGCAAGAAGGTCGCCCCCGTCGTATGGGAGTGCAACTGCCTTGAAAAGGTCTGCGGCGCGTGCATGATGGTCATCAACGGCAAGGCGCGACAGGCGTGCTGCTCGCTCGTCGACAAGCTCGACCAGCCAATCCACCTCGCGCCAGCGCGCACGTTCCCGGTCATCCGCGATCTCCTCATCGACCGCTCCGTCATGTTCGAGAGCCTCAAGCGCATCCAGGGCTGGGTCGCCGTCGATGGCTCGTGGGAGAGCAAGGACGCGCCGTCGCAGAACCCGTACACGGCGCAGACGGCATACGAGATCTCGCACTGCATGACGTGCGGCTGCTGCCTTGAAGCGTGCCCGAACGTCGGCCCGCAGTCCGACTTCATCGGCCCGGCGCCAACGGTGCAGGCATACCTCTTCAACCTGCATCCGCTCGGAAAGTTCGACGCGCCGAAGCGCCTGAACGCCCTCATGGAAAAGGGCGGCATCACGAGCTGCGGCAACAGCCAGAACTGCGTCGAGGTCTGCCCGAAGAACATCAAGCTGACGACATACCTCGCCCAGCTGAACCGCGACGTCAACAAGCAGGCGCTCAAGAACATCTTCAACCACTAAGACTTGCAACGTCCAAAAGACCTCCCCTTCCCCGTTTTTTCGGGGAAAGGGAGGTCTTTTTATTGCATTATTTCCTTGAAGTAGTCTGCCAGTATATCGTGCGTAACCGTCTACTTGCTCGCTTCCGTGACCGCCTTTGTTGCCGCTTCGCGGAATTGGTCGTACACGACGGTCGCGCCTGCGATTGCGTCTACTTTCTCCAAGCTCTGGCGTTCGACAAGCTGATCGGCATAGGCTTGATGCGCCTTGAATGCTATCTGCGCCTTGCGGTAGTGCTGTTCGTCCTTGATCTGGCCGTCCTGCTTGCCGTAGTCTTCTGTCTTGATTTTTCCGTTCCGATCGATTCCCGTATAGGTTGCCGCCACGATCTTGTGGTCGCGGATGGTCAGCTCGATCTTGCCCAGGCCGCGTTTCTCGTTCTTGCTCGACTCCGCCGTGTACGTCCCGTCCTTTGCCGCCGCAAGGTCAAACGGGGCGCTTTTTGCGGCTGAACCTTGCTCCGCTGCACTGGACGAACTGGATGCGGGGGCGCTGGACGTGCTTGACGCTTGGTCTGCGCCCCCGCACCCTGCTGCTGCGATGGAAAAGAGCGCGGCAAGGGCGAGCGCAAGATGGTTCTGTTTCATGTGTCGTTTCCTCCTTCTGTTTCGACAGGTTCGTTGGTGTTCACCTTTGTATTTTAGCCTATTCTAGAATAAATCTCAATAGGAATCCTGCCTTTGGGAAATCTTGACGCAGTTCGGCGGGCGACGTATAATAAGGCAGTATAATAGGTCGAAGTTTGAATAGGAGATGTGGATGACCATGAGAGGCTTTCGGAGCCGTTTTTGCCTTGTGGCGCTCTTTTTGCTGCTGATGACGGGGACTTGCCTTGCGGAAGATATGGAGTTCGTCGACGCGAATGGGGCGACGGGGTATTATGCCGATATAGACTCTGTCTCGTACGAGAGTACGAAAGAGGGCGATACGCCCGTGACGTACATCTACGCGCGCGTTTCCGTCGTGCGCGCCGATGACAATCGCCGCTACCTCTACGCGATGCAGTTCGATCCCGCGAAGTCGACGTATCGCATCATGGCATCGGAGGTGCAGGCGTACGACACGAAGGAGACGCTCGAAAAGAGCGCCGCCGTCGAGCTGCCGCGCCGCTACGGGCCTTCCTCGCCGATGAAGGAAATCGTCGATTTCATCATGCGGGCGCGGCCGCGCCGCTAAAGGCATCTCCAATCGCATATATTAGAGCGGGCATTTGCCCGCTCTCTGTGTATATAGCATAAAGGGAATGATAATATGTCTGAAACGGATGCGCTGAAAAAGCGCGTGGCATGGCTCTCGATTGGCTCGAATACGCTCCTCGTCGTGCTGAAGCTCGTCGTCGGCTTTTCCGTCGGCGCGGTCAGCCTCATCTCGGAGGCGCTTCACTCCGGCGTCGACCTCGTCGCGGCGCTCATCGCCTTCTGGGCGGTGCGCAAGTCTACCGTCCCGCCCGACCAGGAGCACGACTATGGCCACGGGAAATTTGAGAACCTGTCGGCTGCCGTCGAGGCCGTCCTCATCGTCGGCGCGGCGCTTGGCATCCTCTACGAGTCGGCGGAGAAATTCGGCGAGACGGCCGTGCCGGAGTTCTTGGAGTACGGCATCGCGATCATGCTCGTTTCGATTGGTGTTAATTATCTTGTATCGCGCCGCCTTATCTCCGTCGCGAAGCAGACGGGCTCGCAGGCCTTGGAGGCAGACGGGCTTCACCTGCAGTCCGATATATGGACGTCGGTCGGCGTGCTCCTCGGCCTCGCGCTCATGCAGCTGACGGGCTGGGCATGGCTCGATCCCGTCATTGCGATTTTCGTCGCGGGTATCATCTTCCGCGCGGGCTGGCGCATGGTGCGCGAGTCGGCGATGGAGCTGACGGACGCGAGCTTGCCGGCAGATGAGGAGGCGCGCATCATGTTCCTCATCGAGAGCGTGCCGGAGGTGCGCGACTGCCACTGTCTGCGCACGCGCCGCTCCGGCGCATACAAGCTCCTCGACGTCCACGTCCTCTTTGACGGCACGATGCACCTCGCGCAGGTTCACGCGATCTGCGACGAGCTCGAGGAGAAAATCCGCGCGGAGTTCGGCACATTCGACATCATCATCCACCCCGAGCCTGCCGAGCGTCATCAAGATGAGACAAAGGTGAGCCTATACGAGGCGTCCCATCAGCCATAAGGGGAATGCGGAATGAATCCGTGCTTCCTTAAGGAAATACGGATGGAGAATATATTTTCCTTGATTTCTTTATTGAGAATAACTATACTTGTCGTATAGAGAAAAGAAAAGGGGGATTTACCATGTATCAACTCGTACTCTTGCGACACGGTGAAAGTGAATGGAACAAGCTGAACCTCTTCACGGGCTGGACCGACGTCGATCTCAGCGCACAGGGGCGCGCGGAGGCCAAGCAGGGCGGTCAGCTTCTAAAGGACGAGGGCTTCGACTTCGATGTGTGCTATACGTCGTACCTGAAGCGCGCGATCCATACGCTCGGCCATGTGCTCGACGTCATGGATCGGGACTTCCTGCCCGTGCACAAGTCTTGGAAGCTCAACGAGCGCCACTACGGTGCGCTCCAAGGGCTCAACAAGGCGGAGACGGCGGCGAAGTACGGCGAGGAACAGGTGAAGATCTGGCGCCGCTCCTTCGATGTGAAGCCGCCTGCGCTCACGCCGGACGACGAGCGCGCCCCGCAGAAGCATCCCGCCTACCGCGATGTCGCGAAGGACGCGCTGCCGCTCGCCGAGAGCCTTGCGACGACGATCGAGCGCGTCGTGCCCTACTACAAGGAGACGATTGAGAAGGACATGAAGGCCGGCCGCCGCGTCCTCGTCGCCGCGCACGGAAACTCCCTGCGCGCGCTCGTGAAGCATCTCGACGGGCTTACGCCGGAGGAGATCGTCGCCGTCAACATCCCGACGGGCGTGCCGCTCGTCTATGAGTTCGATGACGCCTTCCGCGTCGTCCGCCATTACTACCTCGGCGACCAGGAGGCGCTGAAGGCGAAGATGGAGGCCGTCGCCAACCAAGGAAAGAGCAAGTGAAAGTTCAGTCCGAATGAAGATACAAAGAAGCAGAGGAGGAGACAAGATGGAGTACAAAGTCGAACACGATTCGCTCGGCGAGGTGCGCGTGCCTGCCGACCGCTACTGGGGCGCGCAGACGCAGCGCAGCCATGAGAATTTTCCCATCGGGACGGAGACGATCCCGCGCGAGGTCATTCGCGCCTTTGCAATTCTGAAGAAGGGCGCGGCGTTCGCCAATCACAAGCTGGGGCGGCTGGACGAGAAGAAACGCGTGGCGATTGCAAAGGTGTGCGACGAGATCTTAGACGGGAAGCTCGACGGTCATTTCCCGCTCTCCGTCTGGCAGACGGGCAGCGGCACGCAGTCGAACATGAACGTCAACGAGGTCATCGCGAACCGCGGCAACGAGATTGCGGGCGAGAAGATTCTGCATCCCAACGACGATTGCAATATGTCGCAGAGCTCGAATGACACCTTCCCGACGGCCATGCATATCGCCGCCGTCGTCGCCATCGAGGACACGCTGCTGCCGAGCATCGACGCGCTCGCCGCGACCTTCGCGCGCCTCATCGAGGAGAACGAGGGCATCGTCAAGACGGGGCGCACGCATCTGCAGGACGCCGTGCCGATCTCGTTCTCGCAGGAGATCAGCGGCTGGCGCGCCATGCTGACGGAGTCGCGCGCGATGATCGAGGCGACGCTCCCGTTCCTAAAGCAGCTCGCGCTCGGCGGCACGGCCGTCGGCACGGGGCTGAATGCACCGAAGGGCTTTGCCGAGGAGGCCGCGCGCATGATCAGCGACCTCACGGGGCTGGACTTCGTCACGGCGCCGAATAAGTTCCACGCGCTCTCGAGCAAGGATGAAATGGTATTCGCGCACGGCGCGCTCAAGGGGCTTGCGGCGAATATGATGAAAATCGCGAACGACATCCGCTGGCTCGCGAGCGGTCCGCGCTGCGGGCTCGGCGAGATCCAGATTCCCGCGAATGAGCCAGGCAGTTCCATCATGCCGGGCAAGGTCAACCCGACGCAGTGCGAGTCGGTCACGATGGTCGCCGTGCAGGTCATGGCGAACGATACGGCCGTCGGCATTGCGGCATCGCAGGGCAACTTCGAGCTCAATGTGTTCATGCCCGTCACGATCTACAATTTCCTCCAATCCGTCCGCCTGCTCGCCGACTCGCTGCGCTCCTTTGACCTGCGCTGCGTGCAGGGGCTCAAGGCAAACCGCGAGAAGATGCACGAGAATCTGCACCGCTCGCTCATGCTCGTCACGGCGCTTAATCCGTACATCGGCTATGAGAATGCGGCAAAGACGGCGCACAAGGCATTTGACGAGAATATCTCGCTGAAGGAGGCGTGCGTCGCGCTTGGCTTCCTGACGGCGGAGAAGTTCGACGAGGTGTTCCACCCGGAGACGATGGTTTAGATGATTTCGTAACAGCTCGTCCATCAGCAGGCTGCTCCACACGGGGCAGCCTTTTTCTGCGCTCTAAGGAAGTACTGATTAAAATGAAGTTGCTCAGATTCACACAGATGCGCTGTATCTATCTAGGAGACAAACCACAGGCGTAGTGGTGCTACGCCGCGGATTTGTCGACGACGAGAGGACAGTGCAGATGTGTGAAGATGGGCGGCTGAATGAATCAGTGCTTCCTTAATAAACGGGTAGGAAAATCCTATTTCCCATACGCGCGCAAAGTATGGTATAATACGAGATACCGATATGCATGGCGGTCGCTTTCGGCCTGTCCATGCCGATTCTGATGAAGACTGGAGGGCAAACGATGACGTTTCGCAAACTTTTTTCCGTGCTCCTCAGCGCGGTATTTCTCATTTCCTCGATGGGGATGGCGGCAGCCGCGACGCCTGAGACAGTGCAGGACAAGCTGGCGCTCCTGGAAAAGGATACGTATGGGACGGAGCAGACGGGCGCCGTCCTTGACCGCCTCGACAAGCTGGAGAAGGACTACGATGGCACGCACCGCACCGGCGTCAGCATGATGGCACGCGTCGACGCTCTCTACGACGAGGTCTACACGAACAGCACGAAGCCGTCCATCCTCGCGGAGCTCAATGCGCTCGAGTGGAATGTCAGCCATGAGACGAGCATGGAGTCCGTCGAAAGCCGCGTGGCGAACATGGAGATCGATCTCGCAGGCAAGACGAGCGCCGGCACGTACAAGAAGCGCATCGCGGAGCTATCGAAGCTCTCGTTCGGCTCGGCGGATCTGCCGATGGAGGCGGTTCATGTCCCGGCGAACACGCTCGTCAAGATCGCGCTCGTCACGCCCGTGAACACGAAGAACATCAAGGTCGGCGATACGGTCAAGTACAAGGTCGCCGCAGACGTCATCGTCGACAACAAGCTCGTCTTTGCGAAAGGCCTGCCGGGCGAGGGCGTCGTGACGAAGGCGAAGCCCGCGCGCAATTTCGGGCGCAATGCGGAGGTCGAGATCGACTTCAAGCAGACGAAGGCGATTGACGGCACGGAAGTCGACACGTTCATCGGCGAAGAGGCGAAGAAGGAAATGAAGCAGCTCGCGATGGCGGCAGGCGCAAGCCTTGCGGGCATCGTCATCCTCGGGCCGATTGGCGTCATTGCGGGCGCATTTGTCAATGGCAAGAATATCGACCTGCCGGCGGGGACGGAGGTCTTTGTCCAGACAAAGGCGGATGCGACGCTCTACGGCGTCGTGACGCAGGCGAAGTAAGGGAGCATGATGGCACAGCAGAGAATCACCCCGCTGACGGAGAGCGGGATGCTCGTCGCGCTCTCCGTCGTCCTGGCGCTCTTGGGCGTATATCTCCCCGTCCTCGGCATCCTCTTCATCCTGATCTGGGCGCTGCCAATCATCGTGCTCGTCGTGCGTCACGGCCTGCGCTGGGGCGTGATGGCCGTCGCATCTTCGGGCGTGCTCATGGCGATTCTCATCGAGCCGATGCTCGCGCTCCGCATGGCAATCTCCTTTGGCACGGTAGGGCTCATGCTCGGCATGGGCTTTCGCAAGGGCTGGAGCGGCACGCGGGTGCTTGTCTTGACGCTCGCCGTCTCCATCCTCGCGAAACTGGCGGCGCTGGGGCTGCTCTTTGCCGTCACGGGCATGAACCCGCTCCACCTCGAGCTCGACGTCCTTCAGCAGTCGTTTGAAACGTCGTTCCAAATGTACGAGGCTATGGGCATGGATGCTGCCGCAATCGACAAGAGCCGCGCCGAAATGGCGGCGGGGCTTCAATTTGTCGCGCTGCTCCTGCCGCTCGTCGTCGTCATGATGGGGCTCATGGACACGGCCATCGGCTATTTCCTCGGCGGGCGCGTCCTGCACCGTCTGGGTCACGATACCCCCGCGCTTCCGCCCTTTTCCGAGTGGCGTCTGCCGCAGGCGTTTCTTTACGTCTTTGGCTTTGCGCTCGTCGGGCTATACTGGGGAACGACGCGCGAGATCCAGCCGCTCTACCAGGCGGCGCTCAACCTCAATATGCTCGCGCTCTTTGCCGGCATCGTCGAGGGGCTTTCGCTGATGCGCTACGTCATGGGGCGCTACCAGCTCTCGGTTTTCGTTCGCGCCGCGCTCTATGCGTTCGTTCTCTTCAATGGAGTGCTCGTGCAGATTCTTGCCTTTACGGGGCTTTTCGATATGCTGTTTGACTACCGGCGCCGGTTTGGCGGCAGGTGGCAGCGGAAATGAGGTGTGTATATGCCGCGCAATCTTTCGGCGTGGATTGATCTGACCGTCCATCTCGTCATCATGCTCGTGATGATCGGGCTGCTCGCGTCGTATAATACGTTTTTGGCGGCCGTCGCATGTCTCGTCTGGATCTGCCTCGCCTTTTTCGCATGGGAGCGCTGCGTCGACCGCAGGAAGCGGTTTGAGCGCTACTGCCTTGCCGTCGTCCGCAATCTCAACGAGATGATGAACTACGCCATCGAGGATCTGCCGCAGGCGATCTTCCTCGTCGACAAGGAGGGGCGCATCCAGTGGAGCAACGACCGGATCGCGGAATACATCGGCAAAAAGCCGGAGCAGAACACCGACGCGCACGAGATCTGGCCGAACCTCATCATCGAGCCCGTCTGGGGGACGGTCGGCGAGTACGTATTCTCGCACGAGGAGCGCTACTACAAGGTGCATTGCCGCCCCGTTTCCGTGCCGCACCGCCAGCCGCCGCTCATGGCATTCTATCTGGAGGACGTCACGGACTTCGAGACGCTTCGCACGCGCTACCAGATGAGCCGCACCGTCCTCGTCGAGATGCAGATCGACAACTACGACGAGGTCGTGCAGGGGCAGAGCGACGCGGAGCGCACGGCGCTCATCCTCGCGGTCAACCAGCAGATCGGCAGCTGGGTGAAGTCCTTGGGCGGCTTCATGCGCCGCGTCTCGGAGGATCGCTTCCTCGTCGTGCTCGACCGCGCCGCGCTCGACCGCGCCATTGAGGAGAAATTCGACGTGCTCGACAAGGTGCGCCAGATGCACAGCGCGAACCGCCTGCCGATCACGCTCTCGATGGGCGTCGCCGTCGCCGAGGAGCAGCCGATGGAGGAACTCGGCTCGCAGGCGCAGGCGGAGCTCGACCTCGCACTGGGGCGCGGCGGCGACCAGGTCGCCGTGCAGAAGGACGGCAAGAACCAGTTCTTCGGCGGGCGCACGAAGGCAATCGAGAAACATACGCGCGTCAAGGCGCGCGTCGTCGCGCACGCGATCCGCGAGATCATGGAAAATGCCGACGGCGTCTACGTCATGGGCCACCATAACGAGGACTTCGACTGCTTCGGCGCGGCAATCGGCGTCGCGAAGATGGCACGCGACCTCGGAAAGCCCGTGCATATCATCCTCTCGACGATGAACGAGGGCATCGACAAGATCGTTGACCTCTTCAAGGACAAGGAGGGGTATGAGAATCTCTTCGTCCATACGGGCGAGGCGATGAGCTTCACGGCGACGCATCCGGTGCTCATCGTCGTCGATACGCATATCCCGCACCTCGTCGCCGACCCCGCGCTCCTCGGACGCTCGGCGGACGTCGTCGTCATCGACCACCACCGCCGCAGCGAGCATTTCGTCAAGAACCCCTTGCTCGTCTACATCGAGCCGTCCTCGAGCTCGACGAGCGAGCTCGTCACGGAGCTTTTGATGTACTTCAGCGACCGCGTCGCGCTCTCGCGCCTCGACGCGACGGCGCTCTACTCGGGCATCGTCGTCGACACGAAGAACTTCGCCGTCCAGACGGGCGTGCGCACGTTCGACGCGGCGGCGTACCTTCGGCGGAGCGGCGCCGACCCCGTCATGGTGCGTCACCTCTTCCGCACGGACTTTGAGACGACGGTCGCGCTCGCGAAGGCGAAAACGCGCGCCGAGTACTACGAGGGCGGGCTGATTGTCACGACGTGCCCGGAGGTCATCGCAAACGGGCAGATTATTGCGGCGCAGGCGGCGGACTCGCTGCTTCGCGTCGAGAAGGTGCGCATGAGCATCGTCGTCTTCCAGCTCACGGCGGACACGGTCGGCATCAGCGCGCGCTCGACGGGCGAGATGAACGTGCAGGTCATCATGGAGGCGTTTGGCGGCGGCGGCCATCAGAACGTCGCGGGCGCACAGGTCAAGGGCGGCGACGTAGAGGAAATCAAGGCAAAGGCGATTGCCCTTGCTAAGAAATACATGGAGGAGAATGATCAAGATGAAAGTCATACTGAAGCAGGACGTTAAGAAGCTCGGCAAGAAGGGCGAAATCGTAGAGGTATCGGAGGGCTACGGCCGCAATTTCCTGCTGCCGCGCGGCGTGGCGGCGCTCGCGACGGCGCAGAACCTCAACGTCGCAAATGCGCAGGCGGGCTCAAAGGCGCGCAAGGAGGCGCAGGCGGCGGACGAGGCGCGGCTCATGGCAAAGCAGCTTGAGGCCGTCGAGGTCGAGATTCCCGTGCGCATCGGCGCGGGCGGCAAGCTCTTCGGCAGCGTGACGGGGGCTACGGTCGCCGATGCGCTAAAGAAGAAGAACATCGACATCGACAAGCGCAAGATCGCCCTGCAGGGCGACGTGACGGGCACGGGGCTTTACGAGGCGGTCATCAAGATCCACCCGACCGTCACGAGCAAGATCAAGGTCAAAGTCGTCGCGGAGTGAGTATGGGCTTTTTTGATACATTCTTCAGCAAGAAAAAAACCGTGCCGCAGCAGGCAGACCGCCCCGCTGAGCAGCTGGCGGCGTCCGACCCGCTCGACCGCGAGATCGACGCGCTCTACGGGGCGCTCGTCGACATCATCGGGACGGAGGAACTCGTCATACGCGCGGGGCGCATGGACGCCATGCGCCTCTTGCGCTCCGAAAAACGCGCGGATCGCGTGCTCGCATTGCAGAGGGTTCTCGAAGAGGACCCTCTGATTGCCCCTGCGCCGCTGGATCGCGAGATCCCCGCAATCCTCGTGCACCTTTCCGAGCACATCGCCGATATGCGCGCGCGGCGCAGCATCGAGGACAAGATCGAGCGCAAGGTCAATGAAAAGCTCGAAAAGGAGCATGAGGACTACGTCGAGGACATCCGGCGACAGGTCATCAAGGAGGAAAAGAACTCCGTCGAGACGCCGCAGGACGCCGAAAAGCGCAAGAAGCTCGAAAAGATGGAGCGCGTCCATCTGACGCAGAGCGTCATGGAGCTCCTGCGCCCGCAGGACTTCTCGGAAATCGTCGGACAGGAGCGCGCCGTGAAGTCGCTGCTCGCCAAGCTAAGCTCGCCGTACCCGCAGCATCTTCTGCTCTACGGCCCACCCGGCGTCGGCAAGACGACGGCGGCGCGCCTCGTGCTGGAGGCGGCGAAGCAGAAGGCCGCCTCGCCCTTTGAGGCGGACGCGCCCTTCGTCGAGACGGACGGCACGACGCTGCGCTGGGATCCGCGCGACATCACGAACCCGCTCTTGGGCTCCGTCCACGATCCCATCTACCAAGGCGCGCAGAAGACGCTCGCCGACAGCGGCATCCCTGAGCCGAAGCCCGGCCTCGTGACGGACGCGCACGGCGGCATTCTCTTCATCGACGAGATCGGCGAGATGGACGAAATGCTGCAGAACAAACTCCTAAAGGTGCTCGAAGACAAGCGCGCCTTCTTCGAGTCGGCGTACTACGACCCGACCGACACGAAGATCCCGCCGTACATCCGCCAGCTCTTTGAAAAGGGCGCGCCGGCCGACTTTGTCCTCATCGGCGCGACGACGCGCGACGCGGGGCATATCAACCCGGCGCTTCGCTCGCGCTGTGCCGAGATCTACTTCGAGCCGCTGACGCCAAAGCACATCGTGCAGATCGTCGAGAATGCGGCAGAGAAGCTGCACGTCACGCTCGCGGACGGCATCGCCGCGCTCATTGCCGAGTACACGACGGAGGGACGCAAGGCGATCAACATCCTCGCCGACGCGTACAGCCTCGCGCTTGAGGCGGCAGATGGCAAGGCGGAGGGGCTGACCATCACGAAAGAGGCGATCTACGAGGTCGCGCAGGTCTCGCGCCTCTACCAGTTCGTGACGAAAAAGGCGAAGCCGGGCGCGGAGGAAGGGCGCATTTTCGGGCTCGGCGTATCGGGCTTCCTGGGCTCGGTCATTGAGATTGAAGCCGTCGCGTTCCCCGCGCACGAAAAAGGCAAGGGAACGGTGCGCTTCAATGAGACGGCAGGCTCGATGGCAAAGGACTCCGTATTCAATGCCGCATCCGTGCTGCGCAGGCTCACGGGCAAGGACATCCACGACTACGACATCCACATCAACGTCATCGGCGGCGGCAATATCGACGGCCCGAGCGCGGGCACGGCGATACTCGCCTGCATCACGAGCGCGGTGACGGGCCGAAAGATCCGGCAGGACGTAGCCGTGACGGGCGAGATCTCGCTCGCGGGGCGCGTCCGCCCCGTCGGCGGCGTCTTTGAGAAGGCGTACGGCGCGCGTCAGGCGGGCATCAAGACGCTCGTCATCCCGAAGGAGAATGAAAAGGACATCCCAAAGGACCTTCTGGGGCTTGACATCCATCCCGTCGAGACGGCAGAAGAGGCCTTTTCCCTGCTGTTTGAGGACGCGGCGCCGGAAGCAACGAACGCCGCAGAATCGAAGGAGGCATAATCTATGGCATTACCGGAGCGCGTGCCGCCGCAGAACATCGAGGCGGAGCAGGCCGTCCTCGGCGCCATGCTCATCAAGAAGGAAGCAATCGTCGAGGCGCAGGAGATCCTGCGCCCCGACGATTTTTATCGCGAGGCGCACCGCCTCGTCTTTGAGGCGATGTGCACGCTTGCCGCAGAGGACGAGGCGGTCGACCTCGTGACGCTCGTCGAGCGGCTGAAGAAGACGGGACAGCTCGACAAGGTCGGCGGCCTGCCCTTCATCACGGCGACGGCGAACACCGTGCCGACGGCGGCAAACGTCGTCTACCACGCGAAGATCGTCCGCGAAAAGGCGGATCTGCGCAACCTCATCGACGCGGCGACCGAGATCGCGGGCGCGGCCTACGAGGACGCGGACACCGTCGAGAACATCATGGACAGCGCGGAGAAGAAGATTCTCTCGATCGCGGGAAACCGCGCGGGCGGCGCGTTCGAGCCGATGAAGAACATCCTTCTGCGCACCTTCGAGCGGATCAACGTGCTCTACGACTCGAAGGGCGGCATCACGGGGCTTGCGACGGGCTTTCGCGACCTCGACAAGCTGACGAGCGGGCTGCAGCCCTCCGATCTCATCCTCGTCGCCGCGCGCCCCTCGATGGGCAAGACGGCATTCACGCTCAATATCGCGACGTATGCGGGCATACGTGGCGCGCGCGTCGCCGTCTTCTCGCTCGAGATGAGCAAGGAGCAGCTCGTCCAGCGTATGCTCTGCGCCGAGGGCGGCATCGACTCGCAGAAGCTTCGGACGGGGCAGCTCGGCGACGAGGAGTGGAATCGCCTCGTCATGACGTCCGACAAGCTCAACAAAGCGCCGATCTTCATCGACGACACGGCGGGCATCACCGTCATGGAACTGCGCTCGAAGGCGCGCCGCCTGCAGGCAGAGCGCGGTCTCGACCTTATCGTCATCGACTATTTGCAGCTCATGCAGGGGCGCGGCGGCAAGGGCAGCGAGAGCCGCCAGCAAGAGATCTCCGAGATCTCCCGCTCCCTAAAGGCGCTCGCCCGCGAACTCTCCGTTCCCGTCGTCGCCCTCTCCCAGCTCTCGCGCTCCGTCGAGTCGCGCCAAATCAAGCGCCCGATGCTCTCCGACCTGCGCGAGTCGGGCTCCTTGGAGCAGGACGCCGACATCGTCATGTTCCTCTACCGCGAGGACTACTACGACCAGGACACCGAGAACAAAAACATCACCGAAGTCATCATCGCCAAGCACCGCAACGGCCCCGTGGACAGCGTGAGCCTGTTTTTCCAGAAGGAGTTCACGAAGTTCCGCGACCTCTTGCAGGAGTGAGGAAAATGGCGCGAAAAAGTATCGAAGCGGTTGCCGAATGGCTTGACTTCTTCGTGTTTCCTCGCTACAATAGGTTTTGTGAAAACGGTTTCATTCTTATTATGACGATTGGCTGAAAAGGGAGGACGCAAGGCATGAAGGAGATTCGGCTCGACAGCCCGCTTGACGGCGAGCTGGTAGAACTGCGCGAGGTCAAGGATCCCGCATTTGCAGGCGGCGCGATGGGTAAGGGCGCGGCCGTGCGCAATCCGAAGGGGAAAGTCTTCTCGCCCGTCGACGGCGAGATCACGGTGCTCTTTGACACGAAGCACGCGATTGGCATCCACGCCGCAAATGGCGCGGATATCCTGATCCACGTCGGCCTCGACACGGTCAAGCTCGGCGGCGCGCACTTCACGGCGAAGATCGCGCAGGGCGACACGGTCAAGAAGGGGCAGCTGCTCCTCGAGTTCGACGAGGCGGCGATCCGCGCGGCGGGCTACGACACGACGACGCCCGTGCTCGTGACGAATGCCTACGAGTACGACAAGGTCACGGTCGCGCTCGGCGACAAGGAAATCACGACGCTCGCCGAGACGGCAGCGCCGCAGGGCGAGAGCAATGCCGCCGATGCAAAGGAGTATGCAGATCTTCCCGACGAGGAGCGCGTCGCAAAGCTCATCTGGAAGTACGTCGGCGGCAAGGACAACGTGCGGAGCGCGGAGCACTGCGCGACGCGCCTGCGCCTCATCGTCAACGACAAGGCGAAGCTCGACGAAAAGGCAATCGAGAACATCGACGGCGTCAAGGGGCAGTTCTTCGCGGCGGCGCAGTACCAGATCATCCTCGGCACGGGCTTCGTCGACAAGGTCTACGACGCGTTCGTCGCGGGCACGAACCTCGCGGGCGCGAGCAACAACAAGGCGGAGGCGTACGAGCAGATGACCGTCGTGCAGAAGATCAGCCGCACGCTCGGCGACGTCTTCGTGCCGATCATCCCCGTGCTCGTCGCGACCGGTCTTTTCATGGGGCTGCGCGGCGCGTCGCTCTCGCTCGGCCTGCAGTTCAGCGACAACGTCCTGCGCATGAGCCAGATTTTGACCGATACGGCGTTTGCCTTTTTGCCCGCGCTCGTCTGCTGGTCGACGACGAAGCGCTTCGGCGGCACGCCCGTCATCGGCATCGTGCTCGGCCTCATGCTCGTCGCGCCGCAGCTGCCGAACGCCTACGCGATCGCAGGCGGCGAGGCGCAGCCCATCTACATGGACATCTTCGGGCTCTCCGTGCCCGTCGTCGGCTATCAGGGCTCGGTTCTCCCCGCGCTCGTTTTAGGCATCTTCGCCGCGAAGCTGCAAAAATGGCTCAAGACGTTCGTGCCGGACGTCATCGACCTCATCGTGACGCCGTTCCTGACGCTCTTCATCTCCATGCTCCTCGGCCTTCTCGTCGTCGGTCCCATCATGCACACGATTGAGCTCGTCGTCTTCGGCGCGGTCGAGAGCTTCCTCGCGCTGCCCTACGGCATCGGCGGCTTCGTTGTCGGCGGCCTCCATCAGGTCATCGTCGTATTCGGCGTGCACCACGTATTCAATGCCCTCGAAGTGCAGCTTCTCGCGACGACGGGCGTCGACCCGTTCAATGCGATCATCACGGGCGCAATCATCGCGCAGGGCGGCGCGGCAGCTGCCGTCGCGGCGCGCACGCAGAACAAGAAGAAGCGCGCCCTCTACATCTCCTCCATCATCCCCGCGTTCCTCGGCATCACCGAGCCCGTCATCTTCGGCATCAACCTGCGTTTCATGAAGCCGTTCCTCTACGCGCTGGCGGGCGGCGCCTGCGCGGGCGCAATCGCGGGCTTCTTCCACCTCGCGGGAACGGGCATGGGCATCACGGTGCTGCCGGGCACGCTCCTCTACATCAACGCCCTTCCGCAGTACATTCTCGTCAACGCCGTCGGCTTTGCCGTCGCGTTCGGTCTGACGTTCACGTTCTACAAGCCGGAAGAGTAATCGCTAAGAAATTAAGAAAACAGCCTTTCCGCGCGGAAAGGCTGTTTTTGAAAGAGAGGTACAGCATGGAGCAATTTGACAAGAAAGCAATCGACGCGAAGGTCGCGGCGGGGCTGCCCTTTTCCCATCCGTGGCACAACCGCTTCCACCTCGAAATGCCGTTTGGGCTCATCAACGACCCGAACGGGCTCTGCTATGCGGACGGCGAATACCATATCTTCTGCCAATGGAATCCGCTCGGCTGCGCCCATAAAAACAAGTGCTGGGCGCATACAACGACGCGCGACTTCGTCCACTACCGCACGCCGGAGCTCTCGCTCTGGCCGAGCGACGCACACGACAAGGACGGCTGCTACTCGGGCTGCGGCTTCACCGAAAACGGCGAGGTGCGCGTATTCTACACCTGCAATGCGAAAAATGACGGCGTCCGCACGCCTGCCCAGCGCCTCGGCACGCTCATGGCAGACGGCTCGATCCAAAAAGAGGAGATCGTCGTCGCGGACAGCCCTGATGGATTCACGGGACACTTCCGCGACCCGTACCTCTTCCACCGCCACGGCAAGCGCTACTTCGTCATCGGCGCGCAGGCAGCGGGCGAGAGCCCGCGCGGCACGGTGCTCCTCTACGAGGAGGGGGAGGACGGCTGGAAGAACCTCGGCGAGCTCAAAACGCGCCTTGGGGATTTCGGCTATATGTGGGAGTGCCCGAACCTCCTGCGCTTCGGCGAGCATGACGTGCTGATCTTCTGCCCGCAGGGCCTTGCGGCGCGCGAGCACGACAGGCAGAATCTCTATCAGGCGGGCTATATCGCAGGGCGCATGTCGCTCGACAGCATGGACATGATCCAGCATACGAAGTTCCAGGAGCTCGACCGCGGCTTTGACTTCTACGCGCCGCAGGTCATCTGCCACGAAGGCCGCCATATCCTGCTCGGCTGGATGGGGATGCCAGACAAGGACGCGGAGTACCCGACGGCGAAGGCGGGCTGGATGTTCAGCCTTACGATGCCGCGCGTGCTGACGCTGCGCCAGGGGCACATCTATTCAAAACCCGCGAAGGAGCTGCGCGCGCTCCGCATCGAGGAGACTGCAAAGGGCATAGACGCAGAGATGGGAAGCCGCATCCGCGAGAGCCTCTTCGACGGCTCGGAGATCCTTCTATCCATCACGCTCGGCACGGCGCGCCGCGTGGCCGCGACGCTCGCCTACGGCCGTGAAACGCTCGTCTTCGCCTACGACCGCGCGGAGCAGACGATGACGATTGACCGCACGGGCATGAAAAAAGGCGGCAGGGGCGTCCGCCGCTTCCGCCTCTTCGCCGACCGGACGCTGACGCTGCAGCTCTTCGTCGACAAGACAGCAGTCGAGGCCTTCTTCCAACACGGCGAGGAGGCGGCAAGCCTCTTCGTCTTCCCCGAAAAGCAGATTCGCCCCGAGCTCATCGTGGAATCGGACGCGCCGATGGAAAGCGTGACCGGGCGCGTCTGGGAGCTCGACGCGATACGATTCAAGGTGTAGTTTCCTTATAATGCCAAAGCGCTTTTTGAAAGCCTCTATCGGGGAGCGCAGTCTTGAATTTAGACACGCCAATACAAGAAGGATTTGAAGATGGCGCAGTTCGGGTGAATGGAGGGAGGATCGCCGAACGGCAGCTTGGCGCGGATGTTACTATACTTCGTAGTTCCGTGCATTTCAAGTGACAGGGCGATCGGTACATAAAAAGGCCGCCGCACAAATTCATGCTCGTGCAACGGCCCTATATCATCGTATGGAGCGGGCAATGGGAATCGAACCCACCTCTAAAGCTTGGGAAGCTTCCATTCTACCGATGAACTATGCCCGCGATTAGAATACTTTGTTAGTATAGCATGATTCGGCAGATCGCGCAAGGCTCAATTTTCGTCGATGAGGTCGTCATTGACGAAGGGCGGAACGTTCGGTAAAATTATCGTAGTGTATCAATCACAAATGATTTTTATGGAAAAAGGAGAGCGCTTGTCATAAAAATCTCCAACTCCAAGCAGCGGTCAGCGAGCTCAAGAAACCCCTTTCCGAAGCGGAGATGACGGGGAAGATCCAGGCCGCCAATCGCTCGAACTGATCCATAAAACAGCATCCGCACAGGGCTGCTGCAAGGCGCATGCGATACCGGAATGCAGCAGGCCTTTTCTTGAAAAGGAGGAGCAATATGCTGGAAGAACTCAAAGAAGTGGTATACGAGGCGAACATGCTGCTGCCGAAGCACCATCTCGTGACGTTTACATGGGGCAACGTCTCGGGGATTGACCGCGAAAAGGGGCTTTTCGTCATCAAGCCGTCGGGCGTCGACTATGAGACGATGAAGGCGAGCGACATGGTCGTCGTCGACCTCGATGGCAACAAGGTCGAGGGCGATCTCAACCCATCGTCCGACACGGAGACGCACCGCATTTTCTATCGGAAATTCCCGCATATCGGCGGCGTCGTCCATACGCATTCGCGCTGGGCGACGATCTTCGCGCAGGCGGGGCAGGGCATCCGCGCCTACGGCACGACGCAGGCCGACTATTTCTACGGCGAGATCCCGTGCACGCGCGACATGACGGAAGAGGAGATCAAGAGCGCATACGAGTACAACACGGGCGTCGTCGCCGTCGAGCGTTTCGAGAAGGCGGACATCGACCCCGACCACGTACCCGCCGTTCTCGTCAAGAGCCATGGCCCATTTGCGTGGGGGACGGACGCGATGAACGCCGTGCATAATGCCGTCGTCCTGGAGGAAGTCGCCATGATGGCGTTCCACACGCAGCTCTTGACGCATGACTGCGACGCGATGCCGCAGGTGCTCCTCGACAAGCATTTCCTGCGCAAGCATGGACCGAATGCCTACTACGGGCAGCATCGTCTCGACGGATGAGATCGCGCGCTGCGCGCTTACGAAGGCGTAATGCGTCTCCTTTTGCGTGGATGCGTCCTTGACAGGAACGGGGCATCGTTTGTCGAATAAGACAGGAAAGGGGGCTTTCTATGTGCCGTAAAATCTGTATTCTCGCGACGGGCGGGACGATTGCGTGCGTGCGGGGGGAAGATGGGCTTCGCCCCGGCATTGCGGGGGCGTCGCTTGCGGAGCGGCTGCCTCGATGGGAGGATGTCCGGTTCGAGGCACAGGAGCTCTTCGCGCTCGATTCGAGCAATCTCGCGCCGCACCACTGGCAGGAGATGGCGCGCGCTATCGCGGCGCAGCGCGGCGCGTATGACGGCTTTATCGTCACGCATGGGACGGACACGATGGCGTATACGGCGGCGGCGCTCTCCATTATGCTCGAAAACATCGAAGTGCCCGTCATTCTGACGGGCTCGCAGCTCTCCATCACGGAGGCGGGCAGCGACGCGGAGCAGAATCTTCTGCTCGCCGCCCATGCGGCGACGAGCGGCAGGGCGGGTGTCTTCATCGCGTTCGGCGGACGGCTCATCGAGGGTGCGCGCGCACGGAAGCTCTGCACGGAGCAATTCGCGGCATTTGAGAGCATCAACGCGCCCGCGGCGGCGCTCTTTCACGGCGGGCAGCTGCACTGGCAGCAGGAGCAGCGAGAGCCGCGTGGCGCGTTCCGCCTGCGCGCGGCGCTCGACACGCGCGTCGCCGTGCTGAAGCTGACGCCGGGGCTTTCGCCCGCTGTGCTCATGGCGCTCATGGACGCGGGCTATCGCGCCATCATCATCGAGGGATTCGGCGCGGGCGGCGTGCCGACGGACGCGGCAAAGTCGAGTTTTCTTCCCGCGCTTGACGCGGCGCGCAAAAGGGGCGTCGCGATCATCGGGACGACGCAGTGCGTCTACGACGGCGCGCACCTCACGCGCTACGAGAACGGCGTCCTTGCCATGCGGCATGGTATGATCTCCGGGGCAGGCTGCACGACGGAATACCTGCTCGCGTGGGCAATGGTGGAGCTTGGAGAGAAAGGCAAAATTTATGGAAAAATACGAACCACCTGACCGCGCAGTAGGACAATTTTCCTTGTGAAATTTTGACGCAGGACGTGTTTTTGTGGTACAATGCTATCCAAGATTAGAATCGAATGAGTGCCTTTGAAAGAGGGGGTTCTATGACGAAGCGGGTTCGTTTTCCTTTGTTTTTTGCAATCCTGTTTTTGCTCGTCGCAGTCCATGCGAGCGCCTTGGCTGGCTCGATTCTCGTCAAGCAGGGCTCGCGCGGCGACGCGGTGCGCCATGTGCAGACGCTGCTCATTGAACAGGGGTGGCTCGTCGATACGGCGGACGGCGTCTGTGGGGCAAAGACGGTCGATGCAATCCGCCGATTCCAGCAGGCGAAAGGGCTCGTCGTCGATGGGGTATGCGGCGACGGCACGTATTCCGTCCTTTCGGGCGGCGCGGAATACCAGCCGCCCGAGCCCGTGAGCCGTGGCGGCGGGCGCGTCGTCTATATGAATGCGACGGCGTACAGCGCGCACGATCCCGGAAATGGCAACCGTACGGCGTCGGGGACGCTCGTGCGCCACGGCGTGATTGCCGTCGATCCCACGGTCATTCCACTTGGCACGCGCGTGTTCATTCCGGGCTACGGCGAGGCGATTGCCGAGGACATCGGCTGGGGCATCAAGGGCAACCGCATTGATGTCGCGTTCGACACGCACGAGGAAGCGCTTTCCTTCGGCCGGCAGGATCTCGAGGTTTATATTTTGGATTAGTACGTGCGGATTCGACGCGTACATAAAGAAGGCTGCTCGTTGGCAAAATACCGACGAACAGCCTTTTTCGTGCTTCCCTAGTTTTCGTAAGTGAAGTTCAGTTCCGTGCGCTCGCTGAGAAGCGGCGCCGCCTCGTCCTTGCCCGAGAGGATGACGGGCGGGATCGGCCATGCGATGCCGATTTCGGGGTCGTTCCAGCGGATGTTGCCGTCGCATTCGGGCGCGTAGTAGTTGTCCGCCTTGTACTGCACCTCGACGTCGTCGGTCAGCGTGAGGAAGCCGTGCGCGAAGCCGCGCGGGATGAAGAGCTGGCGCTTGTTCTCGGCGGAGAGCTCCGCGCCGACCCATTTCGCGTACTGCGGGCTGCCGCGTCGGATGTCGACGGCGACGTCGAAGATCTTGCCGCGCGTGCAGCGCAGGAGCTTTGCCTGCGCCATTGGATTCAGCTGGTAGTGCAGGCCGCGCAGCGTGCCTTTCTGCGCCGAAAAGCTCTGGTTGTCCTGCAAAAATTCGACGCTTAGCTCCGCATCCTCGAATTTGCGGCGTGACCAGCTTTCCATAAACCAGCCGCGTGCGTCACCGAATACCTGCGGCTCGATGAGAAATACGCCCTTTAGGTTCGTTTCCGTTACGTTCATGATTCTTGCCCCTTGCTTCCTTTATTTCCTTGCATTTATTTTTGTGCGGAATTATGATTCTTATTATAAAGGGTGTCGCCTGCAGGCGCAAGCGTGGGCGACTGGTTTTCAAAAAGGAGATTTTGCAAAGTATGATGATGGAAAAAACGAACCGCGCACGGTGCGGACGGAACGTTTCTCACAGGGAAATAATGGGATTTTTCATTGCCATAAAATACAAGATATGCTAGAATAGTACCCTGTCAGACAGAAAAACCACAAGATATAGGGTTTTAGTAGATACGGAGGAGACAGCATGGAGAAGATGATCACGAAGCGCTCAGGCCATACGGTACCGTATGACCGCACGAAAATCTACAATGCGATTGCGGCGGCGAACCGTGACGGCGTGACGGCGTTTATGACGGATGCGGACGTCGATGCGGTGACGGGGAAGGTCGAGCAGGAGGTCATGGAGCGCGCGGATGTCACGGTCGAGGGAATACAGGACATCGTCGAGCGCGAGCTCATGAAGCACGGCTTCTACGACATTGCGAAGCGCTACATCACCTATCGCCAGAAGCACGCGGAGCGGCGCGCGGCGCAGAAGCACCTCATGGCGTCGTATCACGATATTTTCTTCGCCGACAGCGTCGACAGCGACCTCAAGCGCGACAATGCGAACATCAACACGGACGCATCGATGGGCATCATGCTGAAGCTCGGCGCGGAGGGCGCGAAGCACTTCGTCGATAATTACGTCCTCGACGAGGCGTATGCAAAGGCCGACCGCGAGAATTGGATTCACATTCACGACAAGGATTTCTCGCTCATCACGTTCAACTGCTGCCAGATCGACCTCCTGAAGCTCTTCCGCGGCGGCTTCTCGACGGGGCACGGCTTTCTGCGCGAGCCAAACTCGATCCGCGCCTACGCGTCGCTCGCTTGCATTGCGATCCAGTCGAACCAGAACGATATGTTCGGCGGGCAGAGCATCAATGCCTTTGATTTCGCGATGGCCGACGGCGTGCGCAAGTCCTTCCGGAAAGCCGTGCTCGACGAGGCGTATAAGGCGATGGTCTACCGCTTCGGCGCGGAGGCGGTAGGTGAGCGCAAGCCCTTCCAGAAGAAGCTCGAGGCACAGCTCGACTTTGCGAACTGCCGCTACGCGGAACAGCAGGACGACGCGATAGGCGAGGCGAGCCGCAAGGAGATCGCGAAGGCAATGAATCAATTCCTCGCGCGCGAGTACCACAATCCGACGGATGAGACGGAGCTCGACGCGCGGAGCGTCTACCTCCTCGCCTGCGCCGATGTCGTCGAGGAGACGCATCAGGCGATGGAGGCGCTCATTCACAATTTCAACACGCTCCACAGCCGTGCGGGCGCGCAGGTGCCGTTCAGCTCGATCAACTACGGGCTCGACACGTCCGCCGAAGGGCGCCTTGCGACGCGCGAGGTCTTGAATGCGATCTGGGCAGGGCTCGGCAACGGCGAGACGCCGATCTTCCCGATTTCCGTCTTCCAGCTCAAGGCGGGCGTCAGCTACAATGAGGGAGATCCGAACTACGATCTCTTCCTCCGCGCCTGCGAGGTCAGCGCGAAGCGCCTCTTCCCGAACTTCGTCAATATCGACGCGCCGTACAATCTCCAATACTACAAGCCTGGCGACTACAACAGCGCCGTCGCGACGATGGGCTGCCGCACGCGCGTCATGGGCAATGTCAACGGACCGGAGGAATCAGGTTCGCGCGGCAATTTCTCCTTCACGACGATCAACCTGCCGAAACTCGCCATCGAAGCGGCAGGCGACATGGAGAAATTCTGGAATCTCTACGACCACTACATCACGCTCTGCCACGACTACCTGCTCGACCGCCTCAAGGTCATCGAGCAGAAGCACGTCTACAACTACCCGTTCCTCATGGGGCAAGGCGTCTGGATGGACAGTGACAAGCTGAAGATCACGGACACGATTGCGGACGTCCTGAAGCACGCCTCGTACTCCATCGGCTTCTGCGGGCTCGCCGAATGCCTGAAGGCGCTCATCGGCAAGCACCACGGCGAGAGCGAGGCGGCGCAGACGCTCGGGCTCAAGATCGTCGCGCACCTGCGCAAGCGCACCGACGACTACACGAAGGCGGAGCATCGCAACTGGTCGACGTTCGGCACGCCGGCCGAGAGCACGGCAGGCCAGTTCCAGCGCGCGAATCGCAGGAAGTACGGCGTCATCAAGGGCGTGACTGACCGCCCTTACATGACGAACAGCTCGCACGTCCCCGTCTACTATCCAATCAAGGCAATCGACAAGATCCGCATCGAGGCGCCGTATCATGCGATGGAGAACGCAGGCCATATCGCCTACATCGAAATGGACGGTGACCCGTCGAAGAATATCAAGGCCTTCGAGTCCGTCGTCCGCGCCATGCACGACGCCGACATGGGCTACTTCTCCATCAACCACCCCGTCGACCGCGACCCCGTCTGCGGCTACACGGGCCTGATCGAAAACGAATGCCCGCACTGCCACCGCAAGGAAGTCGAGAAAGGGTGCATCGTCGTCGAGCGCGTGCGAGTCTGACTCGGTTTTTACGGACAGGAAAGCCCCTGCGGCAGTTCCATTTTTGTGGACTGCCGCAGGGGCTTTTTGTGTTTTCCTTAATGCCCGTTGCTGACCTCGCTATGCTCAATGGCAAAGTCGAGAAGCATGCCGATCAGCTCATTCCGCGTGCGGTGCGTTTCTTTGCTGAGACGATTGATACGTTCGAGCGTGTCCGTCTTGACGCGGACAGAGAAGACGCGATACCCGTCGTCTCCTTGTACTTTCTTCGTGATAACCAGCTTGGATTCCATCGGAACTCACCTCTGCTTCATTGTAAAAGAACAAATACGATATAGAAATGTTATAAAGTATGTTTTATATAGGAATTAGATTCAAAAAATAAATTTGAAAGAAACATTGAAGGAAATAAAACTTTTACCGATATATATAGTGAACATAAAATATGTTATAAAATAGGTTTAAGGAAGTGCTGATTAAATGAAGTTGCTCAGATTCACACAGATGCGCTGTATCTATCTAGGAGACAAACCACAGGCGTAGTGGTGCTACGCCGCGGATTTGTCGACGACGAGAGGACAGTGCAGATGTGTGAAGATGGGCGGCTGAATGAATCAGTGCTTCCTTAAGAGGGAGAAAGAATGGGGGAGCAAACGAAGAAGCCCTGCGATGTCGCATTTTCCGCCCATGCACGCAGCCGTATGGAAACGCGTGGCATCACGCTTGGGGAGGAAGATCTGCAGCGCCTTTCCGATGCGGTGAACCGCATGGAGGAGAAGGGCGCTCGCGATGCGCTGATTTATCTGAACCATGAGGCGCTGCTCATCGTCAGCGTGAAAAACCGCACGGTCGTCACGGTGATTGATGAGGCAAGCGCCCGTGAGAATATCTTTACGAACATTGACAGCACCGCCATTCTTTGATTCTGACGAAGACAGGAGAAGTGATTTACTATGATGCGTTCCCTTTTTTCCGCCGTTTCCGGGCTCAAATCCCACCAGACGCGCATGGATGTCATCGGCAACAACATTGCCAACGTCAATACGACGGGCTTCAAGTCGAGCCGCGTGACCTTTGCCGACCAACTTTCGCAGACGCTGTCGGGCGCGAGTTCGCCGCAAAATAATATGGGCGGGACGAACCCGAAACAGATTGGGCTTGGCGTCGGCGTGCAGGGGACAGACCTGCTCTTTACGGATAGTTCAACGCAGGCGACGGGCAAGAATACAGACCTTGCGCTCTCCGGTAATGCGCTTTTCGTCGTAAAGAAGGGCAATTCGACTTACTATACGCGCGATGGCAATTTCGCCTTTGATTCGAAGGGCAACTATGTCATGCCGAGCACGGGCAATTATGTCCAAGGTTGGATGGCGAATGCACAAGGCGTTATCACGCCGGGCGAAGCGACGGAAAAGATTACGATCCCGTCGAGCAGCTCGATGAAGGCCACTGCCTCCAGTACCGCAACCTACTCCCACAATCTGCGCGCAGATACGCCAGTGTATAAGGTTTCGAACATCCAGGTCAAGCATACGGATGGAACGTCGGAAACGACGACGAATTACAATCCGGTAGAAACGGGAACGATTTCGTTGACGACGGAAAAGGGATGGAATGTGACGCTGGACGATACGGCGGCGTATAGTTTTGTAACAGGCGGATCATTGACTGGGAAAACACTTTGGACATCTGAGGTTGATTCTGTGACGGCAAATGGGACAGCGGGTGCTGTTGATTTGACGCTTGACGTAGACCCGGATGATGCGGTTGGGCCGCATTCCGTCACAGGATTGACGCGTCCGCTTACCGTGACGAGCGGGACGTATCATTACGGGGATATATATAGTTTTTCACAAACGATTACAAACGTAAGAGCGACAGGCACACACACGGGAGAAGTGGAATTGACGCTTAACAACGACAATAATCCGCCGACGGGCATTACAAAGGTTACCGTTCCGAAGCCGACCACTTTTTCCTATCAGGCTGGCGGTACGTATACGGGACATTTGAAAATTCGCGAAATCAGCAATATCCAAGGTGAAGCGACGGTAAAGGCGAAAAATGGACAATCTGCGACGGGAGATCATTTCCCTGGATTGGCAGTTAACAGCAGCACGACGTCGGCAGTATGTAAAGGCATTGCTGATGATGGGACAGTAAAAGCTGTCCACCGTACTAGTGAGAAGAGTTTTAACGGCAAGCCTGTTTCGAGCGTAACTATTGCGACGAAGGACGGGCAGTCCATCAGTGGGATGGTCGGGCAGAGCTATGCGCAGGGCGACCAATTCTGCTCGCCGCTGGTGACGCTCTTTACGATTTACGATACGCAAGGCAGAGAGCATAAGGTTACGTTGAATCTCACGAAAAAACCGAGTGAGGACAACACATGGTCGCTTTCCTTGGGAAATGGAACCAATACGGACACTGTCGAAGAATCCGACGGGTCTATGAACCTGAGCCTTTCCGGGACAGATTTGGTATTCGACGAAATGGGCGCGTATAAGAGCGGCGGTGGAACGATTACGGTGACGTATACAAAACCGAATGGCGCACAGGATTCGCGGCAAATTGGTCTGAACTTCGGCGCACTGACGCAGTATGCAGGCACATCGACAATCAAGGGAGAGGCGGACGGAAATGCCGCAGGCACGTTGAAATCCGTACAGGTGGATGCTTCCGGCACAATTACGGGAACGTACACGAACGGCATCATGCGGAACTTGGCACAGGTGGCAGTCGCACAGTTCAACAACGCTTCAGGGCTGACCAAGACCGGCGGCAATCTCTATCAAGTTTCCAACAATTCGGGGAAGGCAAATGTCCATACGGCGGCGGATGTCGGTGCGACTATAACGGCATCGGCACTTGAGATGAGCAATGTCGACATTGCCAATGAGTTCAGCGACATGATTATCACGCAGCGCGGCTTCCAGTCAAACTCAAAGATCATCACGGTCGATGACGAGATTCTGGAAACAGTCATTGGCATGAAGCGGTAAGAAAAGAAGAACGCTCCTTGGAAGATTTTCTTCTCGGAAGGGGCGTTTTTCATTTTTCCTTTGGAAAAATTGCGAAACTGTAGTAAAATAAAAAAAGGGATGAAATGAAAGGAGCGGATGTTCGTTATATGCGCATATACCATACGGAAAACGCGCCTGCGGCGGTCGGGCCGTACAGCCAGGCAATCGAGGCAAACGGCGTGCTCTACTGCTCGGGACAGATTGCAATCGACCCGAAGGAAGGGAAGATTGTCGCATCTGGCATCGAGGCGCAGGCGGAGCAGTGCTGCAAAAATGTCGAAGCGGTCCTGAAGGAAGCGGGGCTTTCGATGGAGCGTGTCGTGCGGACGACGTGCTTCCTCGCCGAGATCGCGGACTTTGCCGCATTCAATGGCGTCTATGCGAGGCACTTCGTCTCGAAGCCCGCGCGCAGCTGCGTCGCGGCAAAGGCGCTGCCTGCGGGCGCGCTCTGCGAGATCGAGGTCACGGCGGTTCGCTGAGAACGCAGGAAAAAGCAAAGCGGGACTGTCTGCAAGCGGAGCTTGCGGGCAGTCCCGTTTCCATCTGCGGATTTTAGCTTAGGGAAGTGCAGATGTGTGAAGATAAGCAGACGCTTAGCACTTTAGTGCTTAGCGGTCGCTTATGCAGGGCTGGGTGGCTGAATGAATCAGTGCTTCCTTAGCTTGTGAAGCGCTCGTAAAGCGTGATGAGGAACATCGCGATTGCCATGCCGATGGAGGCGAGGCTGACGCGGCTGACGATGAGGAAGCCGCGTTCCGTGAGCTTCGCGTGGCGCTGGGCGTAGGTCAGCGCGAGCGAGAGGCAGAGGAAGGCGTACATCGCGCGGTTCCAGTTGTCAAACGCCGTCCAGCCGAACGCGGTGACGACGAGCGTGAAGGCGATGACGGCGAGCAGCAGGTAGTCCTTGCCGGGCGGTTTTTGGGGCGCGTCCTTCTTCGCGCTCGGATGCAGCTTCTTTTGCAGTTTCTTGTATTGCTTTGCCATGGTAATTCTCCTGATTCTCCTGTTCGTTACATTTTTCCAGTGGCTATTATACCGTTTTGTAAAGTTTTTTGCAAAAAGAATTGCGAGGGCGGAAGATGATTGCTACAATATAAGGCGAAGAGCTGGACAAGAACGCCCGTCGCCCAGCAGACTAGTGCACTAGGGGGATCGGTCATGTTAAGAGAGCATCGGAACAGGGCAAAGCTCGAAGTGTATTACAAAAAATTTGTCGAAAACGGCGTGCTCGACGCGAATGTGCATCCGTGGGTCGCACAGTCGTGGCAGGAGAGCCGCCGCCTCGCTGTGCGAAAGGATCGGATGAACCTGGAAGATCGCCTGTCCAAGACGGCGCTTTCCGCCTTGCAGGAGCGGCACCGCGCGGCGATTGACTGCCTCGCGCGGCTCGCTGAGCCGATCCGCGCGTTCTTTCAGGAGAACAATCTCTCGCTTCTCCTCATCGACGCGGACTGCCGCGTGCTGAAAAGTTACTCGCTGCCGTACTTCCAGCGCACGCCGGGCGAGATCGAGGGCGTGCGCGTGGGGGTGGAAAATGTCGGCACGTCGAGCATCAGCATTGCGCGCGAGCATCTTGCGCCATTCTGGCTCTTCGGCCCTGAGATGTGGGTCGAGGAGTGCCAGTGCGGCGATGCGTGCTCCGTGCCCGTCTCGCTTGCGGGCGCGTGCCAGTACATCGTGACGCTCGTTTCCGTCCGCGCTCCGGAGCTCCCGCCGGAGCGCGCGCCTGACCCTGCGCCCGACGCCATCATTTCGATCCTCCTGACGCTGAAGCGTGCGCTGGAGGGGCATCTGGCGGACGCGATGCGCATCAAGGCGGAGGAAGCGATACTCGACGCGACGCCGTTCGCCGTCTATCACGTCCTTCAAGGCGGCGCGGTCGCTTACGCGAACAAGCTCGGCCATACGCGCCTCGCAGGGATCGGCGCGGAGAAGGAGGGACGCCCCGATCTCAGCGAGGTCATCTTGAACTACGCGCATACGCCAATCCGCAAGGGCTTTGACGGCGTGCCGTCATACAATCAGGAGGTCACATGGATCACGCCGACGAAGACGTATGAGGACATCACGACGGTCGTTCCGCTTGGGCGTGAGGCGGACTCCGGCGTGCCGGAGTCGGTCGTCGTCGTCTCCATGCCGATCGAGGATCTGCGGACGCTCGTCGCTCATGCGGCAGGCTATACGGCGAAGTACAGCCTCGCGTCGATGGTCGGCGAGGGTGAGGCGTTCGCTGCCGTCCGCGACAAGGCGGCGCGCGTCGCGCGCACCGCGCGCCACGTCCTGCTGCAGGGCGAGGCGGGGACGGGCAAGCAGCGCATGGCGCACGGCATCCACCAGGCGAGCGCGCGCGCGGCAGGCCCACTCGTCTCCCTGCGCTGCAGCGACGCGACGCAGGAGATCTTGGAGCAGGAGCTCTTCGGCATCCTGCGCGCTCCCGATGCGAGCCATCCGGGACGGCTTGAGCTCGCTTCGGGCGGGACGCTCTTTCTCGATGAGATCGAGAAGATGCCAAAGGTCGTCGCCGATGCGCTCGCCGGCGCGCTTCGGACGCGCAAATCGCGCCGCCTCGGCGAGGAGGTCGAGCGCGACATCGACGTGCGCATTATCGCGGCGTGTGACAGCGACCTGCGCCGCCTGACGGAGCGCGGTCTCTTCTCGCGCGCACTTTACGACATCGTCGCGCGCGGCATCGTGCGCCTGCCGCCGCTGCGCAGCCGCCGCGAGGACATCCCGCATCTCGCCGCGCACATCGTCGCGGAGCTTGCCGAGCAGCACCAGATGCCGCCGAAACAGATCCTGCCCGCGACGGAAGAAAAGCTCATGGGCTACGACTGGCCGGGCAATATCAAGCAGCTGCAGAGCGTCCTCGAGTACGCGTTTTTCAGCGCGCAGGGGGATCGGATTGCGCCGGACGACATCAGCCTCATGGGCGACGTGCGCCCGGATAGCAGCTGGAAAGAAGACCGCGACGTGTTCGTCAAGGCGTGGCAGGCGGCGGGCGGCAATGTGAGCCGCCTCGCCAATCTCCTTGGCGTCAGCCGCGTGACGCTCTACCGCTATTTGAAGAAATACAACTTGGAAAAGAAATAAGGAGTACATCGTGCGCTTAAGAAGGAAGCCGTGGATTGACGAAGCGATCCACGAATTTGACGCGTTCGTCGTCAGCAAGGATGTGGAAATCGGCGCGGAGCGGCGCGGGAAATGGGCGGAGGCGTTCCGCCGCGAGGCGCCGCTTCACGTTGAGCTCGGCACGGGCAAGGGCGACTTCATCCGTCAGCTTGCGGCGCTTCACCCAGAGAATAACTACATCGGCATCGAAATGCAGCAGGACGTGCTCTATGCCGCCGCAAAAAAGGTCGCGGCGGGGAATCTCACGAACGTGCGCCTTCTCGTCTTTGACATCAACCATATCGAGGATATTTTCGCGCCGGGCGAGGTCGCGCGCTTCTATATCAATTTCTGTGACCCGTGGCCGAAGAAGCGCCACGCGAAGCGCCGCTTGACGTATCGCGGCTTCCTCGAAAAGTACCGCATTTTGCTCGCGCCGGGCGGCACGCTTCACTTCAAGACGGACAACCGCCCGCTCTTTGACTTCTCGCTCGAGGAGTTCGAGGCGGCAGGGCTTGCAGTGCAGGACATTTCGTATGACCTGCACGCGGAAGCGCGCGCGGATAACATCATGACGGAGTACGAGCGGAAATTCAGCGCGCTTGGCGAGAAGATCAACCGCTGCGAGGTCGTTTTCGCGTGAGGGGGCGGCAGCGTGCGGATTCGTAAAACGCTCTGGAGCAGCGACATGGAGCCCATCGCCGCCATCATGGCGGTGCTGCTCATGCTCGGGACGATCAATGTGTTCAGCTCGAGCTTCGTGCTCGCGACGACGGACTTCAACAATCCTTATTACTTTCTCATTCGCCATGTGATCTGGCTCGTGCTCGGCGTCTGCGTCTGCTTCGTGCTGAGCCGGACGAACTACCACCGCTGGCAAAGCCCAATGGCGACGATGGGCTTCTTCCTGATTGTCGTGGCGCTGCTCGTGCTCGTGCTCGCCGTCGGCGTGTCGGTCAATGGCGCGAAGCGGTGGATCTCTTTCGGCGGGTTCAGCCTGCAGCCGGCGGAGTTCGCGAAGCTCGTTGGCATTATCTTTGCGGCGAAGTACCTGACGATACGCATGAAGCTTCAGCAGAAGGCGACGATCCTGCGCGGCCCGACGTACTGGCTGCTGCTTATCCTCTTCGTGCTCGTCGAGCTCGAGCCGGACATGGGCACGGCGTGCATCGTGCTCGGCATCCCGATCCTCATGGCAATCATCGTCGGGATGCACGGCAGCGAGCTCAAGGGGATCATCGTCATCGGCACGGCGCTCGCGAGCGCGATGATCGCCTGGCAGCCGTACCGCCTGCAGCGCATCAAGACGATGCTCGATCCGTGGGCGGACGCGCAGGGGACGGGCTACCAGACGGTGCAGTCGCTCTCGACGATTGGCTCGGGCGGCTTCTTCGGCATGGGGCTCGGCGACGGCGTGAGCAAGTACGAGTACCTGCCCGAGGCGCATACGGACTTCGCCTTTGCGATCTTCGCGCAGGAACACGGCTACATCGGGGCATTGATGGTATTCTTGCTCTTTTTCCTGCTCGTGCTCTGCTGCGCGCGCGTGGCGGCGCGGGCGAAGGACGCTTATGGGCAGGTGCTCGCGATGGGCGTCATGCTCCTCGTCGCGGGGCAGGCGGTCGCCAATCTTCTGATGGTCGCTGGCATCGGGCCCGTCGTCGGCGTGCCGCTCCCCTTCATCAGCTACGGCGGCTCGTCGCTCATCGTCACGATGATGGCGATGGGGATCTTGCTCAATATCTGCAAGCAGGGTGAGGCACATCAGCATTTCCGAAAGCTGGAGGCGGAGAAAGAGAAGCGTGAGACAGAAAAAGCCCGGCAGGACGATCCTGCTAGGCTGTATCGGGTGAAATAAGGGGCGGCGCGTCCCTTATTTCTTCTTCTTGCGCTCCTTGGCGCGCTCTTTTGACGCCTTTTCCTTTGCCTTGACCTTGTCATCCATTTTCTTCTGTTGCTGGTACTTCGCGTATTCGACGCCCATGCTCATGAGCTTGTGCTTGAATGCCATGACGGGATGGCGCAGGAACATCCTGCCCTTCGTTCCGTTCATAATCGTCATGAAGTCCTTCGTCTGCTGCGCGCCGAAGCACGGGCGGTCGCAGCGGTCGCAGATCGGCTTCGTGATGCCGTAGGGGCAGCGGTTCATCTTCGTCAGAACCGTCGCAAGGAGCGCCGTGCACTTCGGGCAGAGCTTGTCGCCTGCCGTGCCGTGGTGACTGTGGCAGTAGATGCCGAACGTCTTTCGGATATGCGCTTTTTCCTTCGGAATGTTGTTCTTGATTTCCACCGGTTTTTTCTTCGGCAGGAAACGCGAAAAAATGCTCATTTTTCTCACCTTTCTGGGGGAAACACTGCTTTATTCAGCAACCCATCTTCGCATATCTGCACTGCCCTCTCGTCGTCGACAAATCCGCGGCGTAGCACCACTACGCCTGTGGTTTGTCTCCTAAGATAGATACAGCGCATCTATACAAATCTGAGCAACTTCATTGAATCAGTGTTTCCCTGGCTTTCATATTCCCCGATGATTATACCAGTTTCTATTGTAACGATATTTTCTTCGATTTGCAAGACACGCGCCTTTTTAGTATGATGTTAAGGAATCACTGATTAATTCAGCCGCCCATCTTCACACATCTGCACTGTCCTCTCGTCGCCCTTCAATCCGCGGCGTAGCACCACTACGCCTGTGGTTTGTCTCCTAGATAGGAACAGCGCATCTATGCAAATCTAGGCAACTTCATTTAATCAGCGCTTCCTTAAAATAAGGCGATATATAGGCATGGGGGTGTTTATCATCGGATTCATCAAGGCACATGCGCGCGCCGTATCGAATCTTCTCGTCGCGCTGCTCGTCCTCGCGGCAGTTGCCTCGAAGGCGGGCGGCGAAGAAATGGATCACTTGTTCAGGCGGGAGGATCTCTACCTTTTGGGAGGGGCTTTCCTTGCACTCCTTCTGCTTAGGCTGACGGGCAAGGGAATGCGGAAGAAATGAGAAAGAAGGCAGTGCGGTGAAAAAAGAAGAAAAGAAAGCAGGACAGGCGGGCGACGCCGACGGCATGATGCGCCAAGGCTCGTTGCGCCATATCCTCCATAATACCATCGAGGGGATCGAGACGAACAAGGCGCAGATCTTCGAGATCTACGAGGCGGTGCGCAGCGAGCTCGACGAGGCGAAGAGACGCCTTGGGACGCTGCGCGTTGAGATCCAGACGGCGATTGCCGATGTCGACCGCCTCGCCGCCGAGGAGCAGAAGGAAAAGCAGAATCTCGTCGCGGTCAGCGGGAACTTCAGCCATTACTCCGAGGAGGAGATTCGCAACTGCTACGAGCAGGTCACAAATGTGCAGGTCGCGCTCGGCGTCGCACGCGAGCACGAAAACAAGCTGCGCGATGAGCGCGACAAGCTGGAGCGCCGCCTGCACGGTCTCAATGTCATGCTCCAGCAGACAGAGCATCTTGCGCTCGCGGTCGGCTCGGTGCTCTCGTACCTTTCGACGCAGATAAACGGCGTCGTCTGGAAGATCGAGGCGGTGCAGCAGAAG
>ERZ772945.330-NODE-330-length-39074-cov-8.567031_pt1 | contig 39074 bp, 38 predicted proteins | sample MGYA00511681_ERZ772945 | MGnify/ENA primary metagenome ERZ772945 (study PRJEB29015, sample SAMEA2737943) | human oral metagenome | biome: human oral; feature: human-associated habitat; material: dental | place: China | collected 2143 ...
AATAATAAAGCAAAATTCAATCAACAAAAGAATTTCTGAGAATAAAAGAATGAAACTACAGAGAAAATAACTACATTTGCAGTTGTGCACTTTTGTTTGACAACGTACAGTGGTCAAACTAAAACTTTGCTATCGGAACGACAGCGATGGTATAGCCATCTTTCTCGATGGTACGCTCCTCCTCATTGGTTACAATTATGAGATTGCGGCACTTCAGTTCACCAGCGCATTCTATGATGCTGGAAACCTCTCGGTTCTCTGTCCGGGTGCTGCTCATGTCATAACATACCTGGACCAGACGTTCCACGTGTGCTCCCTGACGCAACACGAAGTCCACTTCCTTGTCGTTTCGTGAACGGTAATAGAACATAGTCTTGTCGGTGTCATATCCTCGCCGCATCAATTCGATGAACACCTGGTTCTCCAACAGCCTGCCCAGATTCTCACTCAGTGTGAAGGCTTTGGCAGCCACGAAACCATTATCAACCACATACACTTTTCGTGGGGCTTTCTTCATCAACTTCAGTTTGTTGTTGTAGCGCGACAGATAATAAAACAGATATGGCTCATGAAGGTAGTCCATATATTTCTTGGCTGTATTCACGCTGGAGAAGCCCAACGCGTCTGCTAACTCGTTGGCACTTGTCAGATTGCAGAAGTTTGAAACCAGGTACAGTGCCATGTTGTTCAGCTCGGTGATGTTGCGCACGTTATGCCGTTTTGCCACATCCTTCCAGATGATTGAGTCAAACAGCGTGTCGAGATAACTGCGTACCAGCCCGCGTGAGGCCACCACCTCTGGATAGCCGCCATTTCTCATATAGTCATCCTTCAGCAGTTTGCTGTCCGTAGCCTGTTCTGGTTCCAGATGATGAATGTCCAGCTTGTTCCAGTCGAAGAACTCTTCAAGGCTGAAGGGAAGCATCTCCACCTGTAGGTATTTGCCAGTGAGCACCGTTGCCATCTCACTTGACAGCATCTTGGCATTACTTCCGGTTATTATCAGGTTCTTACCATTCCTGTAGAGTTCGCTGACCCATATGTCCCATCCGTCAAGATTCTGCACCTCATCGAGCATCAGATAATCGTAGCCGGGATATACATCATCCAGCATCTTCATCACCAGGTTTGCATCCCATGACTCTAACAGTTGCTGACTGTCGAAGTTAAGATAAGCAAAGCGTTTGTCCCTCAACATCAGCAAGGCTTGGGTTGACTTGCCAACACGTCTCGGGCCTGTAATCAGTTTGATCAGATGGCTGTCGAGCAGAACTTCCATATCTTGATGACTTCGGCGCATGAGATAAGGACGTGACAATAGTTCGTCTCGCTCCTTTCGTTGATTGAGGATGATTGTCTTCATATTCTTCAGTCTTTAATTCCGAGTGCAAAGGTATAGTAAAATTTGCAATCACACAAATGTATTGCACAAAAAAGTAACTTTTTTATGCAGTACAACGATTGGATTGTACAAAAATACGATATAATCACAAGATATTTGAAGCCGATTAGATAAAGCATCGTCTATAACTCCAGAGTCCTTCTTTAGGCTTGTTTGTTAGAGTTGGAACGGATTATGCTCTTGTTGAATTTTGCTAAAATCGAAACCATTGTGCGGCATTGCGTCCATTGATTTCATTTTGGCAAAGTCGCCAACGAATTGCATTGTTATCTCGGAATGTCCCCCAAGGTTGTTCTTAACAAAGTGTATTTTGGCTACTCCTCGGAGGTCGTTTCCATATTCATCCGTGTATATGTGGAATAGTTCGGAACGTTGTACCACCATGACAACATCTGAGACGCTACATATAGCATCATGGCAAACAATGCCTTCTGTGCATGATGCTGGTAGTTTGCTCCATTCGGTAACAGCAATCTTTCTCATAGGTATTGTTGTGACGATAGGTATCTTCAGCTCAATAGCAAGTCTTTTGAGATTCCTTAAAAGAACCATCATGTCTTCTTCCAGACTTTTATTGGATATGCCGCCCATGTCGATGAGATGAATGCCATCAATAAATACAATCTTAACCCCATGAGTTTCTGCTGATGCCCTTATCCCTTGTTCCAGCGTTGTATAGCCGAAAATCGGGGAATTGTGTAAGATTAGATTTTGGGGCATGTATGCCAGTTCTTTATCCAGTTTCGACCAGTCCTCCGCTGACAGCATGCCAGTATAGATATGATGAAGAGGAATGTTACAGAAGTTGGCAATGATGCGCTGTATAAGACGTTCCGTGTTACTGCTTAATGTGGTAAACAGAACAGGCATCTTTCCGGCCAACTTACATGCCATAGAAAGAGCGAGAGCCGTCTTTCCCGTCTCTGGCTGTCCAGCAATGGTAATGACATCACCGCCCTACAGACAGCCAATGATGTTGTCAAATTCGTTTAACCCTGATGACACACCTTTTGTGGAATTGCCATATTTGGCATTTTTCACTATATCGTTGAAGTATTTCTTTGCCACTTCAGAGGCATAATCTGTGCTGATTGAACTTCCTTTTTCCATTGTTATCGATGCTTTATATAGTTGTGATATTCTTTTTGAGAAGATTACTCTTGTTTTGTAGGGAGCGGGAATAATGACTCTTGGTGCGTGTGTAAAGTCGTGTTTCGCGAATAGTCAACGACATAAACGTCAAGCCCTTTGCGTTTGGCAAAGTTGATCATGTGTGCTGTCCCACGGCTCTTCCCATCCCAAAAGGCAATCAGAGCGTCGGCCACTTTCGCCATTTCCGCGTTGCGAATCATACCGGCAGCTTTTCCTAAAGTTCTCCATTTGGCAGGATGCAACTCTATGGATAGTCCTTGTTCCTTGGCAAAACGCTCACCCAGAGCATCGGCACCTTGTGCGGTTCATCCCCGAATAGCGTTGGTTTTGTCATGTAGGCCGAGTAAAAGCAGATTGAAGTATTGGTCATCTCTATAGCCATAGGCCTTCCTTTTCATTACCTTGATTTTGTTGTTGATTCCTTCCGGCATCGCATTGGTAACAAACGCATTGTACCAGCCCAGAATGCCGCTTCTTCTAACCATGAGGGTATTGGCCACTTTTATGAAGGGCTGCTGTTTTGTCTCTCTGGCTCTTTCGCACCAATAGCATAGTTGCTTCTCGGCATCCTCCTTGTTATTCTGCATCCATATTTGGTCAAGGTCCTCCTTTAGATAATACGCATGAAACAATGGCGTGTTGGTTTGCAGGATGTTGTCCAGACGTTTCTTCTTGTCATCGTCAGATAGGTCCTTGTCCTTTGTTCGCAGCAGCCATCGGGAGCCTTTTATAATATCCCGTTTCTCCAAGTCCGTTTCCTGGGTATACACCTTTCTACGGACAGCATCAACGGCATCGTTCACTATCTTGGACACGTGGAACTTGTCATAACATGGACTGCCTCGGGAGCATTCTCCATGACGGATACTATGAAAGCCGCCGAAAGGTCGGAAGTTACAACCTCTATCTTCACCTTGTTCCTTTTCACCCTCTCCCAAAATCCAGCCAAGGCTTCCTTTCCCTTGCCGTCTCCCACATGAATGATGCGGCCTGTATCAAGGTCTACCACAATGGTCTTGTAGACATGCCCCTTACAGGTGGCAAACTCATCTATGCCTATGCGGTGTACTTGCTTGATGTCGGGGTATGAGTATTTGGCTTTCAGATACCTTTTGTGAATTTCCTTCACCATGTTCCACCCCACGTGCAAATGAAGGGCAACATCTTTTATCGTATTGCCCATACGAAGCAACTCCAGTACATAGCGTGAGAAGCGGTAAGTATAGCTTACCTCGCCGTGAGTGAACGGTATGTCCGACTGCCACACGGAACCGCAATCCTTGCAACTGCAACGTTGTATCTGCAATGACAAGTAGCAGGGCTTGCTGCCAAAGGGGAGGTTGTGAAGTGTACGGCTGACCACACCATATTTGATGACATGACGACCACTGAAGTGGGGACACACTGGTCTTTTAGGAAAGATTGTTTTAAGATGAAGGAAAATTGCATTACCTTTGTACTCGCTGCTGCAATAGGAGTAGCTCTTGATGCCGTAGGCCTGATATAATAAGCTGCCGTTCATATCTAATATGGTTGGAGAACCACTAAGATGATGAGTTGGCAGCTTTTATTATAATCTCATGCGATTTTTACCAACGCTATTCGGGGATGAACCATTTCTTTTACCATGCAGCAATACTCCGATTTGTCATTTCTGCAACTGCTAAGTCGTTAGCAAGACTCAAAATATTTTTTCATCACTTGCTAAGTTGTGAGCAAAGCTCAAAATATTATTTTGGCGTTTGCTAAGTTGTGAGCAAGCCTCAAAATATTATTTTGGCATTTGCTAAGTTGTGAGCAAAGCTCAAAATATTATTTTGGTGTTTGCTAAGTTGTGAGCAAGTCTCAAAATATTATTTTGGTATTTGCTAAGTTGTGAGCAAGCCTCAAAATATTATTTTGGTGTTTGCTAAGTTGTGAGCAAAGCTCGAAAAATTTTGTTTGGCATTTGCTCAACTTGAGCAAGCCTCGAAAAGTTTTGTTTAGAGTTTGCTCAACCTGAGCAAGGCTAAAAAAAATTTTTTGATGCTCGCTAACGGCTTTTATCAATGCTCTATATCGCAGAATTGCAGACTAATCGGCCGTGTGCACATGCTTACATTTCGCACTGAATTCAGTGAAATCGACGCGGATGATATTTACCCTATGGAACGATTTCTCGGAATATGTTGCACCCAAAGCCTTAAATTCCGGCGAAAGTTTGTCCACCAATCTTAGTAATGCTTGCATTCGCTCTTCGGGAGAAAGATTAATGTGGGGCTACTCCGCGTAACAATACACTCTCGTATTCGGTGGTAAACTTTCCTGGCAACAGGTGCACATCCCCTATAATGCAGAAACTCACCTGCGGACGTTTGTCCAAAGCAATTAACTTATGGCCTTCGGGAGCACAATGAATATAAATGGATGAATCGCCATCCCACACATAGTTGACAGGAATGCCATAGGGAAAACCATCGGCATCAATCATACTTAAAACACCATATTCGACTGTACGCAACAGCTCTAATGCACGCTCTTCGGTCATCAATCGATCGCGCCGACGAACGGTTTCATTATTAAACTTCATCATCTTATCTCGATTTATAGGGCAGACTATCTGCCCTTTCATATTGTTTTAAAGCTAAATCGTGCACCAAAATAAATTTGATACACGATTCATTCAGTTTCTTTTTCAAAGAAAATCGTGAGACTCATCTAATTATTAATGCTTCCACCCACAATATCGAGCAACTCATTGGTGATGGCTTGCTGACGACTCTTGTTATACTGCAAGTTAAGTGCGCGCAACAACTCATTGGCATTGTCGGTAGCTGTTTGCATTGCCACCATGCGTGCAGCATGCTCGCTGGCATTGCTATCCAAAAGTGCTGTATAGATTTGCAAATCTAATTCCTTGGGAATTAAAGACGACAATACACTCGCCAAATCAGGTTCTACAATAAAGTTGTCATTAATAGCAAGGACACCGGTCTTTTGCTTCTCTTCTTCACGTGCCTTACGCTTTCGCAAATACTCCTGCGCTTTTGCTGTAGCAACATTGCTGGTTAAATCGCGGTCGTTCTCCTCGCCTATCGCCTCTGTTGATAAATCAATGGGCAGATAAACCTTCTGCGTGAGAATTTGGCTGCCAGCTGATTTGAAATGATGATAAATCAATTCAACTTTATCAATTTCACGCGCCAGGAACTTATCTCGTAGTTCTTCTGCGATGCTTGCACATTCGGCCGCATTCGGTTTCTCAGCCAAATGTACAAAACTACGCACAACGGTAATGCCATGCTTCTGAGCATATTCCTCGATTTTCCGGCCTATGGGATAAACCATAATATTTTCAACGCCTTGTGCCCGATAGGCATTAACAGTGGCCTGAAAGGCTTTGAGAACATTATTGTTGAAGCCACCGCACAACGAACTGTTGCTCGTAAACACAACAAATGCAACAGTATGGACTGGTCGTGCATGTGCTAACTCGTTCTCGGCATCTGGAAGTGTGGCTAAAAACGATTTCAACATGTGCTCAAGCATGTTGGCATAAGGAAGCATATTGAGAATAGCGGTCTGTGCATGATGCAACTTACTTGATGCAACCATTTTCATAGCACTCGTTATCTTGCGTGTGCTATTAACAGAAGCTATTCTCGTTTTTATCTCTTTTAAAGACGGCATCTACTCTCTTCTTTCTTTGTTTATTTATATTGTCCTGCAATATTGGCCATCGTCTCTTCAATGACCTTGACAGAATCATCGGTCAAGTCGCCATTTGCCAAGGAAGATATTACATCGGCATGTGAAGAGCGCATAGCTTCCAAGAACAAATCTTGACACTCTCGAACGGCTTCGACAGGCACATCATGCATTAAACCATGTACGCCACAATAAAGGATGGCGATTTGCTCTCCTACAGGCATAGGATGGTATTGTGGTTGAATAAGCAATTGATTATTCTTGCGACCACGATCCAAAGTCATCGCCGTGACTGCATCCATATCACTCGAGAACTTAGAGAAAGCCTCCAACTCACGATACTGTGCCATATCCAGTTTCAATGTTCCTGCCACTTTCTTCATACTCTTGATTTGTGCAGAGCCACCCACACGGGACACAGAGATACCTACATTAATTGCCGGACGGAATCCTTGGTTAAAGAGGTTTGTCTCCAAATAAATCTGACCATCAGTAATAGAAATCACGTTGGTAGGAATATATGCCGACACATCACCTGCTTGCGTTTCAATAATTGGCAAGGCTGTTAGCGAACCGCCTCCACGCACATGACCTTTCATGCAGGCTGGAAGATCGTTCATCTGCTCGGCAATTTCCTGCTGATTGTTGATACGTGCAGCACGCTCTAATAAACGAGAGTGCAGATAGAACACATCGCCAGGATAAGCCTCACGTCCAGAAGGACGACGCAAAATCAACGATACTTCACGATAAGCAACGGCCTGCTTCGACAAATCATCGTAGATGACAAGTGCACTATAACCACGATCGCGGAAATACTCACCGATTGCTGCACCCGCAAAAGGTGCATAATATTGCATAGCGGCAGGGTCTGCAGCCGTGGCACTCACAATGATTGAATAGGGCAATGCCCCATGCTCGCGCAAGGTTTGCACCAATGCGGCAACCGTTGAAGCTTTTTGTCCAATGGCTACATAAATGCAATATACGGGCTTACCCGCCTCATAAAAACTCTTTTGATTAATAATCGTGTCTACAGCAATAGCGGTCTTACCCGTTTGTCGGTCACCAATAATTAACTCACGCTGGCCACGACCAATTGGAATCATAGAGTCAACAGCTTTCAATCCTGTCTGCAACGGCTCTTTAACGGGCTGACGATAAATCACACCGGGTGCCTTTCTATCAAGTGGCATCTCAAATGCCCCCGTCAAATCAATATCCCCTAAGCCGTCGATTGCCTCACCCAGAGGGTTTACTACACGACCTAAGAAGTTGTCATTTACTTGAATTGATGCAATGCGATGTGTGCGTTTTACGGTCTGTCCTTCTTTAATTCCTGCAGTAGGCCCTAACAGAATGCAACCGATATTGTCTTCCTCTAAGTTCATCACAATGGCCATTGTACCATTCTCGAACTCTAAAAGTTCACTCGCTTCTGCATTACGCAAGCCATAAACACGTGCTACACCATCAGCAACAGTGAGCACCACACCCACCTCGTCAAACTTTTCGTCAAGTTTAAGGTTCTGAAGCTCTTGCAATAGTACTTCAGAAACCTCACTGGGATTAATCTTATCTGACATTTTATTCTTTTTATAAATTATCCATTAAGCGCTGATAACACCTTGCGGAGCTTCGTCTGTACACTCGCATCCATACGGTAAGAATCATACTCCAAAATGAAACCGCCAATCAAGTCGGTATCCATTTTCGATGAAAACTCAACCTCACCATGCGTGTAGCTTTCTATCAATTGCTTAACTTTTTGCTCTGTTTCTAAATCTACAGGTGAGGCCGTCGTCAATTGACTTAACGTGATATGCTTCAACTCACGATAAATTGAGACATAAGACGCGGCCATAAACTGCAACAACTCACCCCTATTCTTTTTCAAAATGAGCGCTATGAATTTTTGTGTCAATGAACACACTTTGCCACCACAAGCCAATTCAAGAAGATTTTGCTTCTCTTCATTAGATAACATGGGACTATCAACAGCTATCTTCAGTTCATGAACCGTAAAATAACTGTGCAAAAGGGTTTGCATCTCGGCATAAAGCACTTCTTCTTGATGTTCTATCACGGCCTCCTTTAATAAGGCCCGTGCATACCGAACCGAAATAACACCCAAATTCATAAATTACAATTTAGAAATAAATTAATCATTTAGAAACTTCATCTAACAACCGATCGATATTTGCCTGCTGAGCCTTGTCTGAAGAAAGCTCTTCACGAAGGATCTTTTCTGCGATATTTACGCTTAATTCTGCCACTTGAGAACGAATATCACGAATAGCTTCTTGCTTTTCGAATGCTATTTGCTGCTTGGCCTCTGCGATAATCCTCGCACTCTCCTGACGAGCTTTCTCTTCAGCTTTCTCAACAATTGCATCACGTGTTTCGGCTGCCTCTTTCATTATCTTAGCCTGTTGTTCGCGCGCTTCTTGCAAGAGGGTCTCTCCCTCTTGCTTGATATGCAGCAAACGCTCTGATGCTTCATGTGCCTTGGCAAGACTCTCGTCAATATATTGTTTACGCTTCTCTACCGTATTGGTAATAGCAGGGAAACCAAACCTAACCAAGAAAAATAAAACCACCAAAAACGCAAAGAGCATCCAAAATAGGAGCCCTAAGTCAGGCGTTAATATGGAAGGCAAATTCTCCATTAATTATAATCTTTCTTAATTAGATAATAAATGCACAAGCTGCTATTGCAAACAAAGCACAACCTTCAACGAAAGCTGAAGTCAAAATCATGTTTGTCATAATACGGCTTGATGCTTCTGGCTGGCGCGCAATAGCATCCATGGCACTACCACCAATCTTACCAATACCTAAACCTGCACCAATAACTGCAATACCTGCTCCCAAACCACAGCCTAACTGTGCTAAACCAGCGGCTGCTAATAAAGTTGAAATCATCATAATCTTACGTTTTAATTATTTTATTCTAATTTTATTTCTTACCAAAAACTATTCGGTTTCTGCTTGCGGATGAGCCAAACCAATAAAAACTGCTGTCAACAATGTGAAAACATAAGCCTGCACAAATGCGACCAAAAACTCCAAAGCATTCATGAATAGCAACATAATAATGCTAAACGTATTCAATCCTATACCAAAGCCAACCCCCATAGACCAACCTAAAAAGATTACGCAAGTGAAACTTAGAATTACAGCATGCCCAGCCATCATGTTCGCAAATAAACGAATCATCAAAGCAAACGGTTTGGTAAACACCCCAAATAACTCTATAGCTGGCATCAAAGGGACAGGAACCTTTAGGAATGTTGGCACATGAGGCCAAAAAATATCTTTCCAATACTCACGACTACCAAAAACATTAATGGCAATCATTGAGCATATTGCTAAAAATAAAGTGATATTAATATTTCCCGTTATGTTTGAGCCTCCTGGGAAAATCGGAATTAATCCTATCAGATTTGACATAAGGATAAAGAAAAAGACGGTGAGTAAAAAAGGCGCATAAGGCTTATAATGCTTTTCACCTATAGAACCCTTTACCACATCATCATTTATCGTCATGACAATCATTTCTATTGCACCGACAAAGCCTCGCGGCGCTTCTGACTTTTCATCATGATGCTTGTACCAACGAGAACAGTAACCAAAGATGCACAACAGCACAAGAACGACAATCCAAATCTGAAGCACCACTTTCGTTATACTCAAATCTAAAGGCCTCACGTGTGAGCCGTTCGGCATCTGCTCATAAATCTTTCCATGATGCGTGGCATCAAAGAAAAATGGTTTTGGCAATGTTTCTGCCGTACAAACACTCCATGCCCCCGTAGCAGAACTGCGCACAATAATGGGCAATGGAATACTCAACGATTTACCTTTGTATGAAGCAATATGCCATTCATAATTATCAGACAAGTGCTCCAACACAATCTCTGATATATTTAACCCCCCAGCTGCAGACTCCTCTGTGGCACTCCACAACTGTAATGGTAGAAAGGAGATGAGGAATAAAAGTACTATCGTTTTTATTTGCTTCATATTTCTAAACGCAACAAAATATTCTATGCCAATTTATTGACGTGTGTAAAAAAAAGGAGATGGTGCACAAGCATCGCAAAATAATAGGGAACGAAGAGCAACAAGAAAGACATCATTGCACTTCTACCCGTTGCTAAAAAGTAGATAAAAATAACCAATAATGCAACAAGAAAGCGAAAACCAGAAACACCCATCAAGAAAGAGGCCTTAACTTCTACCTGATTTTGGTAGATATGCCCCCAAATTATTCCGACAACGACTTCAATGATTAGGAAAAAGCAAAGTCCTGTCAGTATCGGAGCAAGAAGGACATGATACTGGAGAAGTTGCAGAACCAATAGCTCTAACAAAAACGTACCCATCGCAACTTGAAGCGCTTCACGTACATATTTCTTTCCATTATAAACGTTTTTTCCCATTATAATGCCGTGCATTTTACGATAATTCAACACACAATCGTACCTCATCTTTCTGAACCTCGACAAAACCACCTGCAACAGGCTGTTCTGAAAGCTCTTGCTTGTCGGAAAGATAGCTCACAACGCCAGCAGTCAATGAAGAGATAATGGGCGCATGATGTTCCAATATCTCAAACATTCCCATTGTACCAGGAACAACTACACGAACGACTTCTCCATCAAAAATAATTCGTTCTGGGCTTATAATCTTCAATCTCAGCATGTAATTCTTTTCTACTACAATGTGACTTTCCTTTTAAAATTCTTACCTCCTTTAGGCCTTCGCTGCCTCAAGAAGCTGTTTAGCCTTTTCACGAACATCTTCGATAGTCCCGACATTGATGAAAGCCTGCTCTGGCAAATCGTCAACTTCTCCATCAAGGATTGCATTGAAGCCTTTAATGGTATCTTCAATGGGAACCATCACACCCTTCAACCCTGTAAACTGCTCAGCAACCGTAAAAGGCTGTGACAAGAAACGCTGAACTCGTCGTGCACGGTTCACAGTCAATTTATCCTCGTCAGACAATTCATCCATACCTAAAATCGCAATAATATCTTGAAGTTCATTATAGCGTTGCAACAGCTGTTTCACACGCTGTGCACATTCATAATGTTCCTTACCGACGATTAATGGATCTAAGATACGTGAAGTACTACCCAATGGATCTACTGCTGGATAGATACCCAATTCTGCAATCTTTCGGGAAAGTTCTGTTGTGGCATCCAAATGTGAGAAAGTTGTAGCTGGGGCTGGGTCGGTTAAGTCATCTGCCGGTACATAAACAGCCTGCACAGAAGTAATGGAACCATTCTTTGTTGAAGTAATTCGTTCCTGCATTGCACCCATTTCACTGGCCAAAGTTGGCTGATAACCCACAGCTGAAGGCATGCGACCTAACAAGGCAGACACCTCAGAGCCAGCCTGTGTGAAGCGGAAAATATTATCAATAAAGAACATGATATCGGCTGATTCACCATCTTTACCACCATGGTCTCTAAACTCTTCAGCTACCGTTAATCCAGAAAGTGCCACAGAAGCACGTGCCCCTGGAGGCTCGTTCATTTGGCCATAAACCAAAGTTGCCTGACTTTCGGCTAACTGTTCTTTATCAACTAATGACAAATCCCATCTGCCTTCCTCCATTGCTTTTCTGAAAGCATCGCCATACTTAATGACACCGCTTTCCAGCATGTCGCGCAACAAGTCGTTACCCTCACGCGTACGCTCGCCGACACCAGCGAAAACAGAGTAACCATTATGTCCTTTTGCAATGTTATTAATCAACTCCATGATGAGCACAGTCTTACCAACACCAGCACCACCAAACAAGCCAATTTTTCCACCTTTCATATAAGGCTCAAGCAAATCAATCACCTTTATACCCGTGGAAAGCATTTCTTTATGCGTGGAAAGTTGATCAAATGTTGGGGCTGCACGATGGATGGGATAAGCACCTTTCATGTCTAAAGCAGGCATTCCATCAATCGGCTGACCAATAACATTCATCATTCGACCTTTGATTTGGTCGCCAGCAGGCATCGTGATAGGACTCCCTGTCGGAATAACTTCTAAGCCTCTGCTTAACCCATCTGTATTATCCATTGCCACGCATCTCACGGTATCCTCGCCAATGTGCTGCTGCACCTCAATAATCAGCTCGCTCCCATCAGCACGCTCAACCTTCAACGCTTCATAAATCTTGGGTAATACTTTCTCGGCCTCTAACCCTGTCGTATCAAAATAAACGTCTATAACAGGACCGATAATTTGAGAAATGTGTCCAACAATTTGCGACATATATGTTTCTTTTTATTTATTCGTTATCAACTAAAACACTTTGGCAAAAGTACCAATATTCAAAAAAACAACAAAAACTATTCTTTCTTTATTTTTGCAGCCACCTTATTTTTATACTTTCTTAAACCTTAGATGCTCAATTCATCAAGCACCTTAATAAGCTTCCGATCTAAAGGTTTGTCACTACGAATAGCCTCGCTCAACGGAACATAAACAATCTCACCGTTACGAATGCCCACCATCACATTGCGTTGTCCTTGCATGATTGCTTCAACCGCACCAACTCCCGTTCGACAAGCTAAAATACGATCACGAGCCGAAGGGCGTCCACCACGCTGGAGATGGCCCAAAATAGATATTTTCACATCATATTGCGGAAATTCTTTTTTCACACGATTTGCATAATAGATAGCGCCACACTTAGGGCTCTCGCTGACAATAACAATGCTACTCCGCTTACTCTTACGAATTCCGCGTTCCATAAACTGTGCTAATTGGTCAACATCGGTACTATCTTCAGGAATAATGGCAGCCTCAGCACCTGCTGCTATAGCCGAGTTCTGCGCTAAGAAGCCGGCATCACGCCCCATCACTTCCACAAAGAAAATACGTTCATGGCTCTGCGCGGTATCACGAATACGGTCAACACATTCAACAATGGTATTCACCGTTGTGTCATAACCAATCGTACTATCCGTGCCGTAGAGGTCATTGTCGATAGTTCCCGGCAAACCAATACAACAAATGTCATACTCTTCAGCAAACTTCATTGCACCTGTCAACGAGCCATTGCCACCAATCACGACCAAGGCATTAATATCTTCTTTCACAATATTTTCATAAGCCTTGGCACGTCCTTCAACGGTTGCAAAGTCTGTAGAGCGTGCCGTCTTCAGGACAGTTCCCCCTTCACTGATAATACCGCTCACATTCTCGGTTGTAAAATCTACGATTTCATCATTAATGAGACCATCATACCCACGATATACAGCCTTAATTTGGAAACCATTGTAAATTCCGGCGCGCGTCACCGCACGAATAGCTGCATTCATTCCTGGTGCGTCACCACCAGAGGTAAGTATGCCAATTGTTTTAATCTTTGCCATTATCGTATATCTTTTATTCTTATTATCGTTTGCGCTTCAGCATTAGCTTTTCATAATGCTTTCATCGGGGCAAAGATAACAATTATTCTGAACACGGCAAAAATGAATGACAATTTTATTTGGTTTTACCCTTTTAGAGAACGATCTTTCATTTTTCATCGTGAAACAAAACAGACTTGCACCTGCAAAATGGCATAGAAAACGCGTTAGAAACGGTGTTTTTCCTATCGGCTACTATCAGCTAAAATGTGTGCTGCCCCTTGATGCGAAGCGGCTCATCCTGCATCCTTGGTGAAATAAACTTTAATTTTCATGCGGGATGAAGCACGGCTACGAAACATTTTGTACTTTTGCGCCACAAAGAAAATAGATAACAACAAGAAACAAAAAGAATGAAACGAATTTTATTTTGTATGCTGTTTGCGGCTCTAACGATGGGCGTTTGTGCGCAACAGGCTGACAAGGCACGAAAGATTTTAGACAAAGCAGCAACCATTGTTGGCCACAAAGGAGGAGCATCGGCCAGCTTTTCTATCCAATCCAGCAACGTGGGAACCACGAAAGGCACCATCGCCATCAAAGGAAACATGTTTCATGTACGCACAGACAAAGCTACCATGTGGTATAACGGGAAAACACAATGGACCTACATGAAGGCCACAAACGAGGTAAACATCACGACCCCGAATGCTGCAAAACAAGCCCAACTCAATCCCTATAAGTTCTTGTCGCTTTACAAAACAGGCTACCGGTTGTCGATGAAAAGCGTGCGAGCACCTTATCAAATTCATCTCACGGCCATCGACAAGCAGCAATCGCCACAAGAGTTTTACATCACCATCAGCAAGACTTATGTGCCCACGCTCATCAAGATGCGTCAGGCTTCAAACTGGACTACCATCAGAATTTCCAATTTTAAACAGCAAGAGCACAATGCTGCGCTCTTTTCATTCCAGTCAAAAGACTTTCCGAAAGCCGAAATCATTGATTTGAGATGATATAAGAACACCGTGATAAGTCCTTGCAAAAGTCACTCAAGAGGTCGTCTATGTTTTTTCGCATAGGCGACTTTTTTTGAGCATTACACACCATTTTTTTGGCCATTTAACACCTTAAATAACACATCAACATGCAATTCTTCATGAAAAAAGTTGGAACATAATACTTTTTTCTTTAGGTTTGTACCACTTTGAATAAATCCCGGTCATGAACAAATGCCCCACAAAACAACCCCTAAGATGGTTATTGGCCGCACTGCTCACTTGCATTGCGACCACATCAATAGCACAAACGCAAGCCACATGGCAAGAAGATTACCAAGAACTCATGCGCGAAGAAGATGACGACGAAGAACCTGGCGAAGAACTTTATGAATGGTTAGCATCTTTCATCGCTAAGCCCATTGCCCTCAATCGTGCCACACGTGAAGACTTAGAACAGTTGCCTTTTCTGAGCGATCAGCAAATTGAAGACATCCTTTTCTATCGCTATCAATGTCAAAACATACGCTCAACGGCCGAACTACATCTCATTCCGTCGCTCAGCAATGCTTGCGCACGCCTACTTTCGCATTTCGTTAGTGTGGAAGAACCCTCCGAAAAGCCTTATGACTCATTGTTAAAGTCTCTCCATCATGGCTATCATCAAATGGTGTTAAGCGCAAATATTCCACTCTATCAGCGTCGCGGTTTTATAGAGAAAAAGTATTTGGGCGGCCCCATAAAACACGATTTTCGCTACACTTTTCAGGCCAACCACCAAATAGCATGGGGACTAATTGGTGCGCAAGATGCGGGTGAACCCTTTTTCAGGCAAGGCAACTCTTGCGGCTATGACCACTATGCAGGTTACCTCTTACTTCGCGGCTTTCACAGCATTAAAACAGCCATCATTGGACATTATCGTGTGAAAATAGGTATGGGGCTGGTCATCAACAACGATTTTGCCTTGGGAAAAACCATGCTACGCTACGCTTTAGAGCGCACCACAGCGACACTTCATCCACACGCCTCCCGCACAGCAGGCAACTACCTTCAAGGCGCAGCTGTAACAATAGCACTCAATCGCTACCTCACTACCACAAATTTCGTGTCTTATCGTGCGAACGATGCCACACTAAATAAAGATGATTCTGCGACAATTTCCACCTTATTATATAATGGGCTGCACAGAACCGAGCAAGAGATGCTCCATAAAAACAACCATCAGCAGTTTGTTGCAGGAACCCATCTACAATATGCCAAAGATGGTTTCCACCTCGCCGCTACCTTGCTCCATACCACTTTGAGCCGCATTCTCCGCCCCAACACCACACGGCTCTACAAGCAATTTGCTCCTGCGGGGGAGCACTTCACCAATCTTTCGATAGACTACGGCTACACCAATCGTCATCTAAGTTTCATGGGCGAAACGGCTATGGATAAGTGTTGCGCATTAGCCACACTCAACAGTCTCACTTGGCAGGCGAGTAGTAGCGTGCAAATGCAATTCATTCAACGCTTCTACAGTCTACGTTACCAAAGTTTATTCGCACGGAGTTTTGGCGAAAATGGTCATGTTCAAGATGAGAGTGGCCTTTTCTCCAGTTTACAATGGCGCATCAACGCCCTGCATCAGCTCTATTTTGCAGCCGACTATGCTTATTTCGCCTGGCCGAAATATCGACAATCTTTTGCCGGAACACATGCCATAGAAGCACGCGCGCAATGGGATTTTCAAGGTAATAACTGGCGCATGAATGTACGCTACAATTATCGATTGCAACAACAAGATGTTCCTGATCATAGCAAACTACATAACAAGCATACGCATCGCATGCGCATGCAAACGATTTATCCCCTTTGGCAATGGCAATGTCAGACAGAATTGAATGGTGTTGTTGTGGCACAAGAAAAACAATCTCCAGGATTTCTATTGTCGCAAACTGCCACAAAAAGCTGGAATGCGGCATCCATCACAGCACACATCGCCTATTTTTATACCCAAGACAACCAAGCTGCACTCTACCAATATGAACGGGCGTTGCGCTATCAATTTCATTTTTTACGCTTCTCAGGAAAAGGTATGCGCTACGCCTTACAAAGTAAACTCGTTTGCAACCGTCACTTCATTTTCATTGCTCACGCAGGTTTGACCCATTATTTTGATCGCCATACAATCGGCACCGGCCCTCAACAAATTATGCATCCCGTTCAAGCCGATATTCAGATACAAACTATTTTAAAATTCTAACGCTAACCAGCCCAATGGACAACAAAAAGCTTTCCTTAACCATAGAAACAATAAAGAGGCGAAGATGTGCTTGCATCTCCGCCTCGAATACTTATAAAAGGTAATTCCTTTGCGCTGTTTTATTTATTTTTCAATAAATCACGGATTTCACTCAGCAGCTGCTCTTCTTTCGAAGGTTCTGGCTCTGGAGCAGGTGCAGCAGGCTCTTCTATTTTCTTTTTACTCAGTTTGTTGATGCCCTTCACCATCAAGAACACACAGAAAGCGATAATCAGAAAGTTAAACACCGTCTGTAGAAAGTTGCCATAATTGATGGTTACGGCCTGTGCCTGCTCCAATCCGGGGACAGGAAGTTGGGGCAATGTAATCTTTAAATCACTAAATTGCACACCACCAATAAGCCAACCGATGGGAGGCATGATAATATCATCGACTATTGACGACACGATTTTACCAAATGCGCCACCAATGATAACGCCGACAGCCATGTCGACTGCATTGCCTTTCACGGCAAATTCTTTGAACTCTTGAATAAATTTACTCATGTTTGTTTGTTAAATGAATGTGTGATAAACGGTTTCTGCTCGGCAACAACTGTTTGTTATATCGAGTTTACAAATTAAAAACCCAAGCTAAATCAAGCCCTATTTTACAGCCGTGATGCACCGTTTTTTTTATAATATTTAATACAATTTACGGCTGCAAAAATAAAAAAAATATTGTATCTTTGCAACCGTCAGCGGGAGAATATTCTGCTATGCAACATAGAAAAGGTTATATTTTATAAACTCTTATAAAAACAAAAAGTAAAAATGACAAAAGTAGCTATTAACGGTTTCGGCCGTATCGGTCGCCTCGCATTCCGTCAAATGTTTGAGGCTGAAGGTTATGAAGTTGTTGCTATCAACGACTTGACAAGCCCAAAAATGCTTGCACACCTCTTGAAGTATGACACTGCTCAGGGTGGTTTCGCCGGCAAATATGGCGAAGGTAAGCACACTGTAAGCTATAAGGATGCAGTTCTTGGCGAAGATGGCAAAACTGTTGTTACGCCGGGATCTATCACTGTTGATGGTAAGGAAATCACAATTTATGCAAAACCAAACGCAGCAGAACTTCCTTGGGGCAAGTTGGGCGTAGACGTTGTACTTGAGTGCACAGGTTTCTACACTTCAAAAGCTAAGGCTTCTGCTCACTTGCAGGCTGGTGCTAAGAAGGTTGTTATCTCTGCTCCTGCAGGAAACGATCTCCCAACCATCGTTTACAACGTAAACCACAAGACATTGACTCCCGCAGATACCGTTATCTCTGCAGCTTCTTGCACAACCAACTGCTTGGCTCCTATGGCTGCAGCATTGAACAAGTATGCTCAAATCCAAAGCGGTATCATGTCAACGATTCACGCTTATACTGGCGACCAAATGATTCTTGATGGTCCACAGCGCAAGGGTGACCTCCGTCGTTCACGCGCAGGTGCTTGCAATATCGTTCCTAACTCAACAGGTGCTGCAAAGGCTATCGGTCTCGTTATCCCTGAGTTGAATGGCAAATTGATTGGTTCTGCACAGCGCGTTCCAACTCCAACCGGTTCAACAACCATCCTTACAGCTGTTGTTAAAGGCAACGATGTAACCGTTGAAGGTATCAATGCAGCAATGAAGGCAGCAGCAACAGAGAGCTTTGGTTACAACGAAGACGAAATCGTTTCTTCTGATGTTATCGGCATGCGCTTCGGTTCTCTCTTCGATGCTACCCAGACTATGGTTAGCAAAGTAGCTGATGGCTGCTACCAAGTACAGGTTGTTTCTTGGTATGACAACGAGAACTCTTACACTTCTCAAATGGTTCGTACCATCAAGTACCTCGCTGAATTGAAGTAAGACACAACCCATAAGACCTTTGCTTGATTGTACATCGTACATTCTTAGCAGGTTAAAATCATCTCTGTCAGCCGTGCTGACAGAGATTTTTTTATTATCTTTGCTCACATGACAAATGAAACAGCACCTTTAATCACAATTCTCGGACCTACAGCATCGGGGAAAACAACATTTGCAACTCACTTAGCTGCGACACAATGTGGTGAAATCCTAAGTGGCGATAGTCGTCAGGTTTATCGTGGAATGGACATTGGTACGGGCAAAGATTTATCGGATTACATAGTAGACGGACAAGCTATTCCCTATCATTTGATAGACATCTGCGATCCAGGAACGAAATATAACCTCTTTCGCTATCAAGAAGATTTTATGAAAGCCTATGAAGACATTCGTAAACGGGGCGCGCAACCTATTCTTTGCGGTGGAACAGGACTTTATATCGAATCGGTTTTGAAAGGCTACCACCTATCGCCAGTTCCACAAAACGAGGTGTTACGCCAAGAATTAGCTCATAAAACATTAGATGAGCTAACGGAAATTTTAAAACAATTGAAACAACGACAGGGAGACTCGCTACACAACACAACGGATGTTGATTCCTGTCAGCGCGCTATTCGTGCGATAGAAATTGAGACCTATAATCTGCAACACCCTACACCCGAACGAGAATATCCTCCTATTTCGTCTGTCATCATTGGCCTAAACATTGATCGAGAAGCGCGTCGTCAGAAAATAACACAACGCTTACAAGCACGTCTCAATGCAGGAATGATTGCAGAAGTAGAGCAACTATTGCAACAAGGAATTCCCGCCGATAACCTTATTTATTATGGTTTAGAGTATAAATTTGTGACAGAATACGTAGTAGGGAAATTGACTTTTGAAGAGATGTTTCGACTGTTAGAAATAGCTATCCATCAATTTGCAAAACGACAAATGACATGGTTTCGTGGTATGGAGCGCCGTGGCTTCACAATTCATTGGATAGATGCAATGCTCCCCATGGAAGAAAAATTGTCAAAGGCTTGTAGCCTGTTGCAACTTTCACACCAGTAGTCCCCTCTTTCATCTACTAAAATGGTACGCGATTTCGGGATAAGCTTAGTATACAAATAGTTCTAACTGCTTTGATTTTTCAATATAAACAGCTTACACACTTTTTTAGATACTACCATTTTTTGATTTTTAGCCTTGCTGGAGTTCCAGCAGACCCACTTTTTGATTTTTTGGCCTTGCTGGAGTTCCAGCAGCCCTGTTTTTTTAATTTTTGGCCTTGCTGGAGTTCCAGCAGCCCTGTTTTTTGATTTTTGTTTTAAATGCGCTGTTGCACCTGCTTCAACTTGAGCATGTCTTTGGGAACGGATTGCTGAATTTCGGCGACGATGAGCGAGCGCAGGTTTCGGCGCACAAAGTCTTTGGTGTTGATTATGGCGATTTCGCGCACTGGGATGGGGATGGCGAAGGGACGAACGAGTTTTTTCTGTTCATCGCTCAGTTGCAGCACGGCCAACTCGGGGATGAAGGTTACGCCTTTTCCGCTTTCCACCATGCGCATGAATGTCTCGATGCTGCCCAGCGAATAGGCCTTTTGGCTCTCTTTCGCCTCTTTGAGTTGGCAAAATTTCACTAACTGGTCGCGAAAACAGTGGCCCTCATCAAGCATCCACAGGTATTCGCCTTTGAGGTCGGCCGTGCGGATGACATGATGCTGCGCCAATGGATCGCTCTCGGCCACATAACCAAAAAACTGCTCAAAAAACAGGTGCGTCAGTTCAAATTCGTCGCGCATGCCGTCTAATTCGGCCAAAATGCCCACGTCGATGCTGCCTTTTTCGAGCGCCTCTTTAATTTCGTGCGTTTTCATTTCGCTAATTCTCACGTCCATCTCGGGGTGTTTCTGCATGAGTTGCGGAAAGAAACGCGGGATGAGATAGGGCGCGATGGTGGGCAGGATGCCGATGCGAAAGGTGCCCATGAGCGAATATTTCTCTTCTTCAACAATCTCTTTGAGCTGTTTGGCCTCTTTCAAAATCTTCCAACTCTGGTCGATGATGCGCTGCCCAATCTCGGTGGGCGTGATGGGTTGCTGTTTGCGGTTGAAGATTTTCACCCCCAGCTCATCCTCTAATTTCTGAATCATTGAGCTCAGTGTGGGTTGCGTCACTTTGCAGCTTTCGGCCGCTTTGGCAAAATGCTGCTGGCGATAGACGGCCATGATATATTCTAATTGTTGTAGCGTCATAGGGCGTGTGATGTTTTTAAAATTCACCCAAAGGTACTAATTTTTGGGGAGGCGGAGGGTGGGGCAGGGCAATTTTACAAAAAAAATGCAGCAAAATACCTACTTTTAGGTATTGCAGGGAAGCCTTTTCTACTGCGCTTTTAAGCTTTCTTATAGATTTATTCAATCGAAATATAGATGGAGGCTCTTGCGTCTCTCCATATTTTGCCCTATCTTTGCACTCGTAACAAGATAACATTTATACAAAAACATTATGAAGAAAAAATTTATTTGCACCGTTTGTGGTTACGTTTACGAAGGCACTGAGGCTCCTGCAGAGTGCCCCATCTGTCATGCTAAGGCTGACAAGTTTAAGACATTCGACCCTGCTGCTTTGAAGGGTACCAAGACCGAAGAGAACTTGAAAGTTGCTTTTGCAGGTGAGAGCCAGGCACACACGAAGTATCTTTACTATGCTTCAAAGGCAAAGAAAGATGGTTATGAGCAGATTGCTGCCATCTTCGAGGAGACGGCCCGCAATGAGAAAGAGCATGCAAAAATGTGGTTTAAGTTCTTGCACGAGGGCGATATTCCTACAACAACAGCCAATCTTGCCGATGCTGCGAATGGTGAAAACTATGAGTGGACCGACATGTATGCTGAGATGGCCAAGGTTGCTTTGGCTGAGGGTTTCCCCGAGATTGCTGCGAAGTTCCGTGGAGTGGGTCAGGTTGAGAAGCACCACGAGGAGCGTTATCGCAAATTGTTGGAGAACATTGAAGAAGGTATTGTGTTCTCTCGTGACGGCGATCGCGTTTGGCAGTGCCGCAACTGTGGACACATTCACATTGGGAAGACGGCTCCGGAGAAGTGCCCTGTGTGCGACCATCCTGAGAGCTTCTTCCAGCTTAATCCTGAGAATTATTAAGCAACGAATTGCAGGAAATGAAAGAAGGTCGGGCATGTTGCTCGGCCTTCTTTTTAAAACTGGCATAGATTGTGCACCAATCTATGCCAGTTTGTTTGCAAACCACGCTGTTTTTGTTTTGTAATAGCGTGGTGTTTGGCAGCGCAGATCATTCGGCTGCTTGGCGGTTATCAATGTTGTCGCCCTCGGTCGGTGCCAGCACTTCTTCAAAATTAGTGATGCCCGCCTTCACCAAGAGGTCATACCATTGCAGCAATTTCTTGATGTCGCTGTCGTGAACGCGGTCTTCATCGAAATTAGGAAGCACCTCGGCGAAGTAGGTACGCAGTTCCTTTCCGTTAGCTTTCCGATAGTTCAGCGAGCTTTCCTTTCCTTCTTCCTTTTTGCAAACGCTGTCGAGAACTTTCCAAAGAGGAATGTCTTCTTCGGTTGTATAGATGGCAATGTCGCCCAAACTGGTTACACGGTCGGTTGCAAAAGCCGGAATGCGCTTGTGCGTTTCATCCAATGCTTCAACAATCAAGTTCATTTTTCCTCGTGACACGAGTTTATACAAGCCAGGTTTCCCTGCGATAGAGAGAATTGTTTCCATATTCTTTGTTATTTTGTTGATATGATGAATAAATTTAAATCCATTGTAATAGGGAGCGAAGCTGTTGTTTCAAGTCTGCTTGCCCGTCATTTCTGATGATATAGTCGCATTGTGCGATGATTTCTTCTTGTGCCATTTGGCTTGCAATCCATGCTTCGGCTTGCCCACGTGAAATGTGGTTGCGTTGCATGATGCGTGCAATGCGCACGTCAGGCGGTGCAGTTACACCAATGATTTTGTCGATGTGAAGGCGCCGATAAAAGCCACTTTCAAAGAGGATCGCGCTTTCAAACCAATGCAACCCACTGCTTAGAAAATCGGCGGCAACTGCCGGATGAACAATGTTGTTGACTGCCATTTTATGTTGTTCGCTCTGCTGAATGAAGGTGGTGAGCATTTCTTTTCGCAACACTCCATCTTTAAACAGGCGCTCCCCAACCAATTGTTGTAATTGAGTTTGGATAGCGGGCTGTGTCAGAATGATGCGTTTGGCCGCCGCATCACAGTCATATACCTCGATATTCTCTTCGAGCAGTAGCCGGGCTACAAAACTTTTTCCGCAGCCAATGCCTCCGGTGAGTGCTATAATAGGGGGTTCGTGCATGATTATTGTTGTTCGATGAGGTAGTCGACTTGCTGAATTTCTAATGTGGGGCGCGCTACGTCTGTCGGATATTTCTTTATCCTAATGTTACATTTTTCAGCAGGATGTGCCATAATATCTTCGTAGTCGGCGGTAACAATAAACTGGTCTGCTCGCAATTTTCGGAACCTACTTACGCCAATAGTGAAATTCACTTTTACTTTCGAGGGGAATGTTCTCAACACCTTTCCCGTGGGCATATTAATGGCTGTGATGGGCACTTCGATGCTTTCTTCTGTGAGGATGTCTGGATAGATGCTCATTTTAATGCGCTCAGGAACGATTTTGACTCCTCGAATGCGCTGCACATCGATAGTTTGCATGATGGTATCGCCAACATTTTTAATAGTCAATGGTGTGGTTGTTAACCACTGAATGCTGTCTAACAAATGTTTGTTGGCGTAGATGGTGACATAGTTTGGCGAGAATTTTATTTGTGCAATATAATAGCTTTTAGCTGTTTCAATCGTGCCTAACAATTTTATGGGCACGCGTTTGGCCTGTCCGTAGTTGAAATAGAAAGTAAGTTGGTCGGTCTTGATAGCTGTTATCTTCGAAGAACCATACAAAATAGCATACAGACTGCGATGGAGATCGCTCACCAAAATCTTTCCTTGTCCTGTTGCTTTGTTTGCATATTTGTTAAAGTCGACCATGATAGGTTGCAGTCTCCCACCATAAGTATAGGCTAAAAGTGCAAAGCCTTTGTCGCGCACAGTAACGTCTAAGGTATCGTTGATGTTTTGAGTGATGACAACATTTTGGGGTACATTGACAATCTTTATGGGGATATGAATTTCCTTATCATAGTTTTGGTTGAGTGTCAAAACAAGCCAAAACATGCTACTGAGAAGGAGAAAGAAAACAAAAATGAGAAACTCCCGATTGAAATATCTCAATAGGAAGTTTCCCAAATCTTTTATATGTGTGATGTATTTACGCATTGGGTGTGGGTGCAGAAGCATCCTCGAAAACGTAGTTCTTATGGACGGTGACAATCGTGCCACGCGCAATTTCTAAATCAACCGTGTTATTTTCGAGGTTGACATGTTTGATGGTCCCATACATGCCACCGGCAGTTACGACCCTCGTTCCTTCCTGAAGTGCATTTTGGAAAGCCTTAATCTTGTTTTGCTTCTTTTGCTGTGGACGGATCATGAAGAGCCAAAAAATGATTAATACGGCACCCATCATGATGAAAATGCCCATGCCGCCTCCTTGTTGTTGCATGGCTGCTGACAATAGAAATGTGTTCATTGCTTATCTTGTTTATTATTATTGTTTACTTTCGCTTTATTTGTTTCTTTCGCTTTGATGGGCTTCAGCATGAGCTTATTGTTCACTAAGAAGTGCGCAATCGTGTCGAGCATGCCATTGATGTACCCACCACTGCGCGGCGTGCTGTAGATTTTTGCCAAATCAACATATTCATTTATTGTGACGCTCACAGGGATGTTGGGACATGTTAGCATCTCAGCGATGGCAATCTGCATAATCACTACGTCCATGTAAGCTAATCGACTGAAGTCCCAGTTGCGGCTGGCTTCGCTCATATATTGTTGATATTGCTCTGCATTGAGCAACGTTGCTCTGAAAAGTTTGCTTGCAAAATCTTTATCTTCTTCGTCTTTAAACTCAGGCAGCAACTCTTGGTTAGCACCATTCTCGGGTTTGAAACGCTTAATAGTTTTGAGCACAAAGGTGTCGACCACCTCACGATCATCATTCCAATATAAGCTCTTCTCCTCCAAAACGGCATCGATATCAGGGTTGCCTAAGATGAGTTGCTTATAAATTTTTCGCCACAATTCTTGGTCATCCTCGTAGCTGCTATCAACGATACCCATGTATTCGATATAGGGCTCGAATGTTTCGATTTTGTCACATAGGCTACGCACTACCTCAATATTATCTTCCCATGAAAGTTTTTGCGTTTCAACATTCTTGAGCAGTGCTTTGTTTTCTTCGAGTTGCAAAGCAAATTTATTATCAATAAACTTGGTTGAGGGCGGCACAGTTTCTTCACGTTCTGCACGTTGTGAAGCTATTTCCACGCGTTTGCGTTCTTCTTTCACAATGGCGACAATTAGTTGTAGCAAATGATTGTACAAGTCATAAGCTTTTGATAAACTGAAGAAAAGTTCCTTTTCCGCCGTATCAATATTTCTATTTCCGTTTTGATAGAACGCATAGGTTAGTTGTACAACCTTTATTCTGATAAGTTCTCGATTAATCATTCTCTAATAATTATATGTTTTCTGTACCTAAAAAAATCTTTTCTGCAAAATTAGTTAATTCGCTTTGTCTTTGCAAATAAATGCATTCCTTTTCGATGTTTTTTAAAAGAAATTTGCATAGTCAATAAATTTACTATACCTTTGCATGGCTTTCCGAGAGCAATCTCGTGTGATGGCGAATTAATAGTAATTTTTAATTTAGAGTAACACAATTATGAAAGAGATTAATGTGGCAGGTCAGAAGCGTGTAGACCTTGGTAAAAAAGCTTCTAAAGAATTGCGTAAGCAAGGTTTTGTTCCTTGTAATTTGTATGGTGAGAAGAAGAACGATAAAGGTACTCCTGAGGCACTTTCGTTCGCACTTCCGTTCAGCGAGCTCCGCAAGTTGATTTATACTCCTCACATTTACGTGATTAATCTTGAAATTGAAGGCAATCATCACACCGCTATTTTGAAAGAGGTGCAGTTCCATCCCGTTACCGATGCTCCTTTGCACGTTGACTTTTACGAGGTGAACGACCAAAAGCCTATCACGATTGGTATTCCTGTGAAGTTGGTTGGTTTGGCACAAGGTGTGCGCGATGGTGGTCGTATGAACCTCTCTATTCGTAAGATTAGCGTGACAGCTCCTTATCAGCAAATTCCAGAGCATCTTGATATTGATGTAACTGCATTGAAGATTGGTAAGAGCATCAAGGTTGGTGATTTGTCGTTTGAAGGTTTGGAGATTGCAACAAGCAAAGACGTTGTTGTATGTTCTATCAAGATGACACGTCAGGCACAGCAGGCTGCAACAGAAACAGCTGAAGCAGAAACAACTGAAGAAGAGTAAATGGACAAATATCTAATTTGTGGTTTAGGGAATCCTGGAGATGAATACAAGGAAACCCGCCATAATACAGGTTTTATGGTATTGGACGCTTTTGCTAAAGCGTCCAATATTCTTTTTACGCCCCAGCGTTATGGTGACGTGGCAACGCTGATGCTCAAGGGGCGGAAAGTATTTTTGTTGAAGCCTACAACTTTCATGAATTTAAGCGGAAATGCCGTGCGTTATTGGCTCAACAAGGAAAATATCGATGAAAGTCGTCTTTTGGTGGTGAGCGATGATCTTGCGCTTCCTTTAGGCACATTTAGGCTAAAGGCATCGGGCAGCAATGGTGGACACAATGGCTTAGGGCATATTCAGCAGTTGATAGGTACCAACTATGCCCGCTTGCGCATGGGAATCGGCAGTGATTTCTCTCGCGGACAGCAGGTGGATTGGGTTTTAGGTCGTTATGATGATGACGAAAAAAAGCTGCTCGAACCAGCGATAGAGATAGCGACGGCCATCATCCAATCGTTTGTACTGTCGGGCATCACAACCACGATGAATCAATACAACAAGTTAGGAAAAAATAAAACGTGCAGCTATGACGACTCAGCAAGCAAGAATTGACAAATGGCTTTGGGCAGCACGATTGTTTAAGACACGTTCGATGGCTGCTGCGGCGTGCAAAAATGGACGTGTGCAGGTAGGCTCCCGCACGGTGAAACCCAGCTATCTGCTCAAAGTAGGCAATGTGGTGCAGGTGAGAAAGTCGCCCGTAACATTCTCCTACAAAGTGTTGCAATGTATTGAACAGCGCGTGGGTGCCAAGCTTGTGCCCGAGATTTATGAAAACGTGACCGATTCCAGCCAATATGAACTGTTGGAGATGAATCGGATTAGTGGATTTGTTGATCGCGCTCGTGGTACAGGTCGCCCCACAAAGAAAGAGCGGCGTGCCCTCGATGCCTTTATTGAAGAGGACGATGACTTTTTGGATGATGACGGATTTGATTTTTAGTGCATAGATATGCTGAGACCTTTGCAAAACTCCTCATATGGATAGTCACAAAAAGTCAAATGCTTAGCATTCTCTTTAGGATCTAATTCCTATTCTTTTTTGAGGGCTTTCCAAACGGCTTGTTGTTTGTTTTAATTTTGACTTGCTTCGTTGCTCACAATGTGCACATCTTGTTGTGGAAACGGAATCTCGATGTTGTTGGCGTTGAGTGTGTCGTATGCACATTCCAGAATGCGACTGCAATCAATGGCCTGAGTCAGCACGGGCACCCACGCTACAATTTTGAGCGTCACGGCACTGTCGGCCAATTCTTTCACCATCACCGTCACACCGCGGGTGACGTCAACGCAAGGCAACTTGAGAATGTTCTTCTGCAAGAGTTCTCTCACTTGTTTGAGGTTGTTGCCATAGGCCACACCCACTTCTAAAACAGCAACCTCGTAGCCATGGTTTTTCGTCATGTTCTTATAGTTCTTGGTGAGTAGCTGGCTGTTTTGGAAAGAAATAACCGAGCCATCGTTGGCCTCGATGGTTGTAGAGATGTAGCTGATGGAGCTCACACGACCGCGGATGCCATCGCAAATGATATAGTCGCCCACCTTTACACGACCCGCCATGAGCGAGATGCCGTAGTAGATGTTTTCGAGAATATCTTTCATGGCAAAACCAACACCAGTTGAAAAACCGCCCGAAACAACTACAAGCCAAGTGTTATCGATGTGGAAAACGGCTAAAGAGCAAATGGTCCAGAAGCCCCATACGGCCACCTGAACTACATTCTTGGCCATGGTGAAACGGCTTGCGGCCGTGCTGAGGTCGGAGCGTTCGAAGTGGAGTTTCAGAAACGCTTTTATGCTATGGTTGAGGTATTTGAATAAGAAGTAGAGCGACACCACCTCAGCCACCGAAAGGATGCTGGCCGAGAACCATTTGGTGTTGATATAGGCATGGCGATAGATGTCCCAGATTTTATCGCTGAGATTAAACACATCAGCCGCCCAATAAATAGCCAAGAGGAATGAGGCGATGGCGAGCACGGGCAGCACCACCTGATAAACAAGGCTAAAGCTCCATGTTTTAGTGATTTTTTGCTCTCTCATGCGATGCTTAATGCCCCAGGCTTTGAGCCAACCACGCAGACAAGTGATGGTGAGGATGCACGTGAGTTGCATCATCCACCAAATGAGCACTTGCACGCTGAGCAGTGTGTAGCCCATCCACGAAGCCAGCAAGGACAGTCCAAACACCAGCAGCGACGCATAGGAAAGCAGCGTGTCGCTCTGGGGAACATGGCGCGTGTGATGGCGAATGACCAACCATTGCCACAAGGTGAAGACGAGCAGCATGGGGGGCAGCAGTAAATTCACCAAGTTGTCGGGGATGAGCACGATGCGGAAGATAATCACGCTAAGGCTCATGCCCATGAGAGGCGCATAGAGATAGAACGCGCTTTTAATTTGGCGCCCGCCTAAACGCAGCAATAACGAGACTAAAATCACAGCCACCAACCAAGTGTAGCCCACGAGCAAACTGCTCGCCATGACAATAAAATGTTGTGAGGCGAAGAAGAAACGGATGAGTCCTAAGATTACGGCCAACGTGATAGCCGACGAGGCCATGACAATATATTTCCGCCGGGCGATGATGGCGGGGCGGCGCAAGCGTTTGGGCATGAGATAGCGGGCGATGAGAAAATTGGCAGCAGCGGCGATGAGCCCATAGAACACAATGAGACTGAAAAGCGTGACGATGTAACGCCCGTCCCATTGCGAGCGCACCTTGGTCTTCTCAAAATATTTGCTTTGCACGGCCAGTTTCGACTCTTTCAGGTTCTCGGGCAGCTGTTTGAGCAAGCTGAAATAGTTCTGTCCCGCATTGTTGAAAATCGAGAATTGAATTTCGCGGTAACATTGGTTGGCGTAATCGTTGATTGCTTGTAATTGCTGTTCGATCGAGTCATAATAACGAATGTAATCGGTGAACTGCTTGCTGTTGTCGCTCAAGGTGTGGCGGATGTTGATGGCCAGCGTCAGACACACCCCCTTGTCAAGGCGCGCCTTGGGACCGAGATTGGCAACGTTCATGGAGCTGAGCGTGTTGATGAGATTATCGTAGCGTGCAATCTCAGACTTGTTTTGGTCGATGAGTTGCCGAACAGGCAGCAGGTTTTGCTTAAAATCCTCATATTGCTTGGTGGCCTCGTGGCAGGCATAAGCCAAGTCGAACACATATTCGGGCTTTTGTGAATAGAGCATCAGCGCATTTTGGTTGCTTCGCGCCATCACGTTGAACAACATGTCTTGAACCGCATTTTGCTGGTCTTTCATGTCGCCCGATTGCCGGTCTAAGTCATTGCGATAGTTGGTAAGTTCGGTGCGAAGAATAGAGAGCGTGCTTTCAATGTTACCCTCTTTGAGCACGGCGCGAGCCGGCGACAGCAACAGCAGTGACAGCAGCAGCAAGGACAATTTTTTCGTCATATTTTGAATGTTAAATGCGTCTTGTTTCGTGCAAAAGTAATAAAAAGTGGGAGAGGAACGGGAGTTCACTCTTGATTTTTGCAGTTTTTTATGGATGATGAGCCGTCCCACGCAATCCAAATAGGGTAGATGTCCCAAAGGTTGCCGGCGAGGTGCTCGCCGATGGACAAACACACGAAATGATTGCCGGAAGAGGCTCTGCCGACGAACAAAATGCGAAATGATTGCCGGAAGAGGCTCTGCCGACGGACAAAACACGAAATGATTGCCGGAAGAGCCTCTGCCGACGGACAAAAACACGAAATGATTGCCGGAAGAGCCTCTGCCGACGGATTAGATGGCATACATATAAGAATTGTCATCATCTCACTTTCGGAAAGCCTCCCTTACGATTTCTGTAATGTTTTCCATTGCTATTATGGGCGGGTAGGCGCAGGTTACGTATACCCTAATCCCATTTAAAACATGTATTTTACAAAATGGTTTCTTGTCTATTAGCTTTTTTTCATGTAACTTTGCGCACGAAATATGAATTCATTAAAAAAATTACTCGCAATTTCTTTGTTGTATGCGCTTCCTGGAGGAGTCTTTGCACAGCATACAACAGTTGTTTCTGACTATAGAAGCAGAACGTTTGTGGATCGCTATACAGATAGTTTGCGCATGGCACAGCAGGCGCTCGGAATGGATAACACAAGTTATCACAATGATTCTGTAAAATCATTCATTCCAAAAGCTAAATACGCACCTTTGTTTTTGCCAACTACTTATTATCAGAAGATTGGTGAACGGAGCATTGAAGCAAAAGACTTTTCACAAGATCTGGCGATAAATGCACTTGTTCGTGCATTGCTCTATGTATATTTATATCGCCCTGATTTAGTTCAGACAACCGATGAAAGTCTCCATAAGATTGGTCCTTCAAAGGGTATTGATAAACCACTTGTTGCCGCAGACAAACAATTACCCATAGAAAAGGTTTCAAAAATAGAAGAACCGACACTTGAAGCGCCTGACATTAAGGTTTACAAACCAAATTTTTGGACTTATCATGGCGATTTTTACCTACAATTTATCCAAAACTATGTTTCAGATAACTGGTATAAAGGCGGCGAGAGCAACTACAGTGCTGTTGGAGCTATCACATTAGGTGCCAATTATAATAACAAGCAAAAAGTGAAATGGGATAATAAATTAGAGATGAAATTAGGCTTACAGACTTCCCAGACCGACAATTTGCACAAATTAAAAACAAGTGAAGACTTGCTGCGCTATACCGGAAAATTGGGTTTTCAAGCTACGAAAAAGTGGTATTATACCTTACAGCTCATAGCCAATACTCAGTTCCTTCGTGGCTATAAAAATAATGACCCGTTTGTGTACAGTGCCTTTGCCAATCCGCTCAACGTAAATCTTTCTCTTGGTATGGACTATAATGTTGAGTGGTTTAATAAACGTTTGGTTGGTTCTGTTCACATGGCGCCTTTTGCCTATAACTTTAAATATGTAAGCCGTTTGTCATTAAGCGAACGTAATGGCCTGGATATAGGGCATCATACGTTGCATAGTTTAGGTTCAGAATGTACGGTTGACTTGCAATGGAACTTTAACGACATGGTGAAATGGCGGACACGTCTTTATGGTTATACAACCTATCGGCGCAGTGAGATTGAGTGGGAAAACACATTCATATTGCAATTTAGCCGCTATCTCAGCAGCAATATTTTCATTTATCCCCGTTTTGATGATGGTGGATTGAGAGATGGTAAGTTCGGCTATTGGCAAATAAAAGAATATGCGAGCTTTGGTATAGCTTACTCGTTCTGATAATCGTTTCGCGTTTAAGAAGAGAAAATCATTTTGCAAATTAATTTAAAGTAATTATATAAAGTGGCTGACACAAAGTATATTTTCGTAACGGGTGGCGTTGTTTCTTCCTTAGGAAAAGGAATTATTAGCGCCTCAATAGGTAAACTTCTACAATCAAGAGGTTACAATATTACGATACAGAAGTTTGATCCCTATATCAATATCGACCCGGGAACACTCAACCCTTATGAACATGGTGAATGTTATGTGACGGTTGATGGAATGGAGACCGATTTAGATTTAGGACACTATGAACGATTTACGGGCATCCAAACTACAAAGGCCAATAGCATGACAACGGGGAGGATCTATAAATCGGTCATCGATAAAGAGCGCAGAGGGGATTATTTAGGAAAGACCATTCAGGTTGTTCCACATATCACTGATGAGATTAAGCGCAACATTAAGCTCTTAGGGCAGAAATATCACTATGATTTTGTCATCACAGAGATAGGTGGAACGATTGGAGATATTGAAAGCGCCCCCTTCATGGAAGCTATACGTCAGCTTAAATGGGAATTAGGTAAGCGTGCCGTTAATATCCATCTCACCTATGTTCCCTATTTGAAAGCAGCCGGAGAATTGAAGACAAAGCCTACTCAACACAGTGTAAAGGAATTGCAAAGCATAGGGATTCAGCCCGACATTCTTGTTTTACGGACAGAGAAGCACTTAAGCAATGATGTCAGAAAAAAGGTCGCTGCATTTTGTAATGTTGATTTAGACTGTGTTGTTCAATGCGAAGACCTACCTTCAATTTATGAAGTACCCGTTGACATGCAACAGCAACGATTGGATGAGGCTATCCTAAGAAAGACGGGAGAACCTATTGGTGCGACACCAGAATTAGGTCCGTGGAGAGAATTTATCAATCGTCGTAAGAAGGCAAAAGACAGTGTCAACATTGGACTTGTTGGAAAATACGATTTGCAAGATGCTTACAAGAGCATTCGTGAAAGTCTCTCTCATGCCGGAACGTACAACGATTACAAGGTAAATATCAATTTTCTTAATTCAGAAGAGATAACCGAAGCCAACGTTGCAGAGAAGTTGGCACACCAAGATGGGATTGTGATTTGCCCAGGATTCGGTCAGCGTGGTATTGAAGGAAAAATTATTGCAGCCCACTATACACGTACACATGATATTCCAACCTTTGGGATCTGCTTAGGCATGCAAATGATGGTAATAGAATTTGCACGCAATGTTTTAGGGTATGCTGATGCCAATAGTCGCGAGATGGACGAGAAGACACCTCATAATGTTATTGATATCATGGAAGAACAAAAGAACATTTCCAATATGGGTGGCACGATGCGGCTTGGTGCATACGAGTGTGTTCTGAAACAAGGCAGTCGCGTTTTTGACATCTATAAAAAGGAGAATATTCAAGAACGCCATAGACATCGTTATGAATTTAACAATGAATTTCAAACAGAATTTGAGAAACATGGCATGATGTGTGTGGGAAAGAACCCTGAGAGCGATTTGGTAGAGATAGTCGAAATACCTGGATTGAAATGGTATATAGGCACACAATACCACCCAGAATATCAATCAACTGTCTTGAAACCCCACCCCTTGTTCCTTGATTTTATTAAGAAAGCAATAGAAAATAAAAAGAAATAATGGATAAAAATAACATCATTGGATTTTTGCTAATAGCAGTAGTCCTCATAGGATTTAGTTGGTACAACCAACCTTCTGCAGAAGAACAGCGTGCGGCTTTCGTACAAGATTCTATAGCACAAGCAAAAAAAGAATTAGCAGCTAAACAAGCGGTTAATCTGAATAAGGTAGACTCTGCGAAGTTACGTGCTAACGCTGACACCACATTACCTTTTCATCAAGCCATGAAAGGTATTGCACAAGATATCACATTAAAAAACAATAAGGTTGAGCTTACTTTGAGTTCAAAGGGTGCTATCGTAAAAAAGGCCGTAATAAAAGGCTATGTCGGACATGATTTGCAACATCAAAACCATACGGATGACAAAAATTATGTAACATTGTTTGACGCTACCAGTCAAAGTCTCAATTATAGTTTGGCCACGAAAGAGGCTAACATAAATACGGCCGACCTTTACTTTGAGCCTTCATCCTATAATGATTCAACCGTGACATTTACGGCTACATCTAAAGCAGGGCAAACCATCACCATGCAATATCGTTTAGGACGCGACTATTTATTACACATGAACTTCAGTGTTAAAGGCATGGATGGCAATTTTGCTCCTAATGCGCAAACATTATATGTTGATTGGAAAGACAGGATTTTTCAACAAGAGAAAGGGGTTTCGTTTGAGAATCGCTATGCCACACTCACCTATCATGCCACAAAAGGAGGTACGGATTATTTAAGCGAGGGCAAAGAAGAAGTTGACAAGGCTATTGAGGAACCTATTGACTGGGTAGCCTTTAAAAACCAGTTCTTCAGTGCAGTGATGATTGCGAAGAATGGATTTGAATCGAATGCATCCATGACATCAATCCCTGAAGAAAAAGGAACGGGGTATCTTAAGCAATATGGTGCAAAACTAAAAACAAAACTCGACCCATCAGGCCGTATTCCTTCAGAGTTTGAATTCTATTATGGGCCGAATGATTTCCGCATTCTACAACGCGTAGAGAAAGAAAGCACATTCAGCAAGGAATTACAATTACAACGTTTGGTTTATTTAGGCTGGCCTCTATTCCGCATCATCAACCGTTGGTTTACGCTTTATGTCTTCGACTTCTTAACAGGCTTAAATATCAACATGGGAATCGTTTTAATTCTCATTACATTGCTATTAAAACTCATCACCTATCCTATGGTGAAGAAAAGTTACATGAGCAGTGCAAAGATGCGTGTGCTGAAGCCGAAATTAGATGAGGCTACTAAGCAATTTGATAAGCCAGAGGATCAGATGCAAAAACAACAAGCCATGATGGCTGAGTATTCAAAATATGGAGTCAGCCCCCTATCGGGATGCCTGCCGATGCTTATTCAAATGCCCATTTGGATTGCAATGTTTAATTTTGTTCCCAATGCCATTCAATTGCGTGGTGAACACTTCTTGTGGATAAAAGATTTGAGCACCTATGACCCTATCTACGAGTGGGGACATCATATTTGGCTGATTGGCGACCATATTAGTTTGACTTGCATCTTGTTCTGTGTTGCCAATGTGCTTTATACAATCATGACTATGCGCCAGCAAAAGGATCAAATGGTTGGGCAGCAGGCAGAGCAAATGAAAATGATGCAATATATGATGTTTGCTATGCCCATCATGTTTTTCTTCATGTTCAACGATTACAGTGCCGGATTAAACTTCTATTATTTCATTAGTTTGTTCTTCAGTGCAGCCATCATGTGGGTACTTCGCAAGACAACAAACGACGAGAAGTTGCTCGCTATGCTTGAAAACCGTTACAAAGAAAACAAGAGCAATCCAAAGAAAATGACAGGCTTGGCCGCACGTTTGCAAGCCATTCAGGAAATGCAGCAAAAGCAATTAGAAGAAACGCGGCGCAAGCAAAGTGAACTGAATAAAAAGAAAGGAAAGTAATTCATCATACATTGCAATAGATTCTATAAGAGATTGTGGAGAAATATGCACCACATTGCAACATATTATCGCATAAAAAGGTCTCAGCTTCCCAACTCTTGTAGCATCTATTGCTTTTTATCAACATCCCCATGAACAAAATTTTAAACTGGGTGCTTGCAGCAATTACACTGTCGACACCACTATCAATAAACGCAAAGATGAATCAGGCTGCAGCTACAGCACAGACACAACAACGCAATATGACTGCAGAGGACTTATGGCGTTTGGGGCGTATGGGTGCTTCGGCGACTTCACCCGATGGGAAATATGTTGTTTATCAAGTGTCCTACTATAGCGTTCCCAACAACAATAGCCAAACTAAATTGTTTATTCAGGAACTCAATGGGAAGAATAAACGGTTGCTCACGAAGGATGACCAACGTGAAAGTGATGCTGCTTGGTTGGGAAATAAAATTGTTTTCCTACGCGGTGGCGAGATATGGTCAATGGATATAACAGGTGAACAGCGTCAGCAACTTTCTCACACCGACGGAAAAGTGGAAGGATTTGCTTTCTCGCCCGATGGGAAAAAAGTTGTTATGCTGCAAAGCCTTCCCTATCACGGTACGATTAAACAAACACCAACAGACCTCCCTAAGGCCACAGGCATGCTCATCACTGATATGAACTACCGCCATTGGGACCATTATGTCACCGAAATCATGCACCCCTTTATTGCAGATGTTACGGGAAACAGCATCACAACCGGTACAGACATCATGGCTGGTGAGCCTTTTGAGGCCCCCGTTGCACCCTTTGGCGGCATAGAACAAATTGCTTGGAGCCCCGATTCTAAGTTTATTGCCTACACCAGCCGCAAGAAAGAGGGCGTGCAATATGCCATCTCCACCGATACAGATATTTATTTGTACGAAGTAAGCTCGGGCAAAACCACCAACTTGTGCAAGCCCGAAGGCTATGTTGCTCCACAGGTTGATGCGACAAAATCGCTTAAATATCAACAGGTCAACCAGCAACAAGGCGATATGCAAGTGGGCTATGACATTAATCCCAAGTTCTCGCCCGATGGCAAATACATTGCTTGGCAGAGCATGGCGCATGATGGTTATGAAAGCGATTTAAATCGTTTGTGCATCATGGATCGCGCTACAGGCAAGAAACAATACATCGTCAATCAGCAGAATTTCGATAGCAATGTCGACGAATATGTTTGGGCTAACGACAGTAGGAGCCTTTATTTCTTGGGTTGCTGGCACGCTTGCGTCAATGCTTATCAAGTTTCGCTTAATGGGAAAGTGATGCAACTGAGTGACGGTTGGTTTGACTTTGCCCGCCTATCAACGATTGCCAACAGCAACAATTTGTTGGTGTCGCGCCATTCGATGCTGCAACCCGACGACTTATATTTGCTCTCTCCTGCCAAGGCCGAGAAGAAAAGCAAGCTCACGCAAATCACATTCGAGAATCAGGCGCTGTTAAGTCAGTTGGCCACTCCCAAATTGCAGCAGCGTTGGGTCAACACTACTGATGGTAAACAAGAGTTGGTTTGGATTGTGTTGCCACCCAACTTTGATGCAACGAAGAAATATCCCACTTTGCTCTTCTGTGAAGGTGGACCACAAAGCCCCGTGAGCCAGTTTTGGAGCTATCGTTGGAATTTCTTCCTCATGGCTTCAAAAGGCTATGTAATCGTTGCGCCCAATCGACGCGGATTGCCTGGTTTTGGCCATGAATGGAATGAGGCTGTGAGCGGCGACTGGACGGGACAGTGTATGGACGACTATCTCAGCGCCATCGACGATGCGGCCAACAACCTGCCCTTTGTCGACAAAGAGCGTTTAGGCTGCGTTGGAGCCAGCTTTGGTGGTTTCTCGGTTTATTATCTTGCAGGGCATCACAACAAACGTTTCAAAGCATTCATCGCCCACGACGGCGCATTCAACCTCGAAAGCATGTACACCGACACGGAAGAGGTTTGGTTCTCCAACTGGGAGTATGACGATGCCTATTGGAATGCCGATGCGACAGAAGCGGCAAAGAAGACCTATGCCAACAGCCCCCACAAGTTTGTTGATAAGTGGGATACCCCCATCCTGATTATCCACGGCGAGAAAGACTATCGCATCAATGCCAACCAAGGCATGGGCGCATTTAACACAGCACGTTTGCGCGGCATCCCAGCCGAAATGTTGCTCTTCCCCGATGAAAACCATTGGGTGTTAAAGCCTCAGAATGGCATTCTTTGGCAACGCACCTATTTCGATTGGTTGGACAGATGGCTAACCACAAACAAGTAAATCAAAACAATACAAAAATATGACAGAATTAATTCAAAAAAAGCTCAGCGACAGCACTGGTGCGCGTTGGACGGCCCTGCTTATCGTGGCCTTCACGATGATGATGGGTTACTTTATAACCGACGTCATGTCGCCGCTCGAGGTGTTGCTCGAAACGCCAAAAGCCCAGGGCGGCTTGGGCTGGACGGCCGGCGATTATGGCATTTTTGCCGGTAGCTATGGTTTCATCAACGTGTTCCTCTTAATGCTCTTCTTCGGCGGGATCATCCTCGACAAGATGGGCATCCGCTTCACAGGCATCATGGCTTGCAGCCTCATGGTTATTGGGGTGTTGATTAAATATGTCGGCGTTTCCGTCGATTTTGGCGATAGCCAGTTCACCCTTGGCACATTCGCTTTGCCCATGTCGGCCGCCGTGGCCTGCTTAGGCTTTGCCATTTTCGGAGTAGGATGCGAAATATGCGGCATCACCGTGTCCAAAGTCATCACCAAATGGTTCACCGGTCACGAATTGGCATTGGCCATGGGCGTGCAAGTGGGCTTAGCCCGTTTGGGCACTTTTGCAGCCATGAGCTTCTCCTTGCCCGTGGCACGCGCCTTTGGTAACCGCGTGAGTGCCCCCGTCTTGTTGGGTGCCGTGCTGCTCATCGTGGGGCTTTTGGCGTTTATTGTCTACACCGTGATGGACAAAAAGCTCGACGCTTCGGCCGCTGCTATAGATGCCGAGACGCAGCACAACGCTGACGACGAAGGGTTCCACTTCGCCGATTTGAAGTTTATATTCACCAACCCCGGGTTCTGGTGCATTGCATTGCTCTGCCTGATGTTCTATGGAGGCGTGTTCCCCTTCTTGAAATTTGCAACCAAGCTCATGGTAGCCAACTATCACGTGCCCACACAGTTTGCAGGCACATTGCCTGGCCTGCTCCCCTTAGGCACCATTGCCCTCACGCCCATTTTCGGCATCATCTACGACAGAATCGGAAAAGGCGTAACCCTTATGCTCATCGGCAGCACCATGCTGGCTTTGGTTCACTGCATTTTCATGCTCCATCTGCTGCCCGTCGGTTGGTTTGCCGTGGTGATGATGATTATTCTGGGCATAGCCTTTTCGCTGGTGCCCTCGGCCATGTGGCCCAGCGTGCCCAAAATCATTCCGCTGAAACTCTTAGGTTCGGCCTATGCCATCATCTTCTTCATTCAGAACATCGGTTTGAGCCTTTTCCCCGTAGCCATTGGCAAGCTCAACGAAGCCGACCCCACGTTTAGCCGCATGGAGATGCTGTTCATGAGCTGCGGCATCATGGCCATCCTGCTGGCGTTTGCCCTGTTGGCGTTCGACAAGAAGAAACACTACGGACTGCAAGAGGCCAACATCAAGAAATAAGTGTGCCATCGCACCGCACAACAAGTGGGAGTGTTCCAGTTGGAATGCTCCCGTTTTCGTTTTCAGTAGAACATCCCCGGGGACTAACGTGTTTCAGTTTAGAAATTGAAAAATCCCCCCGGGGACTAACGTGTTTCAGTTTGGAAATTGAAAAATCCCCCGGGGACTAACGTGTTTCAGTTTGGAAATTGAAAAATCCCCCCGGGACTAACGTGTTTCAGTTTGGAAATTGAAAAATCCCCCGGGGACTAACGTGTTTCAGTTTGGAAATTGAAAAATCCCCCCGGG
>ERZ772945.336-NODE-336-length-38864-cov-14.741220_pt1 | contig 38864 bp, 32 predicted proteins | sample MGYA00511681_ERZ772945 | MGnify/ENA primary metagenome ERZ772945 (study PRJEB29015, sample SAMEA2737943) | human oral metagenome | biome: human oral; feature: human-associated habitat; material: dental | place: China | collected 2143 ...
CATCGATGCGCGGCCACCGGCGGCGCCATCGCGCTTTTTCGCCGATGCGCATGATGGCCCACTTCAACATGATCTCGCCGTAGTCACTGATCATGGTGGGCACGCGAGGCTCCAGGTATTCGCTTTCTCCGTAGAACGCCTGGGGGCGTCGCGAGCCCTCTGTGTCCCAGATGTGTTGCCAGCTGCGCCCGCCGTCCCACGTGAGGGCGATCCCGTTGCCGCGATAGACGGAACAGATGGCGCCGCTGTCGCGCGCGAAGTCGATGAGGTCGGCGGTGACGGACATCAGTTCTTCCCCTTTCCTTCGAGGATTCCCAGCTGCAGGCATTCGTTGGCGGTGAGGACATACTTGCCAGCTAGGAATTGGACTTGTCGGGCTCCCCCGGGGAGCGAGAACTGGGGAATGTTGATGCCGGTACGGATGGAGAACCCTGTCGGCAACGTGACGATGCGGTACTGGTAGTAGGGGTCGTGCACAGCGTAGATGTCGAGGGCTCGCTGTTCGAGCGTGAAGGGCGTTCCCTGGTCGGGGAGTTGCCAGAAGTACTTGCCGCTGGGTTCTCCGAGCCGGTCGACGTGGGTGCCGTGGGCGTGGGTGTAGGCCAGGTAGCTGGTGTAGGTGGTGACGGTGGCCCGGTCCATGTGGGCGAGGACGGCCGGACCGTCCGGGGTCCACTTGAGCACGCTCGTGTTGGGGAAGTCCGGCGAGTGTACGTTCGGGATCTGACTGATGTCCATGTCATGCTTCCTTTGTCGAGACATTCCTAGTGTAGGGGGTGATGGCCCCGGCTGCGTCACTGCCACCGGGCCGGGCGTTAGCGTTCACCTCACATAGGGGCGCCCCACCCACCGGCGCAACAGGGGCCCACCATAGGGCAACATATACGCGTGCAACAACTCCGAAGGAGACACATCGTACAACCACGCCAAAGGAACACAGTAGCGCGCTTCACCTGTATTAAACTCTAGCTTGACATCATCAGGCCCCTTGAGAGACACGTATTCCAGATATCTATTCCTTTCCAAGGACCACCCACTCGGTAATTCATCTTCCTCCATCGGCAACCCCAACCACTCAAAGCCAAGAGCATGCCTCAAGATCGACACCGTGTAGTTCAGCATCACCTTCTGCGTCAACTCAATCGAAGGCGAATTAAACACTCCTCCCCTCCGAACCTTCCCACGCTCCTCTATATCAAAACAATAGACACTATTATCGTACCAAAGGCGCATGTAAGAACAGTTACCATAATCAATATAGTAAGCATCCCCCTCCTCAGACACGCTCCCAAACACTTTCAAACCAGTACACTTCTCCATGACAGACTTGTATTCCTCAAGAAAGTCCAACGGGACTCTCCTTTCCTTTAAGAATTCCCTCCTTAAGGAGATCTTCAACCGTTGCGACGCTTCCGTCGCCTTTAAGGACCTGCAGCTGCGTCGCACCTCCCGGCTACTGCCCCCAGGAAACCGCCTCACCCGATGTGATCATTTTTCCCTCCGCGGGCGATTCTCCCGGCGACATAGGCGCACCTACCTCACGTAGGGGCGCCCCAACCACCGGCGCAACAGAGGCCCACCATCGGGAAGCATGTATGCGCCCAGCAGCTCAGACGGAGACACACCATGGAGCCAAGCGAGCGGGACACAATGAGACGGATTCCAAGTCACAAAATCAAGCAACTCGCCCGTCGGACCTGTCATACTCTCATAGCAAGCAGATGCAGTCTTACATACCGACCAGCCCACCGGCAGCTCGTCAATCGTATTGGGAACACACAAGCTTAAAAAACCCAGTGCATGACGCAAGTAAGGCACTGTGCAATTCAGCATAACAATTTGCGTTAACTCAATTGACTGCGAATTAAACAGTCCACCCTTTCTAATTTTCCCCCGCTCTTTCTCATCGAAGCAGTACCGCCCATCCTCCAACCATAGCAGCCACCCATCGCCAAATCCAAAGTTCAGAGACAGATCAGTACCCCCCTCCTTGAATCTATTGCGAACTTCAATCTGCGTATATCGATTCATTACTATTGCATATTCATCCATGAAGTCCAACAGGCTTATCCTTTCCCTTCAGAATTCCATTTGCAAGAAGTTCCTCAACGCTCGCAGGTTCACCATTGTCCTTCATTACCTGCAGCTGCGTCGCCCCACCTGGCTGCTGGTTCCACGCAGCAGCCTTTCCTGACCTGATTGTCCAACCCTCCGGCAGAGGAGCCTCAGCAAACTCGTACTGATAGTAGTAGTCATTGACAGATGTTGGACGAAGCGATCGCTCTTCAAAAGAAGCCGGAACCCCATCCTCTATCGCCCCTAAATAACTTCCTCCAGGATGTCCGATACGGTCAACATCTTTACCGAATTTCTCCACATATTCGGCAACAGAGGAATATACTTTCGGCTCACCATCGTAACCATCATTCGGAGGCCAATGCTCTACCCATTCTTTCTCCCCTTTCTCATTGACATCGAAATGCCCATTTTCCGCGTTCCACTCCTCGTACGTATAAGAAGACCCATCGGGCTTGACACCCAATACCACTTCACGCTGTTTAACGAGGTCTCCACCTTTCACTCCGTCTACCAAGCCTTCAGTAGGCGGAGCAGTACCACCTGCCTGCTTGGGGAGCAGCGGGATTCGGTCCATGAGATCCTCCGCACTTCGTGGAGGGACGCGCAGTCGTTTTTCTTTCCATTCATCGGCAAGGTCTTCCATCCCGTGCGAACGCAGATAGTCGTCCAAACGCTCGGACAGGCGCCCCATGGCACCATCCGCTCCTATGTCGAGCCTGGACGCTCCTCGCAACGCACGCACACCGATGTCCTTCAGCATCGTTCCCTCACCAATGACTGGCAGAGACTCGATCACGGCCGTCAGCCGGGCGGCACGAGCACCCGCACCCGGAGCCACGCTCAGCGCGGCGAGCACCGCGCCCGGTACCAGCTCCCCCAGGGCAGCCCCGGGATCATCGGCCCACCCGTCCAGGTTGAGCAGCCCTTCCACCATCTTCCGCGCAAACCCCTTCGGGTCCGCAAGAATCGCGTCGCGCAGCGCCAACATGTCACGCCCGGGAAGCACCGTCCTCTTAGCCATGAGTTCTTCCCACGACATCCATCCGAGCATGTAGCGCCCATAGTCCCACAGCGCTTCAGCCGCCACCCCGTAGGTCATCGTCAGCAGGCCCCACACGCCATCGAAGATGCCCGCAACCGCTCGCCGCGCGAAATGAACGGGAGCCCAGGAGGGGTCCGGTGAGCGCTCGGAAAGCTCGTAGAGGGTCTGCGCCAGGGCCTCTCCCGCGGCATCGGTGTCGCCCACCGCCGCGTTGAAATCCGCGATAGCCTGCTCTTTTGCCGCTTCACCCGGCCGGGTATCACGCTCCGGATGATACGAGAAGTCCCACACAGGGAACCCTAGCGCGTCGTGTTGAGGGTGCTCCGAGGCCCACCGCTGCTCCGCGAGTGCCGCCTCCACTGAGGCAACCCCCGCCTCGTACGAGGCCTTGGCAGCGGCGGCGCGCGCTTGCGCCTCTTCCAGCGCGGTCGCATATGCCTCCCATGCATCGGCGGCACGTCCAAACGTCGCCGACGCACACCACCACTTGTCGGGCTGCATCTTGAAGTGCTCGTGAAAGCGATCCGCCGCACGCCCCACCCACCCCGGGGCTGAAATCTCCTGAAGAGACCACGCGATCCTCTCGCAGTCCGAGGCACGATCACGCATCACCGCGACGCGCCCCCGAATGGCCACCGCGTCCCCCATGATCTCAAAGTCGGGTGCTCCCGTATGCAACACGCCCACGTTAAGCCCCCGTCACCGTCTGCTCTGTTGACACGGACCTCGCCGCATCACGCGCGCGCCGCATTGCGTCCTCGCACGCACTCATGTAATCCCCGTAGATCCCCGCCACCTTCCCCAGGCGCCCCGCGGCCTCGGCGACATCTCGAAGCATCCCATTGAGTCCCTGGTCCCAGGCGGTGTTAAATCGATCTAACGCCCCGACAACCGTGGGATCACGGACCATCGCGCCATTCGGCGTGTAATCTGCAACGTCGTACGTCCTGTTCCGCTCCTGCAGGTCAGCCAGCTGCGACGCGGCGGTTACCAAGGCCTCGATATCGACCTCAAAATCGTGGTTTCCCATGGTCGCCCCCTAGTCCACCGCCGCAAAAGCCAGGGTTTCCGCCTTGATGCCCGCCTGGCGGATATCCTCGAACGCCTGCTTCAAGGCGTCCAACGCACCCGATGCTCCTCCAGCCGGGTATCCAAGCGCTGCGCACAGGCCTTCTGCGCCTGCCTGGCCTCGGAGGTATCCGTCCACTCCCCGAGCTCGTGTTCCACGAACTCCGACATCTGCGCACCGCTCTCGCGTAGCTTCGAGGCAGCGCGGGCTATGTCATCCATCATGTAGTTCACTGCTGTTTCGTGAAAGACCAGGTCCTGCCCGCTCATTGCCCACTCCCAAAGGCCGAGGCGATGCCGCTCATGGCGCCGGCGGCATCCTCTTCAGCCGCCAGGAGGGCCTCATCCACCGCGATCAGGGCCTGCGCGTAGCGTCCCAAGTCCAGCCTGTGTGCACGCGCACCCTCGCCCCACGCTTCCAGCGTCTCGCTCAGGATCGAGAGATAGGGGCCGTTGACCCGCGAGGATTCCCCAACGACATCCGATTCAAGGTTCCGAGCAATGTCGACGATGGCGCTGTCACAGTCCGCGACGTAGCCCGCCGCCTTCGTTTGCGCACCAATGACAAGTCCAAATCCTGGTCCACTCACAACACGCCCCACCTTCATCGGATAGAGAACGGCCAACACCACTCGTTCGACCGTTTGTTCAGCCGAACATACCAGTCAAGCACATCAACACTCACTCAAGCAAGTCGGCCGCCTCCAGCCAGGCCTCCTCCAGCTCGTCCATCTCGGCCAGAACGTCCTGATGGGCGGCCGAAACCTTCGTCAGCTCAGAGACCGCCGAGGGGTCCGAGGCCACCTGGATTGACAGCTTCTCCAGCTTCGCCTCCAGGGCCGAGGCCTCGACTCGCAGGCGCTCCAGCTTGCGTTCGATGCGGGCCACCTCCTTCTTGGCCGCGCGCCGCGCCGCCGCGTCACTCACGGCGCCGCGTGCGCTCCCCCGCCCCGCGCTCTCCTCGCCCGAGGAGGCACCCGAGGAGGACGCGGCCGAGCGGGAAGCAGGGTCGGCCTCGTCGGCGCGAGTGGACGTACCAAACGCCCCAAAGTCTCCGGAGGCCCGCATCTGAAGGTACTGTTCGACGCCGCCGGGCAGGGCACGGACCTGACCGTCGCCGAGGAGCGCCACCTGGTGGTCGGTGACGCGCTCGAGGAGGTAGCGGTCATGCGAGACCACGACCAGGGTGCCGGGAAACGTGTCGAGCAGATCCTCCACGGAGGCCAACGTATCGGTGTCGAGGTCGTTCGTGGGCTCATCCAGGAGCAGGACGTTGGGCTGACTCATGAGCAGTCGCATGAGCTGGAGGCGCCGCCGCTCGCCGCCGGAGATCTCGCTGATGCGCGTGTACGCACGGGTCCGCGTGAAGCCCATGCGCTCGGTCATCTGGGAGGCGCTGACCTCCTTCCCGTCCACGACGACGGTCTGGGCGACGTCGGCCACCGCCTCGACGACGCGCATGTCGGCCAGCGCGTCAAGCTCGTGGGTGTCCTGGGACAGGGTGGCGACCTGCACGGTCTTGCCGTGTTTGACGCGTCCCGAGGTAGGGGTAAGGTCACCGCGCAACAGGTTGAGAATCGTCGTCTTACCGGCACCGTTCACGCCGACGATGCCGACGCGCTCGGCGGGCGCCAGTCTCCACGTCACGCCCGAAAGGACGCTCAGGCGCGTCCCGTCGGGTCGCGGAAAGGAAACGGACACGTCCTCCAGGTCGATGACGTCCTTGCCCAGGCGCGAGGTCGCCATCCGCACCAGCTCAACGGTGTCGCGTGGCGGCGGCACGTCGGCGATGAGCGCCTCGGCGGCGGCCACGTGGAACTTGGGTTTGGACGTGCGGGCAGGCGCCCCGCGGCGCAGCCAGGCGAGCTCCTTGGTGAGCAGGTTGGCGCGCTTGGCGGCGGCCACGTCGGCCTGACGGACGCGTTCGGCGCGGGCCAGCGTGTAGGCGGCGTAGGAGCCGTCGTAGATCTCGACGTGGCCCGCTATCTGCGGGCGGTCGCCTCCCGGGTCGACGCCGGGCACGACCTCCCAGATATGTTCGCACACGGCATCCAGGAACCAGCGGTCATGGGTGACGCACAGCAGCGCACCGCTCGCACCCGGCCGGGCAAAGCGCCCGTTCAGGTGGGCGGCCAGCCAGGCAACCCCCTCGACGTCCAGGTGGTTCGTGGGTTCATCCAGGCACACGACGTCGGCTGTGGTGGCCAGGACCCTGGCCAGGGCGACGCGCCGCCGCGACCCGCCCGACAGCGTTCCGACGAGCGCCTCGGGGTCAATGTCAGCGAGCAGTCCGGCGTGAATGTCGCGCACGCGCGCGTCCGAGGCCCACTCGTACTCTTCCAGGCCCGGGTGGACGGCCGCAACGACCGTGTCCTCGGGATTGAGCGTGTCGGCCTGCGTGAGGAGCGCGACCCGCACCCCGTCGCGCCGCGTCACCACTCCCCCGTCGGGTTCCTGCGTGCCCGCAACGATGCGCAGCAGCGTGGACTTTCCTGCGCCGTTGGGACCGAGGATTCCGACCCGGGAGCCGTCGTCCAGGCCGACGGTCACGCCGTCGAGGAGCCGACGCGACCCGGCGAGGGCTCCGACGCTTTGCGTTCCCAGCAGGTGTGCCATTAGTTGACCTCCGTCTCTTCGACCACGGCGCCGTGTGCGGGGCCAGAGGCGCACATCGCGCGGGCAACGGTGTCCTCGGCCTCGAGCGCGCGGGCGAGGTCGTGGGCATGCTCGGCGTCGCGCGCGAGGGCCGCGACGGTGGGGCCGGAACCGGAGAGGGTGACCGCCAGCGCTCCTGCCCGACGCGCGGCCTCCATCGTGCGCGCCAGCTCGGGACGCAGCCGCAGGGCGGGGGCCTGCAGGTCGTTGACGAGGCGTGGGCCAAGCTCCTCGGGTCCGGATCGCAGAGCGCGCGTCTCGCCGGGCGTGGGTTCGACGAGGCCGGGGGCGCAGGCGGCATCTACCCGGTCGAACTCGCGGAATACCTCGGGGGTGGACAGGCCCTCGTGGGCCAGGAGCATCACCCAGTGATGCGCGCTCGTGTCCCCAGCCTCGCCGTCGGCGAGGACCCTCATGCGGTCTCCGCGCCCCGTCCCCAGGGCGATTCCGCCGACGAGGCAGGCGGGCACGTCTGCCCCCAGAGAGCGGCCGATAGCCTGGAGCTGGTCGGCGCCCAGACCCAGGTCCCACAGCTGGTTGCAGGCGACCAGGGCGGCGGCGGCGTCTGCCGAGCCGCCAGCCATTCCTCCGGCGACGGGGACCCGCTTGTCGACGCGGATGCTCACTCCCGCGGCGGTGGACGCCCACGGTCCGGCGGCGGCGAGCCGCTGAAGGATGCGGGCGGCGCGCACGGCCAGGTGGGATCCCGGGTCCAGGTCGGCCATCGCGGCGGTCGTCGCCTCGTCGACGCGCCCGTCGGGCAGGTAGGCGATGGTCTCCACGCGCACGCCGGGGGTCTTCGTCGTGCGCACGGTGACGGTCTCGCGCAGGGACAGCGCTTCGAACACGGTGACGAGCGGGTGGTAGCCGTCGGGGTTGGGCGGGCCGACCCTCAGCGTTAGGTTGACTTTTCCTGGAGCGCTGGCACGCACTTCACGCATGGCTATCCTTTCGTTTCGCCGCAGCGGTTCGCCCGTCAGCGGGCCGCCTGCGAGGGCGGGAGGATTCCGCCTTCTCGCGCCTCAAGGACGGCGCGGCCCAGGGCGACGAACTCATCGATGGAGAGCGTCTCTCCCCTGCGGGTCGGGTCGATTCCGGCATCGCACAGCAGCGCCTCGGAGGCTTCGGGTCCGCCAGCCCAGTTCTTCAGGGCGGCGCGCAGGGTCTTGCGGCGTTGCCCGAAGGCGACGTCGGTGACCTCGAACGTCGCGCGTCGCAGCGCCTCGTCCCCGCGAGGTGAGGGCAGTCGCGTCAGGCGCACGAGGGCGCTATCCACCCCGGGAACGGGCCAAAAGACCGTGCGTCCGATCGTGCCCGCCCGCTGAACCTCGCCGTACCAGGACGCCTTCACGGAGGGGACGCCGTAGGTGCGCGATCCCGGTTCCGCGGCCAGGCGGTCGGCGACCTCGGCCTGCACCATGACGACGACGGCTTCGATGGTGGGGAAAGCGTCGAGCATGTTGAGGAGCACGGGCACGGCCACGTTGTAGGGCAGGTTTGCGACCAGCTTGGTGGGCGGCGGCCAATCGACGCCAAAGTCCTCGTTGCCGGTAATCTCGGTGGCATCCATGGTGACGACGTGGAAGCGTCCGCTCGCCTCGCCCATGCGCGATCGGATGGTCTCGGGTAGCGCCGAGGCCAGGGGCGGGTCGATCTCGACGGCACGCACGCGCGCCCCAACCTCCAGGAGCGCCAGAGTCAGGGAGCCCAGGCCCGGCCCGACCTCAACGACCTCGTCCCCGGCGCGCACGTCTCCTGCCGCGACGATTCTGCGGACCGTCCCGGCGTCGTGGACGAAGTTCTGCCCCAGGACCTTGGTCGGGCGGATGCCCAGGGCCTCGGAGATGGCCCGCACTTCGAGGGGCCCGAGCAGTCCCGTCTCGGAGGGAACGGCCCCCTCGGGCAGGGTCGGATCGATGCGGCGGCGTGCGGCGCGGGCGCGCTGGGAGGAAGGGGATTGGGTCACGCTGGCCAGTCTAGTGCACGGCACCGGCGAGCCCGGGGCGAGGCCCCCTGTGAGGCTCTGCCCCTCAGGAGGCGAGCAGCCTCACGGCGCGGCGGCGTATCAGCTCCCTGATCGCAGTCAGTTGTTCGACTCGTTCGAGGCTGCCGACAGCATAGAGAACCCTGACCCACACGTTGCAACACGGCAACCACCGCTATGCGACGCGGATACGGATACGGATACGGATAGGTTATCGCTACGCGGATAGGTTATCGGCTTGCGGATAGCTTACTGTCCTATCCGCGTGCTCATAACCTATCCGCATGTTCACAACCTATCCGCGTACCCATCACTGACCCGCGTGCTCACAACCTATCCGCGTACCTGAATCAGGCAACAGAAAGGCCGGGCCCGACAACCTCCGCTGTCAGGCCCGGCCCTCCTCAGCTCTCGAGCTCAGTACCAGCCGACCGCATTCGAGTGCGCCCAGGCGGAGCAGGGCGTGCCGTAGCGTCCCTTGATGTAGCCGATACCCCAGTTGATCTGGGTGACGGGATTGGTGCGCCAGTCGGCGCCCGCCGAGGCCATCTTCGAGCCGGGCAGGGCCTGGGGAATGCCGTAGGCTCCCGAGGACGCATTCTCGGCGTGGGGATTCCACTGGGACTCCCGGTTCCACAGCTGAATCAGGCACTGATACTCGCTGGTCCCCCACCCCTGCGCCTCAACGAGAGGCTTGGCCAGCGCACGCGGATCCTCGCCCGAGTAGGTCATCGGAACCGCTCCGGCGGCCGCGGCAGCGGCGGCCGCAGCCGAGGCCTCGGCTCCGTTCGATTCCGCCGCGATCGCAGCAATTTCGGCCTTGGAGGAGATCGTCCCCAGCTTCGCGCGGTAGCGCACCGAGGTCGTTCCATTGGCTTCGGTGGCCTCCTCGAGGGTGGCCTTCGGGTCGATGCCCGCCGCAACGAGGGCCGCCGGGGTGGCTTCCTTCGTTCCCTCGGTGCGCACCTGCGTCACGGGCTGGGAGGTGGAGTGCTCGGTGATTGGCACGGAGGTGCGCACCTCGTCGCCGTCCTTTTCCTGCCACACCGTCCAGGTCGTGACACCGTTGACGCCCGGCGTCGTCACCTGAGATTCGCCGACGAACATGTCGCCGCTGGTCACGGTGGTCTCGTTGAACGGAATCTCGACGGTCTCGGTCGCCTGCCCGCGGGTGACACGGCTGACGGTGATCGTCAGCTCCCCGGCGGGACCGTTCGACACGTTCACGCGATCGAGAGGATGCACCGATACCCCCGCTGCCTCGAGGATCGCGCGCGCGTCCTGGCCGGGCCGCGCAGCCACCTCGCGGCTGGTGCCATCCACCGCCACAACGACGTTGCGAGCGCGAGAAACGAGGGGGGTCAATTCATCGCGCGAGGAGGAGCGGTCCGCTGCGAGCGTCACGGCCGACCCCAGGGGCGCCGCGTCGGCAAGGATCGCGTCGGCCGAGGAGGCCGTCGTCCACAGGGTGCGCGACGTACCGTCGACGGTCACCGCGTACGCCTTCGAGGTTCGCACAATGATCGTGTCGCCGTCGCGTACGGCCTCTCCCTCACCGGGCTGCACCAGGTCGTTGCTGCCGATACTCACGCCCGCAACCTCCAGCGCATCTCCCACGGTGTTTCCCCACGAGGTCACCGGGCGGGAAACGCCGTCCACCTCAAGCATGACGGAGGTGTAGGAGGCGGCAACGCCGACGCCTGCGACGCCGACCACCCCGGCCGAGGCCAGGGCCGCGACGCTGAGAACGATGCGGGGGGAGGGTGCGAAGGAACGCAGGTGGGCTCCGAGAACGTGCAGGGCGCTGGCGGCGGAGGCACTCAGCGAGGTGCTCAGGTGGTGGCTCACGATACTCCAGTTACTCGCTATTGGTGTTGCTGGTCAGCTTAGCGCGACAGCCCGCGGGCACGCCAGAACAATGGCGCTCCCGCGGGTAATGTCACGTCAAACGAGGCCGAGCTTGTAGGCGCAGCCCCACTGGCCCCACCCCGCGCGCTGCTGAAGCATGCGCGCACGCATGGTCTGTTCCTCGGCCGAGGCCTCGGAGGGCAGGCCGGTGCCGCCGACGCTGCGCCACGTGGGAAGGGAGAATTGGTACATGCCGTAGTAGCCGTTGCCGGTGTTGATCGACGGATTACCGCCGGACTCGCACTGGGCGATGGCCGCCCAGATGGAGGCGTCGTCACCGGAGATGGCCGCAGAGCCGGAAGAAGAAGAAGAGGAGGAGGAAGACGACGAAGTGGAGTCGGAGGATGAGCCGGAGGGCTCTTCCGCCTTCTTCGCCTTGGTCCCCTTGGACACGACGCGGGTCGTGGGCTCGGTGCGGGAGGTGGAGAGCACCGCGGACACGGTCACGTTGCCGTCGATAGTCTCCTGATAGGCCTGGGTGACCTCGCTGCCCGCCGCGCCTTCCTGCACGGTCTTCTCGGTCCCCTCCTCGGCCTCGGCGTCCTCACACTCCTCGGTCTCGTAGGGAATCTCGGTCGTGGTCGTAACGGTGCCGCGAACGACGCGAGCAACCCGCAGCGTGGTGTCGCCGCCGACGTTCTCCAGGGTCACACGGTCAATGGGGCCGGCGCTCACGCCCGCCTTGGCCAGGATCGCGCTCGCCCCCTCGGAGGCGGAGGCGACAACGTCGGTCGTGTGACCGTCGGCGACGACGTGAATGTTCTCCCCGCCCTCACCGATCGGCATCTCGGATCGCGTGTAGGAGCGGTCGGCGGCCATCGACGAAGAGGATGCGGGCAGGGCGGTCAGAACGCCCGAAATCGAGGAGGCGGTGGACCACGCGGTCGTCTGGGCGCCGTCAACGGTCACGTCGTAGGCGGTGGCGGAACGAACGACAACCGTGTCGCCGCTGGCGACGCGCTGGTCGGCGGCCGGGGCGACGAGGTCGTGGTCGCCAACGCTGACGCCCGCGGTGCTCAGCGCGTCGCCCGCGGTGGAAAAGAAACCGGACACGTCGCGGCTGACGCCATCCACTTCCAGGGTGACGTGCCGGTAGGAGGTACCGACGGCGGCGGCAGCTGTGCCGGCCACCAGGAGGGCAGTCGCGGAGGCGACGGAGATGACGACTGTGCGGGAGGGCTTCAGGCTCACGGGTCTCCAGACCTTGTAGGTTCCAAGTCGTTGGCCGCGTCGCACCGGCGCCTCGAAAGCGAGGGGGCGATGGGTCCTCTGACTTAGACTGACTCCTCCACCGTAACCAATTTGTTACCCTTTCGCGACCACTTTGACGCAACTCACGCGTTCTTCCGCCGCCTTGACGGACCCCCGCGCGCCCCTCCTCACCCCCGCGCGAGGCGCCAACGCCTCACCAGGAACCGTAGACGGCCTCGGTGTTCGCCCTCAGCTGGTCGCACGCTTCCTCCTCACCGATTCCCCACAGGCCGGCGATGAACCGCACGGTGTGTGCCATCACGTAGGAGGCGTTGGGGCTGCCGCGCCACGGGGCGGGTGTCAGGTAGGGCGCGTCGGTTTCGACCAGGACGAGCTCGCGAGGCATGGCCGCCAGCGCCAGGCGCGCATCGTCGTTGGCGGGGTAGGTGATCGGCCCGGCGAAGGAGGCATACCAGCCGCGTTCGGCGAGCCGGGCGGCCATCTGCGCGTCACCCGAGAAGCAATGGAACACGATGCGCTGATCTCGCTCGGCGCTCTGCTCCAGGATCTCGAGGGTGTCCTCGTGGGCGTCGCGATCGTGAATCTGCAGGGGCAGACCCGCCCGGCGAGCCATGTCGATGTGGACTCGGAAGGACTCCTTCTGCGCCTCTCGCCCGGGTTCGGCGGTGCGGAAGTAGTCGAGGCCGCTCTCTCCCACCGCGACGACCATCGGGTCACCCAGGCGGGACTCAACCGCCGCAAGAGCCTCGACGAGGGGAACGTGGTGGTCGCGCGCCTGCGGGGTCAGCCCGTCGGGCGAGGCCTCGGTGCAGCCGGCGTGCAGGGCGGCCTCGTTGGGGTGGATCGCCAGGGCGACGCGCACGCCCGCGTGGGAGCGAGCGAGGGCCAGCATGGGATCGAAGTCCGGCAGCTCGCACGCGCTCGAGATCACGGCGTTCACGCCGGCGCCGCGAGCACGTTCCAGCTGTTCCTCCAGGGGGAGACACACGCCGTCCGCGCGGGGAATCTGCCCGACGTGGGTGGGCAGGTGGGTGTGGTTGTCGACGACGGGAGCCGCCAGCGGGGCGGGAGCGTCGGGCCAGGTACGAGGCTTGCGCCGACTCATGCGGGCTGACCTTCCTTTCGGGTCGATCGGATGGGTGCGTCAGGAGACGAGTCCCGCGTCTCTCAACGGGAGCGCACGATGGCCCGGGAGACCTCGTCGACCGCCGCGTCCCCGAGGAGCACCCGCACGATTTCGAGACCGAGATCCAGGGAGGTCCCGGCTCCGCGGCTGGTGATCACGGCCTCGTCGACGACGACGGGGTTCTCGTGGACGATGGCGCCGCCGCCGGCGATCGCCTTGACGAAGGCTGGATTGGCGGTGGCGTGGCGCCCATCCAACACGCCGAGTTCGGCGAGGATCGAGGGGGCCGCGCAGATCGCCGCGATGAGCTGCCCGGCGTCGGCGCGCCGCAGCACCTCTTCCTGGATCGCCGGTGTCGCCTTGAGGCCCAGGGTTCCCGGCATCCCGCCGGGTAGGAAGAGCAGCTCGTAGGTGCTCAGGTCCGTGTCCTCGAGCATGCGGTCGGCGACCACTCGGATGCCGTGGGAGCTGGTCACGTGCCGGGCGTCGGTCACCGAGATGAGGTCGGCGCGTACCCCGGCGCGGTAGAGGACGTCGGCGACGGCCAGGGCCTCGACCTCTTCAAAACCCTCCGCGAGCATGATGGCGACGGCGGCGTCGGTGGCGAGCTTGTCGGGTGTGGGCATGGTTCCTCTTTTCCTAGGGCCTTGCGTAGGCGTTACATCCAGCCTAGCGCAGGGCGCGGCGCGGACGCGCCGAGGACGCCCTCGATCCGGGCGGTGGCGTCCGCGCGGGGCGCGGGTGCGGCTCCCGCCACGCCAACAATCTGCGGGGTCAGCGTGGCATCCGCGCGGGGCGCGGGTGCGGAACGGGATCCCCCGCCCCACACCCACGGCTACAGGCTCACTCCGAGCGCAGCGCCTCGACGGGATCCTGGCGGGATGCCCTGGCCGCGGGAATGATGCCCGCAATGACCGTGAGGAGGACGGACACCGCGATGAGGATCGCCGCGGTGAGCGCAGAGAGCTGAGCGATGTTCTCCACCTCGAAGGACGCCTTGACCACCGCGTTGGCGATGGCGCACAGCCCATAGGTCACGCCCACGCCGATCAGGCCGGCGAGCAACCCCTCGATCACGGTTTCGGCATTGAAGACCCGGGACACGTCCCCCTTCGAGGCGCCGATCGAACGCAGGATACCGATCTCCTTGCGACGCTCGAGGACCGAGATGTAGGTGATGATCGCGATCATGATCGAGGACACGATGAGCGAGATGGACACGAAGGCGATCAACAGCCAGGAGATGATGTTGACGATGTTGGTCACCGAGCTCATGAGTGAGCCCATGACGTCGGAGTAGGTGATGACCTTCCCCGTCTCACCGGCGGCCTTCTTGTCGGCGTTGTAGGAGTCCAGCACGGCCTTGACCTTGTCCTTGTCCGCGAAGGACTTGGGGTAGATCGACACGTTCGAGGGCGAGGAGATGTCCGCCCATCCGAGGGTCTTCAGGTTCGTGTCCAGTGTCGGCACGTTCGAGGAGAACATGGTCGCCATGAGGGCGGCGAGGGACTTCTCGTCGACGTTGGACTGGAATGCCTCGGCGAAGGCGTTCGGGTCGATCGCGAAGGCGCTGGACATGTTGGTGGCGAACTGTTCCATGACCGTGCTCATCTGCTCGCCGATCGCGCCGGAGAGCTGGGTCATCATGGAGGTCATCGCGCTCGTCATGGCCTCCTGCATGACCTGGCCGATCGCCGCACCAACGCCCCGCGTGAGGGTGCCTCCCAGCTGCGCCGCGATCTGAGAGGAGATCGCGTTCATGACCTGAGCGGACACCTCGGTACCGATCTTGGCCAGAGCCGGGTCGTTTCCGAGCGCCTTCATAAGGTTGGCGCTCAGCTTGTCGGAGTCGACCACCTGGTCCGAGGAGACGGCCTGACGCAGCTGCTCGATAACCTCGGGCTGGGAGAAGTAAGCCGCCGCGAGGCTCGCGAAGTCAGTGGTTCCTCCCTGCTCAATCTGGCGGCGCGCGTAATCCTGGAAGCCCTGGGCTATCCGCGTGGCCTGGGCGCTCAGGTAGTCTGCAGCGCCTTCCTTGACTGCCCCGTCGGCCAGAGCCGAGCGGATGATGGTCGGGAAGTCAACGTTGGCCAGCTGGGGCAGCTGCTTGCTCAGGTCCCCGAGGTTGAGGGTGGACAGGTCAAGGCCGGCACCCGACTGCAATCCCGACTGCATGCCCGGGGCCGGAGCGAGGGCGGACAGGTCGAGGTTGGACAGGTCCATGCCGGACATGTCCAAGTTGGAAAAGTCGAGTCCGGACAGGTCCATGCCCGAGAAATCCATGCCGGACAGGTCCATCTGGAGCTTCGACGGATCCATCTGGAATGCGGCCTGTAGCTTCTGCTCGTCCACGGTGAACAGGGAGGACATGTCGAAGCCTCCGGACTGGCTCTTCTGGTTGTCGGCCAGTTCCTTGAAGGTCTTGCCCGTGAAGACGTCGACGTCGGGCTTGGCACGCTGGGCCTTGACGATCGGGCTGGCGGCCGCCTCCTCGATGATCTGGTAGGTCATCGCCGGCGTGTAGGCGATGCCCTGACGCAGCGCGCCTCCCTTCGTGGAGTTGGGCTTCACGATGCCCGAGATGGTCAGCTGCTGGCCGCCGTCCACGAGCTTCTTCATGTAGTCGGTGTCGTTGGAGCGGTCGGTCCACACCTTGTAGGTCTCGTCCCACGTGTACTTGTCGAAGGCGTTGATGCGGCGGAAGGTGGTGCCCAGGATCGTGGAGTAGTCGTACGCCGTGCTGCTTGCACCCGACTGGGCTGCCGACTGGGCACCGGACTGCGTCTTGCCGCCGAGCGCGCCCTGGTAGTACGAGCGCATCAGGTCATCGAATTCCTTGTGGTCCTTCAGGCCCAGCGTGTATTCGAAGAGGTTCGAGAGGTTGCCGTCCTCGTCAAGGACGAGGACCACCTGGTTGGCGCCGGTCGGCCAGGAACCGGCGACTACGTCGTAGGCGGCGGTGTACAGCGAGGATGCGGCGGGCATCTGGTAGAACGCGTTCGTTTGCATCATGGAGGAGAAGGAACCGGCGCCGAAGCCGGTCTCCATCTGTTTCATCGACTGGTCGGGGCTAACCTGCACGGTCGACTTGGAGGTGTCCGATTGGAAGATCTGGGGGACGACGTCGTAGTCGTACTCGACCGCGTTGACCATCGAGTCGATCCCGCCGCCGTTGTTGTCGAGGTAGGTCTTAAGCGAGGCCAGGTCGTTGGTCTTCGCGTCGCGGATCGAGTCCGCGAAGGTCCGCATTTGGGACACGCCGACCTTGCCGTCCGGCGCCGCCTTGGAGGTCTTGGACTCGGAGCTCGCCCCGGCCAGCGCGGCGGTCATGTCGAGGCCGCTCTTCTGGATCGTCAAGGGGTAGGACCCCAGGGTCTCCTCCTCGGTCTTGGCGATATAGGCGTTGGTCCCGTTGGCCAGCGCCAGGATCGCGGCGATGCCGATGATGCCGATGGACCCCGCGAACGAGGTCATCAGCGTGCGCCCCTTCTTGGTCATCAGGTTGTTGAACGACAGGGACAGGGCGGTGAGGAATCCCATCGACGTGCGGCGCACGGGTTTCGCGGCGCGCCGGTCCTGCTCGGTGGGGACAAAAGGTGCGGAATCGGCGACGATGGAGCCGTCGGCCAGTTCGACGATGCGCGTCGCGTACTGGTGAGCGAGCTCGGGGTTGTGGGTCACCATGATGACCAGGCGATCGCGGGCGACGTCGCGCAGGAGGTCCATGACCTGGACGCTGGTCTTGGAGTCGAGGGCACCCGTGGGCTCGTCGGCGAGCAGGATTTCGGGATCGTTGATGAGGGCGCGGGCGATGGCAACGCGCTGCATCTGGCCGCCCGACATCTGCGAGGGCTTCTTGTGGACGTGGTCCTTCAAGCCCACGCGCTCCAGGGCCTCCAACGCCCGGGAGCGACGCTCCGAACGAGACACGCCCGAGAGAGTGAGCGCGAGCTCAACGTTCGACAGGACGCTCTGGTGCGGGATCAGGTTGTAGGACTGGAAGACGAAGCCGATACGGTTGTTGCGGTAGGCATCCCAGTCGCGGGCCTTGTAGTTCTTCGTCGAGATCCCATCGATGACGAGGTCGCCGCTCTGGAAGCGATCCAGGCCGCCGATGACGTTGAGCATCGTGGTCTTGCCCGAACCGGACTGGCCCAGGATGGCCACGAACTCGTTGTCGCGGAAGGCAACCGAGACCTTGTTGAGTGCGACCTGCACCAGGTTGGCGGTCTCATATGCCTTGACGATCCCTGTGAGCTCAAGCACGCTTCATCCTTACTCGCGTTTCTCTGTGCCCTGCCAGCCTAGCCGAGGAGCAGTGCGCACAACACAGCGCTCTCTCACAGTGACCCCTGATCGCACCCCTATTGTTCCCTGACTGCCCCGCCGTATCCCCTGATGTGCCCGAAACCTTACCGAGGCTCTGCGTCCCGCTTGAGCAGGAGCAGAGGACGCCGGCGGCTACAGTTATCCCATGACAGACCTCGCTTCCCTGCCCGTGCCCGACGAGGGACCGATTCGCGACAAGATCCGGCAGATCTACGAGCGTTCCTTCCCGCCCGAGGAACAGATCACGATGTGCGATCTCCTGCGAGCCGCCCGCAAGCCCGGGGTGTCCTTCGACGCGTGGACGGATGCGTCCCTGCCCGCGGGCGAGGCAGGCGCCGGCCGCGTCGTCGCCCTCACCTTCTCCCTCGCCTTCCCCGACCTGTTCTACCTGGGTTTCCTCGCGGTCGACGCACGTACGCGCGGCGCGGGCTACGGCACGCGGATCCTCACGCATGTCGCTCAACGCTATCCCGGCATCCCCCAGCTGCTCGAGATCGAGCCCGTCACGCGCGAGGCCCCCAACTACCAGCAGCGGGTGCGTCGCCTGGCGTTCTATGAGCGCAATGGCTTTACGGTGACGAACATGCTCACCCACGAGGCAGACCAGACCTACCGCGTCCTGGCGCGCCAAGGCCTCGTCTCCCCCGAGCGCCTCGAGGAGGCGCTCAACTCCGCGACAGACGACCCCGCCTACTTCTCGCGGGTGACCATCGGCTGATCGGGCACGCCGACCTCCGGGCCGTCACCGCGCCCGGCGCCGCTATCGGCCCTCCCGTCCCCGTCGCGTCAGTGTTCCTGGCCGTGCCCGGACACCAGGAGTATCTCCTCGTAGTCCAGGCGCGCGAGCGCATCCTCCAGCGCAGCGGAAGAGAAGATACCCGCGTCGCGTGCTCCCAGCAGCGCCTCGCGCTGGGCGTGAATGGCCTCCAGGGCGAGCTCGCGGATCTGCTCGCGCGTGAAGGAACGCTCGACGTCCTCCCCGCTCATGTCGACGGTGCCGCGGGCGTGATCACCGTGTTGCTCGCCGGTTTCTCTGGTCTCGCCGACGGTCTCATCCGTCTCGTCGTCGCACCGCGGGCGCAAGCCCTCGTGCGTTTCACCTTCCGGTGCGCCGACATCCTGGAGGATGTCGCTCAGGACACGGTCGGCGGTACGGGCGATCCGATCGCCGTCGCTGGCGCCGTCATGGGACACCGCGTGCCCGATCCGCGACAGCGTCCGCGAAACCCCCGCGGACAGGAGCGTCTGGCCGTCCACCTCGTGGATCGCCTGAGCGAGGGCGGTGTCCACCAGGGCGGAGCCCATGACCTTCAGGAGCTTCGCACGCTCCTCCTCGGGGATGTCACCCGAAGCCATCTGTGGCTTGACCACGCGGATCACTCCCGGCAGGGTCAACCCCTGGATGATGAGGGATCCGGCGGCAATGAACAGGGCGATGGTCAGCAGGTACCCGCGCAGCGGCGCGTGAGAGGAGATCGTCTGGGCGGCCGCCAGGGTAATGGCCCCGCGCATGCCCGCCCACACGATCACGCTGCCCTCGCGCGGCCCCAGGGGTTCGTTGGCAAAATAGTCCAGGTCCGTGGCTCGCAGCGCGTTGCGGCGCTCGCGGCGCGATAGCCGACGGCGGAAGCGTTCGAGGGCGAGTCCCCACTGCTCGGGGCTGAGGTTGCGAGCCTCGAGCATGTCCTCATCGACCGCGCACGCCTCGTTCATGCGTTGCTCGAAGTAGTCGATGCGCTCGGCCTCGGCGTCGAAGCGCCGCTGGCGGTGCTGACGGCGGTGGTCCAGCCATGCCAGCATGAGGGCGATGAACAGGGCGCGGATCACCATGATCAGGGCCCCCAGGGCGACGGCGAGGAAGGCCGCGAAGCCGAGGCCTCCGCCCACGGCGCTGGCCTCTTCGACGATGCCGAAGGCCTGCAGGCCCATCGTGAGGAAGATGCCGCCTTCGAGGACCAGCGTCATCGTCTGCCAGTTCTGCTGCGAGAAGCGCCTGTTGGTCGCGGAGATGGCGCCCGCGCGCCTACGGGAGACGACCAGCCCGGCGATAACCGCGGCGACCAGGCCCGAACCTCCGACGTGTTCGGCAGGGATCGAGGCGATGAAGGGCATGACGAAGGAGAAGACGGTGTCCGAGGATGGCTCCTTGATGAAGGAGCGGATGCGCACCCCCAGCTCACCCACCACGAGGCCGATGACCGTTGCGATGCCCAGCGCGAGGGCAACCTTGCCGATCAAGAGACCCGGGTTGAGGGCGTGGGAGTCGGCGGCCAGGCCGGCGCTCATCGCGGCCGACAGGAGCACGAGGGACGTCGCGTCGTTGAAAAGCCCCTCCCCCTCAAGCACCGTGACGATCCGGTGGGAGACGCCGCTGCGTTTCGCGATCGACACGGCGACGGCATCGGTTGGGGACAGGACCGCGCCCAGGGCCACCCCCCACGGCAGGGAGACGGCCGGAACCAGCCAGTGAATCACGAATCCGACCGCGAATGCCGAGAGGAAGACGAGGGGGATCGCGAGCATCGCGACGGCCTGCATCTCGCGGCGAAAGTCCATCGTCGGCATGCGCACGGCGGCGGAGAAGAGAAGCGGGGGGAGAACCATCTCCAGGATGATGTGCGGCTCGACTTCGATGGCCCCCACCTGGGGCAGGAAACCGATCGCCAGTCCGACCGCCAGGAGGATCAGGGGGGATGCCACGCGCACCTTGGGCGCGACGAATTGGCACGCCACGATGATGAGCATTCCGGACAGGGCGATGAAAAGGGGATCCACGGGTCAATTTTACTGTCGGCGCCGCCGGGGAGCCTGTCGATCTCATGGACCCAACGGGATGGCGGCCCCATTCGGCAGGGGCGGCGCTTGTCTCGCGCCGTGGTCGCCGAGCCGTCCACTGGCGGCTTCGTCGCCCACGTGACAGTGTGGGCGTATGCCTACCGAGATCACCCCGAGCAGTTCTGATCCGGCGCTCGCCACCTACGACTCCCCCATCGGGCGCCTCACGCTAGCCGCGCGCGGCGGCGCGCTCGTTGGATTATGGGTGGCCGGGCAGCGCTTTTTCGGTCGCCCCGTCGGCATCGACGAGGCCTCAGCACGCTTGGCTGGCGATCTGACCTCGCGCGAGGATCGGGGCATAGCGATCACGCAGGCCCGTTGGGACGAGGCCAATGCGCGCGCTCTTCGGGCGACCGCCTCGTGGCTGGACGACTATTTCGCGGGCGAGGCTCCCTCCCCCGCGACCGTCCCCCTCGCGAGTGCGGGCACCGACTTTCAACAGCGCGTGTGGGAGGCGATGGACTCTATCCCCTACGGCGCGACACGCACGTACGGGCAGATCGTCGCGCAGCTGCACGAGGCAGGTGTTCCCGCCTCCGCGCAAGCGGTCGGCGGCGCACTCGGGCGCAATCCCCTGCTCCTCATCCGCCCGTGCCACCGGGTCGTGGCGGCAGACGGCCCGAGCGGCTACGCAGCGGGAGGCAGCGCGAAAGCCTGGCTGCTCGCGCACGAGGCGGCGACGGCCTCGTCGGTGAGCTGACTCAGGTGCTCACCCGGTCGCCCTCCTGGATGGCCTCGGCGACCAGGGCCTCGTCGACGGGTAGGGCGGCGCTCACGTAGGCCGCCGCATCGTCCTGGGTGACGACGATCTCCTCGGCGATCGATCCAGCGTCCCGCCTCAGTTCCACGCCGTTGACGACGGAGGCGCGGGCGAGGGTGCGCGCCTGGGCGCGGTGCTCGTCCGTGTACTCCAGCTCGTCGGCGTGCTTGCGTACGAGCAGGCGAATGAGCTTGCGCCGCAGATTCTCCTCGCGTGCCACGGACGAGCGCTGCCTGATCCACCCGAGGACCAGGACGCCCAGGAGGGCGATTCCCAGGTATCCGATGATCGGGTACATCGCTCCGACGAGCTTTTTGAAGCCCATGAACGAGGCCGCATAGCCGAGGGCAACAACCCCCACGAGGACCAGGCGCATGCGCGTCGTTGATCCGCCCGAGAAGCGGCGCGCCGTCGAATAGAACAGGGAGAACACGGTGTTGTAGATGAGCGCGAAGATGATGAGCGTGTAGGCGAAGGCGAAGGCCGGGTGGATCGAGCGCGCGATCTCCAGGGCCGGGACGTTCACGTCCCAGACGCGGTCCAGGTTCAGGTACAGGGCAAGGGCGTCGGCCCCGACCACCAGGGCGATGATGATGCCGCCGACTCGCCCGGCGCGCCTTGCCTCGCCGATGCGCAGCACCGAGCCGCCCAGGACGAAGGCCATGGCGATGCCGCCGACGACGCACAGCGCGAAGTAGTTGATCGTGGAGAGCCACAGGTTCGGCAGGGCCGGGGGGACGCGGCTGGCGATGGCGTCGAGCTCGGCGAGGCCGGGGTGGGGGCGGGCCAGCGCGTAGACCGTCAGGACGGTGATGGCGAGGACGATCATGGGGGTGAACACGCCGATGACCTTCATGATGCGGTCGAAGTCCAGGAAGGCCGTGAGGACCACGAGCACCGCACACAGGGCGCTGCCGGCCCACGCGGGCATCCCGAACTGCTGCTCGAGGTTCGCGCCCGCGCCGGCGAGCATCACGAAGCCCATGGCGAATCCGGAGAAGACGAGAACCACGTCGATGACGCGTCGCAGCGCCGGGTGAGCGATCCTCTCGAAGACCTCGTCGTGGTTGTCGGAGCGGTAGTAGGAGCCGAGCTGCAGGGCGATGCCCCCGAAGAGCACGTTCAGCAGGCCGACGCCGACGATTCCAACAAAGCCGATCGAACCGAAGGACAGGAAGTATTGAAGCAGGTCTTGGCCGCTCGCCAGCCCGGCGCCGATGATGACTCCGACGTAGGCGAAGGCGACTGAGAGGTACTTCGTAGACATGGGGTCCTTCCGGTTGCGAACACGTTCAGCAGGCCGAGGCCTCTTGTCCACCGTAGATGCTTCGTGTGGGGATGGGAACGCCCGTGGGGGATTGTTCACGCTCAGTAGGGCTCATTCAAACACAAACGTGTACACAATGTACTAAAATGCCACTATGAACACACTTGCTACGACGCTGTCGACTCGCGAGCTGCGCGCAAACCTCTCCGACGTCCTCGGGCGAGCCTCCTACGGCGGCGAACGTATCGGAGTGACGAAGAACGGCCGCCTCACGGCGATCGTGATCGGCGTCGACGACCTGTTGGCCCTAGAAGAGCTAGAAGACGAACGCGATCTCGCGGCCTTCCGAGAGGCAGTACGCAACGACGACGGGCAGCGCGTGAGCCTGGCCGACCTGCGCGCTGAACTCGACGCGTGACGATGTACCGCGTCGAATTCACATCGGCGGCGGCGCGCCAGGTACGCAAGCTGGACCGCCCGGTGCGCGCCCGTCTGCTGGACGCCATCGAATTGCTCGCCCACTCCCCTCGCCCCGATGGGGTCAAGAAGCTCGCGAGCACGGAGAATGCGTGGCGCATCCGCGTCGGCGACTACCGGATCATCTACTCAATCGAAGACGACATCCTCGTCGTGACCGTCGTACGCGTCGCACACCGCCGCGAGGTCTGCCGCTCGTAGCATCACTTGCCATCGAGGAGCTGGATCGGCGGACGCGGGGCCTTCATGGCGTTGATCGGCGCCTCAGGATCCGCATAACCGAGGGCGAAACCGGTGATGAAACGATAGTGCTCGGGGATGCGGAACTCGGCGTCCACGGGCTCGCGCCAGGTGGCCAGGATGCCGACCGGGCAGGAGTCCACTCCGCGAGACTTCGCCGAGAGGAACAGGGTCTGGAGCATGAGGCCAGCGTCCATCGCGCTCCACGGGAGCATGTCCTCGTGGACGAAGACGAAGCCCATGACGGGCGCGTCGAAGGCCACGACGTTGCGGCGGTTCACCCGGTTGCGCCCCTCGATGTCGCCGCGCTCGACGCCGTAGATCCCGTAGAGAAGCTTCGCGACCTCGATCTGGGCGGGGCGCACCTCGTCCGGGTAGCGCTTGCGCACCGGGTAGTCGCCGTCGGGGATCGGGATCTCCACGTTTGGATCTTCCGTCTTGCGCGCATGCGCCGCGATCTCCTCGTCGAAGAGTCGTCCGTAGTGCTGGCGCAGGCGCGCGGCGCGCTCACCCGTGGCCAGGGCCAGGCGGAACGCGCGGGTGTTGGACCAGCTGGGCGCGGTCGTCGCGTCGGCGAGGATCGCGTCGAGGACCTCGGCGGGGATCTCCTGGTCCGTAAAGGCGCGCGTGGAGCGGCGCGAAGCGGTCAGGGCAGCGAATTCGTTGGTCTCGTCGTCGAGCGTCATGCTCCCAGGCTAACCCGCCCCCACTCCCTCGATCCACCCGGCCCGCCCACTGGACGGCTTCCGCTGAGCAGGCTAGTGATCCCCGTAGTGAGTGCGACAAGAAATAATCTCGACTCGATCATCGCGCACGCGATAGACAAGACGATTCGCCCCGTCAATACGACGCGACCACCACCCCGAGTAACGCCCCTTCAACGGTTCAGCCTTACCAATTCCAGCGCCTTGCCCATTCCTGGCAATATCACGCAGTAGTGCGTTGATGCGCTTCAGGGTCTTTCGGTCCTGAGTCTGCCACCACAGATAGTCCTCCCAGGCCTCGGAGGCCCAGACGAGGTCACGCATCCTCGATCAACCCTCGCGACACACCACGCCCGGCTTCCAACTCCGCGATACCGCGGTCAAGATGAGCGAGGTTGGCGCGCGAGAAAAAGCCATCAACCTCCACAACGAAGGGAATCCGCTGTTCCCGCGCCACCTTCTTCGCAAAGATCGTGAACGCGGTATTCATCGAGAGCCCCATTTCCTTGCAGGCACGCTCCATCGCAGCCTTATCCTCAGCGTCGAGTCGAACAGTCACCGTAGCGGTCGCCATGCAACACCTCCACAATAGCAGATTGATAGCTAAACAATAGCAGGGTAACAGCATGATGAACCTGTTATCAACGCACTCCACCTGCGGAGGATATGAGTGACGCCCTTACCGGGCCAGGGCCTCCTCGAAAGCCGCAACGTCGGTGTCGGGGGTCGCCCAGGAGGTGCCGAGACGGGCGAGCAGGCGCCCGTCGGGCAGCGTCTCCCAGATTCCGTATCGGACCTTGCGCGACAGCCTCTCGTGCCCGGCCTGGTCGAGGGCCACGAAGGTCAGGTTCGTCGGCGAATTCATGGTCACGACGTAGCCCGCCTGCCGCAGGGCGCCGCGGATTCTCGCGGTCGCTTGCACGGCAGGGGTACCGATCCTGAGGTACAGGTCGTCCTCGAAGAGCGCCTCGAACTGGACGCCGAGGAGACGCCCCTTGGCCAGGAGCGCCCCGTGCTGCTTCATCTGGGTGACGAATTGGCGGATCGAGCCCCGGGTCGGGATGACGACCGCCTCGCCGAAGAGAGCGCCGCACTTGGTTCCTCCGATGTAGAACACGTCGGTGAGCCTGGCCAGGTCGGCCAACGTGACGTCGTTGGCCGGGGAAGCCAGCGCGTAGGCCAGGCGGGCGCCGTCCACGAAGAGCTTCAGGTCACGCTCGCGACACACGCGCGAGAGCTCCTCCAGTTCGCGGCACGTGTACAGGGTTCCGTACTCGGTGGGCTGGGAGATGTAGACGAGGGCGGGGGCGATCATGTGGTCGCGCGCGCCATCCCCCTCCCACGCCGAACAGATGCGCTCAACGTCGGCTGCGTTGATCTTGCCGTCAACGGCGGGAACGTCCAGAATCTTGTGGCCGCCACGCTCAACGATTCCGGCCTCGTGCATGTTGATGTGGCCGGTGTTGGGGGCAATGACGCCCTGCCAGGGAAGGAGGATCGCGTCGATGACGGTCGCGTTCGTCTGGGTGCCGCCCACCAGGAAGTACACGTCGGCGTCGGGGGCGGCGCAGGCCTCGCGAATCAGGTCGCGGGCGCGCTCGCAGTGCTCGTCGGTGCCGTAGCCACTGGATTGTTCCATGTTGGTGGCGACGAGGGCGTCGAGCACCCGGGCGTGCGCGCCCTCCTGGTAGTCGCTGGAGAAGTTGGGCTGCGTGAGGGAAGAATTCACGCGGCCATTATTCCACGAGGCAGGACAGATAGTTCCCGTTACATCATGAACATCTTATGCCGATCAAGCACACGGACTATCCTGACGTAAGCCGGGCGGAGCTGCCGGGCTTTCCGACACGGAAGTGAGGGCGTTGAGCGATGCCGACCACGCACGGCGAACAGACGGATGCGATCAACCGCGACTCGCAGGCCTATTGGAACAAGCGGGCCGCGACGTTCACGAGAGGCGCGACCGGCGACTACGAGCGCTGGCTCATGGAGCTGCTCGCGCTCGAAGAGGGCGAGGAGGTCCTCGACATGGGCTGCGCAACGGGCACGCTCGCCGTTCCCCTCGCCCGCGCCGGGCACCGCGTCCACGGATGCGACTTTGCCGAGGCCATGCTGGCCATTCTCGAGGAGCGCGCGACCACGGAAAAGCTGCCCGTCTCCTCCCACCTCCTGGCGTGGGAGGACGACTGGGAGGCGGCCGGGCTGGGCGCCAACAGCGTTGACGTCGCCTTCGCCTCGCGTTCCCTGATGAGCGGTGACGTGCCTTCCAGCGTGCGCAAGCTCGATTCGGCCGCGCGGTCGAAGGCCGCGGTCGTTGTCCCCGCAAGTCTCCTGCCCTCCCGCGACCCGCGACTGCTCACCTACCTGGGACGTGCCGCGCGGTCCCCGCGTGTCGTCCGGGACGTGGGGCGGGCGCTCGCCGCCATGGGCAGGGTCCCCGTCTATGCAACGACGAGGACATATCGCCCGATGCGATTCTCCTCCTTCGACGAGGCCCGCTCCGACCTGCGGCGCCTGGCCGGGCCCGAAGAGCTGACGGCGCGCGAGACCAGGCTCTTCGATGCCTACGCCTCCGATCACGTCGTGCGCGCGCCGCATTCGGACGGTGACGGCGCAGCGGCGGAGCACTGGACGCTCGACTACCGGCTCCCCGTGACCTGGACGTTCATCGGCTGGCACACCGACGGGAGCGCGTGGACGTAGCCAACCCCGGCCTCGTTCTTCTTAGTCCGCGTCGGGGCGGCGCCTGCGCGCCTTGAGTTCCGAGCGCCTCTTCTTGGCGTCCAGGCGGCGCAGCTTCGAGCCTCGCGTCGGCTTCGTGGCGCGCCTGGGGGCGGGCGGGATGAGGGCCGCGCGCAGGACCTGGGCGAGGCGCTCGCGCGCCGCACCCCGGTTGCGGTGCTGGGAGCGGTGCTCGGCTGCGGTGATCGTGAGGTTGGTTCCCGTCAGGCGTTCCCCCAGAACAGACAGGGCACGCTCACGCTGCTTGTCGTTCAGGGCGGTCGTCGAGCCCAGGTCCAGACTGAGCTGCACGCGCGAGTCCGCAGTATTGACGCCCTGCCCACCCGGGCCCGAGGCATGGGAAAAGCGCTCGATCAGCTCCCCCGCGGGCACGACGAGGCCGCGCGGGCAGCCAGGCCCGGGAGGGATGCGCAGATCGTCCATGCGTTCCAGTGTGCACCACGCGTCCCGCCCCGGCCTCGTCAGGCGAGTAGGGCGGCGACCCTCTCCTTGAGGTCGGGGAGCACGGTGGCGGCGAACCAGGGATTCTTCTTCATCCACATCTGGTTGCGCGGCGAGGGGTGGACCAGCGGGAAGTAGGTGGGAAGGTAGTCGCGGTAGCGGCGCACCGTCTCGGTGAGGGAGGCCGACGAGGGCAGGTGCAGGTATCGCCTGGTCGCGTAGGCGCCAACGAGGATGGTCATGTCGAGGCGGGGCATGAGAGAGAGCAGGCGCGGGTGCCATTTGTCGGCGAAGTCCCTGCGCGGGGGCAGATCTCCGCTCTTGCCGGTGCCCGGGAAGTAAAAGTCCATGGGGATGATCGCGAGTTTGCCCGAGGAGTAGAAGGTCTCACGGTCAATGCCCATCCAGTCGCGGAGCCGATCGCCGCTGCGGTCGTTCCACACGATGCCGGTTTCCTCGGCGACACGCCCGGGCGCCTGGCCAACGACCATGATGCGGCACTCGGGACCCGCGTAGAACAGCGGTTCCACGCCTCGCTTCGTGAACGAGGCGTTGGCCGGATCTGCGGCGATCTCCTCGGCGATCGCGCGGATGGCGGGGTCGGTGATCTCGGGTGTCATGCATCCATGGTAGGCGCAGTGCGTGGACTAACACACGCCCCACAATTCCTAACTCGTCACACAAGGACAACTCTCTACGAACCACAGAAGCTCACGGCTATCGCTCCATCGGCCTGTTCTCTCGCAAGCAATGAAGGTATATCAACACCGTGGGCACACCACACGAAGTCAGGCGCGCACGCGATACTATTCTTGCCGGTAAAGCTCCCCTTCTCGACAACACACACGGGCGCAGGCTCCGGAAGCTCGTTAGCAAAGTCCTCAGAGATTTGCCGGTTGATGCCTCGCCAGAGAGGTCCGATCAGAATCAAAGTGAGTCCGCAGGATATCTCTAAGTCGCACAAACCCCATACGAACGGCGAAGCACCATAACCAACCAGTCTCTCACCCTTCACGCTTACTGCCGCCGACTCATACTCCACAGCTATTTCCCACATTTCACCGTCTCTCATTCGCGACAAGACGATACCTAAAATGATCAGTTCCTCCGCTACGAGGCCCCTCCTTCCCTATCAAACCGAGAATCGTATGCACTTACCAGAAGCATGAACGACGTCACATGGCAAACACGACTGTTCGCGTCAAGGTTCTGTGGAGCCGATTAGTCACCAACTGACTAGTCACTAACATCGACAGAGGATTGTCGGTGAAACCGATCCAGAATGAGGCGACGATCGAGACACCTACCGCCGACATTTTGACCCATGCGCTTTTTCCGTACAAGTCAGATCGCCACCCCGATTCGTCCGGATATCTCCTGATTTCAGGGCAACGTTACGCGCCTTCTTCTCGAGCCTATCCAGTTCAGCCACAGTGTAGCCAATGTGGGAGATACCGTCCTTCAGGCGCCGCTTCATCTCCTTCTGACCACGTTCTGTCGCGCCTTTCAGCTTCTCAATCAAACGTGTGTCGGCGTCCAACCTACGATCCAAGTGCGACTTCGACCCCCCAATAGCTTTCAAAGCCAGGAGCGGTTCCATCTCCACGAGTACCGAGCACTGGGCAAGCACTTGAGCACACCCCTGTTTCACCTGTTCGGCATAGTCCTTGCCGAGAACACCTACGAGCGCTGCACCTCCAGATACAGTCGTCAGTCCAAGGGCTGCCCCACCGCCGGTGATGATCGCCGCACCGCCCGCCATTCCGAGACCTCCCGCCGCCAGGGAGCCACCACCAACCCATGCCAGGCTGGCGCTCGTCAACGCAGCGCCACTCAGACCAGCCACAGCCTCACCAGCGAAAGCGGTGGCAATGACAGGGGCCGCAGCTGCAGCTGCTCCACCTGTGGCGACAGCTACACCAACCGCTGCCAAGCTACCGATCACCCACTTCTTGTAGGTACCGGAGAGGGAACGCTCATAGGACTGCTGCGCGTTCTTCAAGGACGCGAGCATCACGCCATCAATGACATCCTGCTCGGTAACGAAGACCTTGGTAAGCCAGTCCTGAGAGAGTGTCAGCCCCTTCTCAGCTGTGTAGGGCCGGAAGGCAAGCAGTCCCTGAGCGACAGCGAGGCAGCGCAATGCTCCATCCTCCCCCGCGCGAATGGCGCGCAGCTCCCGATACGCGTCATCAGAGCCAAGAAAGTAATTGTCCTCTTTCGCATCACATGCGATGCGCTGCCGACGTCTCAACGCACCAACGGTCACTTCCTTGCGTTCACGACTCTTGGGCTTCTTCTCGCGACGACAGTCGTCCTCAAGCCACGCCATCTGCAGCGAGTAAACCACCCGCTGCACGCCCTTACCCATGGGAGCATATGAGGCCACATCCGTACCGCATTCTCTCCCGCGAGAGTGCTCCCAGCAGTCCAGAACATCCTCGTAAATGTAGGAGCTGTCGGCCCATAGGGCGAATGCGAATCTACCAATGCCAACATAGTTGAGCCGCAGGAAAAATAGTGGGACTGCCCCGATACCGCCTGTCACCCCTCCCTCACACGCTGCGCGCACGGCAGCGATGGAAGTGTTCACAACGACAAAGGAACCCGAGGCGACCGTCAGCATGCGCGTCAGCACACGGCTATTGAGAGGCAGGAATCGTGCCGGATTGATACGCGTAAGATCCTTCACACTGGACACATTGCATCGCCTGAGTTCATCAATGAAGCGCGTCACCATGTAGATGCCGCGAACAATACACTCGTTCGCAACGACAGCAGGAATCTGAGTGAGAAACAGATCAATCAAACCGACCTCGGTACGCAGGTCGAAGCGCAGAGGATTTCCTGCCTCATCTTTAAGGAGCGTCCCATTAAATGCCTTCGAGATCCACTGCGACAACGTGATGACCTTGTCCTTGTACCCGATGGACAAGTCCCGGAAGAAGGGTAGAGCCGATGCCTCCTTCAGAAAGGAGAGGATTGGTCCGGGGATGCCGGTGCCCGCACCGGGCGTCGCGCTCGAGCCCGCCATGTCGCTGATGAGATGGAACGCCCAGTTGACAGTGCCGTAGAGGATCTTTTCCGCCATGTTCCGCCCGATGAGAAGTCCGTCTTTCATGGCATCAGCGGAAAGGTCAAAGATCGCAAAGCTCCCATCGGTTGCAGTTCCGACCCCTTTACCCGTGAATTGCATGAGGATGGAGCATACAAGTCCCACGGGAGAGGGGTGGTGGGAGAAGTCGCGTAGGTGATGCTGTAGGCCACCACCGAAAGCGGCGGTCAACCTGTCCCCCGCGAACGGGAAGTTCTTTTCGAGGAATCGAATCGCATTCTCGATCGTTGGATTCTCCCTCTTGAGACCTACGCGCTGGGCTGCGCCAATGACAATCTTCTCAATTCTCTCCGCACCGAACTTGTGGGCATCCTTCAGGTTGAGGTCCTTTTGCCACAGGACACTAAGCGCTCCCATGAGGGCACCACTCGCGGCAGCAAGCAGGTAGTCTCGAGCCTGGGCAGGTGATGCGTTCGGATCGCATTCGATTGCGAACGTGTCTTTCACCTGTGTCCCTTCGTCCACGCTGACCTCGTATGTCCCCTCAACGCGGACCTCCGTCAATTGGGGAAGGGGAATCTCGGAAAACAAGATCCGTTCTCTGTCGCTGCGGTGAAGGATCAGGTCGTGGTTCATGTTTGCTCCTGTGCAACTCACAATAGATACTAAGAGAGTAACACGACAACCATGCGTACGTGGCCCCCTGCACGTTGGGGAGAATTGGCTGCACTCCACAGCGATCCCGATCCCAACCGAACGCTGTACGAACTGCATACACAATCGGGAGATACGCCCCAGCGGAGCAACTTAGTCTCATCACACCGTCGAGTCGATCCCACCCTCACAATGAAGCGTAGGACCCACCAATAGTCCCCAGAAAGATTGTTACGGGGCGAGCAACGAGCAGGGTAAGCCCGCCAAGGCACACAGACCGATTATAAACGTCACCCGAGCAGAGTCCCACACTCATCCCTTGTAACAAACACGTCCATTCGGGGCCCCAAGTGGTACGTATCTACCATCAGGAGGCCGAATGAACGACGTTTGTCACGCTTCAATCCGCGACTTCCCACGCGGATTCTGAAAGTCGGCCATTCTTCGAAGGCGGCGGTCACTCTCGGCCCGAGGAGAGAGCCAGGCATCGCAAGCCTCCGGGGCACCCCACTAGCGGGAAGGCACCCGGCGACATAGTGCGCGGAGGTGTTGCTCTCGGCTGGGCACCCCACGAGCAGGATGGCACCCGATAAAGGCGGGACATCCCACACCCATTAGCACCTGCCGGCGAACGAGAACTACAGTGGATGCCATGAAGGTAACGAGCGCGGCGCGCATGGGAAACGAACGATGAGCATCAGGTTTCTGAGGTCATCGCTGCGCGCGGCGCCCCTGGTCGGGGCGACGCTGGCCGTATCCCTCCTGAGCCTGGCAGGCCTCGCGGCCTACACGGGCGGGGGCGAGGCGGCCGGTCAGCCGGACCCGTCGCCCATTGTCTATGAGGACGACAGCTCCCTGTCGATCGTGGCCGCCTTCACCGACATGACGTCTCAGCTGAACGGCTCCGTCAATACGGTTGCCTACCAGCAGGCCTATCGGGGCGTGACCTACGATAAGGAAGCCTACGTCTACGTTCCCCCGACCTACTCTCCCGACACCCCCGCCAACGTCGTCTACCTCACGCACGGCTGGCAGGGTAGCGCGGCTGGGCTCGCCGAAGGGGTCGTCCCCGTCGTCGACGAATTGACGGCATCGGGCCAGCTGAGCCCCACCCTCGTCGTCTTTGCGACCTACTACCCGGATCGCTCCTTCGCGGGCGACGATTACGAGGACGACTACGAACTCAACCGCTTCTTCGCGACCACCGAGATCGACACGATCATCGACGCCGTCGAGTCGAGGTACGCGACCTACGCGGGAGGCGACACCTCGGACCAGTCCCTGCAGGATTCCCGCACCCACCGCGCCTTCGGCGGTTTCTCGATGGGCGCCACGACAACGTGGGATGTCTTTTCCATGAGGCCGCAGTACTTCTACGGCTACATGCCAATGGCCGGCGAGTCGTGGATCGGGCGCGAGACGGACGCCGACATCGACCAGATCGCGCACCTGATTGCCGCGGGCGCCGAGCGCGCGGACTATGGCGCCCAGGACTTCCGGATCCTCGCGTCGGTCGGGTCCGACGACCCCGCCCTGTGGGACATGAGTCCCCAGCTCGAGCAGCTCCAGCTTGACTACCCGGACCTGATGACACCGGGCAGCCTGCAGCTGTGGATTGACGAGGGCGAGGACCACTCCATGGCGTCCATCCAAAACCAGGTCGCCCACGACCTGCCCCGGCTCCTCCCCCAGGCCTAGAACGAACCTCCTCCCCCAGGCCTAGAACGAACAAGGCGCGTTTTGTCACGTGCCACCGCATCGTCACATGACCGCCGGGGTCCGTCACGCTGGGCATCGGCGAGGCCGGAGCCAGCTCTCAGATAAGGGGCCTTACCCCCGGGGCTGGCGCTCGGCCCACTCGCCGAGGCTCACACGGGGACCGGTGAAGAAAGGGGTGTCCTCGCGCACGTACAGGCGCGCCTCGGTGTAGCGCTGCGCGTGCATGACCCCCTCCAGGCGATCCAGCGAGTCCGCCTCGAATGCCAGCACCCACTCGTAGTCGGAGAAGCCGAAGGCCGACAGGGTCGAGCCCTTGACGTCCGGGTACTGGGAGAAGCCGTTGCGGCCGTGTTCGGCCATGATGCGGGCGCGCTCGTCGGGGGCCTTCAGGTACCAGTCGTAGGAACGCACGAAGGGGTAGACCATGGCCCAATCGCGAGGCGCTACGCCGCCGAAGCAGGCGGGAATGTGGCGCTTGTTGAACTCGGCGGGGGTGTGCAGGCCCATGCAGGACCACACGGGATCCAGGAACTTGCCGAGCGCGCAGGCGCGCAGCCGGTGGTAGGCGTCCTGCAGGACCTCGGGATCGTCGTCGAGCCACCACACCATCAGGTCCGCCTCGGCGCGGAAGCCCGACACGTCGTAGAAGCCGCGGATTTCCGCGCCCGCGCCCTTCACGTAGTCCAGGGACTCGGCGATGACGCGACCGCGCTCGCCATCGTCGGCGGGCAGGGACTCACCGAGCGCGAACACGGAGTAGAGCGCGTAGTGCTGCTTGTTGTTGACCTCGTCGAAGTCAACGTCCGTCGCGTCGCGCGGGTCGGTGACGCGGGCGTGCGCGGCATGCGAGTGGGGCGTCGCCTCGGTGCCCGCGTGGCGGGCCTGGTGGCGCGCGGCGTGCTCACCGACTCGGTCCGGCACTCCTGCGGGATGTCCCGGGTTTTCCGGGTTCTGCTCGGGCGGCACGACGGCGTGGGGATGCGGGGTAGACATAGAGTCCTCCTGAGTTGTGTCGGGTTGGCCGGCGGCTCGGGTGGGCGCGCCGGAAGAATGAGGGGTGGTTACCGCGCCGGGATGAGCACCCCCGACGACGGGTGACGGGTGGCCGGGGCGCGCGAGCGAGAGGCAGCAGTCGCTCGGGCAGACGGTGTGGAAGGGGCCGGTGCCCGTCACGGTGACGCGCTCGGGGTTCTCGCCTCGCGCCTGAGCCGCGCGCTCTTCGAGCACGTCGACCAGGGAGGACACGAAGTCCGGGTCGGTGGAGACGGTGTCGGCGCGCTCGTAGGGGATGCCAAGCCGCGCGGCGGTCTCTCGCGCCTCGGTGTCGAGGTCGTAGACGACCTCCATGTGGTCGCAGATGAACCCGATGGGGACGACCACGACGCCGCTGAGCGGTCTCGTGTCCGAGGAGTTCCCCGCCGCCTCATCCGATCCACCATCGGCGATCTCCTCGAGGAAGTCGTTGATGTCCGGCTCGAGCCAACGTGCCTGCGGGGGCCCTGATCGCGAGCAGTAGACGAGGTCGTAGCCAAGATCCGCACGCCCCAGGACGCGCCGCAGCTCAGGCATGATCGCCTGGATGAGGGCGTGATGCTGGGCGACGTAGCTGACTTCGGTGGCGGGGGTTCCCGCTTCCGACGACGCTGCGCTCCCCTGCCGCTCGCCATGATCGCCCGAGGCCGCCGTGGCCTCGTCGATAGCGGATCGGAACGGGAAGGGCGAGGATCCTGCCTCCATGCTCACGGGGATGGAGTGGGTGACGAAGATCAGGCGAATACCCGAGGTGTCGAGGCCACGCGCCGTCAGAGCCTCCCACGAACGCCGGATGGAGGTGATCTGCGCGCGCGCCATGCCGGGCGTCGAGTAGTAGGGGCGGACCTTGTCCAGGATGATGTCGGCATGCGGGTTGTCGGCGCTATCCTCGCCGCCCAGTATGATCGTCCCCCACTTCTCGCGCAGGGCCGCCGCGGCCTCGGCGAGGTCCTCGCGGTATTGACGACACCCCGAGTACGAGGCGTAGGCGGAGGTGGGCAGGACGAGGATGCGTCGGGCGCCCGCCTGGGCGAGCTCATCGAGGCCCTCGGCCACAAAGGGGTGCCAGTTGCGGTTTCCCCACCCGACGGGGATGTCATGCCCGCGCCTGGCAAGCTCCGCGGACAAGTCGGCGATGAGGCGCTGGTTGCAGGCATTGATGGGCGAGACTCCGCCGAAGCGCTTGTAGTGCGCGGCGACCTGGAGCAGGCGCTCGTCCGGGATTCCGCGACCGCGCGTGGCGTTGCGCATGAAGGGCAGAACGTCTTCCTCGCCGTTCGGGCCACCGTAGGACAGCAGCATGATCGCGTCGTAGGTATCCATACCTGGCACTTTCAGTCCTCCTTCAGGCCTCGCGCAGACAGTGTAGGGCCGCTTCCCTTCCCCACGCAGCGACAGATTGTCAGAAAAACTCGTGAATTCAGCGCTTTGTCTCTGCGGTCCTTGGGAAAACGCCTCGGCGTCTCCCAGGCCGCTTTTTATCGTCATTTCCCAGACAAGGCGGCGCTCCTGGAGGGCATTGCCGAGCAGGTCTGGCGCCTCACTTTCGAGTCCTTCCTAGGCCGAGTAGATACCGGGGCGTTCGACCCCGAATCGACACCCACGCCCACGGCGAGTGAGCCGACCGAGGACACCCCAGCCTCGCCCCTGTTGATCTACATGCGCACCTACGCGCATTGCCTGGCCTCCACGCTGCGCTCCCACCCGGGCGCGGTCATGCTGCTGCTCACGCGCCCGATGTCGACGCCCGAGCAGCTGTCGCTCCTGGCGCGCGTGTTCGTGACGCTAGCCCGGCGCGGTTTCACACCGAATGCAGACATGCTGGGGCTGGTCAATGCGGTCTCGATCTACACGACGGCCTTCGTCGCCGCCGAGGTCGTTCCGCCCGTGGGCGGCTCGCCCGAGCAGCCCGCCGACCTGTCGGCCGCGAGCGCCGCACTCGATCCCGAGGACGCGCAGGCGCTGCGCCCGCTCATCGAGGATCTCCTGGACGGTCGCTACGACTTCACCGCTCAGTTCGAACGAGGCCTGGAGGCGATCCTGCGCGGCTGGAACTGAGGCTAGCCGACCAGTTCCTCGACCTCGCGCACGATGCGCGCGCCGCCGCCGAGCGCGCAAAGCTCCGCACGCACCACTCGGATCCCCGAGGTCAGGGCGGGCTCATCGACGAGGGTCCGGGCGGCGCGCGCGATAAGCGCGGGCCCCGGAGCACAAACCGTCAGGCCGCAGCGAGCGTTTTCCACGGCCTCGGCGTTGAATTGACGCTCAAAGACGCGACCCGGGACAATGACCTGCGGAACTTCACAGGACAGGGCGTCCATCACCGAGTTTTGCCCGCCATGGTGCACGAAGACGCGGGCGCGCGGCAGGAGCTCAGCGAAGTCAAAGCGAGGCCCGCAGGTCACCTCATGGTCCCCCACTGCGTGGAGAGCCTCGGGCACGCCCGCGACATAGACGTCGCAGCTCGCCGCCTCGGCGAGTTCTCGCCCGGCGCGCACGGCCACGCCCGCGGGGACGCTGCCCGCGCCGAGGTAGACAAGCGCGCAATCGCGAGGCGTCGGCGTCAGTGCGGGCGCCTCGTCCAGGAACCCGCAGTAGATAGCCCGCTCCCCCGCTCGCGGTTCCAGGGTCGGGCCACTGGGGATGAAGCGGCGTGCCATCCCCTCAAAGATCGACAGGGACGAGGCCGGGGCGGGCATTCCCATCTCGCGGAGCAGGCGTCGAATTCCCGCGGATTTGCGCGGGTTGGAAGCGTAGGAGGCAGTCGTCGGCTGCGAGCCGCTACCCACGCACGGGATGCCCTCGGCGCGGGCGGCGATGATGGCGGCAAGGTTGAACTCCGAGTAGACGACGTCGGGGCGCGTGGCTCGCATGAATTCACGGAGCTTCTCAACGACCACGCAGCTGTAGCGATAATCCAAAGACCCCGTCAGCCACAGCACTTCTTCGAAACTATGAACGGGCATGCGGCCCATCAGTCCAAGGCGAGAAGCCAGCGGAAAAGTGTGACGGGCGATGGCGTCTGGCAGGCCGAGAGGCGAGGGCACTGGAATCTCGAGCGTTGGGCTGCCCGGATCGAAACAGTTGCCGTCGTCTCCCCACGCGAGAGTGACCTCGTGGCCGCCATCCCGGAATGCCTGGGCGACGCGCTTCGCACGCGACCACGGCCCACCCATCCGCGAGCGCGCAACCATGGGGACGACGAGAAGCTTCACGATTCAAGGGTACGACACTCACAACACAGCGTACCCACGCACAATGCTAGGCTCCTCAAGCTAGACACATAACCGGCTGCCACCCGTCAGAGCGCTACAGTTCCAGCCTCATGTACACGAGTTCTTGGTAGCCCGCAGACGCGGACCGGTACCCCCTGGGATTGCGCCCATATTCCTCGAACCCTGCGCGGCGGTATAGGGACACAGCCCGTTCGTTGTCCGCCACCACTTCGAGCTCAAGCTGGGTGTAGCCCGCCTGCCGAGCACAGTCAATGCTCGCTTCGATCAGCGCCCGGCCGATCCCCATCCCCCAGTACTCCTTGAGGATGCTGATCCCACAACGCGCCCGATGCGCAACCTTGCGCCTACTACGCACTGCTGCGACTCCTGCACTTCCAACGATGCGCCCGTCGATCACGGCGACGAGCTCAACCTCATTGCCACTGCGTTCTGTTTCTTCCAGGGAGCAGGCCTCTTGTTCATCGTCGACGCTCTGCTCGTCCGGGTAGGACAGCAGGTAGTCGGTCTGCGCATGCGTGCGTTGCATCGTCTCACACAGCACGCGGGCGTCCGAGGCGACGGCGTTCCTCACCAGGAGTTCCACCCCGCCCTTCAACACCACCGTCTTGGCGTACCTCATTGTCGGACTCCTCATTTTCCTAGGAATTGGCCGAACTATGGTCGACGTGGACAGTCCACGAACCCGAACGAGGACTCCCCTGACGCTTGAGCACGCCTTCTTCCTTCCTTGAACCGCGCGACGATGCGCTCAGCGCTTCTCTTCGAGCAGCCGAGGTGCCGCGCGAGTTATCGCTCAGGAAATCAAGCGCGCGGGCGCGCTCCGCGTCCGCTGCACTCACTGGCCGCGCGTACGGAAGTATGGCTTCCCTGATTGCTTCGAGCATGAACTCCACGAAATCCTCGCACGAGTCGGCCGCGCCGGAGCGAGCCAAGGCCTCGTAGTATCCAGCCTGCCGCCTCCTGATCGCGGACTCGATGGGCACCCAGGCCAGCACCGGGCGCCACCGCGACAACAGCAGCGTGTGCCAGAGCCGTCCCATCCGGCCATTCCCATCTGAAAAGGGGTGGCAGAACTCGAACTCGAACTCGAAGTGGAAGATGCACCAGCGAGGAGTAGATCGTGCGGATCCGAAGCTCCCTGCGCAGCGTGGGGCTGGTCGACAGCGGAGCCTGCGGCGAGAGCATACCGACCAGCTCCGCGATCTCCATGCAGAGCGCATCGATAACGTCAGTGCGTTCGAACGACGTCTCGCAGGCCATGACCACCCCCCTATTACCGCCACAACTATACCGCCAGAGGCGGTAATCGAGTGGGGGCGTGTGGGTGGCGATCGGCGGGACGCAGATGAGGGCGCCTCGTCTTACTCTGGGGTTCAGGAACGGGATTCGTGACACCACCAGGAGGGCTCACCCATGAAGCCAGGCCAGCAACACTCACTGTTCGAGGACTCCGGCGAGGACACGCGGCCCCTGGCCGACCGGATGCGCCCCACTTCCCTGGACGAGGTCGTGGGACAGTCCCACCAGATCGGGCCCGGCAAGGCCCTGCGCTCCATGATCGAGGCCGACCGCACGCCCTCGATGATCTTCTGGGGGCCTCCCGGGGTCGGCAAGACAACGCTGGCGCACGTGATCGCCCGCCACACCCACGCCTCGTTCATCGACTTTTCCGCGGTCACCAGCGGCATCAAGGAGATCCGCGAGGTCATGAAGCAGGCGGACGCGCAGGCATCCATGGGCAGCCGCACGATCGTCTTCGTCGACGAGATTCACCGCTTCAACAAGGCCCAGCAGGACGCGTTCCTCCCCTTCGTCGAGAAGGGGGCGATCATCCTCATCGGCGCGACCACCGAGAACCCGTCCTTCGAGGTCAACAACGCTCTCCTGTCGCGCTGCAAGGTCTTCGTCCTGAACGGCCTGACCGAGGAGGACCTGGTTGGCTTGATGCGCCGAGCCCTCACCGACCCCAGGGGCTTCGGCAACCAGGACGTGCGCATCGAGGACGACCTGCTGCGCGCGATCGCCACCTTCGCCGACGGCGACGCGCGCGTGGCCCTGTCCACTTTGGAGATGGCGGTCCTCAACGGCGACGAGGACGGCGGGGCGACCACGGTCACCGCAGAGACGGTCGAGCAGTGCACCTCGCGCAAGAGCCTCCTCTACGACAAGGACGGCGAGGAGCACTACAACATCATCTCCGCGCTGCACAAGTCGATGCGCAACTCGGACCCCGACGCCGCCGTGTACTGGCTGGCGCGCATGCTCGAGGGAGGCGAGGACCCCCTGTACGTGGCGCGGC
>ERZ772945.339-NODE-339-length-38715-cov-18.290352_pt1 | contig 38715 bp, 36 predicted proteins | sample MGYA00511681_ERZ772945 | MGnify/ENA primary metagenome ERZ772945 (study PRJEB29015, sample SAMEA2737943) | human oral metagenome | biome: human oral; feature: human-associated habitat; material: dental | place: China | collected 2143 ...
AAAATATAATGAGATTACCAACTTTTTGCAGACATTTCTTATCCCGAGTTCAGGTTAATACCCTCTATACAAGATGGTTTCGTGCAATCGCCTGATTTTCGGGTAACGATTTGGCAACCGTTCTATTTGCTACATTCTGCATTATCTTGCTTATAATGACAACTATTTGTTATGACAAAGATAATCATTTGTATTGAGAACGAACCAGCTTTTAAGCAATATTTTCATGTTAAATACTTTTGTTTTCACGATTTTTCTTCTAATATTTTTGGGCTGTATTTGTTTTTTGCCTATCTTTGAATCTAAAATTAGCAAGGCTTTGCGTATCTTCTTTCTCTTTCTTGCAAATCCTGCCAATACTTATATTTGTAACAACCTATTTTACTTTAAGACAAAAATGGAAGAGCATTCTGTTTATATAATAAAGAAAGGTGAGACACTTGAAAGCATTGCAAAGAATTTGCGAGTGAATGTAGATGATCTCGTAGAATACCACAATGCTCATACATCAGACTTTATCTCGAATGATAAATGGGGATTGTTCATGACAAAAGAACTATGCATCCCCAAAGATTTGACAAATATGCGTTTGGCAAATGTACCAGATATTATAGAGTTAGGACATGACAATACTTTATTTAATTGTAATGATATTGTTGTGGATGAGATTTCTGAGATGAAACTAAAAGGGTAGGATATGCTTCAAGCCCAGATAGTGCAGCGATACTCTGTAGAAAAAAGCTATACAGACAACAGGGTACTTTGTACTATTGATAGGAGAGAAATTCTTAAGCGACAAATTTCACCAATGTACAGACCCTTAGCCAACGCATTAACATTTCTCGGTCGTCCACTTGACAGGCTTTCCTTGGGAATTAACCCTGACGGAGCAATTGCAAAAGTTGTCAATCAAGAAGAAATCTTCGAGCAATGGCAGCAACTCAAACAGACCGACGAGGCACAGGCGTTACTTACAGACCAAACACTTGGTGCAAATATAGAGCAGGCAATGGATGCAGATTATAGTCAGTCACTTGATGTCGTAAATAAAACTTTGAAATACAGATTGCTCTGTCCTGACATGTTTAATAGACATTTTTTTGCGGAAATGCACACATATGAGACTGATTTACAACTCCCATCAAACTTTTTTGCATCCAACAAAATCCGGTTTACATTAAACGAGGAATATACCTTTGATTTACAAGCAGACACCCTTTCGATTCACCGGAGATATGAAGCTGTAAATGAGATGCAACAAGAACTCTTGGACGTTTATCGCAGTTCCATGCAAGATTATCTGCAATGCCCTATGGATTATAAGATGAGCATAGATTGTATATTTATGCTTTCTTATAGTAATTTTCAAATACAAAATACAGCATGTCATCTTCAAGAAGAGTTGAATAATTCTGCCATATTCATAAATGATATTCACATTATGTATAACAATAGCGAACAACAAACAGTATGAGTAAGTTATATGTACCCGAAGGCGTATGGCTGGTGTGTTCTGAAGGCACAAGTACACAGCAATTGGCTGTTGTAAGCCAGTCGACAGTAACTATCAACGATGGTCATCTGATGGCAACTGTTGAGGATAAAGTAAAAACTGATTTTGGTTGTAAAAAAGGAGCTCTTTTAACTGCCATTGCTATGGCTCTCTGCGCTATAGCTGTAGCTGCATTTGTTGTAGGAACAGGCGGATTGGGAGCCTGCCTTATTATTGGAGCTGCAGGGGCAGCAGGGGCCGTTGGTGGTGGTATTATCGGCAGACTAATGCCTTGTGGCTGTGCCTCGTGTATGGGCAGTTGGAAGAATCACAGTCCTTCTGTTAGGGTATGCGGCTATTACGCTCTTTTGGAAGATTCTATCTCTACATGTTCCAAAGGTGGTATTATCAAGATTATGTTCTCCAAGGAGGCTGCGGAAGCATACGCAGCATTAGTAGCGATGAAATCAAATGTGGAAATTGCCAATGTGGCTGCCATTGCATTTGCATTACCATTCATACTTAGAGGAGCTGGAACCGCTATTATTGGATTTAAAGGAGGTTTTTCTGCAGCATTGGCGGTTGGTGGTCGTGCCGCAGCTTTTTATACATTAGGAACAGGAATAACGGGTTTTGTTTCGTTTGAAGCAGGGCTTTATGCTAAAAAAGGTGTAAACTATGCCTATGAAACAGCGGGTGTTGATAAATATATTAAAGGAAAAATTGAAGATGAAGCTTCGACAGCTTTAGGCGATGGAGAAAATCAAACTTGGATGTTTGAAACCAAACAACAAGCTGGTTATATCGGAAAGATTGGGAAAAGGAATAATTACTCTATAACAAACTATGAAAAACTGACTTATGAACGTGAGGGTTATCTAAGTACCACAAAAGGATATGTTGATGAAAAAGGATGGGAAGTAGTTGAAGAAAAATCGGATTGGAAATATAGGGTAGAAAGCACAAGAAAGATTGAAAAACTTCCTACGACAGATAAATTGACACGATCATCTGGTATCTATTATATGAGAGATGAGTACACCCATAAAACTGGAAAAGATTATAATATAGGAAAAGGATTAGCTAAAGACTTAAAAAAGTCTGCAAACCCCTTTGGGCATATGTTTGCCATTGGTTTGTTGACAGACCTCAGCCGAGGCATATGTAATAAGTTGCTAGAAGGGAAATTAGACAATTATAAAGAAATGTTGCCCGCAGAGCAACAAGCTCGCAAGAAGATGACTGTACATACCAAATAGAAAATGAAAATGAAATTTTTACTTTTACATGGCGAAAGTCAAGTAAAACAGTTTTTCCTAGGACATAGACTATTATCTTATGCCATAGCTTTCTTTTTTACATATTGCTGCCTACACGTAGATTATTCTGTAATTAATAATGCTCGGACAAAGATGAATAAGCTGGAATATAAAGAAGGGGCTATCTCTTCTTGGGATATTATTGGGACGAGTTTTTTTACAGCCGAATTTAAAATAGAGAATGATAAAAGGATTTATGAAACAACAAGGTATACACCGTGGTCATGTTGTTTACAGCATACAGGAGAAAAAGGCGAAAAGGTATCTTTTTATATATTAAGGAATAAGAAAAATCATAATGGAGCTTTTTCTTATTATGGACTAAGCAAGATTGGTAACCCTCGTTCTCAATTCTGGCTGTTTTTCGATGTCCTTCTTTCTTGTTATAAATCCGTTTTCATTTGGTGGGGGTTGGGACTGTTTGGTTGTGTTATGTTCAATTTTCAAATAATAAGGAAGCGAATGTTACTTCTATTGACAGGTCTTATTTGGGGGATAAGCCTTCTTCTTTATGTCATTGCTAACATTTCATAATAATTCCAAGCCCGTGTACCTTTGTGTCCGTTGCTTTTTATAGTCTCACCTCATCAGACCTTTTCCTTTTCCTTTTGGTAGAAACAAGCTTATAGTACGAGACTTATAAGCATAAAAAAAGGACTACCGCTGTAGTCCAACCTTTGTTAACCTTAAATCTAATACTATGAAAAACACGATGCAAAGATATGGAGTTTATTTCATATTTGCAACTTTTTCAATAGTTATTTTAGGTTTATGTGTTATTATTGATTTATATCAAGTAAATAATATGACAATGTGATAGTTTGTAATCAATAGGATTCAAAAAAGCGTAGTAGGCCCTTTGATGCCTCAAGAACAGTTTCTCAGACAATTAAGTGACCACTTTTCCTTTTTCAAAGCTATCGTATCAGCGGAGGATAAAACTATCGCTTTTTAGGTCCACAGCTATCTTGTATGCGCTCATAGAACTGTCCGAGGATATTGAGCATATCGTCGGGCAAGTAGCTGATAGCCTTCTCTATCATCCATTCTGGCACAGGATAATAGGCTTCGGCAACCGAACCAGCGATGCAAGCCTTTGTGTCGGTATCGCCATCACACAGTACTGCAAGGCGGATAGTATCCTCAAAACTATTAGCATCCATGAAGCAGCGCAGTGCCATCGGTACTGTTTCTTGGCAGGTAGCATCGAAGTGTCCCTCTGAGCCAATCTTCTTTATGTCGCGTATAGGAGGCAATTCGTATCCAAAGAATTTCTCAACTTTGCGCTCGACATCCGCCTTAGAGAAACGCATCAGTCGTAGCCAGCAGATGGTTTCAGCAATACATTGTGCACCCTTGATGCCTTCTGGGTGGTTATGACTTACCATTGCACTCTTCTTAGCCTCCTCAATCACATCCTCCCACTCGTCGAATAGCCAGCCAATAGGGCTGACACGCATGGCAGAACCATTGCCGAAAGAGTCCATTGGCACAGGGTTGTCTGCGTTAATCCATTGATAGAATCGATTGCCATAGCCACCCATTGGGTCTGGATAACGCCGACACCAATCGAGCAGACTCTCCTGATAGTCACGCTCGTTCAGCACCGCATCGGCAATAGCCATGGTGCATATCGTATCATCAGTGTAAGCACAATCGGGGGTGAAAAGCTCAAAGCCTTTCTGTGGGACCGCTCCGAACTCGAAGCGTGAGCCTACAATATCTCCTATAATAGCACCAATCATAAAGTTTCGTCTTTAATCTCTCTATAGTTTGAGAGCGGATTGAAAAACACTATGGGGTATATGTTTCCTGTTAGGTTGTTAGTAGTAAATCCGTATAAAAAAGGATAGTCAGCCCCTTGTCTCTTGTCGATAAGAGAAGAAAAGCAGCTGTTTGTACTCCGACCGGGAATCGAACCCGGATCAAAGGTTTAGGAAACCTACGTTCTATCCATTGAACTATCAGAGCGAGCCTGTCGAGTATTACTTTGCTTCTGTTAGGAGGCTGTGGAATAACTCTCGGTTGCAAAGATAGGAAAAAAAAGTTATATATAAGGTGAAATGATAGTTTTTTTACCTTTCCATGGTTGTCCTACCTTATTAATACGCCACAAGAAGGGCTGTATCAAGTGTGTTCATACAAGTTGATACAGCCCAATGTGTGATGGAATTATCTATAATCCCTTCTCGATATTATGCTCCGTGGAAGAGATATTCCTGCTGTATGTCTTGTGTCATCAGCGTGAAGAGACGTTCTTGCAGACGGTCGGCAAGGTCGAGTGCACTGTTAAGAACCTTGTCAGAGAACGCCTGTAACAGGTCTTGTGCATGGAGAGGTTGCGTCTTATAGATGCGCAGATACTCTTCTTCCATCTCACGTTGGCGCTGGTCGGTCTCAGCTTCAAACTTCGCATACGCCTCCTTGATGACAGGAGCATACTTGTTGTAGTTGGTCATACCCAATACCATTATCTTGCGAAATTTCCAATAAGCCGAGTCAGCACTTGACTCACCATTACCCTTTGTATAGGCTTCAGGATAAGAAGTGATACCCTGATAGAGTGGAAGGAACACACCGAGGTCGGCCATACCCATAGCAACATAGTTGATACAACCGATAGCCTGTGGCAGTTCTGGGCGTACCTGTAGGAGGTGAGTCTGGGTGGTACGGAAGATAGAAACAGGACGATAAGGCTCCTTTGGATTGCTATTGAGATATGGATCGTGCTCTGTATTGTCGTAGTGGAAGCGGAACGCCGTGCGAAGCTCGGTCAGTGTGATTTTATGAGCAGGCTTAGCAAAGACAGGGAAGGTGTTCTTTGTTACGTCATTCTTGATTTCTGGAGAGAATAACTGCTGTAAGCCCCATACACGTGGGTAGTTATATGTAGTGTCAAGGACGACATCACGTGCATAGGCAACGTGGAAATCGAATGCACCCTGTGCTGGGTTATAGAGTCCATGCTTCTCGGCAAATTCAATCAAGTCGGCTGATGCGAGGTAATTCTCCTTATCATTTGGGTCGTAAGTACGGAAGCGACTTTGATTGCCGGTGACGAAATATTGGTCTTTTGGCATACGGCAAGCCAACCAACGATGGCCGCAAGCAGTCTCTAAGTACCATATTTCTTTACTATCCACAAAGCCAATGCCGAAGCCCTCAGCAATACCATACTTCTCGATGAGCATACCCAATCGCTCAACACCTTCACGAGCGGTGCGTACGTAAGGTAGGGTTATGTTGAAGACAGAGTTCTCTGCCACACCATTCTCTACTAATGGGTCGTGTTCCAACACCTCGTCACTACTGAAGATACTCTCCGTAGCACTCATGCCCACACCTGCAGTGTTGAAACCAGCACTACCCCAATGGCCGTGAAGATTATACGGAGAGAGGGCAGTATAGCCCAAAGCCTTCTCTGGGAGTTCGCAACGGAAAGGGCTGTCCATCGCAACGAACTCACGTGGACCATTGTCTGTATCTTCGAATATCTCGTAGTTCTTAGCTTCCATAGCGTCCCAGTCTTCTGAACGCGCTACTATCATCGAACCATCAGCAGTCTGTTCTTGACCAATGATGATGGTTGTACACTCTGAAGGGAGGTTGTGCTCAATTTGCATTTTGTCTGTTTTCATAAGCTTAAATGTCTTAGTTCTTGTTGTTAATTACTGATGACAAAAATAGTAAATAATCGTGGAAGTGGTGTAAGAAGTTAGGATAAAAATGATAAATAAGGGCTGTGAAGAGGCAAAATACCCACTTATAGTTATGCTTCCGATGAGATAGGAGGTGATAATACTAACTGTAATCGTAGACAAAAGGTCGGCAGGACTAAAATAGCACATCAGCGATGGGCGTGCTGACAGAAAAGTTATGGATTAAAGCAAAAGACTTTCACGACTTGATTCAACAAAAAATAAATTTGCTGTCATATCTGTCATGGGTTGTAGGTGTGCAACTGTTTAATCTACAAATGGTTGTATGAAATGTTAAAAATGACAGCAAATTAAAATTAAAAAAATGTAGTATAATAGGCTTAGAGATTTATGTTTTGGAGGTAGATGCTATGGGTGTCTTTGTAATGATATACCTCCCTTTGGTGGTGAGGGTACTTTGTGGTGCTCTCTTTTCAAGTGAATCAAGGTTGTTAACTGTATTATTTAATACATTTTAGGACGTATTTCAGATGGAAAATGCTATATTTGTAGCGTGTTATATATAATATGGTCGTTTGTTGAAAGGCATTAATTATGTGATTATGAAGAAAGTTAAGCCCCTTTTCTTTTTGTTGAGTTTTTGCATGATATTTCTCTCTTGTACCGATAAGAAGCCTGTTAGTCAGGCGCAGGAGTCGTCTGTACAGCAGGAAGATAGTGTTTTTGTAAAGAAGGTTGATAGTGTTAAGGTAGCGAAGAAGAAGCCACTCACTTATAAAATTCTGGTTCCTGATGCTTATCGTTATTGTAATCCCGATACATTGATAAATAAGAATTGGGTTGAATTATATAAAGAAGGGAAGGATTATTATGTAGGAAAGGCACGTTATAGTATTGAAATAATACCTGATGAATGTGGGAATGGATCAGCACCTGAGTTGTTGGGAAAACGAAATACCATATTGTTTATAAACCAGTTACCTATTCGTTTAGAGAAAGTTCAGGCTGCTAATATAGAGATTTCAGATACTACTTATTTGGTACCTGGTACTACATATAGTTTTACTTTCTTAGGAAAACGCTATAAGTTAGAAGCAAAGGCACAAGGTAAGGATGTCTTTCACAATTATGCCTTATTGCTGAATGGAGAGCGATTCTTTAGAGAAGTGGAAGCAGGATGCGCTGATTTTAACTTTCTGTTTGCTGGTGATTTGGATGGGGATAGTAAATTAGACCTCGTTCTTTCAGCACCTATAGATAATGAAAACCTCAGAGTTTTCTTGTTCTTATCTTCTTGTGCTCCCCCAGGTTTACAAATAGGAAAAGCTGCTGAGATTCTTGATGACTTTAGTTGTTAGTTGGGGTTTATATTTGTCAAAGTAGAAGGAATGTGCTGAGGAGTATTCACCTGTAGGATGTAATGTGCTGAGTTATGTATGCGAAAGGCAATTAAAATATATTTATTATGAGATTAAAGTATGCTTTTTTATTATCGATTTTTTGTGTCATAATACTTTCTTGTACTGATAAGAAGCCTGTTAGTCAGGCACAGGCAGCGTCGGTACAGCAGGAGGATAGTGTGCCTGTAAAGAAAGTAGATAGTGTTAAGATTGTAAAGAGGCAGCCACTAACGTATAAGATTCTGGTTCCTTTTGCTTATCGTTTTTGTAACCCCGATACATTGATAAATAAGAATTGGGTTGAACTATATAAGGATGGGAAAGATTATTATGTAGGAAAGGCGCGTTATAGTATTCAGAAAAAGGAAGATGAATGTGTGGGAGGAATGACACCTCACTTGTCGGGGAAACGAAATACAATCTTATTCGTCAATCAGTTGCCTGTCAATCTGGGGAAGGTAAAGACTGCTGATGTAGAGATTTCTGATACTACTTTCCTTGTGCCGGGCACTACAAGTCGCTTTGCTTTTGCAGGAAAACGCTACGAGTTAGTGGCAAAGGCACAAGGTGAGGATGTCTATAAGAACTATACCCTGTTACTGAATGGAGAGCGAATCTGCAGAGAAGCGGAGGTGGATGGGGCTTATTTCCGTCTTCTGTTTGCTGGCGATTTGGATGGAGATGGAAAGTTAGACCTTGTTCTTTCTTTGCCATTGCATTATGAAAACCTCAGAGTTGTCTTGTTCTTATCTTCTTGTGCGCCCCCAGGTTTACAAATAGGAAAAGCTGCTGAGATTGTTGATGACTTCAGTTGTTAGCCGTTTTCTGTGTTTTATTCATAAGAATGAAGGATATTAGATAATAAAGTATTATTTTTGTAACGTGTTTGAAACAGAGATAAAACTATATGATGAATTGGCAGCAACATATCACGAAAAGATAGTGCTGCCAATGGGAAAGAAGGCGTTTAGAGAGTATTCTGAAATCCTTTTTTCCTGCCATAGCTGTGGTATAGAAGGGTCTTCTTTCTCGGTAGATGATACACGTTGTCTGTTTGAAGATCAGTTAGGCTATCATCCAGTTGGCAAGTCTTTGCTGGAATGTCAGGAGATGGCAGACCATTTCTCAGCCTACGAATGGATGCATAATCATTTAGACCACCCTTTTGATGTCGGACTATTGAAGACTATCAATAGGTTGGTAACACTTCGTACGCTCACTTATAAGCAGGCTGATGCTGTACCTGGTGAGTTTACAACGGTTGATATGGCTGCTGGTGATACGGTCTTTGGCGAGCATGAAGGACTGGTGGCGCAGGTGCCGCGACTGATGGCATCAACTGCAGAGATGATGGAACGTGGGGAACTTCACCCTATGATTCTTTCTGCTCGGTTCCATGGTTTCTTCGAATACCTATATCCTTTCCGTGATGGGAATGGGAGAGCAGGTAGGTTGTTATCCAACTTCATCTTGCTACGTCATGATTATCCAGAATTGATTATACAGAAAGAAGATCGCCAAGAGTATATGGCTGCTTTGCGAACCATACGAACGGAAGGGACGGATGAACACCTAATTGCGTTCTTCTTCAAGGCAGCTACAAAGCAAATGGAAAATGCTTTGGCACAGAAAAAGCAGAATAGTCGTACAATGTTCTTCTTTTAGTGGTCTACTTTCTTTTATACTTAGTGTGCAAAGTGTGCTTTTATTGATATATAATATCGTTTTAATTATTTACAAGCAACTTGTTAACTCGTCTACTCGTTAACTTGTCAACTACAAAAAGATATGCTTCAGGAAAGTCCAATACAACTCTTACAACGTCAGCGTTTACTGCTTCAAATGGAGTATTATGCCGAGAAAGAAGCCTTTAGAAAGCAGACTGAGGCTGCTGGTATGCAGCGGAAAGTGAAGCGAGGTGACGCTTGGTTCCCATTAAGAGTGGGTAAACGGTTTTATAATGGACTCAACCAACTGTGCATTGAGGTGTTTCGTACACAGGATGGGGATATCGAGCATAACTTTGAATGTGGTCGTCCGCTCCTTTTCTTTAAGTTTATTGCGAAAGAGGAAGGTACTCCGAATAAGAAAGTTCAGCTGAAATACTATGGCTTTACGGGTACGGTATCGTATGTGGAAGGCGATAGAATGGTTGTTGCTGTTCCAGACTCAGCTCCGTTGTTAGACCTTCAATCAGCTTCCGAGCAGATTGGTTGCCAGTTAGGTTTTGATGAAACGAGCTATCAAATGATGTTCGATGCGTTAGACCGTACCATGAAAGCAAAGGGAAATAGACTGGCTTATCTTCGCGACTTGTTCTATTCACGACAGAAGGCAGAGAGGTTCTCCTTTGCTCCTATTCGATTACCTTGGCTGAATCCAACACAAGAAAAGGCTGTTAACGAGGTGTTATGGGCAAAGGATGTGGCGGTAGTTCATGGTCCACCGGGAACAGGTAAGACGACAACATTGGTCGAAGCAATCAACGAAACACTGATGCGAGAAAGCCAAGTGATGGTCTGTGCGCAGAGTAATATGGCTGTTGACTGGATTTGTGAGAAGCTTGTCGACCGTGGTATCAATGTTCTTCGCATTGGTAATCCTACTCGAGTGAACGATAAGATGTTAGGTTTTACATACGAAAGGAAGTTTGAAGCGCATCCAGACTACCCACAGTTATGGTCGATTCGGAAGGCTATTCGAGAATTGAGGAACAACAGAAAGAAAGGTTCTGAAAGCTATCATCAGAAGATGGATAGACTGAAGAGCCGTGCTACGGAGCTTGAGATACGTATTAATTCCGAGCTGTTTGGAGAGGCACGTGTCGTTGCTTCCACCCTCGTTGGTGCTAACAGTAGGATAATGGAGGGGCAGAAGTTCACCACTTTGTTCATCGATGAGGCTGCACAAGCCCTTGAAGCAGCCTGCTGGATAGCCATTCGTAGAGCGTCAAGAGTTATCTTTGCGGGTGATCATTGTCAACTTCCACCAACAGTAAAAAGCATTGCTGCGCTGCGTGGAGGCTTAGGAAAGACCCTGATGGAACGTATCGTAGAGAATAAACCAGAGGTTGTAACGCTGTTGAAGGTACAGTATCGAATGAACGAAGAGATTATGCGCTTCTCATCCGATTGGTTCTATGGTGGACAGGTAGAAACCGCACCACAGATTAAATATCGTGGCATCCTCGATTATGACAACCCAATGGTATGGATTGATACGTCCGATGAGGCTGTCGTTGCATCGTATGATTTGACGGAAAGTGAGGCTAATTCTGTCCCTTCCCAATTGAATAATGACAAAGAAAATGCCTTTCATGAACAGTTTGTTGGTTCTTCTTTTGGGCGTATTAATAAAGGAGAAGCAGAACTAACACTCAAGACTTTAGCTGATTACTTTACTAAGATAGGGAAGCAGCGTATGTTAGATGAGCGGATAGATGTGGGTGTTATCTCCCCTTATCGTGCTCAAGTGCAGTATCTCCGTAGCCTGATAAAGAAGCGAGCGTTCTTCAAACCCTATCGAAGTCTTATCAGTGTGAACACCGTTGACGGCTTTCAAGGGCAAGAGCGTGACGTGATTCTCATCTCTCTTGTGCGTTCCAATGATGATGGTCAGATAGGTTTCTTACGTGATTTACGCCGTATGAACGTTGCCATAACACGTGCCAGAATGAAGCTGATTATCCTTGGTAACGTCCAGACAATGACCAAACACGAATTTTACAAGAAGCTATGGGAGAGCCTCCCACAGTCTTGAAAGTGGCTGTTCTATTAGCCCAATTAGTCATATAAGCCTAATGGAGGGAGGAAGTTGTGAGTATCTATATTCAGCAAGTTTGCCGTTTAGAAAGTAACGCTACAGTAGTCTGATCCAATCTTATGGATACATTTTAATATCTCTTCTTCCCTTTCTTTGGACGGCTTCTTAACCCCATTGATATAGTTACGCAGTAGAGAAGCATTGATACCAATAAGTTTTGCAAACTCAGCAATGTCCAGTTCCTTATGTGTAAGGAAGAACCTTTGTAGTGCTGTAGGCTCAACATCTTCATAGCCGAAGCTCTCAAAGCTAATATCTTCATCCAAATTGCGCCAGTGAATACCATCAAATCCGATTTGATAGCTTTCCCGCTCTTTGTCAGAAACCGCAGCAAGGCGAGGATACCATAAAAGAGATTGACGAAATGTACGCCCCTCTTCATCCTTACCATATATATAATCTTTGTCGAACCAAATCTCTTTTATATCCATATCTTACCTCCTTAATCCTCAAAATAGGCATTCCAACGTGAGATGATGATATCTTTATTCTCGTCTATAACAAACTTAATCTTCTTCAACTCATTGTTTTTTAATCCTTTGCTGATAGCCAACACGAAATCATTACCATCATAATTATACTTAGCGAAACCTTCTGCACCTTCCACGTGTACGTGGATTGGTTCATGTTCTCGGCTATAGAAAAAGAACGAAAAACCATAAAAACGAAATATCTCAGGCATAGTATTATTAAGTTTAGTTCGTTACAAAGATAGGTATTAGATTTGATACCCGCAAATGTTTTTTGTTTAATTACACACAGAAAAGTGGATTTATATCAATTTTTTACTTACTTTTGTGTCATAAAAGGAAATCTACTATGTTACAACGAGATTATTTTATTCGATTAATAGAGGAATTCAATGCTGCTATTTCACGCTTTCTTACAAAGAAGGATGATGACTTGAAGCGCGATAAGGACTTGAAAGACCTTTACAGACAGTATGTTGGAGAGTATGACGACTTGCGTAATCTCTCCGTTGACGAGCTCTTGACGTATGCCAAGGAGCAGTGGGATGAGGAAGAACGGATAGACAAAATCAATATGGTTGCAGAGTTACTTTATGCCGAAGGAAGCTATAAAGTGCAGCCTCTGCGGCAGATGTTGATGGAGAAATCATATAGGTTATTCGACTATGTTGAGGCGAATGGCTCTACATTCTCTATCAGTCGACGTCAGAAGATGGAGGCTATGCGACAAGAGTTAGGCAATAAGCTTTCTCAAATAGATTGATGTTTGAGCGGGTAAAGACGAAGAGAATTATTTAATATCATAATCATATCAGGCTAAACCTAAACCAATCAATTATGCTTGAGAAGAACATTAGAGAACAGATTAACGAATTGATACACCAGCAGGTGGTACCTGCTGTGGGGTGTACAGAGCCTATGGCTGTGGCATTATGTACTGCACGTGCCACGGAGTTATTAGGTAGAAGACCAGAGCATATTAGTGTGTTACTCTCTGCTAATATCTTAAAGAATGCGATGGGAGTTGGTATTCCTGGCACGGGGATGATAGGATTGCCTATTGCTATTGCTCTCGGAGCTTTGATAGGAAAGTCGGAGTATCAGTTGGAGGTTATCAAAGACCTCACACCTGACACCTTAGAAGCTGGTAAGACATTTATCAGTGAGAATCGTATTGATGTCAAGTTAAAGGAAGGTATCACTGAGAAACTATACATCGAAATCACTTGTGAGGCTGAAGGACATCGTGCTACAGCTATCATCTCTTGTGCTCATACGAATATTGTCTTTGAAGAGAAAGACGGAAAAGTATTGCTTGATAAGATGCAACCCAGCACTGCTACGGAAGAGAAAGCGCCGCTTTGTCTGAGTCTGAAGAGGGTCTGGGAGTTTGCAACGACCTCCCCTGTCGAAGAAATAGACTTTATCCTTGAGGCGAAGCGATATAACCTCCGTGCTGCATCTGAGGCTTTGAAAGGGAATTACGGACATTGTTTGGGTAAGATAATGGACCGTCCTTTGAGTCGTGGAATCTTTGGTAATAGTATCTTCTCACACGTCATTGCAAAGACAGCCTCTGCCTGTGATGCCCGCATGGGGGGTGCTTTAATCCCTGTGATGAGCAATAGTGGTTCTGGTAATCAAGGTATCTGTGCAACGAACCCAGTAGCCGTTTTTGCCAAGGAGAATGAGAATACGCGCGAAGAACTTATCCGTGCACTAATCTTAAGTCATCTCACTGCCATCTACATCAAGCAGAGTCTCGGTGCACTGTCAGCCCTTTGCGGTTGCGTTGTAGCAAGTATTGGGTCCAGCTGTGGTATTACTTATCTGATGGGAGGCGATTATGTCAATGTCTGTCATTCGGTGAAGAATATGATAGCCAACCTTACAGGCATGATTTGCGACGGTGCTAAACCAAGTTGTTCACTAAAGATATCATCGGGCGTATCGACTGCCATCCTCTCTGCCACGCTCTCTATGGAGGGCAAACATGTGACGGCTGCAGAGGGAATCATCGATGAAGACGTTGATAAGTCTATCCGTAACCTAACAAGCATAGGGAAGGAAGCGATGTGTAACACCGACGATATGGTGCTTAACATCATGACTCATAAGTGTAATTAAAAGGCTGTTATACCCTAACTCAGCCTTTTTTTCGAATTATTTTCATGAAGATAATTATTTCTTTTCATGAAAAAAAATATTTATCTTCATGAAAGAAAATTCTTCTTTTCATGAAGATAAATTGTTTGTAGATGTTTTGTTGTATCGAAGGGAGACTATTTTTGCCTATTCTCGTTCGTAAGTAATAATCGTGTTAACATACTTCTCTATCTTCGCAACACGTAGGTTCTTAGGCAGTTTAGGTGCTTCTACACCCTTGCCGACCGTGAAGGTCGCTTCTTCTATTCGTATCTCGTCCCATAGCCCAGCGTTAAGAAAACTCTGTAAAGTCTTTGCACCGCCCTCCACGATGAGGCTTTGTTTCTTTTCAGCATAGAGATGCGACAGCACATCGGCAGGGGTTGCAAATTCATTAGCCCTTGTTGGTCGACTTGTTAGTACTATTTTCTCAGGATTAGGACCGCTCCATTCCCTCACTGTCAGCTGTGGATGCTCCAGTTCTTCCGTTGTCTTACCAACGAGAATAGCATCATTCTCAGCCCTCATCTTGTGTACTAACTTTTTTGTGAAGGGGGTAGAGATAATTAGTGGTTGATAGTCTTTACCCGGCAAGTTGCCAATGCAAGCCACAGGAGATTTTTCCTTACAAGTATTTTCACCCTCTTTACTACCATTTATAACACGTGCATTGTTAGCAGAATATTGGTGATTACTTTCCTCTCCGTGGGTGTTCGGTGAGGAGGAGGGGATAGTTGTAGTGTTGAGTGGTGTGTCAGTCGGTGTACAGCTTAGTGCGTTCTCCTCTCTACATTTAGCCTCGGCCCACTTCAAAATGATGTACGGGCGGTGGTGAGTATTATATGTTATAAATCGTTTGTTCAGCTCTAAACACTCCTTCTCTAAGACACCCACCGTCACTTCTATCCCTGCTTTGCGCAGTTTCTCAACCCCTCTTCCATGCACTTCGGCAAAGGGGTCGATGCAACCACATACGACACGGCGCACTCCCTTACTGATGATAAGGTCGGCACAAGGAGGAGTCTTGCCATAATGAGAGCAAGGTTCAAGACTGACGTAGACTGTTGCTTCATGGAGCAAAGCCTCATCCTCATTCTTAACTGACGCAAAGGCATTCACTTCAGCGTGTCCCTCGCCACAACGAACATGGTAGCCTTCACCGATAATCCTACCCTCCTTGCTCACAATGACAGCCCCAACCATAGGGTTAGGCTTAGCCAATAGCTGCCCATTGCGTGCTAATTGCAAGCAACGATGCATGTATTTTTCGTCAATATCTTCTTGTTTCATATCATTAAAATTCCTATCTTTGCAGCTATGACATACCAAGATTTATGGCACAGGCTCACTCCCTTGTATGATGACAAAGAGGCACAGGCTATCGTTCGGCTTGTGCTGGAGGTGCAGTTTGGCATTACGCTGACCGATATATATACTGGCAAAGTTAATGAATTATCCCGAAAAGAGGTGGAGGAATTAGATAAAATCATCTCTCGTTTGGAGTGTTCAGAACCCGTACAGTATGTTCTCGGACGTGAAACCTTTTGTGGACGTGCTTTCCATGTGGCATCAGGAGTACTGATACCGCGCCCAGAGACAGAGATACTTTGCCGTTGGGTAGAAGAAGATTACAACTGTCCTTATTGTGCCTTACAGCCTCCTGTGCCCCTACAGGTGCTGGATGTGGGCACTGGTAGCGGTTGTATTGCTGTTACCTTGGCTTCCGATTTACGCAATTCGGCTGTTACGGCGTGGGATATATCGGGTGATGCTCTACTCATAGCACGTGAGAATGTACATCAGTGGCAGGTTCGTGTTGAGCTAAAGATGGAGGATGCGCTTCATCCTTCAGCATCGGCTATGCAACAGCAGTTTGATATTATCGTCAGTAACCCACCTTATATCTGCGAAAAAGAACGAACAGCGATGGCGAAGAATGTACTTGCGTATGAACCAGCAACGGCGCTCTTTGTGCCAGATGATGACCCACTGCGCTTCTATCGTGCAATAGCCGAATACGGTCTGCAGGTTTTCTCGGAGGAAGGTACACTTTATTTTGAAACCAATCCTATATATATAAAAAAGGTGAAGGAAATGTTAAGCAGCTTAGGTTACAAGCAGATAGAACAGAGAGAAGACCAGTTTGGTAAACTCCGTTTCATTAAAGCCATCCGACCATGATACAGAAACGACCCATGATGGAGCCACAGGCCCTGAAGAAACTTGCCGATTTATGTGCGAAAGGCGAACATTGCTCTGGCGAGATGTTAGAGAAAATGCGTAAATGGGGACTGTCAGAAGATGCGCAAGCACGTATTATGGAGAAGCTGATAACGCTGCATTACGTTGACGATAGCCGTTACACGGAGTCTTTCGTACATGATAAAATCCGCTATAACAAGTGGGGTAGGAGGAAGATTGAGCAGGCCTTATGGATGAAGAAGGTCGATAGTGCTATCTCTTCGCCCATCCTCGATGCCGTAGAAGACGAGGAGTACCTCGCAGTCTTACGTCCGCTGTTAGCAAGTAAGTATCGCACTATTAAGGCAGAGAGCGATTACGAGCGTTCAATGAAGCTGATAAAGTTTGCGATGGGACGTGGATTTACGATGGAACTAATCCGTAGGTGTATAGATGAAGGAGTCGTTGATGCGGATGGCGATGTAGACTTTGTAGACGATGACACAGACGATTAGTTTATTGGCTCGCCTGATAGACACCCTTGCCCCTCGTTCGTGTACGATGTGTGGTGAGCGTCTTACAGTTACGGAGGAGGTGATGTGTGCTTGTTGTAACCATCGTCTCCCACGTACCTATTATTCTAAATCGGCTTATGACAATAAGCTTGTGCGCCTCTTTTGGGGTAGGATACCGATAGAGAAAGGTGCTGCATTCTTTTTCTATAAAGCCCATTCAGATACCAGTCGACTGATTTATAGCCTCAAATATGATAAGCACCCCGAAATAGGGGAGACTCTTGGACGTATTGTCGCAGCCGAGTTTGGCCAAGATAGTTTCTTTGATGGAATCACCGCAGTGGTCCCTGTGCCCCTTGCTTGGCAGCGTGAGCGTGAAAGAGGGTATAATCAGAGTGAAGAGTTAGCACGTGGTATCAGTTCAGAAACTGGTCTACCCGTCTTAGAGAAAGTGTTAGAACGTATCAGTTTCCATGGTAGTCAGACGCAGAAAGGGCGTTGGGAACGTAATGAAAACGTAGAGAAAGCCTTCCGACTCATTGACTCCTCCGCTCTTAACAACCAACACATCTTGTTAGTTGATGACGTGATTACGTCGGGTGCCACCCTTGTTGCTGCAGCAAAAGAGCTTCTTAAAGCAACGAATGTCAAGATTAGTGTACTCTCACTTGGCTTTGCTAATAATGAATAAATGCCTTAATTTTTTTGTAGTTTGTTTTTTTTTCTTACTTTTGTAGGTGCATACCAAATAGCAAAAAATAACTAAAAACAATTTACTTTATGATTGTCTACGGACAAATACATAAGAGTATAACCTAAACAAAAGCCTTAACCAATGCGAAGCAAGAACCTTAATGTTATGAAAAAGTTATCAGATGGAACCTTTGTTGGGTAATAGAAAGAGAGACTTTGACATCTAATTAAAATCTAATAAGATGGTCTCTATCAGTCTGATAAGTCGCAATTTACTTTAATCAACTCGATGTTTAAGAACTAAAGGTGACTTGGAAACATACACAAAATGGATGCTTCTGTAGTACATTCGTATACAAGTAAAAATCTAAACAAGAAACTGCTCTTAAGTAGAAAAGTACTTGTGGGGCAGAAGGATATTGATAATAGAAATATTAACCTTTAAACACTAAATCAGAAATGAGTAACAAGAGTAATGGTCTTTACCTGGCCGCATTCCTGTTATGTCTGAATCTAAACATGCAAGCTCATGATGTTGCGGCGAATAAGAAAGGCGTAACATTAGATGATGTCATGGCTACATTGAGACAAAGGAATGGAGATGTTGTTTCTGTCTCGTCAATAAAAGCTGCTCAAAAGGCGGTGAATGAGGGCGAGAAGAAGAAAGTTGTCGGAGTCGTAAAGGATGAGAATGGAGAGCCAGTAATCGGTGCAACCATTCGTCTGAAGGGTACCCAAGGAGGTGCAGTGACTGATATTGATGGTCGGTTTACGCTGATGGCAGTAGAAGGTGATGAACTTGAAGTCTCCTACATAGGCTATACTACCAAGTCGGTACGTATCGGTAAGGCTGATAACTACGACATCAGTCTGTCTATGGCCAATGCGAAAGAGTTGAACGAAGTCGTTGTCACGGCTCTTGGTATTAAACGCGAACAAAAGGCTTTGAGCTATAATGTACAGCAGGTGAGCAGTGATGCGTTGGGAACCAACAAAGATGCTAACTTTATCAATTCGCTCAGTGGTAAGGTAGCCGGTGTGAATATCAATGCCAGTTCGTCTGGTGCTGGTGGCGCATCGAAGGTTGTGATGCGTGGAACACGTAGTATCGAGCAGTCAAGTAATGTCTTGTATGTTATCGACGGAGTACCAATGTTCAACCTTGGTGGGACCGGTGATGCTATCTTCGGCTCTAATGGTACGACGGAGGCAATTGCCGATATCAATCCAGAAGACATCGAGAGCATGTCTGTCTTGACGGGTGCTGCAGCCGCAGCGTTATATGGTAACCGTGCTTCTAATGGTGCTATCGTTATCACAACGAAGAAGGGAAAGAAGGGACATACGGAGTTTACCGTCAGTCAGAGTACTGAGTTCTCTTCAGCTTTCCGCCTTCCTGAGTTCCAGAACCGTTATGGCACGGGTAGTAGTATGCGTGATGCTGGTGGCGATAGTTATAGTTGGGGACGTCTCCTGAATGATGTTAACTATATGGGATATGACCCAGCAAAGGACTATCTTAAGACAGGTGTTATGACGACGGAGGCTTTCACCCTCTCAACAGGTTCTGAAAAGAATCAGAGTTATTTCTCTGCCAGTGCATTGAACTCGGGTGGTATTATTCCTAATAACCGTTATAACCGTTATAACTTCACCTTCCGTAATACTTCCAGTATGCTGGGAGACAAGCTACTTTTGGATGTTGGCGCAAGTTATATCATACAGAATGATCGCAACATGACCAACCAAGGTGTGTATGCAAACCCATTAGTATCAGCTTATCTCTATCCACGTGGCAACGACTACAATGATATGGCGATGTTTGAATACTACGATACAACACGTGGTATATACACTCAGAATTGGAATAACTTGCTTAGTGAGTTTGTTGGTCAGAACCCTTATTGGATTAACTATCGTAACCTGCGTGTTAATAAGAAGTATCGCTATATGATGAATGCGGGACTTACTTATAAGGTGACAGACTGGTTGAATGTAGTAGGGCGTATCCGTATCGATAATGCAACGAATACTTTTGAGAAGAAATACTTTGCCAGTACGAACACGACAATAGCAGGTGCTAATGGTCAGTATGCCAAGATGAAGACTGATGATAAGCAGGTGTATGGTGATATAATGCTTAATGTTAACAAGCATCTCATGCAGAACAAGTTGTCATTGGTGGCTAACGTCGGTGCGTCAATCTCTGATATTAAGCAGGACCAGACCGGTCTTGACGGTCCTATAGCAGATAATCTTATTCCTAATGTATTCAATGAATACCAGGTAGATGCGGCCCGTGAGAAGCGTCTCCCTTATGGTTATCATGAACAGACAAAGTCTCTTCTTGGTAGTTTGGAGCTTGGATGGAAGAGTCAACTGTATCTTACTGTTACAGGACGTAATGACTGGCCATCTATGTTGGCAGGTCCTCATTCCAATAAGAGTTCTTTCTTCTACCCTTCAGTGGGTGGGTCATGGATTATCTCAGAGTCTGTTAAGATGCCAAAGGCTATTAACTATCTGAAAGTTCGTGGTTCTTTCGCATCTGTAGGTATTCCATTCCTTCGCAACATAGCGAACCCTAAGTATGAATGGGACAATACAACAAAGCAGTGGAAGAGCCAGACAATCTATCCAATCTATGACTTGAAGCCTGAAACAACTAACTCTTGGGAGGTTGGTTTACAAGCTCGTTTCTTCAAACACTTCAACTTGGACGCTACACTCTATTGGACAAAGACATTCAATCAGACGTTTAATCCAGACATCTCTGTGTCATCTGGTTACTCAGCCCTTTATATCCAGACTGGTAATGTGTCGAACAATGGACTTGAGTTGGCCTTAGGTTACAGCAATAATTGGGGTGGCTTCGGATGGTCAAGCAATTATACTTTAAGCTCTAACCGTAACCGTATTAATGAGTTAGTTCGTAATTACGTACATCCAGAGACTGGGGCTGTTATCAATAAAGACCGCCTCGACGTAGGAGGATTAGGTAATGCACACTTCATTCTCAAGGAGGGTGGTACCTTAGGTGACCTTTATTCATTGACAGATGTTAAGCGTGATGATAAAGGATATATCTATGTAGACAAAGACGGAAAGGTTTATCGCAACAATAATGTTGGTGACGTGAAGTTGGGTTCAGTATTCCCTAAAGCGAATATGGCATGGCGCAACGATTTCTCTTACAAGGGTTTTAATCTTAGCGTAATGGTCAGTGCACGTTTTGGTGGTATTGTTTATTCTGCGACCCAAGCAGCACTCGACCTTTATGGTGTGTCTGAGTCAAGTGCAAAGGCACGTGATAAGGGATATGTTGAAGTGAATGGTAATGATTATCTCACACCTGAATCATGGTACTCAACAGTAGGAGGTAGCGATGGAATCCCACAGTACTATACTTATAGTGCAACCAATGTACGTCTGCAAGAGGCAAGTCTTAGCTACACCTTCAAGAAGAACCATTTCTTTGGATTGGGTGATTTGACACTTTCAATGACAGGTCGTAATCTATTGATGTTCTATTGTAAGGCACCTTTTGACCCTGAGACAACAGCAACAACAAGCAACTATTATCAGGGTATAGATAAGTTCATGACACCAAGTACGAGAACTATTGGTTTCAATATCAAACTTAAATTCTAATTAAAAGTTATGAAACAAATAAGAAATATCATATTGTCAACGGTATCGGTAGGCTTGGCGATGAGCTTGGCTGGCTGTACCAATAGCTATGAGGACTATAATCAAGACCCCTATGGTGTATCGAAGAAGGAGACAGAACGTGATGCCTATTCTTTGGGTGCAGCTATGATAAATTTGCAAAGTTGGGTTGTTCCAACGGATGTCAATACTAATCAGTTCACAGAGTGTCTGTGTGGTGGTTCGTATGGCGGCTATCTTTCTGATTCAAATGCGGGTTTTGCAGGTAAGAACTTTGCACAGTATAGTCCTGAGAACGGCTGGAGTCGTGTTCTTTTCAGAGACTTCCTACCAAAGCTTTCTATCTATTTCAATGAGGTGAAGAGTGCTACAGACGAGCCTGTTCCATTAGCAGTAGCACAGATAGTAAAGGTAGCCGGTATCCATCGTGTTACTGATGCGTATGGTCCGATACCTTATTCTAAGGTGGGACAGAACGGTGAGATTACCGCTCCATACGACTCTCAAGAGGATGTCTACAAGTTAATGTTCAAGCAGTTGGACGAAGCTATTGCTACACTTACAGCCAATCGGACATTTAACTTCTCACCAAAGGCTGATAAGGTCTATGCTGGTAATGTAGAAAAGTGGATTAAGTTTGGTAATTCTCTGCGTCTTCGTTTAGCGGTTCGTATATCGAAAGCCAACCCAGCATTAGCTAAGCAAGAGGCTGAAGCATCAATAAATAATGCGGTAGGTGTGATGACCTCCAATGATGACAATGCCTTTATGACCTTATCGAACACTAATCCTTTCGAGGTGGTGATGTATGAGTATAATGGTGGTGACTCACGTGTTGGAGCAGATATAACCACTTATATGAATGGTTATAACGACCCTCGTAGAGAAGCCATGTTTACCCAGTCGACTTTAGAAAACGCTACTAATGGTTATTATGGATTACGTTCAGGTATTCAGATCCCTGGTGCAGAGGTTGCTCATGCGTACAGTAACTATAAGGTAAAGACCGATTCAAAGCTCATGTGGATGAATGCTGCGGAGGTTGCTTTCCTACGTGCTGAGGGCGCATTGAGGAACTGGAACATGGGAGGTACGGCCAGTGATTTCTATAAGAAAGGTGTTGATTTGTCCTTCGAGCAGTGGGGTGTGAAGGGAGCAGCGGCTTATCTGGCTGACAATACCCGCACCCCTGCAGTCTACACAGACCCTGCAGGCCTCAATACATATACTGGTCCTGTATCGACAATCACTGTTGCTTGGGATGATAATGACACACCTGACCACAAGTTAGAACGTATTATTACCCAGAAATGGTTGGCTATGTTCCCACTTGGTTTGGAGGCTTGGGCAGACTATCGACGCACAGGTTATCCAATGCTGATGCCAGTGAAGGTGAACAATAGCGGTGGTGTCGTAAGTAGTGAGCGTGGTGCTCGTCGTCTATCTTACCCTCAGGAAGAGCGTCGTAACAACCTCGAAAACTACAACGCAGCTGTTGGTATGCTTGGTGGAGCTGATAACATGGCTACAGATGTGTGGTGGGCAAAGTAATGAATGGCTAATTAACAAGGATGAAGATGGGGCATATCATAGATATGTTACCTATTCAACTGTTTAATAATAAAGTATAAAGATGAAAAATATCATTAAGTATATAGCATATTCAACAGTCTGTGCAGTAGCGTTGCTTATGTCAAGCTGCGATACAGATGTTGAACCTGTTGATATCAATCAGCCTGGTATTGAGCGTCAGAACCCTGAACTCTATCAGCGCTATCTTGCAAGTATTCGAGCTTACAAGGCAAGTAATCATAAGATTATGATGGTATGGTTTGATAATAGTCAGGCTGTCCCATTTACGCAGGCACAGCACATCAACGCTATCCCTGACAGTGTAGACTATGTCGTACTGACACAGCCAAGCATGATGACTGAGCAGTTACTGCAAGAAATCGACGAAGTAAGAAATCAAAAGGGCATGAAGGTTGTGTTCCAAATAAGCTGCGATGACATCAAAGCAGCCTACGAAGCACAGAAGAAAGCGTTCATGGCAAAGAGCGAGAATGCGGGTAAGAAATTCCGTGACTTCAATGGTCTCCTCGTTGATTCAGTGAATACACAGCTCCATCTTGTGGACAAGTATAACTATGATGGTGTCATTATGGGATTTAATGCGAAGCTTACACACTATCTGAACGACCAAGAGAAGGCTGAAGCTATCGCTTTAGAAAATGTCTTTTTGGGTATTTCAAAAGACTGGAAGGCACGTCATCCGAAAAAAGAGCTGATTATGATGGGACGTCCACAGCATGTCGCAGACAAGAGCCTACTTGAACAAGCACGCTACCTCATCATCCCGTCACAGGATGAGAAGTCTGTCTCTGGTGTCGACTATTTGGTTCGGAAGGCTGCTGTAGAGGGTGTTCCAACCGACAAGTTCATCATAATGGCCAATAATAAGTCTATTGATGAGACCGACACGAAGACTGGTTATTGGGGCAAGACATTGGCTATGTACGGTATTGCTAAGTTTGTTGCTGCAGACCACACAGGCTATACATGTGCTGGAATGGGCTTGTTGAATGCGAATGTTGATTATTATAACGCCTCATTCACCTATCCGAATTTGCGCAAAGTAATCTCAACTATTAATCCAACCGTTAAAGAGTAAAGGAAATGAAGAAGCTATTTAAATATATTCCTATTCTGTTGGCTACTTGGTTGATAGTAGCTTGTCAGAATAATGATGAGGCCGACTTTAAGAATAAGGCATTCATTGATGGTAAGACATTTACGACAGAGACTATCATAAAAGGTGCTGGTAGTATGGTGAAGTCGTTGACACTCTCCACCTCTCGTCCTGCTGAAAAGGACTTGAATGCGACTTTCAAGGCAGCGCCTCAGATGGTTGATACTTATAATAAAGCTTACTATAACAAGGCTGTCCTACTGCCAGATAGCTGTTACAGTATCCTTGTGGGTGATGTAAAAATCAATCAGGGAAGTGTGAAGAGCAACGCTGCTCAGTTTGAGTTCTCTAAGCTCGGCGGTCTTGACCGCTCTACTACCTATGTCCTTCCAGTGACAGTTGAGTGCAATGATATAGAGTTGTTGCAGTCTGCTAAGAATTATTACTTCGTATTCCGGGCTGGTGCACTCATCAATGTTGTAGCTGACGTGAGTAGGAATTATCTTCAAGTAGACTGGAAGACACCAGAGCTTGTCACCGATATGAAGCAGATAACGATGGAAGCACTTATCTATCCACGTGAGTTCGGTAAGCTTATTTCTACCATAATGGGCATTGAGGGCAACTTCCTAATGCGTATCGGCGATGCAGGCTTCCCTGATAATCAGATACAGATAGCCACTGGTGTGGGCAATTTCCCTGACTATGACTCTAATAAGGGACTGCAGACAAAGCACTGGCAGCATGTGGCCATGACCTATAATGCTGATACACGTGAGGTGAAGGTGTATGTAAATGGCATCTTACAGTCGCAGGGTACGCTTCGTCTTAGGTCTGTAACCATTAAGGGTAACTCGGCCGATCGCATGTTCCTCATCGGTAAGTCTTATGATGACGCACGCTGGTTTGAAGGCGATATGGCCGAAGTTCGTGTGTGGAATGTGGTTCGTACACAGGAGGAGATAGCCACCCACTTCTATAGTGTCGACCCTAAGATACCAGGCCTTGTGGGCTATTGGAAGATGGATGATAATACGAGTCCTAACATTGTGAAAGATGCTACGGGCAATGGTAATGACGCTAAAGCAAACAAACCATTATCATGGCATAATGTTTCATTACCAGAGAAATAATCTGTTAAACGCATAATCAAATGACATTTATGAATATGAATAAAATAAAAACCATCGCTCTTTCGATAGCTGGTATGGCTTTAGCTCTATCCTGTTCAGAGAGTATTGACGTGCCTCTTGTTGATGAAGGCGGTTATAAAACATTGGAGAATAACCTTGCTTTCATCACCGATAAGTATGGATGTAGCAATGTTGACTCTCTCGTTTTCAATGAGAATGGGACAATAGACTTCTATGTCAACCTTACACAAGCACCTAAGGCGAATGAAGATTACACATTGGTCTATGATGCCAAAGTACTTGAAGACTACAATAAAACGAAGGGTACAGCTATCGAAGCTATGCCTGAAGCACTCGTTACTATTGATGGTACAGCTACCGTTGCAGCCGGTGCAACGAAGTCTTCTAAGGTAGCTGTAAAGTACACTACGGCCTCAGAGCTGAAGGAGAATGGCGTATATGCGATTCCTTTGAAGGTGAAGGGCGCAAGTCAAACCTCAAAGGAAAAGGGCGAGTTCATACTCTTTGTGCGTGATATCAGTAAGATGCCTAATTGCCATAAGGACAATGGCTTGCAGGTAATCAGCTGTATGGAGGTGAACGATGCAAACCCACTTCACAACCTGTGTTATACATTAAAGGAATCAAAGAAGTATGTCTTCGATCAGGTTATCCTATTCTCTGGCAACATAAACTACAATGCTGAGATAGGAGAAGTGTATAACTATAATAATGAGAACGTACAACATCTGCTCGACTACAAGGAGAAGTACTTGAAACCTTTGCAGGAGAAAGGGATGAAAGTCATCCTTGGTATTCTTGGAAACCATGACCGCTCTGGTGTTGCCAACCTCTCGAAGGAGGGCGCAATAAAGTTTGCACAGGAGTTGAAAGCTGTTGTTGAGGCTTACGAACTCGACGGTGTCTTCTTTGATGACGAGTATTCAAGCTACGGAAGTTACCCTGGCTTTGTCACACCATCTGTTGAAGCTGCGTCTCGTTTATGCTATGAATGTAAGCGCATCATGCCTGACAAACTCATTGAGGTTTATGTCTACGGGCGCACAAGTAGCTTGACAACCATTGATGGACATAAGCCAGGCGAGTATATCGACTATGCTCTACAGGATTACGGACGCTATGGCGACCTTTCTCCTTATTATGAAGACTTGTCACCTAAGGGTATGATACAAGGTTCGTCAGAGTTTGGACAGGGCCGTATCATCTCTCTTAATACTGCACGCTCTATCAAGACAGATGGTTACGGAGGGACTATGGTATTCGGTTTGACCCCACGGAACGGGTATGTGACACGTCTGAACAATATCACACGTGCCTTCTATGGAGAGGAAACCGTACTGACGGGTAGTTATGCAAAAGATTGGTAACATACTTAAACAATGATACAATGAAACTGAAATATATCTATTCAGCCCTAATGGCGGCTGTTCTTATGCTTGGCTTCACAGCATGTAGCAGCGATGAAGATACTCCGACGACAAAGCCTGAACCAAAGGTTGAGACGCCACTTACGTTCGATACCGATACTGTGAGTGTGGGAGTAGGTGAGACAACTACGTTTAATGTGACGGCAGGAGGCGGTGATTACAAAGCTTTCTGCGAGAATCCAGATATTGCAACACTGTCTATTCAAGGCAATGCGATTACTATCTCTGCTGTTAAACATGGTTATACGGGTGTTGTTGTCTCTGATGCAGCGGGCAACTATAAGCGTTTAATCGTGAAGGCAATGTACAAGAAGATCCTTCTTGATAAGGAGGAAGTTAATGTGAGCATGAAGGTTGGACACACTGATGGTACCGCTGTGGTTACTGTTACGGGTGGTAATGGTGGCTATGAGGCTGTCAGTGATCATGAAGACATTGCTGAAGTGCACTCTATTGTTGATAGTGTAATAACCATCAGAGGCGTTGGCAATGGTACGGCAATGATTACTATCAAGGATAAGATGGGGCTTACCAAGACGGTGAAGGTGACGGTTACGACAACCGATATTCCTTTCACTGAGGAGGAGAAGGCTTCAATCATGGCTTCTACTGAACCTATCATGGTCTTTGACGACGGCAGATCACGTCAGTATGGTAGTATGAGAATTGGCCAAGAAGATGGTAAAAGGATTGCTGAGTGGAACTATAGCGATTATCTTTACCTTAAATGCTGGTTCACTGGCGACCTTACTGTTGGTATGAAGGCAGAAGGTAAGGTTGGTGTCAAGACTGATTATTGGGGTGAATCAACCACGTATGAGGGAGTAAATGTCGAGATTATCAAAGTGTCTGATACGCAGGTATGGGGACTTATGTGGCTCTTGAAGGATAATTACCTCCACTATGGTTACTTTATCCTACCAATTGATAATGATTAATTTATCGTTCCCTTCTTTGTAAGGGGACGATAAATATGCAGACTGAAATAGTCAAGATATTTCAGTTATCATGCCCTTCTTCGTTCGAGGACAGGCCAAGTTGGGTGTGAGAAGATGCTCTTCTGCGCTCAAGAACATGCCCTTCTTGCGTGTTAAAGACGCCCTTCTTGATGCAAGAAGGGCGTCTTCTTTAATGCTATGTGTAATGGGTTGATTTGTAGTGGGTTATAAAGTTGGGTATTGGAGATGTTATACTCCTGTCTTGAAGATGATTACTTTGATGTTGTGTAATGATTTTTCGCATGTTCGTTGATACTTCCGAAATGTGAGGTAGTTGTCGCTATATAACAAGTGGAAAGGTCGGTAAATGGAGTAGGATAGGTTTATCCCGCATGGAGAGACAGAACTGAAGGTGTTAAGGGATGGTTGAAACATCACTTGAAAAGTCGGGTAGATGCTATTTATAAGTAGGTGATGTTTGTTTACATATAAGATATAAGATAGAGGAGAAGCGTTGTTTGCGTGTTTACGTATTCTCATTTTGTCTTCTTTTCTTCTTCTTCTTTCGTTGTGTTTTTGTGTGATAATAATGGTGTAGAGGAGTAGTACGAGTGTAGAATATTGTCAAGTAAGTTGATGCGTAGCGTTGTAAGAAAGCGAGGCAGAGATAAAAGCGAATGAAAGACAGTTTGTAGTAGATACGAGAAGTATCTATTATCATTATCTTCTTTTATAGTCTTTTTATCCTTAGATATCAGAAAAATTGTGTAAGTTTGCACTTAGTATTATAACTATAAACTATCGAGATGGAAGATTTAAAGAAAGTCTTTGCAGGCAAACTGCTCGGAATTAAAGCCATTAAGTTGCAACCTAATGACCCTTTTACGTGGGCAAGTGGTTGGAAGTCACCCTTCTACTGTGATAATCGCAAGACGTTGTCGTTCCACGATGTACGTTCGTTTGTGAAGCTCGAGTTGGTACATGCCATCCTTGAAAACTTCCCAGAGGCTACGGCTGTGGCTGGTGTTGCAACGGGAGCTATCGCTCAGGGTATGCTTGTTGCCGATGAGTTGGCCTTGCCATACGCATACGTTCGTCCGAAGCCAAAGGACCATGGCATGAAAAACCAGATTGAAGGTGAATTGCCAATAGGCTCAAAGGTGGTCGTTGTAGAAGACCTTATCTCTACAGGTGGCTCTTCTCTGAAGGCCGTAGCAGCTCTGCGTGAGGCCGGATTTGAGGTTGTGGGTATGGTAGCCTCTTATACTTACGGCTTTCCAGTAGCCGAGGAAGCCTTCCGAGAGGCTCATGTAAGGTTAGTGACCCTCACCGATTACGAGCATGTCGTTGAGAAGGCACTTGAGATAGGATATATTAAAGAAGACGAAGTCGCCATGTTGCATGATTGGCGTAAGGACCCAGCAAATTGGAGAAAGTAGTCTTTAAACATTCCGTATGGAGTAACATAATTTATTTCTTGCGGACTGTTTGTAAATGAGTGATAGTAGTGGGCGCCTTGTTAGTGCGTCCCTACCTTTGTTTGTCATCTTCTCTTACAATCAGTCTTGCTATCTTATAGCCCTCCACTCTATAACTCCTCTAATAAAGATAAGTAATGACAAAGTTTGAAAGTAGTGTAAAGCAGATTCCTCACTCTCAAGAGAGTGTATATAAAACGTTGAGTGACTTGAATAATGTACAGCGTCTGAAAGAGCGTCTTCCAGAAGGTTCAACAGGCGATGCTGATATGGATAAGGTGAAAGAAAGATTACAGAATATCACCTTTGACCAGGACTCTCTGTCTGTGAATGTAGAGCCTGTTGGCCAGATTTCTATGCGTATCATAGAGCGTGACGAGCCTAAGACGATTAAGTTTGAAAGTGATAATTCGCCATTATCCTTTAATTTCTGGATTCAGATACTCCCTGTTACCGAGTCTTCCTCAAAGATGAAACTCACGATAGATGCTGATATACCTTTCTTTGCAAAGGGTATGGTGTCAAAGCCACTACAAGAGGGTATTGAGAAGATTGCCGATGCTTTGGCAATGATTCCATTCGAATAATATCATTACATTGTGGAGAGTAAAATTATGATGAGACGTAGTGTTCAATCTGTTCTCTTATTGTTTTTTATCCTATTATCATCATGTGGTGATAGGGTGGACTATGAATACAGTAGCCGTCGTATCTTTTTTACTTTCCATAACGATACGCATCAAGACCCTATCCTTGCCTCTGCGCTCAACTCAATGTCGCCAGGAGTATATTGTATCATACGATATTCATACGTTAGTGGGCGTCATAGTTTCTCTTTTGAGAATAATCAAGGACTGCGTTCGGGCTCGCCTGTGTGGTTTGATGGTATCGATCTTAGACTGGAGAGTTGGAAGCATGTGGGACAGAACAACGGACTTATAGTGGGGTATGGCAATCTTGATGTTCCTGCTCCGCTGTATGCATACGACCTACAATGTCCTAATTGCTTTCAGCCGAATGTACTTCCTTTGCGCTCTTATGAGTTGAAAGTGAGTAGTGATGGCTTTGCCACTTGTACTAACTGTCATCGTAAGTATAACCTTAATACTGGGGGTAACATCGTGAGTGGCGAGGGTGGTAAGAAACTTATCCGTTATCGTGCTAATTGTACGGGGCCAACTGGCGTTTTGGGCATTAATTAGTACTGTACTTTTATTGTCACTTTCATGGTAGCACACATGTTTTATGCATGTGTGATATGTTCGTCTTTCATCGTAATTGACCCTTTAATCTATAGCCTGAAACGATGTTGAATAACGAAGGACAAGCGCCTTTTCACCCTTTAACGATTTGTTGAGACACAGAATATGTAGGAAGTTTAGTACTATATTATATAGGTGTATCTTGATAGAGTCAAGTAGAGAAAAATCATAAATAGCGATACGAATCAACCTAATAAGTTCAAAAAAGCATGAAAAATTTTGTTAGTTCGAAGATTTAGCCTTATCTTTGCAATCGGTTTGCCGCAATGGTGGAATTGGTAGACACGAGGGACTTAAAATCCCTTGGCCAGTAATGGCTGTGCGGGTTCGAGTCCCGCTCGCGGCACTTTCTTCTTAAATCTCAATGCGCATGAGGCGAATAGCATATATACTCTTGTTCTCCCTGCTGTTAGTTTCTTGTGGTACTCGTAGCGGTTACTTCAAGATGGAGGGGCGTTTCTTGCACATGAATCAAGGTGAACTTTATGTTTATAGCCCAGATGGGAGTATCAATGGTTTAGATACTATCAAGATTGAGGCTGGACGCTTCTCTTATGAGAAACCTTGTAGTAAACCTTCTACATTAATTATAATCTTCCCTAATTATTCTTCGCAGCCTATCTTTGCCGAATCGGGTGAGGCGGTAGACGTAAAAGCTGATGCTTCCCACCTAAAAGAGATGGAGGTTGAGGGGACGAAGAATAATGAATTGATGACTAAGTTCCGTAAGCAGATAGCAAGTGTATCCCCTCCTGAGGAGATGAAATATGCGATAACGTTTATCAACGACCATCCAGAGTCGCCGGTGAGTGTATATCTGCTCAATCGTTACTTTATTCAAACGGAATCTCCTGACTACAGTCAGGCGGCGAAACTATTGTGGGTATTGATGAAGGAACAGCCTGAAAATACCGATTTGGGTCGTCTTCAACGGCAATTAACCGAATTAGGCTCGTTGCCAGTCGGTAGTAAGATGCCTAAGTTTATAGCCAAGGATATAAATGGAAAAGTCGTGAATAATTCGACATTCCAAGGGAAGGATATTGTTATTATCAATACTTGGGCTGCATGGAGTTATGAGAGTCTTGACATTCAGCGTGCGTTGAGTGATGCTGTGAAGGCAGGGAAGATTGCTGCTATGGGTATCTGTATTGATGCTAATCCCAAGGAGGTAAGGCAGTCATTAGAGCGTGACGGCATAGAATTCCCTAATGTATGTGATGGAAAGCTACTTAATACTCCATTGCTCAAAACCTTTGGACTTAATACTGTACCAGATAATATTGTCATTCGCAACGGGAAAGTAACAGAAAGGAATATCACCGCTAATACTATCCGTCAGCGTTATGGCACTGACTAAAAACCAATAGTGTGCTTGTAAAAACATTCTGTGCAGCTGTCAACGGAATGGAAGTCACCACCGTGACAGTCGAAGTTAGTATTACGCGTGGCGTATTGTTCCACCTTACCGGGCTGGCAGATGGTGCGGTAAAGGAAAGCCATGACCGTATTGCAGCAGCACTTCTCAATAATGGGTATAAGTTCCCTGTAGCCGATATCACTGCTAATCTCGCTCCTGCCGACCTCAAGAAAGAAGGCTCCAGCTTTGACCTCCCATTAGCAATCGCTATTCTTGCTGCTAATGAGAAGATGAGTTATGATCGTTTGCGAGAGTTCATGCTTGTGGGAGAATTGAGTCTTGATGGAACCTTGCAACCAGTAAAAGGTGTGCTTCCTATCGCTATCAAGGCACGTGCAGAGAAATTTAAGGGAATCATCGTACCCAAAGCGAATGAGCACGAAGCCGCTGTGGTAGATACGTTAGAGGTCTACGGAATGGAGAATATATTACAAGTTATTGATTTTCTTAATGGTAGCTCCAATCCAGAACCCTGTTTCGTTGATACGCGAAAAGAATTCTATGAACATCAATATGCTTTTGATCTCGATTTTGCAGATGTTCGTGGACAGGAGAATGTAAAGCGAGCTTTAGAAGTAGCAGCCGCTGGCGGACATAATCTTATTATGGTTGGACCGCCAGGAAGTGGAAAGAGTATGATGGCAAAGCGTCTTCCTTCGATTCTTCCTCCTCTGTCTTTATCGGAGAGTTTAGAGACAACACAGATTCATTCTATTGCGGGAAAACTGAGTCGTGACACCGGACTAATAACGCAACGCCCCTTCCGCAGTCCTCACCATACTATCTCTGAAGTGGCACTCGTGGGTGGTGGTGCTAATCCAATGCCAGGCGAGATAACCCTTGCTCATAATGGAGTGCTCTTTTGTGATGAACTACCAGAATTTAATAAACATACCTTAGAGGTTCTACGACAGCCGTTAGAAGACCGCAAGATAACTATCTCTCGTGCCAAATATACCGTTACTTATCCTTGTAGTTTTATGTTCGTAGCAAGTATGAATCCATGTCCATGTGGCTATTTTGCCGACCCTACACATCATTGTGTTTGTTCGCCAGGACAGATTCAGAAGTATCTGGCCAAGATATCAGGACCGCTGATGGACAGAATAGATATTCAGTGTGAGATAGCTCCTCTTCCCTTTAAGGATATCTCACAGGCTACACCGGGCGAACCAAGTGCTACTATTCGTGAACGGGTTATCCGTGCACGTGCTATTCAGACGGAGCGTTTCAGTAGTTATCGTCATATTCATTGTAATGCGCAGATGAATGAACGTATGATTCATGAGTTTGCTGAACCCGATGAGGCCTCCATCAAACTTCTTCGTGATGCCATGGAACGACTGAAACTATCGGCACGTGCCTACAACAGAATTTTGAAAGTGGCTCGTTCTATAGCCGACTTGGAGGCATCGGAGACGGTGCAAGTGCAGCATATAGCTGAGGCTATTGGGTATAGGAACTTAGACAGGAGTGATTGGGCAGAACGATAATTTTTGTTTCTTATCTATTGCCAATAAGAGAATTGATAGGGAATAAGAGAAAAAATAGTATTAAGCATAAAATTAAATGATATGAAAAAGCTATTGATGTTTATGTTGTTGTTGATGAGCTTAGCTGTGTCTGCCGAAACAGGTGACTCATTGATGACAGTAGAATGGAATAGTATAAAGGCTGAGGTGAGAGCTAATCCACAGCGTGTACAGAATTTGGTTGATGAGTTTATAAACGTAGACTCTGACTTAACGATGACTGCTAAAGATCGAATCTTAGCTGTCTATGGGCGCACTTACCTCAATAATGGTAGTGACATGAGTATTGAAATTGACATGATGAAGGTTAGACGTGACGGAAAGTTTGAAGAGGCAGCTACGATAGCCGACAGGGTTCTTGCAAAAAATCCGCTTAATACGAATGCACTCATTTCTAAGATCTATTATTTCAGGAAACTCTCTGGTTCTGATCCTGACAAGGAGTGGATGACAAGTGATAGTCTTAAAGTTTATTCTGTTCGTCTTTCACGTATCTTGGATACTATCTTCATGACGGGTGATGGGAGTAAAGAGCATCCTTTCTCTGTCACCTCTGTAGGTGATGAGTATAATTTTGTGAATTTCTTCCTTGGTATCCTCAAAATCAATGGACAGATGATGATAGAGAAGACCGACCGTCTTATCTTAGGTGATACCAGTGGAGTCTATACTTCGCCTGACATCTATTTTGATATTAAGCGTGTCCTCGAATTAGAGGCTGGATTATTTTGATTAGATGGGAAAGAGATAGGGTAGGGGGTGTCTGATGCTTTACATATAATTTACTACTTCAGATTTGTGGGGCGGAAGAGACTGTTTTATCAGTAGCGTCTATGGTCTTATCACTGTGTATTTGGCGTAAAGATTTTTTCTAAAAAACAAAATTTGCTGTCATTACTGTCATGCAATAGAGGTTATTAACTTGTTAATTTATAGCAAGATAGACGAAATGTTAAAAATGACAGCAAATTGATTTTAAACTTATTCAGGTAATTCTATGTAATAATTACTACTTGTTTTGTAGGTGTTACCACATTCATTTCTAAGGAAGAGGAATAAGCAGGAGAGGGCAGTGACAATTATTGGTATTAGATGTGGTTATCTGAGAGGTCAATAAATAAGGATAGAAACTCGTAAAAGATTTCTGTATTACTTGTTTTCATGAGAATATTCAAGATTCTATTCGGCGAAGAATGTTTTTATTGAACATTAATAGATTTTTATCCCATAAAACTTTGATATATCATTTTTTAGCATTATCTTTGCACTGAGGTAAATTAAACATTAAGGCTATAGAATTCCGACATTCATTGAATTGGTGTTGGAATTCTGTTTCTTTATATGTTTTTGAAAAACGAATTAATTATTTAAAACAAGATATTATGGCTTATATGTCACAGGAAGGCTACGATAAGCTCGTAGCTGAGTTGCAGTATTTAGAATCTGTTGAACGTCCCAAGGCATCAGCTGCTATTGCTGAAGCAGCCGATAAGGGCGACTTGAGTGAGAATTCAGAGTATGATGCTGCTAAAGAGGCGCAGCGTCATCTTGAGGCACGTATTGCTGAGATGAAGATGACCGTGGCACAAGCAAAGATTGTGGATTTGTCACGTTTGAGTACCGATGCCGTGCAGATTATGTCTACTGTTGAGATGACTAACGTGAAGACAAACGCTAAGATGAAGTACACGATTGTTAGTGAGACAGAAGCTAATCTGAAACAGAACAAGATTTCCATCAAGACTCCTATTGCACAAGGACTGTTGAATAAGAAAGTGGGCGACGAGGTTGAAATCACAATCCCTCGTGGTACGATAGTATTGCGCATAGACAAGATATCAATTGATGCTTAAGAACTAAACAAGAGGAGGTTAGTATGACAATATTTAGTAAGATTGCTGCTGGGGAGATTCCCAGTTATAAGTGTGCAGAGAATGAGCAGTTTTATGCGTTTCTTGATATTGACCCAGTAACAAAGGGACATACCCTTGTTGTGCCTCGTAAGGAGGTTGATTATATCTTTGATATGGATGATGATGAGCTTGCTGCCTTTGAAGTGTTTGCCAAGAAGGTGGCACGCGCTATAAAGACTGTTTTTCCATGTAAGAAGGTAGCACAGGTCGTGTTGGGACTGGAAGTCAATCATGCACATATTCATCTCTTGCCAATGAACAGTGAGGCTGATGTTGATTTCAAGCATCACGTACAAGTTGAGGCAGAGGAGCAGAAAGAGATTGCGGCAAAGATCTTCAAAGCTTTCCAGGAGTTGGATTAAGTGGTAGTTGCTGAAACAGTAAACGAACAAAACGGAGATATATCATAAGGGTTATATCTCTGTTTTTGCTTATAAAGAATCTCTATGAAGGAAATGAAGGATGATAATTGGTCAGATTGGTTGATTAATGACAAACTCCGATGGGAGAGATTTGCTTTCTTTGGTAGGAAAGAACGTGTAAGCATGTGGACGGGGATAGTATTGGGTTGTCTCTTGTTCATTGCTATCCTTGTAGTAGCTTTTTGTACTCTTAAGATGGGTAATAAACTTTATAGCTACACCTTAATACCTTTTTATGAATTGCCAATTAATCATACGGTGCTTTATATTATTTTGGATGCCATCCTGAGTTTTATAATCATTATTTCTAAGAAGCGTTGGAGAAGAGGGGGTAATCGTTTGATTTTATTTTTCTTGTTCATGTTTTTCAATCCAATCTTATGCTATTTTCTCTTTGGTTTCGTATCTTTTATAGTCCTATACCCTAACGCTACTTACGGAGATAAAGAGATAATAACGCAGAGGGCTATATTCACAGGGAAAGTTAGAAGAGTGTCAAGGAGCAATAGTGTTTTTTGTTATAGCTTTTATCTTCCCAACATGAAGCGAAATGTCGTGATTAGTAGTGGGTTCGATTATAACTGGAAAGATAAAACCGCTTGTGATATCTATCTACATAAAGGTTATTTTGGGATGTATGTTGTAGATAGTGCGGTGTATAAAGAAGATTTGTATTATTCAACAACACTTGTTGCTGAATGATGAATAACTACCCACCTTTACCAAACTTGCTGCTCCCCTCCTTTGGCTACTCTTTATACACATCTCTGTTTAACAAAAAATCTTTTAATAAAAGAGTGCGATATAAACAGAATTTAAGAGATTTAATTACTAAAAATCAATGATTTCAGTATTATACACTATAATTCTTATCACAAATTTTAAGTTAATTGAGATGTGTATAAAGAGTAGCCTTTGGAGGGGTTGGGGGAGGTTTTCTTTATACAAACTCATCCCCCTTTTTTATCTGTACTTCATTTACATATTTCCTTACCAATGCTGAGGAATCTTCTTTCTTGCAGATAAGTAATACGTTGTCTTTTTCTGCAATGATATAGCCATCAAGACCGTTGATGACACCCAGTCTGTCTTTGGAGAGTTTTATGATATTATTGGTAGCATCTTCAAGGATAACATCAGAGTCTATGATGACATTATCTCCCTCTCGCTTGCTTAGTGACTCATAGACACCATGCCATGTACCAAGGTCTGCCCATCCGAAATCGCATTTCATAACATAAACATTATCAGACTTCTCAAGAATACCATGATCTAAAGATATGTTTGGATAGCGTGGGAAGTTCTCACGTATGAAAGCTTCCTCTTCTTCAATTGTAGTAATCTTCTCTCCGCTCTCCTCATCACGAATGACGGATGGAAGAAAACCATAAAGGCACTGGCGTAAGTAGTTGGTGTTAGAAAGGAACAGACCTGTGTTCCAGCACCATTCCTTACTATCCATGAACATCTGTGCAAATTGTCGGTCGGGCTTCTCTGTAAAAGCCTGCACCTTATATATATCACCATTGCCAGTGTAGACACCCTTTTGGATATACCCATAACCTGGCTCTGGTCGGGTCGGGCTAACGCCCATGGTTAATATAGCGTCGTTGTTCTCAACAAACTGTAGTCCATCGGTAATATTACGAAAGAAAGCATTGTCGTTAACAATCGTCTGGTCAGAGGGGGATACAATGATGTTAGCTTTGGGATCGAACATCATGATACGATGTACTGCCCACGCAACGCTTGGCGCAGTGTTACGGTGTATCGGCTCTGCCATGATACGGTCGGATGATACCTCTGGCAATTGTTCTCTAATCAAGTCGAGATAATCGCAACTGGTATTGATATAAATATTCTCTTTAGGAAGAACTTGAGCGAATCGATCGAAAGTTTGTTGAAGCTGGGTACGACCCACACCAAAGAAATCTATAAATTGCTTCGGGTGTTTATCTCTACTGCACGGCCATAGTCTTCGTCCCTTGCCACCGGCAAGAATCACGCAATAGTTGTTTTGTTTCGTAGTCATTATTTATTTAAGCTAACCAACATTTGTTTCCTCAAAGGTACCTTATATAACTCATACCTCCAAATCTTTTGATGTTAAATACCGCAAATACTAACGAATCACCGTATTGTCATTAAATAATCCCTCAAAAATTTGCCACATTCAGATTTTCTCTCTACCTTTGCACCCGTTGTTCAGACAACAGCCATGCCCAGATGGCGGAATAGGTAGACGCGCTGGTCTCAAACACCAGTGGGGCAACCCATCCCGGTTCGAGCCCGGGTCTGGGTACTATAAAACCCTTGTAAATCGCTGATTTACAAGGGTTTTTACTTTTTCAATATGTACTAAAAGTGTACTATATAACAATGTCATGAGAAAAGTGTACTTTTATGTTTTTTCGTCACTTAGATTTATATTTAATTAACGACAACTTTTCCCTTTTATTCTGTTTATTTCCCTTTCTTGGCTTTTTCTCCAATGAATGCCCTATCTTTGTAAATAGTACCCACCATAGAAAATTGCAAAATGGAAAATGACAATCTAAAGATACAGCTTGGCAGTATTCAACGAATATTAAGCTATTGCATTATTCAGACCTACAATGTGCTCATTGGAAATATTCTGAGGAAGAAGAGTTGTATTAGCAATATACAACTCAAAGATATTTTGCAAAAAGAATATATCCGAATAACTGACGAACTTTTTTCCATTTATCAGAATCATCCTGCTCTTGCATGTGTAGAGGAGTATTACAACAATGATGACTTTTTGTGGGAAAGTACCTTCTTTGAATCACTGACCAAAGAACAAAAACAGAAATATATCTCCTTCTCCGTATCTTCATTTGAATATGCGAAATATATTAAGGCACACACCTTATATAATGATGTCCTGCCAATGTTCTCGTATCTTGTTGATGCGATTCTATATGAGCGATACGCAAAATATCTCATGGTAGAAATAGAACGAATTGAATTGACAGAGGTACAAACCGATCGTTCTCGCTCTTCAGTCTTGATAAACGATGAACCTTGTGAGCAGAAAAGGAAACCTGTCATCGTTGGTAAAGGAACAAATCCATTTCAATCTGATTTTACAGAC
>ERZ772945.345-NODE-345-length-38238-cov-9.816358_pt1 | contig 38238 bp, 32 predicted proteins | sample MGYA00511681_ERZ772945 | MGnify/ENA primary metagenome ERZ772945 (study PRJEB29015, sample SAMEA2737943) | human oral metagenome | biome: human oral; feature: human-associated habitat; material: dental | place: China | collected 2143 ...
ATTCAAAATTTCATGCAAGATACGATGGTTCTAACACTAAAAAACGATTTTCGGACAATAGGATTAAAGAAAAAAGTGACAGATAGTCGCTAATATAAAATATCAATAAAAATTTATTACTATGGAAAAATTTAAAATTACAGTTCCTAAAATGGCTTTGGTGAAAACCAGCCTATGTGTGCATTAATCTTTCTTGTTTATTTTGTGATGCAAAGTTGTAGATAAATTTGGAACATTTGCAGAAATGATTTATCTTTGCAAAGTAATTAGTACATGTTTGTTCTACCACGATTCGTATTCATGGATGTTTTAACACTATGTGGTGGCCACTGCGAGCTTGTTAGTTTTTAGATAAGTCAAATGCGGTTAGCTGCGTGATATCGTGGATATACTCTCTGATAGAATGTTAGTGAGGAGGAAATTTAATATAATTTCGTGCCGATTATAAATGAGAATGAAATCTGTTACTAAGGTAGATTCCACGAAAGCTGCAATTACTATCTATGTGATTATTGAGTAGATGAGAAATTTTATATTTATGATTTGATATAATTGTTTATTTTATATTCGGTTCTTTATAATCACAGGTTTTTATGTTAGACATGAAGTTTTTATTATTTCTGCTTTTCTTAATTCCAAAGGAGGCCTTTGCCGAATCAAAAGAAGCTATACATTTAGGAGATACTATGAATTATAAAGTCTCTCCTTTTGATGCTTCTTTAGAGTTGTCGACAAAATATGTCTGGCGTGGCATAGAATATGGAACCGGGACAACTACTTTTGCAAAATTATCTTATCAGAAGAAAAATTTAGATGCATACTTAGAAGGTGTTTATAATACAAATGGTAGCCATTCTGAGGTAGACTTAGGAATAGGGTATACTTACAAATGGCTTTATGTTGGTTTATCAGATTACTATTTCCCTTCGGCTGTTAGTAATAAAGATAAATATTTTAATTTATCTAATAGAAGTACAGGCCATTATATAGAAACATATAGTATCGTAAGTCCTGTAAACATTCCTTTTTATCTAACATTGTCATGCTATGTGTATGGAGCTGATAAAAAAGCAAATGGACATCAAGCATTTTCTTCTTACGCAGAGTTGGCTTATTCTTTTAGATTTAAGGATGATAATATTTTAATTCTTTCATTAGGAGGAAATCTAAATAAGGGATTTTATACAGATTATAAGTCAGGATTTAATATTGTAAATATTGCTCTTAAATATGATACAAGTTTCAAGCTTGGTAGTTTTCATTTGCCTGTTACTGCATCTTATATAGTTAATCCATATAGAGAAAAATCATATTTCACATTATCAGTTTTTCTAAAAAGCAAACTATGAATACGGCTGTTATTTTAGCTGCACGTAAAGAGCAAAAATCTTGTATACCATATCCTTTGAAAGAGTTTTCCATAGGGGATGGAAAGAAAACATGTTTATTAGAACGCATCCTTTTGATATTGGAAGAGTGTAGTTTCGATAATATCTTGATAGTTGTCGGTTATCAAAAGCATATGTTTTCAAAGTTTGCAAATGAGAGAGTTCAACTAATAGATAACAAAGAATATGAATTTACATCTTCAATGGGTTCGTTAGCTGTAGTCGAACCATATATTAAAGAAGATTTTTTATTGATAGAAAGTGACACATTCTTTGAAAAGAAATTAATAGAAAGTGTATCTAAAGTAGAAGAAGGTAATTGTTTCTGTATTACAGGGGAGTCTGGAAATAGGGATGAAGCTTTTGTACAATTGAGACAAGGAAGAGTACAGCGGATATCAAAAGATTATCATCAGATTTCACATATAGATGGTGAGATGATGGGGGTTACTCGTATTAAGAAAGATACATTTTATCTTATGTGTCGTGCTTATGAACATGCAACGAATAAGCGGGTTAATTATGAGTATCTTTTACTTGACAGCACAGAACTTATAGATCGTAGATATCTAATGTTCCCTAATCTTATATGGGGGGAGGCTGATAATGAAGATGATTTTAGGATGTTATCGAATTATGTATATCCTCGTCTTCGCCGAAAAGAAAATCCATATGATAAAGAAAACTTGTATGCCCATCTTCGTAAAATCTTCTCAGAAAAGCATATTGATGTGTCTTGGCAGATAGAGCAAATCGGAGGTATGAGTAACAAGAATTTTAAGGTTACTTCACCCGATGGGTGCGAATATGTCTTGCGTGTTCCTGGTATAGGTTCAGAGGGTATGGTAGAGCGAAATAATGAAGATGTAAATGGTATGCTTGGATGTCGACTTGGATTAAATCCATCTATAAGATACTTTGATAAAAGCACAGGTATAAAATTAGCTGATTATATTCACAATGCAGAGCCTCTTAACGCCGGTACTATTCAGCGTATGTCAAATATGAATCAGATAGCGGCTATATTTAAGACACTACATTCTGCTAAAGTTCGTTTTAATAATGAATTTAATATTTTCCATGAAATAGTAAAGTATGAAAATCTTCTTGCTAAGGCCCATGGAAATATGTATGAGGGATTTGAAAAGATTCGAGAACAGGTTCTGGCCCTAGAGGATTATCTTTTTGAATTAGGTGTTGAAGTGAAGCCATGTCATAATGATCTTGTTGCGGAGAATTTCATTATGGATGAGAACGGCAAAATTTTTCTTATTGATTGGGAGTATTCAGGAATGAATGATCCTATGGCTGATTTTGCAGCTTTATTTCTTGAAAATAATTATACGGCCGAGAATGTGGATTATGTCCTTAAAAAATATTTTGATGGTAATATACCTGAAGGTACTTATCAAAAAATACTCGCGTATCAGGTGTTGTGGGATTATCTTTGGGCCTTATGGACTTGCATTAAGGAGGCCGAGGGAGATGATTTTGGAACTTATGGGTTAGATCGTTATAATCGGGCAATTCAAAACCTGAAATTAATAAGTATCAAATAGATGAAGGCAAATACAAAGTTTCTTGTATGGAAAGGAAACATTTCTGGAATTGGCTCTGGTATCACGTGGGGACTTGATGCTGTACTCCTTGGGATTGCCATGACGATGTATCCTTTCGTTGAAAATCCCATTTTATTAGCAGGCGGGGCGCTCTTTTGTAGTATGTTACATGATGTCTTTGCCTCATTTTGGATGATATTAATAATGGGATTAAAAGGAGAACTTAAGGATATTCGAATTGCATTATGTTCTAAAGATGGGTTTTATTGTATTTTAGGAGCATTGTTTGGTGGTCCTTTAGCTATGACTTTTTATCTGATGGCTATTTCAAAAGGTGGTCCAGCTCTGGCAGCAACAATAACTGCATGTTACCCTTTGTTAGGTTCAATTTTAGCTGTATTTATTTTAAAAGAAAAGGTTCAACTACGTGGCTGGATAGGTTTGTTGATATGTGTTTCTGGCATTGTGTGGATAGGATATTCTCCAGAAAAAAATGAGAGTATAAATGTATCACAGGGAGTTTTATATTCTCTTATAGCAGCTATTGGTTGGGCTGCAGAGGCTGTTATTTGTGGATATGGAATGAAAAGCGGTAGGGTAAAGCCGCAAATGGCATTATTGCTTCGTGAAGCGACATCTGGAATAGCTTATATATTCGTGGTATCCCCTTTAATGTTAGATGGTTTTGGAGCATCACTGAATGGTTTAAGAGCTGTAATCTACTATCCTCCTTGTTGGGGCTTATTACTGTTTACGGCATTTGTTGGTGTAAGTAGCTTTTTCCTCTGGTATACTTCTATTGATCTGATAGGGGCCGCTAAGGCTCTTTGTTTCAACGTTACTTATTCCTTTTGGGCTGTAGTCTTCACCTTTATCTTTATAGGAAATCAGCTTTCATGGAATATTGTAATTGGATCGCTGTTGATTATTGGTGGGGTGACAATAGCTACACTTATTCATAAGAAAAAGAAAGAAGTATGAATGCTATAATTATGGCTGCAGGAATGTCTTCCCGCTTTATTCCTCTTTCATGGGAATGTCCAAAGGGGCTATTAGAGGTAAAGGGAGAAATACTGATAGAACGTCAGATTCGACAACTTAAGGACGCGGGTGTAAAGGATATAACAATAGTTATAGGTTATATGTCTAATAAGTTTGATTACTTAGGTGATGCGTATGGAGTAGATTTGGTATATAATCCTGATTATGAACGGTATAATAACACCTCTACCTTAATGTGTGTACTTGACCGGCTTGCAGATACATGGATATGCTCATCAGATAATTATTTTACAGAGAATATCTTTAATGTTAGGCCATTATGTTCACAATATTCAGCTGTGTATTGTGAAGGAAAAACATCAGAATATTGTCTATCTTTAGACCCAAATGATAACATTATCGGTGTAGAGATAGGGGGCTCTGATGCTTGGTATATGTTAGGCCCTGTTTTCTTTTCTGCTGAGTTTTCGCGAGCTTTTAAGCTTCTCTTATGTAAAGAGTATATAAAGGAGGAAGTAAAACAAGGATATTGGGAAGATGTATATCTTAAAAAAATAGATAAATTACCACTTATGCGTATTCGCAGATTTGAATCGGGTATAATAAATGAGTTTGATACACTTACAGAATTAAGAGATTTTGACGGATCTTATATCTATAATACTCGTTCACAAATTATTAAGGACATTTGTCGTAAATTTCATTGTTTGGAAGAAGAAATAAAAAATATTAGAAAGGAAGATGCAGAGCATTTTAGTTTCACTCTTAATGATGAAATGTATTTATATAAAAAAACTCTTTGAGTTGAAAGTTAAAGTTCTATATCTCTCTATATACAAATAGGATTATTTCAAGATATGATAATTGTAATACTATGACAATAATTTGTATATATGATCTTTCTTGTTTATTTTTGATGCAAAGTTGTAGATTAATTTGGAACGTTTGTAGAAATGATTTATCTTTGCAAAGTAATTAGTACATGTTTGTTCTACCACGATTCATATTCATGGATGTTTTAACACTATGTGGTGGGCACTGCGAGCTTATTAGTTTTTAGATAAGTCAAATGCGGTTAGCTGGGTGATATCGTGGATTCTCCTTTGGTTTATTGTCTAAAAGGGGAGAAGGTCTTATATATTTTTTTATTAAAAGATGAATTCTATTTACGATTATCTTATTGTTGGTTCCGGCCTTTTTGGTTCAACCTTTGCTCACTTTGCACGAAAGCAAGACAAGCGTTGCTTGGTGATAGACAAGCGTACTCATTTGGGTGGAAATCTTTATTGTGAGGATGTGGAAGGAATTCATGTGCATAAATATGGGGCACATATATTCCATACCAATTCAAAACGTGTTTGGGACTTTGTAAATTCTTTAGTAGAATTCAATCGTTACACAAATTCTCCTGTTGCTAATTATCAAGGAAAGTTTTACAATCTGCCGTTTAACATGAACACATTCTATCAGATGTGGGGTGTGCATACGCCTGCTGAGGCGCAATCTAAGTTGGAAGAACAGCGTGCGGAAGCCATTACGAAAATGAAAGCTGAGGGTGTGGATGTGCCTCGAAATCTTGAAGAGCAAGCATTAGCACTGATTGGTAAGGATATTTATGAGAGGTTGATCAAAGGTTATACGGAGAAGCAATGGGGAAGGAAATGTACAGAGCTTCCTGCTTTTATTATAAAACGCCTTCCTGTGCGCTTAGTTTTCGATAATAACTACTTCAATGATAGCTATCAAGGTATTCCTGTAGGAGGATATAATAAGTTGATAGAAGCTTTGTTGGATGGTGTAGAGACGATGACGTATGTGGATTTTTTCGCTTGTGAACATACTTATGATAATCTTTCAGGAATTCATCACATTAAGAATTCAACGTTTGACGTTCAATGTAAGCAACTAATTTTTACGGGCAAGATAGATGAATACTTTAATTACAGCTTAGGAAAGTTGGATTATCGAACTGTTCGTTTTGAGCAAGAGACGTTAGAAATGCCGAATTATCAAGGAAATGCTGTGGTGAATTATACGGAAGCTGTTATTCCCTATACACGTATTATAGAGCATAAACATTTTGAAGTGTTTGGACAAGCTATTTATGATAATCCCAAAACGGTGATATCACGTGAATATTCTACAGAATGGCAGGAGGGTATGGAGCCATATTATCCTGTGAATGATGATAAAAATAACAGACTTGCGCAGCAGTACCGAACTTTAGCAGCACAGGAAGCAGGAGTTGTCTTTGGTGGTCGTCTTGCAGAATATAAATATTATGATATGGCTCCAATTGTAGAACATGTGATGAGGATGTTTGAAAGTAATAAAGGATAAATGCTTATAGTAAGTTATTTAAAATTGGAAATAATAATTTCACTCTTTGTTGAGAAATTGTTATTTAAGATTTACAATAAATAATTTCTATGTACAAAATATCTCGTTGAAAGTTATACGCGTATATGGTAAGTGATTATAATTTAAATGAATTCAAGTGCTATTTGTTAGAAACATTTAAGGCTTTTATAGAATTTTGTCAGCAACATGGCTTAACCTATTATGCTGCTTATGGGACAGCATTGGGAGCCATTCGGCATCAAGGTTATATCCCATGGGATGATGATGTAGATGTTTATATGCCTCGTAAGGATTATAACAAGTTATTGGAACTTCGTTGTGAATTAGAAAAATCAGATTATGAAATTATAGATATTGAAAATAAAGGATATTATTTATATTTCGCAAAATGGTGTCAGCGTAATTCTACTTTGATAGAAAAGCCGGGAGAACCTTCTTTAGGCATTTATGTTGATATCTTCCCTTTAGATTATTATGATGATAAATATTGTAAGCCTTTGATTAGGTATAATGAACTTTATCGTTATTTGTGGTTAATATATGGACATGGGGCTCGTAAACATTCTATTTATAGTTTATTGCATATTGTAAGATCAGGGAAAGAACATTTTCACATTAATTTTACAGCATTTTTAGATATATCAGTATTTAAGTTATTACAATTGCCAGCGCGTTATTTGATAGATAAATTTCAGAATCGACTAATGAACACGCCTAAATCTGATTTTTTTTGGCTTTATTCAATTATTTCTTGCGAGAGTTTTCTAATGCCGATAGAATGGTTTGGAGAAGGAAAAATGATGGCGTTTGAAAATATTGAGGTTTGTATGCCAAATAATTATGATGCATATCTTACTCGTGTTTACGGTGATTATATGACTCCTCCTCCTATAGAAAAACGCCCAAGTCATCATGCTCGATATTTTGTTGATTTCTATCGGAGATTAACGATTGATGAGATCAGAGAGAGTAAATTAAGTAAATAATCTTATGTCTTAATAAGGAGAATAATGATATTACATTTTAAGTATATTGATCGGTTAAAAGGTTTTGCAATGCTTTGTGTTGTATTAGGTCATCTTGTATATTTAACAATGTATGACTCATGGGATATTGCTGTACAGGACTTTAATCTTGCTTTTGTGATAACTTTCCATATGCCTTTATTTATGCTTCTATCAGGTTTTGTTATTCATGCAATTCCAGATTATAAGAAACTAACAAAGAAATGTTACAGCTTTTTACTCCCCTTTATTGTATTTGGAGGAATATATTCATTTGTCATTCATGAACGGTTAGAAAGAATCTTTATCAGTGAATTTAAGTTAGGATATTGGTATTTGTTTGTGCTTATAATTTTTTATTGTCTAATTTCTTTGCAGAAATTAACTAAAACAAAAACTCAAGAATTTATAGTTTCTCTTATTATTTATGGTCTTTTAAATTTTGCTATATTTTTTTTACCACGATATTTTATAGATTTATTTAGCTTGGGATTATGTAGAACATTGTATCCTTTTTTTATGCTTGGATATTTTACAAGGAAATATAATTGGTTAGAGTTATTAATGAAAAATAACTGGCTTTTTACAGTTGCATTATTATCATTCATTCCTGTTTATTTACTGTTCCATAATGGAATATTCAATCATTTTATTCAAATATTAATATTACTTATTCTTGTTGTTATTCTGTTTGTTTTTAAACGACGAGAACAAGAGGATTCTTATATTGAGAGGTTCTTAGCATTTATAGGGAAAAATTCTTTAGATGTATATGTACTTCAATATTTCTTTCTCCGTATCCTTAATCTTCGTGACTTCTCTTTATGGGTTAAAAATACAGGGAATTTTCTGATAGAGACGGTTTTGTTAATTTTGTTTGCATCTTTTATATCAATATTATGTATCTATTCAGCTAAATTGCTAAAGCAAAGTGATTTTATAAATAAGTTCATATATGGACATTTCTAAAAGATAGCATTAGGTTTTTCATTAAGATCTGTTTAATGTCACAAGATATTTCAGGAAACAAATTAATTGCAAAGAATGCGACTATGCTATATGTCCGCATGTTTTTTACGTTAGCAATTAGTTTTTATAGTTCAAGAATAGTTTTAAAAGCATTAGGTGTTTCTGATTATGGAATCTATAATGTTGTAGGTGGCGTAATTTCGATGATAAATGTTTTGACTAATTCATTAGACTCTGCGACTTCTCGTTTTTTAACATATTCTTTAGGAAAAGATAGTTTGCGTAATCTTAAAATCACTTTCTCTACTGCATATTATATTCACCTATCATTAGCTTTTGTTTTTTTATTATTATCAGAAACTGTAGGTTTGTGGTTTGTTAATACACAACTTGTTATTCCAACAGATAGAATGGTTGCAGCAAATTGGGTGTATCAATCAGCCGTACTGAGTACTATCTTAAGTATTACACAAGTTCCTTATGACGCTGCAATTAATGCACATGAAAGAATGGGAGCTTTTGCCTATTTGCAAGTCTTTAAAGGACTTCTGAAATTAGGTATTGCTTTTATAGTCTTAATAGCTATGGTTGATCATCTGATTCTATATAGCATTCTTTATGTTGTGTTGTCAATAGCTTTCTTGCTTTATTATCGTTATTATTGTAAAACAAATTTTTCAGAGTGTAGTTTAATATTGGTCTTTAAGAAAGTGCTCTTTAAGCGAATGCTATCATTTTCTGTATGGAACATGTTTGGCAACATTGCAAATACGTTCCGTGATCAAGGATTAAATGTCTTATTAAATCGTTTTTTTGGAACATTATTAAATGCAGCTGCTGGAGTTGCAGGACAGGTCATGGCAATTATATCTGCTTTTGCTGGGAATATAACATTAGCATTCCATCCACAGATAGTGAAGGAATATGCTGTAGGTAATTATTCTCGATTTAATTATCTTATATGCATGGGAACCAAGTTCCAAGCTTTAGTTTGTATTCTAAGTATCGCTCCGGTATTTTTTAATCTTAATTTTTTAATGAATATTTGGTTGGATATTGTACCGCCTGGTGCTGTTGCTTTATGCCAAGTGTTATTAATTAATACGATATTCTTTTGTTTTAGCTCATTTGTATCTTATGGTATTATTGCAACAGGGCGTGTCAAAAATATAAATCTTGCGTTAGGTATTCTAAATCTTATTTCTGTTGTTTTGTTTTATATAATACTTAAGTTGACAGATTCTTATGTTCTTACATATATGATGAACATTTTAGTATCTTCTATGTCTACTTTGATTTATGTTTTTATTCTCAAAAAGAATTTAGAAGCATTTGATATACGAGCATTTATCTTTTATACTATTTGCCCTCTGTTATTAGTTGGTTTCTGTTCGGTTATATTGTCTTGGATGATAGCATTATGTCCAATACATCCTTTATTACAATTACTTTTATCCTTGTTACTCTGTACAACTTTCACATGTGCTATAGCATATAGGTTTCTATTAGATCTGAATACAAAGGCTTTCTGTAAGAATTATATTTTAGCGAAATTCCAACATTATTTTTTATAAGGCTAACTAAATGAAAATAGCATATATCATTAATGGTTTATATAATCCTGCTGGGATGGAGCGTGTTTTGACAATACGTGCAAATTATCTTTGTGAGTTTTATGATATAACTTTCATAACCTATGCTCAAGGGGAACGGCCTGATTATTTTCCTTTAGACAAACGAATTAAGAGAGTTGATATTGATGATAAAAAATCTTATTTTACGGGTGTAAAAGATTTCCTACTGAAAAGCCACTATGACATTACTGTTTCTACAGGTGGAGCAGAATTTTATTTCCTTTATAAAATTAAAGATGGAAGTAAAAAAGTATTTGAGTTTCATTTCTCCTATGATATATCCAAAGTATGGATGCGTAATATCTCAAATTCTTTTAAAAGAAAGATTTGGACGGAAATTCAAAAGTTTAGACGTATATATATTGCAAACCATTATGACCATGTAGTTGTTTTGACCAAAACTGATTGTATAAAATGGAAAAAATGGATATCTAAAGTTTCCTATATCTATAATCCATCTACAGTTGCATGTGATCACATCTCAACAAGTGAAAATAAATCTGTTATTGCAGTGGGGCGTTTGAGTTATGAAAAAGGATTTGATTATCTCATTGATGTGTGGAAGATTATTTATCATCGTTTCCCTGATTGGACGTTAGATATATATGGAGAAGGAGTTTTAAAGATTGAACTACAAAATAGAATAAACGAAATAGGCTTATCTGCTGTTATTAAATTAAGGGGAGTCACAAATGATATTGTTACAGAGTATCAAAATCATTCTATTTATGTAATGACCTCACGAAATGAAGGTTTCCCTTTAGTTCTTATAGAGGGTGGTTCATGTGGTTTGCCAATTGTCTCATTTAATTGTCCGAATGGGCCAAATGAAATAGTTAAGCATGGTTACAATGGTTTTTTAGTCAGTCCAGTTGGAAATGTAAAGGCGATGGCTAATTGTCTCATGCAATTGATGTCAAATAGAACATTACGAAAAAAAATGGGATGCAGCTCTTTTGAATTATCAAAAAGGTTTAAACTAGAAAATATTGCCTCAGAGTGGATTAGTCTTTATAACCAATTATTAGGTTTATAATCAGATTAGAAAACCAAACTATATTTCAATTGTGTATATAAATAATGATAAAGCTTTCTATATTAATCCCTGCTTATAATATTGAGCGCTGGCTTTCACGTTGTTTGAATTCTATCCTAAGCCAGATTTTTGAAGGTGTAGAAGTAATCATTGTTGATGATGGTTCTACTGATGATACATTGCATTGTGCGTATAATTATGCTGAAAAGTGGGATTGTATAAGAGTATTCACAAAGAAGAATGAAGGAGTAGGCGCAGCACGTAATTTTCTTTTAGATAAAGCTCAAGGGGAGTATGTTTGGTTCGTTGACTCAGATGATTACATAATAGCTGGTTCTTTACAATATATTCTTTCAGAGTGTGTTGAGCCAATTGATCTCTTGGGCATTTCCTATAATAATGTTTTATTGCCAGCATTTGTTGGTACAGGTATCGAGTATATTCAGCATGGTTACATCAATGGATATCTTTGGACAAAGATAATTAGAAGGAGTATTATAGAAAATACACATATTAGATTTGATCCTCAGCGTTATTCACAGGAAGATTGGTTCTTTTTAATGCAAGTATATCCATTGGTATCAGTGGCTAAGCAGGTTTCACGAAAAGTATATGTTTATTGCGATGATAATGATAATTCTATTATGCGGGGTATACATATAGAGAATACAAAACGAAATGTTATTGATTCTAGAGAGACTATTTGTAACTTTAAAAAGTTTGTAGATATTCACAATGATAAATCTTTTTATAAAGTTTATGAACAATGGATGAACTATTCATTAGCTGGTTATCTCTATAGTCTTTTCCCAATAGATTACTCAATTAATGAAATAAAGAACGATATCAAGATTTTTAGGAACCGAGGTCTTTATCCTGTAGGTAGGACAGGACGTAGAAAGGCTAATTTATTTTTAATGATAGTTAATAAGGAATGTTGCTATTTGTTACTCATTTCGTTATATCGGAAATGTCAATATATTATACAACATTTGTTTGTTAATATGAATAAGTATTTTAACATATAAGTGATAGATTTTGAATAAAATATTTTTAAATTATTCATATCTTGATACATTCTATTAAGTAAATAGAGTTACGATGATTGGAGTTTATTTTGGGGGGAGGTTTGGAAATCAATTTCTTATATATGCATTAGCAAGAGCTCTACGGTACGAGCGAGGAGATGTTGATTCGTTTATGTTTGATTTTGATGCTGTAAATTCATATAGTTATACAGATGGTTTTGAAGATATTCTTAGATATTTCAATGTTGTAGATTATACTACAACAAGAGGTAATATGTTATTAAGATATGGTTCTCGAAAGCAAATCTGGGAAATGATAAAGCATAAAATTTTTAGAAATAGTGACAAAGATGAGCTTCTTAATTTAGGTATTTATTATAATTATCACTCTTTTCCGTTAAAAAAATCATTATATAAGAATCTTTTTACAATTGGAATTTGTGAAAACCCTGATTGTTTCCAATCTATTCGTCATCTTTTATTAAAAGAATTTACTCCTAAATATGAAAGGTTGGTTAAAAATAAGGAATTATATAATGTCATAGAATCCACAGAATCTGTTTGTGTAACAATTCGAAGAGGTGATTATGTGACAAATTTTAAGAATGATTTTTTTCTGTGCGATGTTGATTATTTCTTAGAGGGAATAAAAAGAATAAGTCAAGAGGTAAAGAATCCTACATTCATATTTTTCTCGGATGATATTACATGGGTTAAAGAAAATATAAAAATAGATTCTCCTTGTTATTATGAGTCTGGTGATGACCCCATTTGGGAAAAAATTCGTTTGATGTATAGTTGTAAACATTTTATAATTTCTAATAGTACATTTTCATGGTGTGCTCAGTATTTATGTCGTAATCCCAATAAGGTTGTTATTTCGCCTGATAGATGGTTTCCTAGATCTATGAAGGCACATCCTTTAATTAGTAGTAGTTTTATCACAATTAAAATGGATAAATAAATTCTATAATGATATTAGAAAAAATATTCAATTTCTTCCTTCCTGTTTTATATTTTACCCCTATTCTGCGTCATAACTATATTTGTAGGAAGCTTCTCTTAATTCCATTATATAAGAATAAACAAAAAAGTAAGGGAGAAAACGGCAATAGAGGGAAAAACATTATTTATATGGTGCAACCTGAGACAACATTCTCAGGTGGACTTTCTGATCGCTTTCGTGGTATAACCTCAATTTATGCAGAATGTAAACATAAAAATTTGCCTTTTAGTATAGTCTTCGAACCTTTTTGTTTACAAGATTATTTAGTTCCTAATAAATATGACTGGCGAATAGAAGCTAAAGATATATGTTGGGATGTTCAAAAAGTTTATCCGTGTACACTTTTGACTTATCACCATAATCTTCATAATTGTCTACAACGTCTGGCACAACGAATAATACTTAGTTATTATTTAAAGAAAGATTATCAGCAGATTCATATCTATTCAAATATGGCTATTGCTGATAAGGATTTTAGTTCTTTGTTTAAGGAGCTTTTTCGGCCATCTAGCAAGTTACAGAGTCAGATAGATTTTCATCTTAGACATTTAGGCGGTGAAAAAAAATACATATCTCTGACATTCCGTTTCCGACAGCTATTAGGAGACTTTAAGGAAGGTGGTGAAATTTTAGCAGAATCAGATCGAGAGGCTTATATCCTTAAGTGTATAAGGGGAGTTGAAAGATTACATTCTAAATATCCAACTGAACGCATATTAGTAACAAGTGATAGTAAGACTTTTTTGGATAGGCTTTCTATTTTCCAATATGTATATATTATCCCTGGATGTGTAGTTCATATGGGTTTTACTTTCGATGCTAGTCAAGATGTTTATATGAAGTCTTTTGTTGATTTTTTTATGTTGAGTAATGCGAAGAAGGTATTTCAAATGACAGATAAGCTTCTTTTTAGAAGTGGATTTCCAAAGCGAGCTGCGATGTTAAATGAGGCTTCTTATGAAGAAATTAAACTTTAAGAAATGGTATGTTCTGCTACTAAACGAATTGTCTATTTAGATGTTGTTAAATTTATTGCTATTTGGCTAGTCTGCATAGGACATTCTTATAGTATAGTTACAATGAAGCACTCTTCCATTTTATACCAATGGATATATAGTTTTCATATGCCACTATTCATGTTACTTTGTGGTTTTTTCTCCAAACATTCTTTTGAAAAACCTTTTATTTCTTTCCTGAGACAGAAGTTCGTTCAGCTTGTCTTACCAGCCATATCAATATTCTTATTAGTACTATTGATAAAATATCTTTTTGGAGAGCCTATTACTTTATATAGTTTTTTGGGAAATTTCTTGGGGATAATGTGGTTTTTGAAGACTCTGTTTTTCTGCCTTATTATTGTGTATATCGTAAAACAGATTGGATTAAATGATTATGTAGTAGCAATATGTTCAATTATGATAGCATTATTGACCCCTCATGGTTATTTCTTGCAATTCAATTGGATGCTGTTGTTTTTCTGGACAGGATATTTTCTTAAATACTATTTTGTTAGATATGTCAGATACCGTTTAATAATAACACTTTCTTCTTTATTTATATTTGTTTTTTTGTGCAAGCACAAAGTTCCTCAAGTACTAACATACTCTGTTTTGTTTCATAATCCTTTTCAACTACCATTGCAATATATTGCAGGCTTGACAGGTTCACTATCTATTATCGGAGGGGCATTCTATTTGTGTGATCTTTTCAAGGAAAAGTGTAAATGTATAGATTTCCTTGCTAAAATGGGTTCTTTTACTTTAGGAATTTATGGGATTCAATCGATATTTCTTCAAGAGATATTAGTTCATTTTTTTCATATAAGCTATGATGGATTATCAGATAATGTTCTTGATTTCGTTGTTACTCCTTGTATAGGTCTGTTATCTACTTTTTTATGCTATTTTTTGATACAAATATTGAAACGTAATAGAATATTTAATTTACTATTATTTGGTAATCAATATTAATCTAATTTATCTTAGATTATGCTATATATTCTTTTATATATAATTATTTCTTTTATTTGTTTAGGCTTTGGTAGTCAACGTGAATATTTAAAAAATGGAGTCATTATATTTTTATTAGCACTATTAGCTCTTTTTGTAGGATTTGCTGATATGCTGGGTGGATATGATCGTTATATTTATTGTGAATTGTTTGATCGAAATGCAGATCTAATTCGCTCAGGTGGCCCTTTTCTGAATCCTTTGAGCCCTCTTATGGGGTATAGTAAGGAAACATCTTATGTTATATGGAATTGTTTAGTGGCATATATAACGCCAAATAGATATATCTATATATTATTAACAACCTCTTTCATTTATATATTGTTATTTTTTTCTCTTAAAGATATATTCAAGAAATATCCGATAGCTGTTTTAGTATTTATGGGATTATGGTTCTTTTTTACGTTTACATATTTGAGGCAGGCCATGGCTGTGAGTTGTGCTTGGCTGTCTTATAAATTTGTGATAAAGAGAAAAGTATTACCATTCTTGCTTCTTTGGTTTATTGCATATAAATTTCATAACTCAGCAGTTATATTCTCTGTCTTTTATTTTTTGCCCCGTAAAAAAATATCAAAGTCAACAGTAGTTTTTATCTTGATTTTTGCATTTATCTTAGGTGCTTCTGGGCTTCCAATGTCTATTTACCATTTATATGATGATGCATTAGATACAGAAAGAGCATCAAGTTACGCAATAGATTTACCTGGAGTAAGATATGATTATATTGTCGAAGTGATAGTTATGATAACTTTGATATTTAAACGTTATGAAAAGATTCCTGAGGATGAAGAACATTTAGTTTATCTAAATGGTGCTTTGATGTTTTGTATTATCTTACTTGTTTTCCTTCATTCATCTAATGCTGGTAGACAAAGTTGGTATTATATGTTAGGGATGGTTTTTACTCTTTCTTTCTTGTCTGGGCAGGAAGATTCTTTTGATAATTATTCAAGGTTGATCTATCTTTTAGTTACAGTCCTCTTTATTCGTTTTGTTGTTAATTGGGGAGTACTTATCAGCCCATATAAAACTTTTTTAACGGAAGGACATCGGCAGAATGACCCCGTTTATCTTGAATTTGAATACGATGATAAATATAATGAAGATAAGTTTTATAGGCCAGCATTTAGTATTTACATACCATAATTATAATATAAGTATTTCACTATGTTTCCATCTGTATCTGTAATCATTGCTGTATACAATGCAGAATTACATCTTAGTCATTGCTTGAACTCCATAGTCAACCAAACTTTAAAGAATATTGAGATTATCTTAGTTGATGATGGGAGTACTGATTCTTCTGGGAAGTTATGTGAAGAATTTGCTATGCATGATCATCGAATCCGTGTATTTCATAAAGAGAATGAAGGTGTAGGGATAACTCGTGAATTTGGAAATAGTCATGCAGTAGGAGAGTATTTCATCCATGTTGATCCAGACGATTGGGTGGAAGATTCAATGTTGGAAGACCTCTATAATGAGGCTACTCAGAAACAAGCTGATGTAGTAATATGTGATTTTTATGAAGAAGGTGGCAATGAGCATTTGTTAAGGACTCAGTCTATTCCAATGTTTAAGAATGAAAAGGTCTTAAAGGCTTATCTATATGGAAAGTTGCACGGATCTTGTTGTAATAAGTTGATTAAGCGTAAAACCTGGGTAAATTTAGGTATTCATTTCCCACCGATTAATTTTTGTGAGGACCTTTATGTCAATGTAAAATTAGCTTTGTTTCCAATTAGGTATGCTTATATTAATAAGGCTTATTATCATTATATTCATCATGAAAATCATTCGAGTCTAACGAGTTTTAATAACTCTATTACTGGTGAGAATGCTTATCAGGCATGTCTTGCTTTAAAATCTTTATTACTTAATACGGATTATTGGCAGACTTTCGTTGAAACAGAAATGAAATTGTTTTCTTTTCTTGTCCTTTATCATGGGACACTCTCTGCCAAAGAATATAAAGATTTATTTAAGCCACTTAGGAAGCAAGGTTCACTTCGGTGGGATGTAAGATTATCTTTGTATTCATATGGTATAGCAAGGTTTATTGTGAAGAAGAGACATTTAATAGCAATCCTGTGGTATCATGTTAGAGCTCTGATTAAGAGTTAGACTAATGAAAATAGAGATGTTTGTTTATATTAATAGACTTCTCTTATCTTTAGAAATTGATTATTTTTTGGGAAACAGATTAAAAGGCTACTAAAATGGAACAATATGATTTTCAATACTCTGTTGCTATCCGAACAGTAGGAAAAGCGGGGGAGAAATATATTCAAGAGTTAGAATCGCTTCATGCACAGACGATAAAACCGAGTCACATATATGTGCATTTGGCACATGGCTTTGAGAGACCTAATGTACAAATCGGTATAGAAGAGTATATTGATACTCCGAAAGGTTTAGTGCATCAACGGGCTGTAGCCAACATGGTAGAAGAAGAGTATGTCTTGATTATAGATGATGATGTATATTTTCCAAAGGATGCTGTAGAAAAGATGTATCGAGCGTTAGTGGAATACAATGCCGATGGAATAGCTCCAGATACCTTTCCCTCGCAGGATTTAAGTTTGATCTCAAAGATAGGTGCTTATGTCTCAAATACTGTCAGAGAGCGAAAGAATGATGGTTGGGCAATCCGTATACAACGTTCTGGAGCGTTTTCTTTTAATGGAAAACCAGAAAAGGGGGCTGTTTATCCTACAGAGAGTGCTGCTGGAACTGCGGTCTTTATGAAGACTTCTGTTTGGAAAGCTATTCATTACGAGGAGGAAGTCTGGATAGACCAGTTTCCTGCTGGTACATTTGGCGAAGACCAGCTGATGTATCAGAAGATGATAGAAAATGGTTATAAACTTTTAATGTGGTATGATTCAGGTGTTCTTCATTTAGATGCTAATACCAATAAAGCCAGTCAGAAGACATATGATAAGATTTATTATCGAGCTATGGCACAATATCTAACTTGGTATCGCTGCGTCTACAATCTGCCACGCAACACAAAAGTAGATAAAATAAAAGATTGTTTGGCTTATGGCTACCGCTTCGTTTTGAGTTGCAGTGTCCGATTAGTTTATTCTCTTTTACATTGTTCGCCAAGATTTCTTACAGCACATGTAAAAGGGAATATTGATGCAAGGAAGTTTGTCCGTAGCGAGGCCTATCAGAAAGTCCCACGTTTCGTGTTTGAAAAGAAGTAGCGTATGGGGAGCCTGCAATTAAGTATCATTGTTCCTATTTATAATGCAGAAAAGTATCTGCAAAAGTGTGTAGATTCTCTTCTTCGGCAGGGATTGAAGAATTATGAGCTGTTGTTGGTGAATGATGGTAGCACTGATAGTTCTTTATCAATCTGTCAATCGTATGCAGCTCAATATGAGCATATAAAGATATTAAACCAAAGTAATTCGGGGGTTTGTGCTGCGCGAAATTACGGGATGCGGCGTGCCTCTGGTGAGTGGATTGTTTTGATAGATGCAGATGATTATTTGCTGGATAATGGATTGAAAACCGTGCTTACTTCTGTCGATAATCTAAGTAGTTATGATGTTATCCAATATAAAAGTAGTTATGATTTTTGGGAAAAGCAGCCTCTTTCCACAGAAGTTACATTTAAAGGGGATGGACATGATTTGATCAGACAATCGGGTTTTGTCTCTTTCTGTTGGTTGTGCTTTTATCGGAACAAATTTCTTCAGAAAAATCATATTATTTTTAATGATAAATATATTGTTGGTGAAGATCAGTTGTTTGTTGCAAATGTATTTCTCCATAATCCACGGACCGCGGTTGTAGCTACGGATATCTATCGATATGTAGTGCATGAAAATAGTGCAACAACAAAACGAGATGTAATGCATACAAGGCGATGTGTCAAAGACTATTTGGCTTCTTACCATGATATTATGCTACTTACAAAAAGGCTGGCTACTGATGAAGATACACAAACAGCAATGCGTAACGCATTAGAGGGAAAGAAAATGTTTGGCTTTAGTCGCATCTTGTCTGCAGATTATGATTATCACTCGTTTTGTAATATTCGTAAATTAGCTTTCCAATACCAATTCTTTCCAATGCGATGTTTGAATGGTAGTTTAAAAAATCGTTTGATAACTCGGTTGATGAATTTAGCGGTTAGATATTACATTTTTTATAAACCTGCAAGCTGGCTCTTTAATGGTATCATCTCTAACTATATTCTACCAAAACTAAGATTGAAGTTAAAAGATGGAAAATAAGCTTGTTACTATTGTTACTCCCACATACAATCGTGCGGATAAGTTACCCTTGTTGTATGAAAGTCTTTGCAATCAGACATCAAAAGATTTTATTTGGCTTTGCATTGACGACGGAAGTACAGATAACACTCAGGATTTAATCTCTACTTATATCCATGAGCAAAAGGACTCAGAATTACCATTCTCTATTCAATATATCAAAAAAGAAAATGGGGGAAAACATTCTGCGTTGAATGTTGCTTTTAAAAAAGTTCAGACAGAGCTTCTTTTTATTGTCGATTCAGATGATGTTTTAATACCAGATGCGATAAATACAATTAGCCAAGATTGGAAACAAACGCATAATCGAGAAAAGCTTTGTGGTATAGGTTATCTTCGAGGCTATTCTGCCGATCAGCGGATAGGGGATGCTTATACTCAGAATTTTGTGATTAGTAATTTTATCACAGAACGATATAATAAAGGTGTAGATGGTGATAAAGCAGAGGTTTGGGTCACAGAGAAATTACGAGATTTTCAATATCCAGAAGTCAAGGGTGAAAGATTTATTTCTGAATCTGTAGCATGGATATGGTTAGCCAAACAATATGATATGCTCTTTGTAAATAAGATTATCTATATCACAGAATATCTTGTAGGTGGTTTGTCTGATTCAGGGCGGGCACTGCGATTCAAATGTCCTCACCTCATGGCATACGGCTCATTAATGACCATGTCGAAAGAGTTCTCTTTTAAGATACGAATGAAAGAAACGCTATTATATATCGTATATTCTTTGTTTGGAAAAAAATCGTTAGGAGAGATATTTGACTGTCCTTATAAGTTGTTAGTCTGTATTAATTTGTTTCCTGGATATCTTCTTTATAGGCTTTGGAAGCATAAATATATGGGTTGATAACAATGCCTAATGATACAACGTATAAAGCATTAAAAAGAGAATTTTGGTGTTAGATACAACGTATAAAGTGCAAAAAATAGAATTTTGGAGTTAGATACGATGTATATTGTACTAAAAATAGGATTTTGATGTTAGATACGATGTATATTGTGCTAAAAATAGAATTTTGGTGTTAGATACAATGTATAAAGTGCAAAAAATAGAATTTTGGTGTTAGATACAACGTATAAAGCGTTAAAAATAGAATTTTAGTGTTAGATACGATGTATATTGTACTAAAAAGAGAATTTTGATGTTAGATACGATGTCTGAAGCGCTGAAAATAGAATTTAAGAGGGGAGAATGTGGGATTCTAATTCCAAAAAGGATTTTTGATGTTAAAAGTGTGGTGAGGGAATGCTGACACAAAATATTATTGATAAGAGGTGTTCTTCTAATCAATGACGAAGATTGAATATAGGATTGTTTGATGAGGATATTACAAATTATAACATCTTTGCAAATGGGGGGTGCCGAAACTTTGGTTGTTAACCTCATACCAAGGTTGCAAGCGATGGGCCACGTTGTTGATTTGTGTGTGTTCAATGGTATCGAAACTCCTTTGATGCAAAGATTACGAAGGGAGAGTCCACAGACGAAGATATATTCGTTAGGGCATGGAGTCTATAATCCTTTGTATGTGTTGAAATTGGTAAGGCTCATGCGAGGGTATGATATTGTACATACACACAACTCTTCTCCACAGCTTTTTGTTGCAATGGCCAGTTTGTTTAGTCATACGAATCTTGTTTCTACAGAACATAATACTTCAAATCGAAAACGAAATTGGAAATGGTATCGTCCGATAGAAAGTTGGATGTATGGCAGGTATGATCATGTAATATGTATCAGTAGGATAGCAGAAGAGAAACTAAGAATGTATATGGGAGGTGATTGGCTTGTTAAATCATCAAATAGGTATAAGGCAATTACCACAATAAACAATGGGATAGACGTCAATGCTATTTTTAAGGCTACACCATGTAAGGAATTATTAGACTTAAAAGAAAGTCGTAAGTCTATCTTGATGGTTGCTGGATTTCGAAAGCAAAAGAACCAAGATACTATTATCAGGGCTTTAACACTTTTAGATAAAGAAAAATATGAGGTCTGGTTTGCTGGTATAGGTGAACGGATGGATGAAGTAAGACAGTTAGCTTTGTCTTTAGGTGTCAATGATCGAGTGAGATTCTTAGGCTTACGTACTGATATACCAAATGTTCTGAGAGCAGCAGATGTTATCGTGATGTCTTCTCATTGGGAAGGGTTAAGCCTTAGTAATGTAGAAGGGATGAGTGCACATAAGCCATTTATAGCTTCTGATGTAAATGGTTTGAAAGAGGTTACTAAGGGATATGGTTTACTTTTCCCACATGAGGATGCAAAGACATTGGCTGAAGAAATCAATCGATTAATAGGTGATGATGCTTATTATAACGAGATTGCAGAACGCTGTTATAATAGAGCCTTAGAGTTTGATATCAGCAATACTGTAAGTGGTTATGCTGATGTCTATAAAAATATCTTAAATTAACATCATCAAGTTTTTATCTTGATAAATAGTTTTTATAAGTTGAAAGATATTCAAAGAAAAAAGTTAATTCGCGTTACAACTGCGGACATATCCTTAAATAGTTTACTGAAAGGGCAGCTAAAGTTTTTGAACCAATACTTTGAGGTTATTGGTGTTGCAAAAGATACTGGTGTTCTGAAGGAGGTTAGTGAGCGAGAGGGAATCCGTGTAGTAGATGCTCCGTTAGAACGGCCTATTAGTTTAGTGAAAGATATCAAGGGTTTATGGTTCTTGTGTCGTCTGTTCCGTAAGGAGAAGCCATGGTGTGTACATGCTAATACCCCTAAGGGGAGTTTGTTGGCAATGATTGCAGCTTGGATCGCTCGTGTTCCGCATAGGGTATATACCGTTACAGGTCTTCGTTATCAAGGTGCTCATGGCATGTTGAGGACGATTCTTAAGACAATGGAACGCTTGTCATGTCTATTTGCTACGAATGTTATTCCCGAAGGACAAGGGGTTTTACATGCTTTGCAAGAAGATAATATAACGAAAAAGCCCTTGCATGTAATATGGAATGGCAATATCAATGGGATAGACACAGAATATTTTAAGTCTACGGAATCTTTTACGGAGCGTATGAATGATACTTTTACTTTTGTCTTTATTGGTAGAATCGTTAGAGATAAGGGGATTCATGAGTTGACTGAATGTATACGAAAGTTGAATTGTAATTTAATTTTGGTTGGCTCGTTTGAAGATGGTGACCCCATTGATGAAGATGATAAGAAATTCCTATTAACTTCTGAAAAGGTTAAATCTGTTGGATGGCAAACCGATGTGCGTCCATATTTAGAACAGGCGGATGCATTAGTATTCCCAAGCTATCGTGAAGGCTTCCCTAATGTCCCTATGCAAGCGGGTGCAATGGGGCTTCCTTGTATTGTTACTAACATCAATGGTTGTAATGAGATAATTAAAGATGGATTAAATGGTAAGATAATCGCAGCTCCATTAAAGGAAGGAACCAAAATGATGGAGCAATCATTATTGAATACGATGCAATGGTTTATAGACCATAGAGAGGAAGCAAAACGCATGGGAAATAATGCTCGTCCTATGATACAAGAGCGTTATGAACAGAGGTCTGTTTGGGCAGCATTAAAAGAATATTACGATGCTTTATAGGATTGCTCACCTATTGCGTGACAAGCTCCCTTGGGTTTGGGAGTCTATAGGTGTGATTAATTCTTTTCTTTTTACCTTAAGATATGGTAATAGAATGAAGAAGATAAAGGAGATTTTAAAATCTTTTTCTTTATCCTCGAACCAAATATCAGAGAAAACAAATAAATCATCATTGTTTAATGTCGAGACTTTAACAAAAGAGAATGTTTCATCATTAAGTAGAATGTTTGCAGAACAGCCTGCGTCAGCTTTTGACTTCTTTCATCCTCATGGCTTTGACGATAAATCTTTATCAAAGTTGATAAGGGATAAGAGTTTTCTTGCGTATATAGTTACAGTCAACAATGATGATAATCAGCCTGTCTGTGTCGGCTATTTCTTTCAGAGAAGTTTCTTCTGGGGCAAGTCCTTTCGTGGATATATGACGGACTTTCGATGGCGAAGAAAAGGAATTAATAAATTAATGAATCAGTGTGCTACTAGGATTTCTTCTTTACTTGGTTTACATGTTTATGGGACAATAGCCCCAGAAAATATAGCAAGTATGAAGTCTGCACAGGCTGCTAACAATGTTAAAATCATAGAGACACTACGTAATGGAGATTATTTAGTTGAATATTTACCAAAATCATGATACTTAAAGTTCTTTTCGATAAGATCGTATCACTTATTGGACTTATTGTTCTAAGTCCAATTTTGGTGATAGTTTCGTTACTTATCAAGGTGAAGATGCCTGGTCCAATCTTATTTTGCCAAAAGCGTGTAGGACAACATGGGAAGCTTTTTACAGTTTATAAATTTAGGTCAATGACTGTAAAACACGAAGCTTCTATGGCAAGTAAGGATTCTGAAGCTACATCAATAGCTTCTACAGAACAAAGTAGGATAACGCCACTTGGTGAGAAACTTAGACGTTATAAGTTGGATGAGCTTCCTGAACTCTGGAATGTTCTTAAAGGAGATATGAGTTTTGTTGGCCCAAGGCCAGATGTTCCAGGATATGCTGACCAGCTACAAGGGGACGAAAGAGATATCTTAAAGTTGAAGCCAGGCATAACAGGACCAGCCAGTTTGAAATATAGAAATGAAGAAGAAATCCTATCCTCTGTATCGAATCCAACCAAATATAACGATGAAGTAATCTTTCCTGATAAGGTTAGGCTTAATCTTTATTATTTGCACCACTATTCCTTTCGTAAGGATATACAAATGATTGTCTGTACAGTTCTCGGTAAAAAGATGGACTATGCGGGCGAACAAATTTAGGATGATAATCAAAAAACAAAAAAAGCAGTCACGAGTGACTGCTTTTTTTGTGGTACCACCAGGAATCGAACCGGGGACACAAGGATTTTCAGTCCTTTGCTCTACCAACTGAGCTATGGCACCATGTCGCTTATTTGCGGATGCAAAGGTAAACGTTTTTTCTGAAAGAACGAAAGGAGATATAAAGAAACTACATGTAATTAGATTTTGTTAACAAAAAGAAGGGCGTACCTATTTTCTCTTTGTTGTTTATAGTTTCTTTATATCTACATTCTTCTTATCATTGATTGTTGCGTAGAGGATTCCAACCTTGGGCCTGAAGTTCAAACTCATTGTTGTCTCGTGTAACAAGCATGCAGCCGAGATTTTGCTTCGTTATGTAGCCTATCTGGCGCACACCCTCAATATTTTTGATTTTCTCATGGTCTCCGATAGGAACTGTAAAGAGTAGTTCATAGTCTTCTCCACCATTGAGTGCACAAGTTGTTAGATTCATATTGAATTGTTCTGCAGTGACCGCTGTTTGATAATCAATAGGAATCTCTTTTTCATATATACGGCATCCACATTTGCTTTGTTTACAGATGTGTAGTAATTCGCTACTCAATCCATCCGAAATATCCATCATTGCTGTAGGTTTAATATTTGCTTCGCGTAACTTTTCTATGATATCTCCGCGCGCTTCTGGTTTTAGTTGACGATCAAGTAGATATTCCTTTCCGGCAAAGTCTGGTTGAAAATCCTCCACAGATTGTCGTTGCTCACGTAATATTTTGAGCTTGGCTTCATCATGGTTTGTTTGTGCCTCGCGTACTTTTTTATTGTAATCATCAATCTGAGAATAGTAAACAGCTTTCTCACGCTCAAGGATTTGTAAGCCCATATAAGCCGCACCAAGGTCACCTGTCACACAGATTAAGTCTGTTTCCTTAGCTCCATTACGGTAAGTTATCTGTTCTTTTGGCGCATCACCTACACAAGTTATACTGATAGCCAAGCCTGTTCTTGAAGATGTAGTATCCCCACCTACTATATCAATATCCCATTTGCCACAAGCTTCTTTCATTCCTCTATAGAAGTCATCTATGTCTTCTATACTGAATCTTTTGCCTAATGCAATACTGACAATAAGCTGATGTGGTCTTCCATTCATTGCGAAAATATCACTGATATTGACCATTGCCGCTTTGTAACCTAACGTGCGCATGTCTGTATAAGTGAGGTCAAAATGAATGCCTTCCATTAGCATATCTGTCGTGATAAGCATTTCACTATTGGGATAACTCATAACGGCGCAGTCGTCTCCTACGCCATAATGAGTACTTTCGTTTTTTATTTTAATGTCTTTGGTGAGTCGTTCGATAAGTCCAAACTCACCAAGTTTTGATATTTCTGTCATCCTATTATCTTTCTTTTTATGAGCGACGAATCATCTCGCGCATAATTTCTGTCATCTTTGGTTGGGCTTCGTTAGCCGCTTTCTGCACTTCTTCATGGCTTACTTCAACTGGAACATCGAAACCTCCTAAGTCAGTAATGATGCTGATTCCAAATACTTTTATGCCACAATGGCGTGCAACAATCACCTCAGGAACGGTACTCATGCCAACAGCATCAGCCCCCATAAGATGATACATGCGATATTCTGCTGGTGTTTCAAACGTTGGTCCTTGTACTCCCATATAGACTCCATGCATTAATCGAATTCCTTTTTCCTTACCAATTTCATCAGCTAACGCAATGAGTTTATGGTCATAGGCCTCGTGCATATCTGGGAAACGTGGACCCGTTGGAAAGTTCTTTCCATGTAACGGATGCTCTGGGAAGAAATTGATATGATCTTTTATAACCATCAGATCACCAATTTTAAATTCTGGATTCATGCCTCCTGATGCATTACTAACAAACAACGTCTCTATTCCCAGCTCGTACATGACGCGTTCCGGGAATGTAACTTCCTTCATGTTATAGCCTTCATAGTAATGGAAACGACCTTCCATAGCCATGATGTCTTTACCTCCTAACTTTCCAAAGATTAGTTTCCCGGCATGACCTTCAACGGTAGACACTGGAAAGTTGGGTATTTCACTATATGGGAATTCATAACTTTCAGTTATCTCTGAAGCTAATTGTCCGAGGCCTGTTCCCAGAATTATGGCTGTCTTTGGACTTGTGACCATCCTTTCCTTTAACCAGGATGCTGTTTCTTGAATTCTTTCGTACATAGTCTATAATTTTATCATTAAATTCTTCTTCTTGGTTGATCATGAACTTCACCTTAATTGGAAGTACATATAGATTTTGTTTCACCTCTTCACTGAGTCCTTCGAGCTGCTCAAGTCGCGTAGCATCTTTTTCCGTTGTAACGATAATCTTTTCTCCTTTGATAGCATTGAAAGTCTCGTTAATCTTCATGATGTCTTTGCTCTTAAACTGATGATGATCTGAAAATGCCAATGTTGTCATCTCTTTCACATATGGTTTCAAGTCGATGATAATTTGTTTGGGCGAAGCTATCCCAGTAATTAGCATTACATGCTTGTCTTCTAAGGCCTCTTTTTCTATCGCTGACTTCTCTTTTGCAAAGAGGGGAGTCAGTGATTCATATTCAATCGTGGTGAAATACAAACTCTGATATGGATAGAGATTCATGGCTTTTGTGAGTACTCTAAACTCCATGGGCTTTAAATCTTTAGGACATTTCGTAATGATTACTATGTCTGCACGATTCTTTCCCGATTGAGGCTCACGTAATCGCCCAGCCGGAAGCAGCTTATCATAGATGATTAACCGATGATAGTCTACAAGAAGGATATTAATTCCTGGTTTAACATAACGATGCTGGAAAGCATCATCTAACAAAATCACATCGGTATCATTGGTCTCTGCATCACCCGTGATATGAGCAATCCCGTCAACACGTTTCTTATCTACGGCGATGTGTACGTCTTGATACTTCTGTTTCATCTGGTAAGGTTCATCTCCAATGTCTGTCACTGTCGAACTATCATTGGCTAAAACATAACCATGAGTCTTGCGTTTATAGCCACGTGAAAGCACAGCTACTTTTACTTTGTCTTTCAACAAACGAATTAAATATTCCACATGAGGGGTCTTTCCTGCACCGCCAACAGTGATATTGCCCACCGAAATGATGGGAATGTCATAGTCATGTTGCTTTAACAGCCCAATATTGAATAGTTGATTACGAAAGCCGACTCCTATTCCATAAAGCCAACTCAATGGAATCAACCATTCATTTATATGTATGAAGTCACCTTCTGTTCTCATCTCCTATTTAATTTTGATGATATAAGGCATGCGTGCCTGTACTTTATCAATGGTTTTAATGTCATTCATAATCTTGAATGGCTCGTAGAATTCACCCAAATAGCTTTGCATCTTACTGTCAAGCAAGTCATTGCTTCCTGTATAACTGCCAATTAGCTGCTCCCAACTGCTTAATTGTGATGGATAAGAAGCTGTTTTATAGTCTGTGAGATTAGCCAATTTTGCAGCTTTTTCGATAGCATCGTCTAAGCCACCAAGCTGATCTATGAGTTTCAACTTTATGGCATCTTGTCCTAACCACACGCGCCCCTGCGCAATTTTCTCTACCTGATCCATTGTCAGCTGACGTCCTTCAGCAACTCGTTTTTTGAAAAGCATATAGCCTCTGTTTATATTTCGCTGTAACAATGAAAGCTGTTCGGGAGTAAATGGATGACCTGATGCACCGAAAACGGCATTGCGATTGGTTTTCACCTCAGCGTATTTGATTCCAAGTTTCTTGGTAAGTAGTTCGCTCCAATCAGGGAATAAACCAAAGATTCCTATGCTTCCAGTGATGGTTGTAGGTTCGGCAACAATCCAATCGGCATTACAGCTGAGGTAATATCCACCAGAAGCTGCTGCACCCCCCATCGAAACAACGACTGGTTTAACCTTTCTGAGCTCACTTATCTGGTGCCATATCTGCTCAGATGCATAAGCTGAGCCGCCACCTGAATTTACTCTGATCACAACGGCTTCCACATCATCGTCATCAGCAAGGTCTTTTAGGTCCTTACACATGTCATTTCCTACAATTTGGCGTGCATCTTGGAAGATACTTTGAGGCGAAGCTTTGTCAACAATGTCTCCATACGCATAATAAACTGCTATGTGTTTGCCTGAAACTTGCTCTTCATCGTCGTTCAAATCATCAACAGTTATTTTGTTGATATCGTCATCTTGATCAATGCCTAATTGCTTTTTGACAACTCCCGAGATATCATCGTTGTAGATAAGTCCATCAACCATCTTATATTTCAATATGTTTTCAGCCGGTTCTAAGCTGATAACGCGGTCGGCGTATGCGTTGAGGCTATCCTTGTTTAAGTGCCGATTTTGTGCTACAGTCGTAAGAATCGTATTCCACCAACCATCAAGATAGCGTTGTGTTTGTTCGCGATCAGCATCACTTATGCTATCAGCGGTCATCTGTTCTACGGCACTTTTGTATTTACCTACCTTTGTAGTGATAAACTTAATGCCAAATTTTGCCAACGCATTCTTATAGTAAACCTTCTCTCCTCCGATACCGGCCCACTCAACACCTCCTTGCTTATTCATATAGATTTTATTCGCTGCAGAGGCTAAGTAGTAGCTAAGTGTGCTGTAATCTTCACCATAAGCAATAATCCATTTCCCCGATTTACGGAAATCTTGCAGTGCTTTCTCAATTTCTTCTGCTTGAGCTAAGTCTGCGCCGAATTGCCCTGCTTCGAGATAAATGCCTGCAACCTTGTCGTTTTCCTTGGCTTTTTTTATGGCATTCATAGTGCCTTCAAAGCTCAAAGTCGACACTCCTTGCAAGCTATTCATCACATTTTCTTCGTTCTGTTCAGTCATATTGCCATCAAGTTTCAGCACTAAAACCGAATTCTTATCAATCTTTGTAGTTGTTGATGAAGTGGCAATTAGTCCAATGAGACAAAGGAATCCAATGATACTCATTACACATCCAAAGAGGAAAATACCCAACATTGTGGCGAGAACATTCTTGAAGAAATCTTTCATATGTTTATTCTAATTTGCTTGTTATTTATCAATCCGTAGTTAATATGTGTTGTTTTCATTTGTCATTTGCGTGGTTGCTGAGAATCTCTTACAACACATTATTATATATATAGATGCAAAGATAAAAAAAATAATTTAGTTTTATGGGGTTGTAAGCTCTTTTTTAACTTGCTTTTTCCTTTGAAAATATTTGGGAAGATATCAGCCTTCTTTTTTGATTTCTTAGATAACCACAAGTTGTTTTATTTTAGATGGGGCTGGCTGGAATGGTGGATTACTTAATACCCCCGGATATTCTTTATTGTCTTAGCCTTCATGATGTGTTCTGATTTGTATTGTTTTACCGCCTGAAATGCGTCATTTTATCGTGTAAAGTGAGTCTAATGATGCAACCATTTGCCTCTGTTTACAAACTGATGAATATTTTTCTACGCGTTAAGTCCATTGAATCTAAATAAAAATCTTTATCTTTGTGGGTGATATTCTAATAGCAATAAAAATGAAATCCATTATTAAGTATCTGTTTGTCTTAACGCTGTCGCTGTCTGTAATCCCCCTCTATGCCCAACATAACAAGGCTGAAAAGCAGGTTGTGCATCACAAAATTATAAACAAAAACTTAGAAGGGGATATGGTTAATCTGTCATTTGGACGGGTAATTGTAGCGTTGTGTTATGACAATCAAGAACAAACGTGTCAATCTTCTCTGCTCAATGCATTGAAGAAGTCATTCATCAAACAAGGCGTTTCCTTCTTTATTTTGAAAGGTCGGTTGTCAGGTTGTAACGCGTTTCAATTAACAACAAAGGCCGAAGAGACTATAAAACTGTTGCGTGATAGTGCTTCTTGCTGGCATCTTAACCCTTATGATATAGGTATAATGGGCTTTGGAGTTGGCGGATATGTCGCTGCTATGGTGTCTTGTAAGGCTCCGTTTGCAGAGCGACCCAACTTTAGTTTGTTATTCAATCCTGTAATTTCAGGAATTGATTTGAAAAGCAATGGATTATTGGCAGATGTTGTTTTGCCTTCGAAAAACGCTGTTCAATCAGTTAATGAAACTTGGTCTGTCACATCATTTGTGAGACGTCATCTTACCCCCGAAGCTGCTTTGTTTCTGACAAACGATGATGTTGTTGTCAATCCAGTACAGAATGGTATGGCTTATTATGCTGCAATGCGAGGCAACGGCAATAATTGTTCGCTCTTTATTTATCCTAAGGGTGGGCACGATTTTGGTTTGTTGGCAGATGATGTTTGTCGAAAGCAGCTGATTGATGATGTCAATTCATGGCTTGAAAATCATCAACCGATGGCGACTCCACAATCTATTCGTGTGGCATGTATAGGCAATAGTATTACAGATGGATTCGGAATTGACCTGGCAAGTGAAAAAGGTTATCCCGCGGTGTTGCAGAAACGGCTTGGCAAAGGCTTTGCGGTAAGAAACTTTGGGGTGTCGGCACGCACTCTACTTCGACGTGGAGATTTACCTTATGTCAATGAGATGGCATGGCGAGATGCATTGGCTTTCAATCCTAATATAGTGATATTAAAGCTCGGAACAAATGATTCAAAGCCTGAAAACTGGCGTTTTAATGACGGCTTTGAACGAGATTTGTTGGCAATGGTTGACACTTTGCAAGCTCTTCCAGCCCATCCAAAGGTATATCTTGCCACGCCTATTCCTGCATTCAAACCCACTTGGAATATTAATGACTCGGTGATTGTAAACGCGATTATGCCGATTATGCGTAAGGTTGCACGTAAACGACATTGTAAAATCATTGATTTGCACACAAAATATGCACCATATGGCGAGTTAATGCAGGCTGATGGCATTCATCCAACAGCTGAAGGAGCTGCAAAAATGGCTGAAATCATTGCCGAAGATTTGTCTAAAGATGACATAAAAAAATGATTTTTCATTAAATAAGGAGTATTATTCTCAAACAAATTCAAGAGTTTTCTATAAGACTTTTGATTTTGTTTGAACAAGAATATTCACTGAAAATCAACGTTAAATGACAGCTTTGATATCAAGGCTACTATTATTTAGCGTAGCAGAAAATGTCAGAATAAGAAGTATATAAAGACTAAGTGACTCCTTTAATGAGTTTGTCAGCTGTGTCATATCACACTGACAAATTTGTCATATCATTTTTATTGGCACGTTTTTAGCATAATATCGGTTGTCAAAATAAAATATAAATATTAAATATATAATGATTATGAACATTAAACCATTAGCAGACAGAGTGCTGGTTGTACCTGCACCAGCTGAAGAAAAAGTAGGCGGAATCATCATTCCTGACACAGCAAAGGAGAAACCTCAACGTGGAAAGGTAGTTGCAGTAGGTCAAGGTACAAAGGATGAAGCTATGGTTCTGAAAGAGAATGATGTCGTTCTCTATGGCAAATACGCCGGAACCGAATTGGAATATGAAGGTAAAAAGTATCTGATTATGCGTCAAAGTGATGTCTTGGCAGTAGTTGGATAATTTGCGAAATCATAAAAATTATAATTCAAAATCAAAGATTTTTAGACATAAAATATTATGGCAAAAGAGATAAAATATAATGTTGAAGCACGCGAACTCTTGAAAAGAGGCGTTGATCAATTGGCAGATGCAGTGAAGGTTACATTGGGTCCTAAAGGTCGTAACGTTGTTATTGAGAAGAAATTTGGTGCTCCTCAAATCACAAAAGACGGTGTAACCGTTGCTAAAGAGGTTGAACTTGAGGATCGTTTCGAGAATACTGGTGCACAACTTGTTAAGAGTGTTGCCAGCAAGACAGGCGATGATGCCGGTGATGGAACAACAACTGCAACAATTTTAACCCAGTCTATTGCTACAGAAGGATTGAAAAATGTAACTGCTGGCGCTAATCCTATGGATTTGAAACGTGGTATTGATAAGGCAGTAAAGGCTGTTGTAGACTATATTAAGGAGCATGCTGAACTCGTAGGTGACAACTATGACAAGATAGAACAAGTTGCTACGGTTTCTGCAAACAATGATCCTGAGATTGGAAAGCTGCTTGCTGATGCAATGCGTAAAGTCTCAAAGGATGGTGTTATCACTATCGAGGAGAGCAAAACTCGTGAGACCAGCATCGGTGTTGTAGAAGGAATGCAATTCGATCGCGGTTATTTGAGTGGCTATTTCGTAACAGATGCCGATAAGATGGAATGTGTAATGGATAACCCATATATCCTTATTTACGACAAGAAGATTAGCAATTTGAAAGACTTTTTGCCTATACTTCAGCCCGCAGCAGAGTCTGGTCGTCCATTAATGGTTATTGCAGAGGATGTAGATTCTGAGGCACTTACCACTTTGGTTGTAAACCGTTTGCGTGGTGGTTTGAAGATATGTGCAGTCAAAGCTCCAGGATTTGGCGACCGACGTAAAGCCATGTTGGAAGACATTGCCGTATTAACAGGTGGTGTAGTTATTAGTGAAGAGAAGGGCTTGAAGCTTGAACAAGCAACACTTGAGATGTGTGGTTCTGCAAAGAAAGTCACTGTTTCAAAAGATAATACGACTATCGTTGATGGCGGAGGCACAAAAGAAAACATCGCAGAACGTGTGGCTCAAATTAAAAATGAGATTGCAAACACAAAGAGTTCTTACGACAAAGAGAAACTCCAAGAGCGTCTTGCGAAGTTGGCAGGTGGTGTAGCTGTGCTCTATGTTGGTGCTAACTCAGAGGTTGAAATGAAAGAGAAGAAAGATCGTGTTGACGATGCCTTATGTGCTACTCGCGCTGCAATGGAAGAAGGAGTTGTTGCTGGTGGTGGTACAACTTATATCCGAGCACTCGAAGCTTTGAAGGGTCTTAAAGGCGATAATGCCGATGAACAAACAGGTATTAAGATTGTAGAGCGTGCTATAGAAGAACCACTTCGTCAGATTGTTGCTAATGCCGGAGGTGAAGGTTCGGTTGTAGTGAACAAGGTTGCTGAAGGAAAAGGCGACTTCGGATATAATGCACGGACTGATGAATTCGAAGATTTGAGAAAGGCAGGTATCATTGATCCAGCTAAGGTTGCACGTGTTGCACTTGAAAATGCAGCTTCTATTGCAGGATTATTCCTAACAACAGAATGCTTGATAACAGACAAACCAGAACCTCAAGCACCTGCAATGCCTATGGCACAACCAGGTATGGGTGGTATGATGTAATTCATTTGAATCCTTAAAGTGTATTTAGCTTCATCATTGTAGAAGCTGAAAGTACACAAAAAATATAACCGGTTCATTCGTAAAGCGAGTGAGCCGGTTTTTTGTTTTCTATGGTTTTACCATATAATTACACCCTCTTTATAAAACATTTTCAGGCATATTGAACGGTAATTTCTATCAAATGAGATTCTAATGATTTGGCGTTCGTAGGTTAATAAAAATAAAAAAAGACTATTTTCTCTTTGAGTCTATTCGGATTTTTCCTATCTTTGTCGTAAACAGAAATATAAAATCATCGGACAATGTGCCGAAAATGATATTTTTTGATTTGTTTTAGTAGATTAGTTTTTAAGTAGTTTGTTTTTGAAAATCGGTTGTCGTGATGACATCCGATTTTTTTAGTTATTCGCTTTGATGTTTATACCTTTATTCCTATCTTTGCAAGATGAAAGTAAAATTTGATTGGAAACATGTTGGGTTATTAGCCTTTGTGGCTTGCCTTCTGTTATATATTACAAAGTCGTTTTTTATGTCTTTGGGTATCATGATGATTATTTTGCTTATTGATGCACTAATAGTGCAATGGGAAAATAATCGGAAAAACAAAGATAGATTCAAATAGTCATGGAGAAATTAACCGCACTTTATATACAATATAAGGGTGAAGAACCTGCAGAAATAGAGAAGATCCCTGGTGCAGGAAGTAACAGACAATACTATCGTTTCATAGGAAAAGATGGAGAAAGTGTTGTTGGTGTGATTGGAACGAGCCGTGATGAAAATCATGCTTTCATTTATTTGGATCGCCATTTTCAGTTACGTCAATTACCAGTTCCACATATCTTGGCCGTGAGTGAAGATGAATTCTGTTATTTACAGACCGACTTGGGGCATACATCTTTATTCGATGCCATTCGCGGAGGACGCGAAGCAGGAGGTCGTTACAATCAAAATGAGCAGCAGTTGCTCATTAAAACTATTCGTGCTTTGCCAAATTTCCAAATACGTGGAGCGCGTGGTCTTGATTGGAAGAATTGTTATCCGCAGCCTGAATTTGATGAGGAGAGTGTGCTCTTTGATCTCAATTATTTCAAATATTGCTTCTTAAAAGCTACCGGACTCGACTTTCATGAGTTGAAACTTGAAGCAAACTTTCACATGTTTGCCCAAGATTTGACGTCTGAAACGTCTGATTGCTTCCTCTATCGTGACTTCCAAGCGCGTAATGTTATGCTTGATCAAGAGGGTAATCCCTATTTCATTGACTTTCAGGGTGGGCGAAAGGGGCCTTTCTATTATGACCTTGCATCATTCCTTTGGCAAGCTTCTGCGAAATATTCCTTTAAACTTCGCCGCACATTAACGTATGAATACTATGATGCTTTGCGGCAATATGTAGAAGTACCCAGCGTGCGCCATTTTGTCAATCGATTGAGTTTATTTGTATTGTTCCGCTTACTTCAGGTGCTCGGAGCATACGGTTTTCGGGGCTATTTCGAACGAAAGAAACACTTCATTGACTCTATTCCTCCTGCAATTGATAATCTTCGGGAGTTGTTAAAGATGCCACAAGAGACGTTCCCTTACCCTTATTTGATGAACATGTTGCAGCGATTGACGGAACTTCCTCAGTTCGTTCAGGTTGAAAAACCCGTCATGACACGTTCTGATGGCCTTAAGATAAGTGACAATAATGTGTATGAATCTCATCCTCAAGACGGTCCGGCGACGTTCTCAAAATATGATGATAAGGGGCCATTGGTACTTAGAATATATAGCTTTTCTTATCGAAAAGGAATTCCAGAAGACCCTTCTGGTAATGGTGGTGGATATGTTTTCGACTGTCGAAGTACACATAATCCCGGGCGATATGAGCCTTATAAGAAGCTGACAGGATTGGATGAACCTGTCATTCGCTTTCTTGAAGATGACGGAGAAATACTTACTTTCCTTGAAAGTGTTTACAAGTTAGCCGATCATCACGTAGCTCGCTATATACAACGAGGCTTTACGAGTTTGATGTTTTCATTTGGATGTACTGGTGGCCAGCATCGATCTGTGTATAGTGCGCAGCATCTTGCCGAGCATCTTCACGATAAATTTGGAGTCAAAGTGATTGTTTGTCATCGTGAACAAGGTATAGAACAGGTGTTCGAAGCAAAGAAATAACGAGTAAACAAGATAAATAAATTTGGGTGATTCAATAGAAATCACTAAATTTGTAGACATAAAATTCAGCATGATGCAAGCAATGATATTCGCCGCAGGAATGGGAACTCGCCTGAAACCACTTACCGATAGTATGCCAAAAGCATTGGTAAGGGTGGGTGGAGAGCCATTGCTCAAGCGCGTAATCCTAAGATTAAAGGCGGCAGGTTTTGAGAGAATAGTCATCAATGTGCATCATTTTGCCGACCAAATCATTGACTATCTAAGGGAAAATGACAATTTTCATCTCGATATTCGTATCAGTGATGAAACTAATGGCTTACTCGAAACTGGCGGAGGAATAAAGTTTGCCCACTCTCTTTTTACCAAAAATGAACCCATTTTGATTCATAATGTCGACATATTAAGTAATGTTGACCTTAAGAAATTCTATACATCAGACCGAAAAATAATGTGCCCTTCTTGTGGTGTTCCCCACGAAATGGCTGGTGCTGTGTTGCTTGTCAGTTGGCGAGAAACCAAGCGCTATCTGCTGTTTAACCAGGAAATGCGCCTCGTAGGATGGGTAAATATAGAGACAGGTCAGGTGAAAAGCCCTTATAAAGAAATACAAAAGGCGTCAGTAGATGACTTGAAGAAGCATTACCAAATGTATGCTTTTTCTGGTATTCACACGTTTTCTCCACAACTCTTTCCCTTGATGAACGACTATCCTGAACGTTTCCCCATCATGGATTTCTACTTGCAAAATTGCGACAAAGTAGCCATTAAAGGGTATGTAAAGCCTGATCTTAAACTGATGGATGTGGGAAAACTTGACACGCTTGACCAGGCAGAAGCTTTCGCTCAGCAGCTGATTGATTGATAAGAAATATCACAAATAATATCCATTTACTATGCAACAGAAGATAATAATTCTTGATTTCGGTTCACAAACCACACAGCTGATTGGCCGACGTGTGCGTGAACTGGATACCTTCTGCGAGATTTTACCTTACAACAAGTTTCCAAAAGACGACCCAAACATCATTGGTGTAATCTTAAGCGGAAGTCCTTATTCGGTGCATGATGAGGAGGCTTTTAAGGTGGAATTAAGCCAGTTTGTTGGTAAATACCCTGTCTTGGGTATCTGCTATGGAGCACAATACATTTCTTATGCTGGCGGAGGAACCGTTGAACAGACTGGAACGCGCGAATATGGCCGTGCAAATCTTGAGATGATTGACTGCAATTGCCGCATCTTTAAGGGCTTTGAGAAAGGCTCACAAGTATGGATGAGTCACGGCGATACGATTACTTCGATTCCTAAAGATTTCCATATTACGGGCTCAACTTCCGATGTTAAGTATGCAGCTTTTGCCAATGAAGACAAGAATGTATGGTGCGTTCAGTTCCATCCAGAGGTGTTCCATTCACTGCAAGGTATGCAATTACTGCGCAATTTCGTTGTAGACATTTGTAAAAGTAAACAAGAATGGAGTGCAGCTTCATTCGTAGAGAGCACTGTTGCAGAGTTAAAAGCACAGTTAGGTAACGACAGAGTAATCCTCGGTTTGTCAGGAGGTGTAGACTCATCTGTATGTGCTACCTTGCTCAATAAAGCCATTGGAGATCATCTCACCTGTATCTTTGTAGACCATGGAATGCTTCGTAAGAACGAGTTTTCTAAGGTAATGGAAGCTTACGAGGGTCTTGGTCTTCATGTGATTGGCGTAGATGCCAGTGAGAAATTCTTCAAAGACTTAGAAGGAGTGACTGATCCTGAACAGAAACGCAAGATTATTGGTCGTGATTTTGTTGAGGTTTTCAATGCTGAAGCAAAGAAGATTACCGATGCAAAATGGTTGGCTCAGGGAACAATCTATCCTGATCGTATAGAAAGTTTGAGTATCACGGGCATGACAATTAAGAGTCATCACAATGTAGGTGGACTTCCAGAAGAGATGAAATTCAAGCTTTGTGAACCCTTACAATGGCTATTTAAGGACGAGGTTCGACGTGTAGGCTATGAGTTAGGCATGCCTGAACGTCTCATTAAACGCCATCCGTTCCCTGGTCCAGGCTTAGCCGTTCGCATCCTTGGTGACGTTACTCGTGAGAAAGTTCGCATCCTTCAAGACGCTGACGACATCTATATTGAGAGGATGCATAATTATAAATTTCCAGATGGAACGACTCTCTATGACAATGTTTGGCAAGCTGGTACCGTACTGCTTTCTACCATTCGGTCGGTTGGAGTGATGGGAGATGAACGCACTTATGAGCATCCTGTGGCACTGCGTGCAGTGACTTCTATGGATGCAATGACAGCAGACTGGGCACACCTTCCTTATGATTTCATGGCCGAAGTGTCTAATGAAATTATCCGAAAGGTAAAGGGAGTTAACCGCGTTTGTTATGACATATCCTCAAAACCACCTTCGACAATTGAGTGGGAGTAAAGGAATCGTAAAAAGATAAAATACTAAAGGGGTAAAAATAGAAGAATAAAGGCGTAAAAAGAGACGTTGTTTTGCAATTTATATTCGTGTAGACCGTTTTTCTTTTCAGCTTTAGTTATTCCTCTCTTTTTACCCTTTTAATATTCTTAAGTCTAATCCATTAAAATACTTTACAATTGCTTTCTCATAACTCGCGTATTTGAAACAGAGGCAGGTTTCTTTCA